>Ga0209536_100003909_pt1 | contig 23715 bp, 21 predicted proteins | sample DeeMarSeWOR28_12_FD_187461 | JGI IMG/M metagenome (GOLD analysis project Ga0209536, IMG submission 187461) | Marine sediment microbial communities from White Oak River estuary, North Carolina - WOR-2-8_12 (SPAdes) (version 2) | ecosystem: Environmental > Aquatic > Marine > Intertidal zone >...
TCGTGGAAGGAGGCGTTTGGTATTGCGAAGAATACAGTTAAAAAATACTTGCCGATCCGACAGAACTTTCCGGCTTTGATCTGTGCCCTGTTTCATCAATTTTTAGACGAAACTCAGCAACTGGTATTCCCCAGTTTTCTGCCGATTTTTCGCTAAACAAGGGACTTGGGTCACGTGTAACTAAAAGGAGAATAAAACAATGTATAAGACAGCTCTATACAGCAAAGAAAAATCGAGCTCATACGTGCAACAAATATCACAAATGATAAAAAGAAAATATCCCTGGGAAAAAGAATATATTCAGGCAGTCGATGAGCTTCTTTTTTCATTGAGACTGCTGTTTGATCAGGAACCTCTCTATCAACATGAGCGCATCCTGGAAAGGATAGTCGAACCCGAACGGATCGTTATCTTCCGGGTGCCTTGGCGCGACGATGCCGGTACCATTCATGTTAACACGGGGTATCGGATCGGGTTTAACAGCGCTCTCGGACCTTACAAAGGTGGCCTGCGGTTTCACGCTTCGGTAACTTTGAGTATACTGAAATTTTTAGGCTTTGAGCAGGTATTCAAAAACGCCTTAACCGGTCTGCCCCTGGGGGGTGGAAAAGGTGGCAGCGATTTCAGTCCCCGTGGCAAATCCGATATCGAAATCGAAAATTTCTGCCAGAGTTTTATGGTTGGCCTTTACAATCATATTGGCCCCAATACCGATGTGCCCGCTGGCGATATCGGTGTAGGTGCCCGGGAAATTGGTTATTTATTTGGTCATTACAAACGTCTTAAAAATGTGTTCGAAGGCGTGATGACCGGAAAAGGAGTCGATTGGGGCGGTTCGGCTGTTCGGCCAGAGGCCACGGGATACGGTGCCGTCTATTTTGCAGAAGAAATGTTGAAGACTCGCGGAGAACACATCGACGGTAAATCAGTGGCAGTTTCAGGATTTGGAAATGTCGCCTGGGGCCTAGTCAAAAAGATTACGGAAATGGGAGCCAAGGTAATCACTCTTTCTGGCCCGGATGGGTTTATCTATGACAAAGATGGTGTCCAGGGAGAAAAGATCGATTACATGTTGACCATGCGTTCTAGCGGACGCGACCGGGTGCAGGACTATTCCGATAAGTTTAAGGTAGATTTTTATCCGGGAAAACGTCCCTGGGGCGTCAAATGCAACATCGCCTTCCCCTGTGCTTGCGAAAATGAGATGGATGATGAAGATGCTAAGACTCTTGTCCGCAACGGGTGCATGTGCATCACCGAGTGCGCCAATATGCCTTTAACCCCAAATGCCATCGAGTTTTTACTTAAAAACAACAACATTCTGTATTCTCCCGGAAAAGCATCCAATGCCGGTGGCGTTGCCTGTTCCGGATTCGAAATGGCGCAAAATAGCACTAAAATAAAGTGGACAGAAGAAGAGGTCGATCAAAGATTGCGACAGGTGATGACCGACATCCACCGGAACTGCTTGCAGGCGGCTGAAAGATATGGCGACCCCGGCAATTATTTCAGCGGAGCAAATATTGCGGGATTTATTAAAGTGGCAAACGCCATGCTTGACCAAGGCAATACTTGATTTTGTCATCACCATCGGAAACTGTTTCAGTACCTGACTTCGGTCCTTTACCCCGAACAAAAAGTGTTGGGATAAGTTGCCAAAATGCAAATTTCACCTGAACAGTTCGAAATTATCCTGCCTTGATTGGTGAAGTGGGTGGAAGCCAAAGAAAAGGTCATTTTGGAGCATGGTATTGCCCTACCTCCTCAGTATATGGAAGATGCAAGATCGGTCGCTGTGAGATCTCCGGAAAAAGTTTGGATTTACGAAGTCCCTCAGATACACATTCTGAAGCATCCAAATTTGAAATCGGCAGTGAAAGCAACTCAACTGATTTCACCTGCAACGGTTGGACTTTCACTGAGGTACGGAATCTTTATCCATTCAAATTATTCGAATGACCGTTATATCGCCGTCCATGAATTGGTTCACACCATGCAATGCGAGAGACTGGGAGGATTATATGCCTTTTTGATATCCATAAGAAAAATTCACTCACAGAATTGCGTATAAAGGAAACCCATACTTCGGCTGAATTTTGGATGTCGGCTATGATGCTGTAATCCCCGCAATTTGCATATAACGTTATTAAATTCTAACCAGTGCTTCAATAACCCAGTCAGGCTTGTCGGAGGTTCCTGGGGCTGGTGATAGCCTGATAATTTTCAAAGGTATCACCCTTAACCGCAATTGAAATATCAATTTTTAGCTGACGTACTTTCCGATTCTAAATCATCCCAACAGCCTTATTATGCTTCCCAGTTTAACTTTGCTGATTGTTATCGATTCACCGCGGTTAACAGATAATTGTTCTTAACCAATTGTAATATTGACGAAATGCCCGATTTCGATATATCGATGACCCGATCAAGCGACCAACAGCTTGATATCACATTTTGTGATCTCTTATACCTTCGACAATTCATTAAAAACAACAGCACGGGATTGATATGGCCAAGAAAACACCACCTAAACAGCTGGTTTCAAATGATACGATCGCCAGCAAAATTTATTTCATCCGGGGCCAAAAGGTCATGCTGGACCGGGATCTTGCGGATTTGTACGGTGTTGAAACCCGGGCACTAAAACAGGCCGTTCGCAGGAACATAGGCCGCTTCCCATTGGATTTTATGTTCGAGCTCAAGAAAAGTGAATTTGAAGACTTGAGATCACAAATTGCAACCTCAAGTTGGGGCGGCACCAGGTATATGCCGATGGCTTTTACAGAGCAGGGGGTCGCCATGCTCTCCAGTGTGCTTAGAAGCGACAGAGCCATTAAGGTTAATATCCAGATCATGAGAACATTCACTCGGCTTCGTAAAATGTTATCAACCCACGAAGAGCTCAAGCAGAAAATAGAGGATCTTGAAAAACGCTACGATGAGAATTTTCGAATTGTATTCGAGGCCATCAAGCAATTATTCACTGAAGAGGAAAAGCCAAGGCCGAAAATTGGTTATAGCAGAGAGAAGCAGTCAGATTATCGGAAGTAAAAATTTCTAGCTATTGAGATATACATTCAAAGCACTGTTTAAGGTTTCGATGCGATTTACACAAATCCCTCAAAGTGTGGACCGGCAATAAACGACACAATCAGATAATAAAAGATATCATTTTACATTATGCAACCACATACCGGGAAAAATAAAATATAACTCTGAAATGCTTATCCACAAAAATTCTGATTAATATTTTCAATTTTTTTATAATCATTACAGCAATCTACAACATATTACCATTTTTTTTTGCTTGACGCACAAGGTCGCCTCATCTATACTTATCGCATTGATAATGATGGAGTACAATGATTGATCAAATTTCAGGCCTTAAAAGCAAGGAGGAGCTGGATGAATCGGTTTAGGCGGTCTGCAAAGTCAGTGAGTATTTTTATGGTAATATTTCTGAGTTTCATTTATATGCCCGTGCAGTCGGTGTTTGCGGCAATGATCGAAACAGAAGCCGTAATGGCAGATCAAAGTTTGAGTCATGCACGTGAAAAAGTGCGGGCATTTCTGCAACGCCGGGATGTTCAGGCCGTGATAATTTCCCAGGGTGTCGAACCCCTTGAGGCCCAGGCCCGGGTTGAAAGCCTCTCCGATGCCGAGATCAGGGAAATTGCCGCAAGAATCGATCAGCTGCCTGCCGGTGGTTTATTAGGGACGGTGCTCGTTATTGTGCTCATTTTCTTTCTTGTTCTGTTAATTCTGGATGTACTTGGTGTCACCGACATATTTACTTTCATTCATCCACCGAAGAAATGATATGGCCGATCGCCGTATTGACCTGCGACTGAGTCAGATTCTCCCCCTAATTGGCTTTTTCGCCGGTCTATTGACCGGATGCGCCGGCCTCAAGCCTGCAGAGGTGCCGCTCCTGCCGGACAATGTTCCCGCGTACCATGAGCTTTCAGCGGTACCCTTTTATCCCCAGGAAGCCTATCAGTGTGGACCGGCCACTCTGGCCATGGCATTGAGCTGGAGTGGGCTGCCCCTCAAACCGGAAGACCTGGTTGATGAAGTTTACACCCCCTCTCGCAAGGGAAGCCTGCAAATGGCTATGATCGGCGCAACCCGGCGCAAGGGAAGGATTGCTTATGAAGTCTCGGGCATTGAACATTTATTGCCTGAAATAGCAGCCGGGCACCCGGTAATTATCCTGCAAAATTTAGGACTTTCCTGGTACCCGGTTTGGCATTATGCCCTGGTGATCGGATATGATCTGCCGCAGGAATATTTTATGCTTCATTCCGGCGTCACTTCCCGTAAACTGATGTCCTTTGGCGTGTTCGAAAAAACCTGGGCCCGCAGTCAGTATTGGGGGCTTATCGTTTTGCCGCCCACCCGGCTGCCCGCGCAGGCCGATGAGAAATCCTATATCAAAGCCGTGCTTGGGCTGGAAAAGGCGCGTCAATACCAGGCCGCCAAAACCGGATACCAAACCGCCCTGGAGCGCTGGCCTGAAAGTTTTCAGGCGCACATGGGGCTTGGCAACAGCTATTATGCGCTGGGTGATCTCAAAAACGCCGAGCATGCCTTCAGAAAAGCTGCAGACTTGTATCCAGCAGAAGGCGCGGCGCATAATAATCTGGCGCAAGTCCTGCTGGAACAGGGGCGAAAGCAAGAAGCCATGCAGTCAGCTCAAACGGCCGTTTCACTGGGAGGCCCGCTGAGTGCTGCATACCAAGAAACATTAAATGAGATTCGAGGTTCAATGGCCAAATAAGGATAAAGAAGGCCTGGTTGTGATGATCAATTTGTGCAGGCAGATTCCCAAACATCCCCGATCCGGCATACTAACTATAACCGGTAAATATGGAACCCACAGGAGGCGATGATGAAGAATTTCCGAAAAAAGATTAAACCGATCAGTGTTTTTGTACTCGTGTTGATGGTGATGATGACGGTTCCGGTTCACTCGGTGCTGGCTGCGATGATCGAAACCGAAACGGTGGTGGAATTGGATCGTGTCCTGCAGACCCGTGCATATCTGAATGAATTTATTGCGCGCCAGGATGTTCAAACCCTGCTCAACGCCCAGGGTATTGATCCGGCGGAGGCAAAGGCGCGGGTCAACAGTCTCACCGATGATGAGGTGATCAAAATTGCCGATCGCATCGAACAGCTGCCCGCCGGCGGCAACGGTTTTCTGGGCTTTCTTCTTGTCTTAGCGCTTATTGTATTTCTTGTTCTGGTGATCACGGATTTAACCGGTGTTACGGATGTGTTCCCGTTTGTCAAGTCCCAAAGATAAAGGGAAAGCGGTTTTAAAACCTTACCGTCCATGGTCTTGAAACTGCTGCGCATTATCTTAATACGCTCGACCGAATTTTATGCCGCTTGTCATCATAATGTCCCGATCAAAGGATGGCGGCATAAGTGACTGGAGCAAAAAAACATCCCCCAATCGGAACGTTTTCTTGGCAATCACTATAATGAAAGCGAAAAAATAACGGGAAAATATTCCGCCCCGGTTTTAACGGGGCGGAATATTTATTCTTCGGCTTTATTTTCCCAGGAGCGCTTTTACCTTCCTGACGCCATCGCTCGCATCCTGAGCATAAGCATCCGCCCCTATGCGGTCTGCCCACCGCTGCGTCACCGGAGCCCCGCCGACAATAGTTTTGTATTTTTCTCTAATACCGGCCTTTTTCAGTTCCTGCTCAAGCTCTTTTTGAACCACCATGGTGGTGGTCAACAGGGTGCTGGTTCCGATGACATCCGCGCCAAATTTTTCGGCCTCGTCGATAAACCGGTCAATTGGAACATCACGGCCCAGATCCATGACGTTGAATCCGTTGGCCTTGAAAAGGGATACGACAATTGTTTTCCCAATATCATGCACATCCCCTTCGACAGTTCCTACAAGAACCTTGGCGGCGACAAGTTCTTTTTCGGTGCTGATCGCCGCATTTAAAATTCCGGTAGCTTTTTCCATCGCAGTTGCAGAATAGATGAGGGCGGGAAGAAACAACCTTCCGGTTTCAAACAGGTCGCCCACCTTGTTGATCCCGGGGATAAAACCCTTGTCCATCAACTCGATCGGGTCCAGCCCAGCGTCCAAACCCTTTTTGGCCACATCGGTTGCCCTGTCAGCATCCCCTTTTACAATGGCATCAAAAGCTTCTTCAAAGATTTTTTCAGACATTTTTCCCGTCCTTTCTGTAACAGTTTGAAATTATCCACTCCCTTTCACACGAATCAGCCGATTTGGGATTTAAAGAGCTCGACGGAATTTATCCGTATGCCCAGCAATCTGGCAATTTTCAATTTAGCGCGCACACCCTTGGCAGTGCCGGTTATCGAAGTAATGACACCGATTCCAAGCTCCTCTCGGATTGGTCGCATGACTTCTTCGTTGATAAGATCGCTGATCGCCAGGCCCAGTTTCCCGGCGACATGCTTTTTGGCCTCGTCCAGTTTCATTTTTCGGGTGATTTGCATCCAGGCCACCAGATCTCCGGCAGTCCGGATACCGCCCATGCCCGATGTGAGAATGTGCGCCATGTGCATGCCGAAAGGATCGCCGACGCCTATCTACAAACCATCGGCTTTGCCTATTTCCACCATTGATTTTGAGGCCCGGGTGACACTGTCTATCGGAGGCGCTTCCATCATGGGGACACCACCGACCCCCATGCCGACGTTGGCGTGTATCGGAATCGCAGCGGTCGTTGCGGTTTTTTTCACAAATGTGACCGCTCTGGCGATATTCCAGGCCAAGGATTGGTTCGTGTTGGTCCCGACAGCCACACCGTATATCCTGGCACCGGCTGACTCGGCTACCTTGGCTTGATCATGAGGGTACATTCCTGCCAGGCGTTTTCCGTCAAAAGATACCTCGCCATGCATTCCCAGAACAAATTCTCCGGAACCTCCCATAATGACGGGCATGTTCGGTGCCGCTTCTGTTAAATCCGCTGCCGCCTCCAGCGCAGCCAAAAAATCTGCATCCCCGGCAGAACCGCAGGTATCGAAATTAAGTCCTTCACAACCGACACTATTTAATTTTTTCCCGACAAACACCAGATCCTTGCGCAAATGCTCAGCCGCCGCCTCCTGCGCTTCCTGGGCTGCTTTGATATTACCCTTTGGCAGGAGATCTGCCGGATTTTGATAGGGGCCGTCCGGCTGAAAATAGAGCCCCATGTTCGGCTGGGCCCCGTAAAAAAACGGTGCGGTAGTCATCATCGAGGTATTGTAATAATCATTCAGCTCAAAATTGATAATCGGTTTTACCGGTTTAAAGCTGTAGTCACTGTGCCCCATCGAGATGGTGTCGGCAGCACATGCCCTTTCATAAATCAGAATCGCCTGCATCCGACTGAGAGAAACACCCACACCGCCGCCGTCCTGGCCGGAATAAAAACTCATCGAGCAGCCATCGTCGGTCACGATAACCTCATTTCCGGGGACCACACTGACAGTCCGGGTCGGTTCTGAAAGAATTCCAAAAAGCCGGTCCTGGTCATCTGAGGTCAGCTCCGGAATATTCGCGTTGCAGGCCGCATCCGATGTGCCTGCGAGAATATCTTCCTTGATCTCTCCGGCCGACATAAAAACCAGCTCGCCATCGCCCATCCGTGTCCGAATTTTACCCCTCATAGATTTTCTCCTGATCAGCAACAATCGACATTTAAGTCATGCCCAATAAGCCTGTGGTTTCTAATTTTATCGCCTGCACTATAATTGTTCTGTTACACCAAGCTCCAACTCCGTTTCGGCGATGATTGATTTTATTTTCCTGCGGACATCTTTCGGAAGCGGATCCGGCTTATGATTTTCCAGGATATGTTTCGCTTTTTCGGCTGCTTTCTGGTAGATATTCTCTGCGCCCGAGGCCGTCCACGCCTCCATGCCCCTGCGGTCTATCAATTCAGGCTGCGATTGGGCTCTCATATGACTGAAGGTGTGATCATGCATGAGAAAATCTTTTGCCGGGCCTACCTCTTTGATGATGTCGACAGCCAAAGACTCCCTGTCCACACGAAACCCATTGATGGTATGTTTGATCATGCGGGCAAATTCATTGTCTATCACCAGCTGGGCAAAGTCGAAGGTAATACCGCTCTCGAGCATTCCCGGTCCGTAAATCAGATTGGCCCCTGCCAATGCAGCCATCAGACCGGTGAGCGTTTTTTCGTGGCCCGCTTGGGTGTCTGATATTTTGCCGTCACTCTACCCACCGGCGACATAACTCGGCAGGGCATAATAACGGGCCAGCCGGGCGACCGCCCCGCTGATAATGGCACACTCCGGAGTGCCGACCGAGGCTGTTCCCAGTTTCAGATCCATTGCCGTGGTTGAACTGCCGTAAATTACCGGGGCACCTTTGGAAACAAGCTGATTGAGCGTAATGCCGCCGAGTACTTCGGCATTGTGGGTGACCAGGGTGCCGGCCAGAGTTACTGGTGAAGTGCCCCCCGCCATCGCCATCGACAAAATATTGACCACCGATCCGGTGCGTGCAGACGCCATGATGATGTCACAACATTCACCGATTAATTTTAAAGGGCTGACCGGACAGGTGGTAAAAGACAGGATCGGGCGCTCACTTAATTTCGCCCGGCTTCCCGCAATGGACGCAGCCATTTTCACCAGCTTGTTCAATAAAAACCCGTTTCCGGGCCCCACACAGCAGTGTTTGGTGGTATGGGTCAGCATGGCCTCTGCATTGTGAAGCGGTGCAGCCTGGGGGGGCACGTCTCCGGCACCGACCGCTTTTTCGCACACATCAATATCACTCAGGTAATCTACCAGCTTGGCGGCATTGGCAAGATCCTGTTTGGTGGGCTTTTTTCGCGCATTGGAATAAGGGTCGATAACCTCGACACCCTCGCTGAAGTTCGTGAAATGGACCCGGCCGTCCCCGAGTATCTTATCGTTTTCGGGCACGCGGCCGGCAAGCATTATCCTGGATGGAGCCGATTGAATGGCATCATTGACCAGATTCGGCGGTATTTTCACAATATTCATCTTGCCGTCGATGCTGGCACCGGCATCGCCAAAAATTTCCTGAGCTTCCCGGGATTCAACCAAAAGCCCCGCTTTTTCCAATACTTCCAGGGTGGCGGCGTGAATTTCATTCAGTTCGTCGTCCGTAAACGCGCTAAGCCCGAATCCCCGGCTTTGACTCATGATTTTATCGACCTTTGGTTTCATCTATATTCTCCCTCAAGGGTTCATAACGGTCATTGAAATAATCCAATTTAGCAAAGGGCCTGCTGAAAATCAACCGCGACAAAGAAGCGAAATTATTTGGGGTGCTTTTAATATAGGCGGGCGGTCAACGGTGATAATGGGGAGGGGCCCATCGCGCTCCAGGCGTTGGCAAAACCGCCCCGACCTCCCAATTATTTATCGCGCAAGGGCTATTGCATTTTGTGATAAAAGAGCATAAAAATGGCTCCAAACCGCTATTTTTGCGATGGCTTTTAGAAAGGTGATCCTCTTGAGCGCTGTCAAACCGAAGTTAACTGTCCTGACCCGAGAACAAATCCATCAGATCCACGATTACTCTCTAAAGATTTTATCCGCGGTCGGCATTCGCGTCGACGCGAAAGAAGCCAGAAAAATATTTGCTGATGCGTCCGTGCAACCCGGAGAAGATAATATTGTGCGCATCCCGGCGGATCTGGTGGACTGGGCGCTGAAAGTCGCTCCGTCGAGAGTTGATATATACAATCGCAAGGGGAGCCATGTTTTCGAGCTTGGCAACATCCAGCAGAACCCAACCCGTTTTGGTCTCGGTGTGACCAATCTTTATTATCAGGACCCTTTGAGCGACAAGATTTTGCCTTTCACGCGCAAGCATATGGAGATCACAGCCCGAATGGGTCAGCGGCTGTCAAGTTTTGATATGGTATCCACGCCCGGCGTTATACAGGATTGTGGGCCGCGGGTCGCGGATTTTTACGGGACCCTGGAGATGGCGGCCAATACCACCAAACCGCTGGTTATTTTAGTATCCGAGCATAATTGTTTTGAAACTGTCCTCGATCTCATTGAACACCTTAATGGCGGTCAGCACGAAAGGCCTTTTGCCATACCCTATTTTAATCCGATCACACCGCTGGTTTTAAATCAAAGTACGACCGCCAAAATGGTTACAACGATTAAGCGAGGGCTGCCCTTCATATACAACAGTCTTGGCATGTCCGGCGCAAATGTGCCGATCACCCTTTCCGGATCGCTGGCCTTGCTGAACGCTGAGCTTCTGGCGGGCCTCGTTTTCAGCCAGCTTGTTCAGGAAGGCGCCCCCCTCATCCTGGGAAATCTTCCACAGGATTTTGATATGAAAGCGATGGAAGGTTATTATACGGCAAGGACTTTACCACTGAATCTGGCCTGTGCCGAGCTGATGGCGCACTACGGTCTTCCCCATTCCGGATCTTCGGGCTGCGGACCGGGCTGGAGTGCGGATTTGATGTTTGCCGGAGTCCTTTGGATGAACCATTTGACGGCATGCCTCGGGAAGGTAGGGCTGGCGCCGTTTGTGGGAGGGAGATTCGGCTCTACGGTATTCTCGCCAACCCTTGTGGCCTATTCCCATGAAGTCATCCGGCAAACCCGCATATTCGCCCAGGAGTTTGGTCTGGATAACGAAAGTGTCGTTGTCGAGGAAATAAAAGCAGTGGGCCCGGGCGGTAATTTTTTGATGGCCGATCAGACCGTCAAGCTATGCCGCCAAACGAATTGTTCCTCAGACATCTGGCCGTATTTGTCATTGGACGATTGGCAGGCTGAGAAAATGCCAAAAGCCGATGATTTACTTCGCCGGTATACGGCCGATTTGATAAATAGCCTGCAGCCCCCAGACGATCATGATGAGCTGATGGAAAAGGGAGAGGCATTTATCAGAAAAGCCGCAAGTTAGGTTCAAACACGCGGAACCAATGCGTATCTGTTTGGGTTATTGAAATGTTGGTGATTTGAGATTGTTTCGGATTTCGATATTTGGTATTCGGATTTATCGTGGAAGTTCACCCCTTATTCGAAACAAAATTAATAATGCGGCAGGACTGCAATTCTTCAATAAAGAGGTAATGATATGCACCCGTTAATAAAATCTTTGATCAAAGACGGCACGGTGGTAACGGATGGGTCGTGGGGGACACAGCTTCAAAAAAAAGGAATAAAACGGGGTGAGTGTCCGGATTCCTGGAATCTGATCCACCCCGATTGGGTGGAGGAGGTTGCCAGAGGCTATGTCGATGCCGGCAGCCGGGTCATTTTAACCAATACCTTTCAAAGCAATCGTTTATCACTGGAGCGATTCGATCTGGGGGACAAATGCGTTGAAATAAATGTCCGTGGCGTCGAGATCTCCAAAAGAGCCTCCGGGGATAAGGCCTATGTTTTTGCTTCAATAGGACCCAGCGGCAAAATGCTTCTGACCCGGGAGACGACGGAAGACGAGCTGAAGGCTGTATTTGAGGAACAGGCCAATGCACTTGCCAAAGCCGGTGCCGATGGAATTATCGTTGAAACCATGATCGATCTTGCAGAAGCAAAAATCGCTGCCCTCGCGGCCAAAAATACCGGGCTGCCGGTTATCGCCAGTCTGGTTTTTGACTCGGGTGAAAACAAGGATACCACCCTGATGGGCAATACGCCGGAGCAGGCGGTTAAAGAACTCGGCGAGTTGGAAGTTGATGGCGTCGGCGCCAATTGCGGGCAGGGGATCGAAGGGTATATCCCGATTTGCAGGCGATTGCGGCAGGCAACCGATCTGGCAGTCTGGATAAAACCCAATGCCGGATTGCCGGAAGTTGAAGATGAAAAGACAATTTTCTATACTACCGCCCAGGAATTTGTACAATTCGTTCCGGAGTTGATAATGGCCGGTGCAGACTTTATCGGTTCCTGCTGTGGTTCGGACCAGGAGTTTGTCATAGAGATCCGCAAAATTGTCGATGGATCCGAGTAACAAACAAGGGGCGCGATTTCAATCTATATTTTCTTGACAGGATCTGCAGGATTTTCGGGATCGATTTTTCGCCTGTTTTCCGGATGAAAACAGCCGAATCCAATCACCTCCGGCCAATGGAAAGCAAGTTGCATTCAGGCGAGAAGATATGTTGCGTCGATAATATCTGGCGCTGAATTTGTGAATTGAGATATAAGACTTTCGCCGCTAGGCGGATTATTTTAAAGCCGGTTTTTCCAGTAGGCAGCCATCGCGGCCAGCAACTGCGCAATCTCGTTGAGGCGATTGTAGATCCTGATGCCATCCCTGGTCAGATCGCTGACGACCTGGCTTTCCCAAGGGTTATAATGACTTCCACTTAAAACGGGGATGTTAAATTCCTTTTGCAGGGCGGCAAATCCCATGATTTGCTGTTTTTCGATATCCAGGAATATGTTCCATTCCTCAGGCGTTTTTGCAGTGTGCATTCCGGGCCTCCCAATGCCGTGTACCACCAGGGCATCGACTTCTCCGGAGCGCAGAATCCCGCGGCCGATGGCCAGGAGCACCTCGGTTGATAGAAACAACCCGGACGCTCCGAAATCCACCGGATTTTTGGTTGAAGCCCGGTCCGGCATACCCAGGGATCTCAAAGATTTTTGTAAGGAACGGCTTAACTCCGGCACGGCCAGACCGGATTCCGTTAGGGCATCGGTCAGGGCGACTCCCCAGGAACCCCCGATGGTGATGACGGCTGTTTTTTTTCCTCGCATGGGCGGCCTTTCCATCAGCGCCTGACCGATGGGCAGTAAAAGCTCCATGCTCGGTGAAGTCACAATACCCAGCTGGTGAAAAAGACCGCTGTATATTTGTCTTTTTCCCGACAGCGCCCCGGTGTGGCTATTTGCAGCGCGCGCGCTATCCGAGGTTTTGCCGGCTTTGTATACCACCACGGGTTTTTTCCGTGCCGCTGTCCCGGCAACCTCGATAAACCGACTTCCATCCCTGATGGCCTCGATGTACATAGCGATCGCCTTCACCTCGGGATCCCGGCCGAATTCTTCCAAAAAATCGGTTACGGTAAGGTCACATTCATTGCCGGTGTGAATAAATTTTCCCAGGCCGATTCCCCGTTGCCAGCCGGAGGAGAGGATGTCATAAAAAGCATAACCCCCCTGGCAGGCAGCGGCAAGCGGGGTGGCCAAAAGATTTTCCGCCGGGGTGCTGGATGCATTGAATGAGGCGTAAAGATTGAAAGTGCCGCTGACATTCGGACCCAGCACCCGCATTCCATAGGAACGGGCAAGATCCGCGATGGCCTGTTGTCTTTGCCTGCCCTCCTTTGAAACCTCGCCGAATCCGGCGGTAATGATTGTTATTCCACTCACGCCTTTCTGGCCGCAGGCTTCTATTTCTTTTTCGAGGAATTGCTCCGGTATGCAAATTACGCCCAAATCGACGGGCTCCTGAATATCCCTCATATCTCTAAAGGCCCGGATACCGTAAATTTTGCCGCCGTTTCGATTGACCGGAAAGATTTTTCCGGGAAAGCTGCGCGACAATAGGCCTCCCATAATGAAAGATCCCCAGGAACCGGGCCGCTCGGTAGCGCCGATTACTGCGACTGATTTAGGATTGAGGAATGCATTCAACGGATTGTCAGACGCCATATTCTCTCCTCGAATTCAACTTTTATTCGATCTTAAATGCTAAGCTCGGCCCCTTGGGCATTCGGTGCCGGAGCGAAATACATATGCTTGAGGCGGAAAAAATTGCGCATTAGAAAGATCATGGGACCGCGAAAAGCATAATACTTTTTACGGAAAAATGCTAACTTGTTTAATTTATCAAAACCTTCAATCATATCCTCCCCATCCCATTCGACAACCCTGCCGATTTGTCTAAACCCCCAGGTGTTATATCTTTTTGCCAGCTTTTCATCGCGAAAGGTGGCCTCAAAGTGAAACGGGCCGGGCGGTTTCAAAGGTTTCATAAATGAGGCGCCGCGCACGGCGTCGGCCGCTGTTTCCTGCAATTTCTTGCGGCCGAGTGCTAAAAATGCTTTGCTCTTTTCCCCCGCAATATAGGTTTCCCTGCGTTTGTCAACCCTTACGGATTTTGCCCATGGCAGCGCATGCAGGGCTTGCTCGACCGCCACGTCCTCGCCCGAAACAAATCCGATCGGCACTCCGAACTCACCCAGGTATCCCCCATAGATATCCATTTCGCAGACTATCCTGTCATTGACCTTGACTTCAGAAAAAATACCTAAATGGGTGTGAGGAAAGAAAGCATTCGGGGTGCCTGCGGCCGCATGAATGGCAACGTACAAAATTAAATCATAGTCAGAGACCCTGCCGAACAATGATGGTCGAATGAAATGCCCGCCGACATACAACACCCGAGGCTCCAGTCGACGGACCAAGCAGTTAAAGCCGCTGTCGTGGGTATCTTTTACGGTGACCTTATCGGCTCCGCCTTCGAAAGCACCCTTTATCACGGCATTGACGTCTGCCGTCAGACAAAAACGGCCGTACTGCCACTCGGCAGTTCCCGAGTGGCATTGCCGCTGACGCCAAATTCCGAAACTTCCTTCAAGGTCGGCAAACACAGCTACATGCATGATGACAAGCTTTTCTATTCTGGCAAGAAAGAAACGAACATCGGATTTCGAATTTCGGGATCTATGTTTCTCTATCGCCTAAATCGGAAATTTTTGCCTGTACTTCACCATCTTGGCGAAAACCCGGGCGGCATTTTCCGGTGAGCTTATTATTGGAATATCCGGACCCAGGAATCCTGAAATTATCTTTTTGATCTCGTTTTTGCCGACCACCACAAATAGCAGCGGTTTTTGATGCACCCATTGCCGGCATTCGCGCAGATCGGCGAAAAACTGTTCAGCTCCGAGCCCGCTGGCCGTAAGCTCACTGATAATGATCCAGGGGATAACGAAGATCGCGACCACACCGCCCACCTTGGGATCTTCCATCAGCGCTTTTAGCCCACGGGCAAAAAGGCCGGAGGGCCCGACATCCAGGGGGTTCTTCACATTCATCCAGGGCGGGGCCTCTCGGCGGATTTTCTGAATGGTATCGGCAGAAAGCTCAGCAAGGGGTAGATCCAAATCGAACAGCATATCGGTTGTCAAAGCTCCCAGTGAACCTGATGTGGTCAGGACGGCAATTTGGGTCCCGGACGGTATGGGTTGAAGGGCCAGCGACTTCGATAGATCGAAGAGTTCCTGTATCGTTTGCACACGCAAAACCCCTGATTGTTCGAAAACACCCTCATAAATGTCGTCCGGACTCGAGAGGGTGCCGGTGTGCGAGGCAGTGGCGGAACGGCCCAACGCCGATCGGCCGGATTTCAGAATAACAATCGGCTTGTGAGGCGCGACTTTCCGCACTGCATCCATAAAGCGGTCTCCATGCTTTACCCCTTCAAGATAAAGAGAAATCACCCGGGTTTGCTCATCGTGTAAAAGATAGCGAATAATTTCGCTTTCATCGACATCGCAGCGGTTGCCCAGGGTGACCACCTTGCTGAAGGTGATACCTTCATCCGGCCCGCAGTCCATCAAAATGTTTCCGAAAACCCCGCTCTGGGCAATGATGCCGATGGGGCCTGGCGACATGGCCTCCCTGGTCGTCTCGGTCGTTGCAAAGCCGTTGGAGGTATTGGCAAGACCCACACAATTGGGTCCGATGATTCGCAGACCTGTTTCACCGGCAATCCGGGTCAGTTCCTGTTGCAGTTTTCTACCGTGAGCGCCGATTTCGGCAAAGCCGGCAGATTGTACGATCGCCGCCCGAACTTTTTTGGTTGCGCATTCGCGTAAAACAGGCGGAACGTGCCTGGATGGCACGATAATAACAGCCAGGTCGACATCGGCGGGTATATCTGAAATCCGGGAATAGGCTTTTTGGCCAAAAATCGTGGAATGGGAAGGGTTGACCAGAAACAAACTTCCACCCAGATTCTGCTCGATCAGGGTCTTTGTCTGCCCGTATCCGAAACCAATTTTTTCTGTAGCTCCGATTAGCGCCACACTTTTTGGTTCGAAAAAAAATCTCAGATCGTCCATTTTATATCCAGCCCAACATGTTGCTCAACCCATAACTTTCAACTCATCGATACAGTGCTTGCACTTCTGGCCGTCCTGATTGTCTGATCGGCAGAAGTTGACAAATGATTCCAGCCACTCCTTGCCAGCACGGGGACAGGTATTAATATATTCTATGAAGCACACCAAGCGTTCGACGGTTTTGCGATCGATCACATGCTCCATGCGGCAGGCGGTTTTCTCGGCTGTTGTTTCATCAATCTGAAGCACATTCAACAGAAAATCTTTCAATACGGCATGGCGGTGAGCGATTTCCTCGGCGATTTTTTTTCCGGTGTCGGTCAGGGTGATAAAGCTGTAAGGCTGGTAATGGATAAGCCCCTGACCCTCAAGACTTTTCAAGGCACCGGTTACCGAGCCCCGCTGAACACCGAGGCTATCGGCAATGTCCTTGGCCCGGGCCACTTTCTGGGTGGTTTCGAGATCCAGAATGACTTCTAAGTAACTCTGGGTGCTCTCGGATAGCTCATGAATTTCGACCATTTTTCCTCCTGGGTGCTGTATAGTGAACTTGGTATCACACCTAATAAGATTAGTCAAACCTTATAAATTAGTTTGTATTGAATTTTGTTATTGACATAATTTTAAAGTTAGTATAGCCTAACTTAATAATTTGAGACAAATTGCCAGCCGAAAGGAGAGCTGCAGCATGCCTTGCATAAACCTGCGTCAAATGAAAGAAAACCAATCCGGCACCATTTCCAGGATTAAGGCCAACGGCCAGCTCGGGCGGCGCATCCGGGATATGGGACTTGTGCCCGGCACCAAAATCAAAGTTCACGGGCGAGCCCCTCTCTACGATCCGGTTGCCCTCAGATTGATGGGTTTTACCCTGACCCTGCGCAATAATGAAGCAGACTATATCGAAGTTGAAGTCGATGAATAAATTACAGGCCACCATCGCACTGGCCGGCAATCCGAATTGCGGCAAAACCACCCTGTTCAATGCGCTAACCGGTGCACGGCAGCACGTGGGCAATTACCCTGGCGTTACGGTTGAAAAAAAGCAGGGGGTTTACGCGCGCAACAGCTACCGATTCAATCTCGTCGATCTGCCGGGGACCTATTCCCTGACAGCCTATTCGCTCGAAGAGGTCGTTGCCCGGGATTTTCTGGTAAACGAAAAGCCCGAGCTGGTCATTAATATTGTGGATGCATCCAGCCTGGAGCGAAATCTGTATTTAGCGGTCCAATTCATGGAAATGGGTATTCCAATCTGCATCGCCCTGAATATGATCGATGTTGCCGAAAAACGGGGGATGCGTATCGACGCCGAAAAGCTTTCCACGCTTCTCGGCGTTCCGGTGGTACCGACCATCGCGCGCAATGGAAAAGGCAAGGAAGAACTGATGGAATCTTCCGCCAACCTCATTCGGGCCGGGGTGCGGAATAACCCTCTGCTGATTACTTACGGCAACGACGTGGATCAGGCCCTTGCGCAGATGACCGCAAAAATTGAAGCACACCATTTTCTAACCGACGTTTATCCGGCGCGCTGGGTTGCACTGAAATACCTGGAAAATGACGAACAAATACAGGAAATCGGACGCAAGGCCGATCCGGCACTCGCCGCCGAGTTTCAGGCTATTGTTGAACAACTCACCGATCATCTGCAGGATACCCTGGAAAGCTACCCCGAGGCGCTCATCGCCGATCACCGCTACGGCTATATTAAATCGGTTCTCAAGCAGGGCGTGGTTTCATTTGAAAAGGACATGAGCCGGCTTTTTGTTTCTGATAAAATTGATAAAGTCGTCACCCAGCGATTTATCGGTCCTTTGATAATGGGTGCCGTCATATGGGGTTTGTATCACTTTACCTTTACATACAGTGAATTACCCGTCCAATGGCTGGAAGGTCTTTTCGGATGGCTGGGCGGGCAGGCTGAAGCCCATCTGGCGGACGGGCTGATCAAATCGCTGATCATATCGGGCATTATCGACGGCGTCGGCGGTGTCATGGGCTTTGCACCTTTGATCATGTTTATGTTTTTCGGCATTGCGATTTTGGAAGACTCAGGATATCTGGCCCGCATGGCTTATATGCTGGACCGGATCTTTCGGTTTTTCGGGCTGCACGGCAGCTCGGTGATGGCCTTTATTATTTCCGGTGGCATTGCCGGCGGATGTGCCGTGCCCGGGGTGATGGCCACGCGCACCCTGAAATCGCGGCGCGAGCGGCTGGCGACGCTGTTGACGGTTCCCTTTATGAATTGCGGCGCCAAACTGCCGGTGTTCGCGCTCCTGGTGGCGGCGTTTTTCGCCCGCAGGCAGGCGCTGATGATGGTGATGATCACCGCCATTGCCTGGCTCGGCGCCCTGCTGGTGGCAAAGCTGTTGCGAATCACCGTGATAAAAGGGGCGTCCACGCCTTTTGTGATGGAACTGCCGCCCTACCGGATGCCGACGTTTAAGGGGCTTTTGATCCACACCTGGGAGCGGACCTGGCAGTATATCAAAAAAGCCGGTACGATCATCCTGGCAATTTCCGTCCTGCTCTGGGCCATGATGACTTTCCCACAGCTGCCAGAGAGCACCGTCAAGAAATTTGAGCAACAGCGCGCTGCCGTTCAGTCCGCTGCGCCGACGGGGATATTACATGAAATTGAACGGATCGACCGAAAAGATGAGCTTTCGGCCGAGGCACAAGCGTTGAGGGCCCGGTTGCTGACTATAGACGCCAAAGAGGCGGAATCCGCCCTGCGTCACTCTGCGGCCGGGCGCCTGGGAAGCGCCCTGGAGATTGTCAGCCGGCTGGCCGGCTTCGACTGGCGAACAAATATCGCCCTGATAGGCGGATTTGCCGCCAAGGAAGTCGTCGTTTCCACCCTGGGCACGGCCTATTCGCTGGGTGAAGTGGATCCCGAACAAAGCTTGCCGCTTTCCCAAAAACTGGCGACAACTGCCGGATGGAGCCCCCTGGTCGCCTTGAGTTTGATCATTTTCACGATTTTCTACGCCCCCTGCTTTGTTTCCGTGGTGTGCATTTCCAAGGAGGCCGGATCCTGGAAATGGGGAGGGTTTTCCATACTGTTTAACACGATACTGGCGTTTTCGCTCGCTGTTTCGGTGTATCAAATAGGATCGGCATTCGGGTTTTGAAAGATATCTCGAAAATGCATCGGGAATTATCATGGAAGTGATTATCGTTGCCGGCGTCGTGGTCCTTGCCGCGGTTTATGTCGCCCGCAATTTCTATCTCAAATTCAAGAAGGGCAAATCATACGGCGAAAGCTGCGCCTGCCCGAGCTGCGGGTGTTCGGATACCTGCGGCGATCGGCAAATCGGCGGACATTATCCCGATGCATGCGCCATCAGGGGTGATATAACCAAAAAACCGGATTCTTGATGCCCAATTTTCAGATCTTTCTGCGCTCATTATTAACGGACTTCGCACCACATCGTGAAATTGATTTGTTTTTGAATGAATTTGTTTTCGATTCCGTCTTGTCAAATTGAAAATAATCTCTTGACAACCCCAAGGGCTTTTATTTAAAGTGCCCTCGAGGTGCGCAAGCTTAATAGGGGAATTCCGTAAAAACGGAGCGGTCCCGCCGCTGTGATCGGGGACGAACTCTGCGAGATGCCACTGTTTGGTTGAAACTGGATGGGAAGGCGCAGATAGTAGAAAGATCCGAAAGCCAGAAGACCTGCCTCAACGCATTGCGGAAAGTCTGCGGTCGACAGAGTCAGTAACACGGCGATAAAAGGGTGAAGTAAACTGGGTGCAGCCCTTCAAGCAATCATGCTTGAAGGGTTTTTTTATTGAATTTTTGCCTGTTTTCGACAGGCAATCAAGGAGGAAAACTCATGGGGAAAGTTCTAGCAATGATCCACCGGGCACTTATTTTTATTGGTTGTGCATGTGTATGCATGACGGCAACAGTTTCTTCGGCAGCAATTACCCCCATCGGCCCTTATCAAGCAGAGGCTTTGACCGACCCGGACCCTGTTGTATTTGCTTATCAAAGCTCGATTGCCTACTACGATAATTATCTCATCTATGTTGCCAATGACGGAGATGTTTATGCCTACGATGTTGACAGCGGCACATCCACCCTGGTCAGCGATACCAGTTCCCTGGGCAATGAATTCGCCGCTGTCCAGGGATTTATCGTCGGCAGCGATGGTTACCTGTATTTCCATGACAACGCCCTGACCTCCAATATCTATCGTCTCGATTTAGCAGACACATGGCCGGCTGCCTATGAGACACTCGATGCCGGTCTCACCAGCGCAATTTTTGCGTTTGCTGAAAATCCCTGGACGGGAACCGTCTGGTTTTCAGCGGCCGATTTCTTCGGCAGCGGCAATGGATTCTACCTTTACGAAATCGACAATGCCTTTACCATGGCTACGCTGAAAGCCTCCTTTGTACAACCGAATACGGGCGGAAACGGCCCCATTATTTTCAAAGGACCCAATACCGTCTTGTATGGGGAATCGGTTTTCCTGGGCAACGGATTCTTTCATCTGCTAAATTCCAGCACGGGAGAACTGATCGAGGAAAATTACCTGACCCTGGCAAACGGCCTGGGCGATGCTTCCTATGGATACAACAATAGAATATATGCAACCTCGGGTGGCGGAAACACAATTTTTGAAATCCAGGGCGCGGCTCTGACTGTTCTGGGCACCACGGATGACGAGGCCCGGGGGATCACCTTCGGTGATGCTGCAATTTTTATCAGCGAAATGGTCCCGTTTACCGGTGGGGTCGATGACGGCAAAATCTCACTCAACAAGGGCTGGGATCCGAATGCCATCGATGAAATTGTCCCGCGGGCCCCGTTTTTTGCGAAAGCGGTTGCAGATCCTGACCCGGAAGCCCTGGTATACCAAAGCTCGTTGGCCTATTATAACAACTATCTGATTTATGCCGGCAACGACGGGAGGATTTATGGCTACAATTTAGACACCAGTGAGTCCACGGTTATTAGCGATACCCGCTCATTGGGCAATGCCTTTGCCGCTGTCCAGGGATTTCTCGTCAGCTCTGATGGTTACCTGTACTTCCACGACAACGCGCTGACATCCAATATTTATCGCCTGGATTTAGCAGACGCATGGCCGGCTGCCTATGAGACCCTCGATACCGGTATCGCCAGTGCCATTTTCGGGTTCACGGAAAATTCCTGGACCCATGCGATCTGGTTTTCATCTTCCGATTTTTTTGGTTCCGGAAGCAATTTCTACCTTTACAGCGTGAATCCGGAATTTACGGGTGTGACTCTGAATTCCTCATTTGAACAACCCAACGGTGGCGGAAACGGGCCAATTATTTTTGAGACTGAAACCAACCTGCTTTACGGGGAAGCGGTTTTTGGGGGAAATGGTTACTTTCATCAGCTCAATACAGACACCGGCAGTGTCACTGAACAAAATTATCTGACCTTCAGTGGCGGATTGGGGGATGCCGCATACGGCTATGGCCGGCGAATCTACGCTACATCAGGGGGGGGTAAAGGTGTTTTTGCAATTGATGGCAATCAAAGAACTCGGATCGCCACAACACAAGATGAAGCCCGTGGAATCACATTTGACGGGGCATCTTTAGTGATCAGTGCCATGGTTCCTTTTTCAGGAAGCGATGACGACGGCGAGATCAGCCTGGTGCAGCTGTGGCAAACCCGAATTTCCGGGGTCCCGGCGGACCAGCGCGTGGATGACGCAGTGGATTTGAATGCAGACGGCACGCCGGATAATCAGCAGCCGGAGGTAATCCTGACGGTGAATACCGCGGACGGCTCCGGTTCGAAGCAAATCGGCATCAGTGCGGTCGGAACCGAAGTTATACTCGAATCACTCGAAGCCGTCGATGTGGATAGCGTCGAGGAAACAGACGGGCGACCCGACGATTTTCCCTTTGATCTGGTCAGTTACCGATTGAAGGTGACCAGTTCCGATGGCAGGGCCCAGGTTACGGTTTACCTTTCCGAAGCGGCTCCGGCAGGCGCAAAGTGGTACAAATATGATCCTGTCAGCGGCTGGGTGGATTATTCGGCCCATGCCACCTTCAGCAATGACAGAAAATCAATAACTCTTGAACTCAAGGACGGCGACTTTGGTGACTTTGATCGCATCGTAAACGGTGAGATCGTCGACCCCAGCGGCGTTGGCGTCACGCTTACGGCCAGCAGCGGCAGTGGCGGCGGCGGTGGTTGCTTTATCGAGACGGTTGGATCAAATATCCGTGACCAATACGTGTATTTGCGGCACATATATTTTGCAACGGTTTTACTCCTGGGGATGTGCCTGGGCTTCAAACGAAGGCGCAGAGAATCGAAATCAATTTAGAGGTTGAATTGTTTTTCCATGTTTAAAAACACCATCATCAAGTGTTGCTGTGCGTTTTTAGTGCTTCTGATTGGAGCAAAGTTGCTCTGCGCCCAGGAGGAGCCACTGGATAAAGAAGAGAAAAAGACCGGCTCTCGGTTTGAAATGGAGGAGGTGGTCGTTACCGCCACCGGGCTTGAAGACGAAGTGCGCAAAGTAGCGCGCAATGTGACGGTTATTACCGCCGAAGATATTGCGCAAAGTCCCAGCAACTATGTGCCCGACCTGTTGTCTCGGGAGGGAAATGTAAATTTGCAAAGCCTGTACGGAACCGATAAGCAGGCTGTTGTGGACATTCGGGGAATGGGCCAGACCACAGCGAGCAACGTGCTCGTTTTGGTGGACGGTTTTCGTCTGAACTCGCCGGATCTGGCAGGACCGGACTTTTCTACCGTGCCTATCGATGAAATCGAGCGCATAGAAATCATCCGGGGTGCCGCTTCGGTAATATACGGATCCGGTGCGGTCGGTGGCGTGGTAAACATCATCACAAAACGTGGCGGCAAGAAGCCAGCTGCTCGCCTGCATGGATCTTACGGCAGTTACCAGACTTTTGATGGCAGGGCTTCGGGAGGAGGCCAGGTCGAAAACTTAGATTTAAATCTTAATGCCTCATATTTTGATACCGATGGGTACCGGGAAAATGGTGATCTAGAAAAAACCGATTTCGGGGCTCGAGCGGGTTATGACGCCACCGAACACATCGGCGGCGATTTTTTTGATGCCGTGCTCTTTTCCATGACAGCCAACTACCATGATGATGATCAGGGTTTTCCCGGTGGTGTTCCCATTGAAGATGTTGACGATGAAAGCGATCGCAAAAAAGCCAGCACCCCCAATGACGGCGCTGATACAACCGATAAGCGTATACGAGGCGGCATCGAAACAGATATCGGCACCTGGGGTGTATTTAAACTGAATGGTGCTTTGCGCTACCGCGACAGCGATTTTATTTTCGGATATACGCCGCTTAAGCCCAAAAGTGATCAGAAAAGCCGGCTGGAGGAAGACACCCAGATGCTTGACCTGAGTTATGTTAAAGAATACTCACTGGGAAGCCTGGATAACACCTTTCAGTTTGGCTCGGATTACTACTATACGGATTATTACAGCCAACGCATCGACCAGCGTGAGCGCAAAAACAGCCAAATAGATAATTTGGGTCTGTTTTTCACCAACCGCTCATCTCTTGGGCAAAATTTGTCGTTTGATGTCGGTTTTCGTTACAACATCTATGAGGGAACTTTTCGGAATGATGCCCTGGTTGATTTTGGCGGCACCGATGTCTGGAT
>Ga0209536_100003910_pt1 | contig 23695 bp, 23 predicted proteins | sample DeeMarSeWOR28_12_FD_187461 | JGI IMG/M metagenome (GOLD analysis project Ga0209536, IMG submission 187461) | Marine sediment microbial communities from White Oak River estuary, North Carolina - WOR-2-8_12 (SPAdes) (version 2) | ecosystem: Environmental > Aquatic > Marine > Intertidal zone >...
TGATAGACGCCGTGGGCGATCGCGCCCGACGGCTCCTCGCGCCGAGGGTGCCGGACGGTGTCGAAGGACAGCCAGTAGAGCGTCAGCACCGTCACGTTGCGCGCGAGCGCCTCGATCTCAGCAGCCGTCGCCTCCAGCTGCCCGGTTTCGGCGAGGCCGAGGCAGATCCCACGCGACGTCTCGACGGCGCGTGCGAACACGAGCGTCAGTCGATGGCCGGCGCGCCGGTCGCGCGACATGATCCCCGACAGGTCGCGGAACAGGAAACGATACTTCCAGATGGCCTCGAAGATGACGTGCAGCAGAAACCAGGCATCCTCGACCTCGCGGGCCCGCCACGTGTCCGGAGGCATCAGCTCCTCGATCTCGCCCACGAACTCGTCGAGCAGCGCCCCGGTGAGCTGGTCCTTCTTGCGGAAGTGATAGTGGAGGTTGCCGGCGCTTATTCCGACCTCGGTGGCAATGAGCGTGGTCGACACGTTCGGCTCGCCGAGCTCGTTGTAGAGCCTGAGGGTCGTGTCCAGGATCCTCCGGCGCGTCTGTCGCGCCGGCCGGGTTGCCGGTTGGCCAGGCATAAAAAAGCGCCGGTGCACGTCGGTGACCCGATCGTACACCAGCGCCGAGGGGGGATCAGTCAGTGTCTATCCGCGCCCGGCTCAGGCGGCTTTGCGCTTCGCGGTCTTCCTGCGAGGCGCACGACGCTTGGCAGCGGTCTTGGTCTTGGCCTTGACCTTGACCTCGCGTGACAGGCGGTCGACCTTGCGCGACAGCTTCTCCACCTCGTCCGCGGTCGGCAAGCCGATGCCGTGGATGACCCTGTTCATGCCTTCCTGGAAACGCTCGTTGACCTCGTTCACGCGCTCGGAGGCGACGTCCTCGAAGCGGTCTACGGCCTTCTCGGTCCGCGCACGCGAGCGCTTCGTCAGCTTCCCGCCTTCCCTGAAAGCGAGGTCGACGACCTTGCCCAGTTCGTCACGGGTAGTCGTCCAGGCGTTCATGTTCGCCTTCCAGATGTTCTCGGCCGACTTGCGTGTCGCCTTGCCGAAGTCACTGGTCTTGAGCTCGTTGATGAAAGTGTTCACGTTGTCGATCATGGCTGTCTCCTGGCGGGCTTTCGCACGTGTTGCCGGGATCTCCAATCGCCCGCCGTGCCGTCCCATGAGTGAAGTTTCGGCATTTGCGCTAGGGAGTGCACCCTAGCCGGAGATGACTTGCGGGCTCTCGCGGCAGGGCCTAGAGGGCCGCGAACCAGCGCTCGATGGCGAGGCGCTGGCGGGCATCCGGAAAGGGTGGCGAGGCGGCGTCCAGGTTGTCTTTCGCATGGTCCGGATTGCGGGTCCCTGCGAGGGCTACCGTCACAGCCGGATCGCCGAGCACCCACTTGAGGAAGAGCTGCGCTGCGCTCCTGCAGCCGAGCTCCGCGGCCTCGGGCGGCAGTCCGTGGCCGCGCGCGCGATCGATCATCGCGCCTTTCGTCAAGGGCCGGTTCACGAGTACGGCAGCGCCGCGATCGCGGGCCAAGGGCAGCAGCCGCTCGCCCGCCTCGGGCTCGGCCAGCGAATAGTTCACCTGCAGGAAGTCCGGCCGCGCGGAGCGCAGTGTCCTCTCGAGATCCTCGTGAGCCGACGCCTGCCAGTGCGTAATGCCGAGGTAACGCACTTCGCCGGCGTCACGGGCTGCCTGCAAGGTCGCCCAGTGCGTGTCGAAATCGACCAGGTTGTGGACCTGGACCAGGTCGAGCGTGTTCCGGCGCAGGTACCGCAGCGACGCCTCCAGCTGGCGCCTGCCGGCCTCCCTCCCCCGCGTCCATACCTTGGTGGCCAGGAACGCGCCACCGCCCGGATCGGTCGCGGCGAGGATGTCACCGATGCGTTCCTCGGCGCGACCGTACATGGGCGAGGTGTCGATCAGCCGGCCACCGGCGCTCAGGAAACGGCTCAGCGTCGCGGTAGCGGAATCGTACTCGGACCCGTCCGGCGGCACGTCGAATGCCTGCCAGGTCCCGAGACCCACGGCCGGGAGCGACTCGCCGGAACCAGGGATCTCCCGAGCTTGCGGCCCGTTCTGGCCTGCCAGGGTGGTTCCAGGCAGGGCGGCCGCCGCGCCGATGAGGCGGAGGGCTTCCCGACGCGTGAGCGCCCTGCATGGTCCCTCGCGCTCGAGTACCGAGTTCGACCTCATTGTCCCGCCCGATCTGCCCGGACACGACATGAGGGACCACCCACGCACCCGCTGGTTCCCGTCGCCATCTCAGGATCCGGGAGAGGCCGGCCCGGCGGCCCCCTCCTGCCGGGCATAGGCCCGACCGAGAGCCACCCCGACTCCCACCAACACCACCATCACGCCGCCGCTCAAAGTGCCGAAACCCGCCAGCAGCATCCCCTTCGCCTGCAACAGCCCGTGGAGCCAGCTCGCGCCCATGTCGCTGCCACGCTGGATGACCGTGTCGATGAAGTTCTTGGCCTTGTACTTCGTCTCCGGGTCGACTGCGGTGAACAGCACCTCGCGCGAGGGCTTGGCTACGCCGAACTCGCCGGCCCTTCGCACGACCTGGGTCACGGCCAGCGGAATCAGGAACGGTGCGAGCACGAGCCACACGAAGCTTCCCAGCGCGATGACCGGCATCGTGACCAGCGCGCCCGTCAGACCGATCCGGCGGATGAGCCGCATCGTCACGACGCCCTGCAACACGAGCGCAACGACGTTGACCGCCAGGTCCAGGCGTGCGAAGAACGCCGTCCGGGCGCCGGTGTCCGCGTACATGGCGGAGGCGAGCTTCTGCAGCTCGAGGTACATGAAAGTCCCTACGACGGAGCCGAGGGCCACAACTGCGGCGATCCCGAGCAGGTAAGGCGAGCGAGCGAGCAGCGTGACGCCAGCCAGGAAACCGCCGCCGATCGGCTCGGCGCTCTCGGCGGCCGTGCCGGGCGGCTCGCCATGTCGCTCCACCGACCAGTGCGCCAGCGCGCGGATGCAAGGGACCGTCGCCAGCAGCAGGGACATCGAGATGAACACGAGTCCGGCCGTGCCGATGCCCTCGGCAACCCAGTGGGTCAACAGCGGCCCGACGATGGCGCCGGCACTGCCGCCGGCCGCGATCGGACCGTACAGGCGCTTGGCCTCTTCGCCGCGAAACACGTCGGCCATGAAGCTCCAGAACACCGAGACCACGAACATGTTGAACACGGACAGCCAGACGAAGAACGTGGCAGCCGTGACCGCCGAGCCCGGGTCGAGCCGGAATGCGACGAAGAACGCGAGGAGGTTGGCCGCGAAGAAACCGTAGACGACCGGAAGCAGCCTGCGCTTGCTCACGCGTGCGACCAGCGCGCCGAACATGGGGGTGATCGCGACCATGACGAGGAAGGTGGCGGTAAACAGCAGCGGCAGCCGCCCGAGTCCCGCGGTGGCCGCCATCGCGTCGCGCACGGGTCGCAGCAGGTAGTAGCTGCAGAGCAGCAGGAAGAAATACGAGAATGCGAGCGCAACGGCCCGCTCCTCACCGGGACGCGCGCCGAGCAGCGAGCGGATCACGGCCGCGGCGGGCACGTCAGAGAAGCGTCGCGGAACCGGCCAGGTGCGGCCGATGCCCGTCGCCCTGCCTCAGGACGAAGCTGCGCCGGCCCTCTTCGCGCCAGTGCTCGAGACGAACTTCCGAGGGCAGGAAGAGCGGCAGCTTGAAGTCGACCTGCACGCGGCAGGGGTCCCGCGTCAGCTCGGGCTCGAGACAGGCTAGCGACCGTGCCATGGACCACATGCCGTGGGCCACCGCACGCTCGAAACCGAAGCGTCTGGCACTGAAGTCCGACCCGTGGATCGGATTGAGGTCGCCGGAGACCGTTCCGTACCGCCGACCGATCGAACGCGGGGCGTGGAAGCCTTGTTCCGAGACGGTGGCACCATCGGGCGGCCTGGGCACCCGCAGCGAGGCGCGCGCGGCGCGCGCGGCGCCGGCCGCGCCTCGGCGCCGGCGTGCCAGGAGAGTGCAGCGCTCCGCCCAGACTGCGGCGCCCGACTCCCGGAGCTCCGTGAAGAGGTCGAACTCCTGGCCCCGGTCGGTGTCGCGGTGGCCCTCGACCCAGCAGGCGATCGCGTAGATCCCGTCGGCAGAGAGGGGGCGATGCCACTCGATCTCGTTGGCCACGTGAACCAGCCCCATGAGCCTGACCAGGAATGCCGGGTGCGTCATGAGTGCCAGGTGCAACGGCATTGCCAGCACGTGCGGATAGGCGATGGGCAGCAAGTCGCCGCGGGGAAACCCGCAGACCTCGCGATAGCGGTCCAGGTGCCGGCGCGAAATGACCACCGTCTCGATTTCTCCCTCGAGCCGTGGCACCGTCTGACCTTCGGGCACGTTGGGCGCCCTGCGCGCGAAGACCGCGCTGGGGTAGAACCTCAGCACCGAGGGGGGGCGTGCGAACCTGAGGCTGACGGCGGCTCTGACCACTGGACTCACCCGGGCGGGGGCCGCGACTTCCCCGCCGGGTCGTCGTCAGTCGACGACCCGATCGATGGTCAGCGTGATGCGGCCCGTGGAAGCCGGATCATAGCGGACCTCGCCGTACAGGTCCCCGCTCGAGGCGACGGGCCGCCCGGTCAGCGATACGCGCGCAACCAGCTGCAGATCGTCCACTTGTCGGAGCGACGTCCCCGGGATCATCGCATTGGCGTCGGTGAGGTTCACCTCGAGCGGCAACTCGGCACTCGAGCGGCGGATCGCAGCCAGCGGCGGACCCCCCGCCGCCCCACGCGCCAGCACGAACAGTGGCGCTGCCGCAGGGATCTTCCCTGCCAGCCCAGGTGCGACGACGATGCGCAGCGCAATGCCGTCTCCCGCAGCGGCCGGATCGCCGGTCGACGCGGCGGCTGGCGGCACCGCCGCTGCCATCGCGACCTGGGGCGGCGGGGCATCGGCCACCGTCTCCGGCAGACCGCCGAGGCTGGCATCGATCTCGGCGAGGCGCGCATTCAGGATCTCCATGATCTCCGGGGGTCCGCCTAACTCCTTCAGCGTCGCCCAGCGCTGGCGGGCGGTCTCGAGATCCTGCTTGCGGTAGGCGGTCACGCCTCCGTACCACAGCGCCTTGTCGTTGTCGGGCGCCATGGCCACCGCGCGCTCGAAGAGCTGGCCGGCCTCCCCCTCGAACTCGCTCTCGTCGACCAGCACACGCGCCTCGGCATAGCCGAGCATGGCCTCGACGTTCTGACCGCTCGTCAGGGTATAGGCCTGCGTATAGGCCTTGAGCGCCTTCGGGTAATCGCCCATCACCACGTAGGTCCGACCGAGCATCATCCAGCCTTCAAGGTCACCCTGTCCGCGTGCCAGCCGCTGCTCGAGCTGCTCCGCCACCTGGCTGAGGGAACCGCCGCCCGAGTGCGTTCCCGCTGCCTGCTGCAGCTGGGCCTGCTCGTCCCACGGCCAGTCGCTCAGCGTGAAGTACAGGATGAAGGCGGCGACCGGAACGGCGACGACCACCGTGATCGCGGCGGCCTGGGACGCGCCGACAGGCTTGCCTTGCTCGTCCGGGCGCGGCCGGACCAGAGGCAGGGCGACGAGCACGACGGCGAGTACCGCCAGGACGGCGGCGATGGCGATGAACAGGCTCACGGAGTCTCCGTTTCAGGGTCTCGTTCGAGGGCTTCCGGGTTCTCGCGCGCCGCGCGCGCCCGCCGGACGATCACGAGGGCCGCGGCGCCGAGACCGCCTGCCAGCAACAGCACGGGCGCCGCCCACAGCAGATAGGTGCGCGGCTTCACCGGCGGGTTGTAGAGGACGAAGTCCCCGTAACGAGCCGTCAGGAACTCGTGGATCTCGCCGTCGGTCTTGCCCTCCTCCATCAACTCGCGGACTTCGCGGCGCAGGTCCTGAGCGAGCGTGGCATTGGAGTCGGCAATCGTCTGGTTCTGGCAGACCAGGCAGCGGAGCTCCCGGGTCAGGTGCTCGTACCTCTCCTGCAAGGCCGGATCGTCGAAGGCCCGCTCGGCGTCGATGGCGAAAGCCGCTGCAGACACCGCGAGGGCTAGCGCCGCAATGACCGCGCGCATCACGAGGCACCTCCGGATCCGCTGATCAGCGGCAGGAACTCGCGCTGCCAGACGTCCATAGTCATCGGGCCGATGCGCTTTGCGAGCACCGTACCGTCGGCGGCCACCAGGAAGGTCTCCGGTGCGCCGTAGACGCCCCAGTCGATGGCGACCTGGCCTTCCGGGTCGAAAGCCACGGTCTCGTAGGGATTGCCCAGCTGGCGCAGCCAGCGCTGCGCCAGGCTGCGATCGTCCTTCCAGTTGAGGCCGACGATGGGCACGACGCCGCTCGAGGCAATCATGAGCAATGCCTCGTGCTCCTCCCTGCAGCCACCGCACCAGGTACCCCATACGTTGAACAGGTACATCCTGCCCGCGAAGTCCGAGGTGCCGACGGTGCGCTGCGGGTCGCTCAGGTCCTCGAGCGCGAACTCGGGCGCCGGCTTGCCGATCAACGGTGAGGGGATCATGCGGGGATCGCGCTGCAGGCCGATCACGAAGAACACGACGAGGATCAGGAACAGCACGCCCGGGATCAGGAACTTGAGGTAGCGGCTCATGCCACTCTTCCCTTGAGACCGCCGGTCGCCGGAACGGTGGCGGGCGCTCTGGCCCGGTAGCGGCGATCCGTCATGGACACCAGTCCGCCGAGGGCCATCAGCAGGGCACCGAGCCAGATGTAGCGGATCAGCGGCTTGTACTGCACCCGCATGCTCCACTTCCCGGCGCCGAGGTCCTCGCCGAGCGCGACGAACAGGTCGCGGTTCAGACGCGCGTGGATGCCGGCCTCGGTCATGGGATTGCCGCCCGAGGCATAGAAGCGCTTCTGCGGGTGCAGCGTCTTGACGAGTTTCCCGTCACGGGTGATGACCACCTCTCCCTCTATCGCCCGGTAGTTGGGACCGCGCACGTCGCGCGTTCCCATGAACTCGAACTGGTAGCCCTGCAGGGTAGTCGTCTCGCCCACCCCGAGGCTGATGTCGCGCTCGATGCGGTACGACTCGACACCCGTCACACCGAGTGCAAACAGTCCCACGCCGAAGTGCGCGACGGTCATGCCCCAGAAGCCGGCCGGCGCCTTGCCGAGCTGGCCGCGGTTCTCCCAGACGCCGAGCAGCGTCGAGGAGAGCACCCAGAAGGCCACGGCGAAACCGACGGCGCCCATGTAGTGGACCTCGCCGTAGACGAAGGCAGCAACCAGCAACCCTGCAACGGCCGACACGATGGCCAGGGCCAGCAGCGGCCTCTTCAGGTGGCCGAGCCGCGTCCGCTTCCAGGCGGCGTGCATGCCGACGCCGAGCAGCATCAGGAGCGGGACCATGGGGATCAGGAATGCCACCCCGAAGTACGGCGGGCCGACCGAGATCTTGCCAAGATTGAGCGCGTCCATGAACAGCGGATACAGCGTGCCCAACAGGATCAGGCCGGTCGCCGCCACGAGCAGCGCATTGTTGAACAGCAAAAACGCCTCGCGCGAGGCGAGCTCGAACGCGGCCTCGGACTTGAGCAGCGGCGCACGCCAGGCATAGAGCGTGAGTGCCCCGCCGATCACCGCGATCAGGAAGCCCAGGATGAACAGGCCGCGGGCCGGATCGGTGGCAAATGCGTGGACCGAGACCAGCACGCCCGAGCGCACCAGGAAAGTGCCGAGCAGGCTGAGCGAGAACGCCACGACCGCGAGCAGCAGCGTCCACGTCTTGAACAGGCCGCGCTTCTCGGTCACGGCGAGTGAGTGAATGAGCGCCGCGCCGGCGAGCCAGGGCATGAACGAGGCGTTTTCCACCGGGTCCCAGAACCAGTAGCCGCCCCAGCCGAGCTCGTAGTAGGCCCACCAGCTGCCGAGCGTGATGCCGACCGTGAGGAACAGCCACGCGGCAAGCGTCCAGGGCCGCGCCCAGCGGGCCCAGGACACGTCCGTGCGGCCCTCGATCAGGGTCGCGCAGGCGAAAGCGAACGCCACCGAGAATCCGACGTAGCCGAGGTAAAGCATCGGCGGATGCAGCGCGAGGGCCACGTCCTGCAGCAGCGGATTGAGGTCGTTGCCCTCGGGGGCCGCCGGCACCAGTCGCTCGAAGGGGCTCGAGGTGAACAGCATGAACATCAGGAAGCCGATGCTCACGAGGCCGAGAACGCCGAGCACACGGCTCTTGAACGGCAGCGGCATGCTGCGGCTGAAGGCAGCCACACCCACGGACCACGTGGCGAGCATCAGGCCCCAGAGCAGCAACGAACCCTCGTGGCCGCCCCACACGGCCGAGATCCTGTAGAAGAGCGGCAGGAGCGAGTTCGAGGTCATCGCCACGTAACGCACGGAGAAGTCGAACTGGACGAACGACCAGGCCAGCACGCCGAAGGCGAGCATCAGGAAGACGAACTGGCCGGTGACCGCCGGCACGGCCGCGCGCATCCAGGCGACGTTGCCGCGGGATGCGCCGGCGAGGCCGAAGAAGGCCTGCGCCCCGGAGAGAAGCAGCGCCAGAATGAGCGCGAAGTGCCCGAGCTCCGGTATCACGAGGCACCCCCGGCGGCCGTGGGCGTGTGCAGGCTCTCGGCCACTTCAGGCGGCATGTAGTTCTCGTCGTGCTTGGCGAGGACCTCGTCGGCCTTGAACACGCCGGCGTCGTCCAGGCGGCCGTGGGCGATCACGCCCTGCCCTTCCCGGAACAGGTCGGGCAGCAGGCCCGAGTAGGACACCGGGATCGACCGCGCGTTGTCGGTCACGGTGAAGCGCACCTCGATGCTCCCCGGCGTGCGCTCGACGCTGCCCGCCGACACGAGCCCGCCCAGCCGGAAGGCGCGTCCGGCCGGCGCCTCGCCGGCGCTGATCTGTGAGGGGCTGTAGAAGTACATGATGTTCTCGTTCATGGCCTGCAATGCCACCGCTGTGGCGGCGCCGACGCCGATCACGATCGCGGCAACGGCCAGCATGCGCTTGCGACGGGGTGTCATGAGCGGGTCTCCTCCATCTGCAGACGGCGTGCCGCGGCACGGCGCGCCTCGGCGAGCGCGCGCCGCGCGCTCCACACGTTGTAGACAAGCACCAGGACGACGAGGCCGAAGGCCGGCCACAGGTAGGCGGCGTACCCGCCCATGTAGAAGAAGTCGGCCAGGCTCACAGCGCGAGCTCCTGGCGCAGCCACGCGGCATTGCGCTCGCGGCGGATCACCTCGGCACGCAGCCGCACGAACAGCACCGCGCCGTAATAGAGCATGAAGCCGAACAGCATGGACAGCGCAGGCCACTTCATCTCGATGGACATCGCACCCGGATTGAACATCGTCGAGCCCTGGTGGAGGCTGTTCCACCAAACCACCGAGTAGTGGATGATCGGCAGGTTGATCACACCGACGAGGGCGAGCACGGCGCTCGCCCGGTCCGCACGCTGCGGGTCCTCGATGGACGAGCGCAGCGCGATGTAGCCCAGGTACAGGAACAGCAGGATCAGCTCCGAGGTGAGCCTCGCGTCCCATTCCCACCAGGTGCCCCACATCGGCTTGCCCCAGAGGGACCCCGTCGCGAGCGCACAGAAGGTGAACCATGCGCCGACCGGGGCAGAGGCCGCTGCCACGGCGTGCGCCAGCTTCATGCGCCAGATGAGGCCGATGGCGGCGGCGGTCGCCATGATCCCGTACACCATCATCGACATGATGGCGCTCGGCACGTGGACGTAGAAGATCCGGAAGCCGTCGCCCTGCTGGTAGTCGGCCGGCGCGAGCACCAGCCCCCCGTAGAGGCCGACCAGAATCAGCACGAGTGCGGGCCAGCCGAACCACGGGATGGTCAGTCCGGCGATCCGGTAGAAATGCGGCGGCGAAGCCAGCATGTGAAACCACTTCCACATCAGTCTGTCACTCCATGCTCACCTTGAGCGCGGCAGAGGTTGCGAACGGGCCGAGAGTCAGGCTGAGGATGAACAGCGCACCGAGCAGGTAGAGCGGCCCGGCGGGCTCGTCGCCCATGATGGCCATGTCGACGGCCCGCGCCCCGAAGATCAGTGCCGGCATGGTCAGCGGCAGCACCAGCAGGGAGAGCAGCACGCTGCCCCGGCGGACTCCGAGCGTCAGTCCCGCACCGACGGCCCCGAGGAAGCTCAGGATCCCGGTGCCGAGCAGGAGGGAAGCCACGACCGTCATCATGGCTCCGGTCGGCACGGCGAGCGAGGCGGCGACCAGCGGCGAGGTGACGACCAGCGGCAGCCCGCTGACCGTCCAGTGCGCAAAGGCCTTGACCAGAGCCAGCCACCACAGCGGCTGGCCGGACAGCACGAGCTGCTCGAGCGTTCCGTCCTCGTAGTCGGACCGGAACATGAACTCCAGGGCCAGAAGCGCCGACAGCAGGGCGGCCACCCACACGACCCCGGCGGCCACCTGCCGCAGTTGGGCCTGCTCGGGACTCAGCGCCAGCGGGAAAAGGGTCGTGACCATCAGGAAGAAGACAACCGGCTGCGTCACCTGTTCCCATCGGCGGAACGCGAGCCTCAGGTCCCGCGAATAGAGCAGCCCCCCGGCCTTGAGCAACCCGGTGGTCTGCATCAGTCGAGTTCTGCGAGCCGGGGCTGGATCCCCGGGATATCGAGGCCCTGGTGGGCTGCGAGCAACGCCATGCCACCCGCCGCCGCGTGGTCACCGATCAGGGTCGAGAACAGGCCGACCCCGGCGACGTCGAGGTTGGTGAAAGGCTCGTCGAGGATCCACAGCGTCGCGCCCAACAGCAGGATGCGCGACATGGCCAGGCGGCGTCTCTGCCCGGCCGAGAGCACCCTCGCCGGCAGGTCCCGGCACCGGAGAATGCCGAGGTGATCCAGCGTACTTTCGATCTCCGTGCCCGACAGGTCCCGTCGCACTCCAACGCCGTAATGCAGGTTCTCGAAGGCCGTCAGGTCGCCCTTCAGGGCGTTCTCGTGCCCGAGGTAGGCGAGCTCCGCGTTGTACTCGTCCCTGTCGCGGCGGATGGACCGGCCCCGCCAGTAGACCTCTCCACCCTCGGCCGGCAGCAGCCCGGCGAGCACCCGCAGGAGCGTAGTCTTGCCGGTGCCATTGGGACCGGCGACGTGCACGACCTCGCCCGGCGAAGCGTCGAGGTCGACGCCCTTGAGCACGTGTCGGTCGCCTCGCCAGACGTGGATTCCGCGAGCGGAGAGATGCTGTGTGTACTGGGCGTCCAAGCCAGTTGACACTCCTGCGCTAAACCGGCGGACTATATCAGACTTACGAACTGGAATTCGTATGTGTGGAGCCGCGCTTCGGTCGTGGATTTCCGCTCTTGCGACCCAGGGCGGTCTGGCCTAGAGGCCGGGGAACGGGCCAGGGCCCCCGAGCTTCCGGGCGGGAGGGCCGCTTCCGGTGCATCCTGTTCGCGCACCGCGCCGTACCAGAGGACCTCTTCCTCTTGGTGCCCCGGACAGGACTCGAACCTGTACGGCCTCGCGGCCAGCGGATTTTAAGTCCGCAGCGTCTACCAGTTCCGCCACCGGGGCCGGTTGCGGTCCCAAAAGAAACGGCCGGTGCTGGACCGGCCGCTTCATTCCGGCTCGGCAGCAGGATACTACTCTTCGCCTGCCGCCCAGTAAGCGGCGATGTCGGCGGCGTCCGCATCCGACACCTCGATCTTGGCCTTGTGCTTGGTCGCACCGCTGGCCACGTCCTTGATCGCCTGGGTCAACTCACCGACGTCAGAGCCCGCAAAGTCCTCGGGAGCGTGACAGTCTGCACAGGCGTCGGCCTTGGCCTTGCCGGCCGCAGCGTCACCTGCCTGCGCCGACCCGACGGCGAATGCCAACGCGGCCGCAGCGGCCGCAACGGTCATAAGTCTCATCATCCACTCCTTACTAAAGCACGGCGGTGGGGTGCTTGCTGGCCGCAAGCCACCACCAGGCCCCATGTTGCACCGCCAAATCCGCCCGCGGCGTCCGTGTTTTCGTCATTCCCCTGCGGAGGACCGCAGCCGCGCGGTCTGCCCGCCCCGATGCTGACCGCCGGTTGCCCGACCGTCTAGACTTTCGTCATGGCCGTCCGGGACGTCATTCGTATGGGGCACCCCCTGCTGCGGCAGGTCTCCGCGCCGGTCGCAGCCTTCGGCACGGCGGAACTGAGGGAACTCGTGTCCGACATGGACGACACGATGCGTGCGTTGAACGGCGCCGGCATCGCCGCGCCGCAGATCGGCGTGAACCTGCGGGTCGTGATCTTCGAGGTGACCGAGAACCCGCGCTACCCTCACGTCCAGCCGATTCCCTACACGGTGCTCGTCAATCCCGTGCTGACGCCGCTCGACGAAGTCATGGAGGAAGGCTGGGAGGGCTGCCTGTCGGTGCCCGGCATGCGAGGCCTCGTGCCCCGCTACCGCCGGCTGCGCTACACGGGTCACGATGCGGACGGGAGACCGATCGACCGCACCGTCGAGGGTTTCCACGCCCGCGTCGTGCAGCACGAGGTCGACCACCTCGACGGCATCCTGTATCCGCAGCGCGTGCTCGACCTGCGCAACTTCGGCTTCGAGGAAGTGCTCGCGGGACAGATGACGCCCATGCCGGACTGACGTCGAGCGCGATCGAAGGGCGGGACGAGTTAAGGGGTGGAGGCTAGGGTCGGAATCGAACCGGCGTACACGGCTTTGCAGGCCGCTGCATGACCACTCTGCCACCTAGCCAGCGCGTCGTTTTATAACAGAAGCCCCGGGAAGGCGTCCCGGGGTGTGTCTCAAATCTGGAGCGGGAAACGAGGCTCGAACTCGCGACCTCAACCTTGGCAAGGTTGCGCTCTACCAACTGAGCTATTCCCGCCCGTGACCAAGGGTCAGTCCCCGAATTCTAAGGACGGCCGGTCGGCTGTCAAGGTCGGCGGTGGGATCTCAGGTCGGGCCAGGCGGCCCTCAGGTACGCCACCATCGACCACAGGGTCAGCACCGCAGCCAGGATCGTCAGCACGAGCCCGATGTCGTAGATCGGAAGGAACAGGAGGTCCTGCTGGAACAGCAGCATCGACAGCCCGACGATCTGGGCGATCGTCTTGAACTTTCCGAGGGACGACACAGCCACCCGGTGGCGAGCCCCAATTTCGGCCATCCACTCGCGCAGCGCCGAGATCGTGATCTCCCGGCCGATGATGATCGCGGCGGTGATCGTGACGTACCACGCCGGGTCCCGGCTGACGATGAGCACGAGGGCAGTCGCGACGATCAGCTTGTCCGCGACCGGGTCGAGGAAGGCGCCGAGCGGCGATACCTGGCCGAGCTTTCGCGCCAGGTACCCGTCGATCGAGTCGGTGATGCCGGCCACCGCGAACAGCAGGCCGCAGGCCATGTTGGCCCAGGGGTACGGCAGGTAGAACAGCACTACGACTGCCGGGATCAGAACGATCCGCAGAGTCGTCAGCAGGTTCGGAATCGTGTAGGGGTGGGTCATCGCGATCCCGGGTGCAGGTGCTCGTAAATCGACTCGGCCAGGGAGCGGCTGATGCCCCGGACTGCCGCCAGGTCCTCCATCCCGGCTCGCAGCACACCCTGCAGCCCCCCGAAGTGCTTGAGCATCGCCCGTCTCCGCGAGGGTCCCAGGCCCGGAATTGCTTCGAGCACGGACGCCTGCCTCGACCTGGAGCGGCTGCGCCGATGCCCCGTGATCGCAAACCGATGCGCTTCGTCCCGCGCACGTTGGATGAGATGCAGCGCCTTCGATTCCGGCCGGAGTATAGAAGGGCCCTCATGGCCCAACAAGAAGAGCCGCTCCTGGCCGGGCCGTCGGTCCGCGCCCTTCGCCACCGCCGCCACGGCCGGCAGCGCCACCTCCAGCTCGGCAAGGACGGCAGCCGCCTGGGCCAGCTGCCCTGCGCCCCCGTCGATCAGCAGTACGTCAGGCAGGGGGCTCTCTCCGGCCTTGATCCGGCGGAAGCGGCGCAGGAGGGCCTGGCGCATCGCGCCATAGTCGTCGCCAGGCTCCACGCCTTCGATGTTGAAGCGGCGGTACTCCTGCTTCGCCGGGCCCTCGGGCCCGAAGACGACGCAGGAGGCTACCGTCGCCTCGCCGTGGGTGTGGCTCACGTCGAAGCACTCGATGCGCAGCGGCGTCTCGTCCAGCCCCAGTTCCAGGCGCAGGGCCTCGAGCTGCTCGCGAATACCGGCACGGCTCGAGATTTTCATCTGCAGTGCCGTCTCGGCATTGCGGACCGCGAGTTCTGCCCAGCGCAGCTTGAGGCCGCGACGTGCCTGCCGCAGGATCACGCGCCGGCCGGCGCGCTCGGACAGCGCGGCGGCAATCACCTCTGCGTCGGGCACGGGCAGGCTGGTCAGCACCTCGGGAGGCGCCTCCCGCTCGAGGTAGTACTGGGCAAGGAAGGCGGCCAGGACCTCGTCCGGCTCGCTGACCGGCGCCCGCGGCTGGAAGTGGGTGCTGCCGAGATTGCGACCGCCGCGGATGAACATCAGCGAGATACTAGTTTCCGGTCCCGCCGCCGCAATTCCGATGACGTCGGCGTCGACCTCACCTTCGGAACTCACGACCTGCTGTGCCTGAATGCTTGCAAGCGCAGCCAGCTGGTCCCGGAGTACCGCCGCCTTCTCGAAATCGAGACCTGCGGCCGCCTCCTCCATCCGTGCGCTCAGCTCGGCCGAGACCTCCGCGCTTCGGCCCTCCAGCACGTTGACCGCGGAGCCTACGTCGCGCGCATAGTCCTCGCGGCTGATCAGGCCGACGCAGGGCGCCGAGCAGCGTCCAATCTGGTGCTCGAGGCAGGGTCGCGTCCGGTTGGCGAAGAAGCTGTCCTTGCAGCCGCGGATGCGGAACAGCTTGTGCAGCTGGTGGAGGGTCTCCCGCACTGCACCTGCGCTCGGGTAAGGCCCGAAGAACCGTCCGGGCAGCTTGCGCGCGCCGCGATAGAAGGACAGGCGGGGATACTCGTGCGCGGAGAGGAACAGGTACGGAAAGCTCTTGTCGTCCCGGAGGATGACGTTGTAGCGGGGCCGGTGCTGCTTGATCAGGTTGTATTCGAGCAGCAGCGCCTCGGTCTCGGAGTTGGTGACCGTGACCTCGATCCCCGCGACCTGCCCGACCAGGGCCATCACCTTCGGGCTGACCTGGTCCGCGCGGAAGTAGCTGGCGACCCGGGCGCGGAGGTTCTTCGCCTTGCCGACGTAGATGACGGCGCCCCGGGCGTCCAGCATGCGGTATGCGCCCGGACGGGTCGGCAGGCTCGCGACGAATGCCTTGGGATCGAAGTCGGGCAATCCGGGTCCAGGAACGATCAGCGACCCAGCCATTCTCGGGCGTGCGCGAGCACCTCTGCAAACATGGCAGGCGTCAGCCGCCGCGTCTGCGTGTTGTAGCGGCTGCAGTGATAGGAATCGAGCAGCCGGCGGCCTCCGGCCAGGTCGTGGCCCGCCCCGTGCGCGAAGCGGAAGGCCGCCGTCCTCAGCCCGAGGGCCCGCAGGATCGCCGCGTGCGCCGTCGCTCCGAGCGCCAGCACGACGCCGCCGTCCGGCACGGCGAGCAGGTCGGACAGCAGATAGCCGTTGCAGGCGCGCACCTCGGCCGGCAGCGGCTTGTTGGCCGGCGGCAGGCAGCGGACGGCGTTCGTGATCCGGCAATCGATCAGCCGGAGGCCGTCGTCAGCAGCCTCGGACTGCGGCCGATCCGCGAAGCCGTAGTCATGCAGCGTCCGGTAGAGGAGTATGCCGGCGTGGTCCCCGGTGAACGGCCGTCCCGTCCGGTTGGCGCCGTGCAGGCCGGGCGCCAGGCCCACGACGAGCAACCGCGCGCTTCCCGGCCCGAATGCGGGCACGGGGCGCGCGTGATACTGCGGATGGCGGGCGCGCACCTCCCCGAGGTGCGCCACCAGGCGCGGGCAGCGCTCGCAGTCCGGATCGAAACGCTCGCCTTTCAGCCGTGGCCTTCCTCGAACTGCGCTTCCTCGGTGGAGCCGTGCATGGCGGTCGTCGACGAGTGCCCCTCCTGGATCACGTTGGTGACGTCGTCGAAGTAGCCGGTGCCCACCTCCTGCTGATGCGACACGAAGGTGTAACCCCGCTCCCGCGCGGCAAACTCGCGCTCCTGGACCTTCTCCACGTAGGAGGTCATGCCGTTGCGGACGTAGCCGTGCGCCAGGTCGAACATGTTGAACCACATGGAGTGGATGCCGGCCAGCGTGATGAACTGGTACTTGTAGCCCATGGCGCCGAGCTCGCGCTGGAACTTCGCGATCGTTGCGTCGTCGAGGTTCTTCTTCCAGTTGAACGACGGCGAGCAATTGTAGGCGAGCAGCTTGTCCGGATGCTTGTCGCGGATCGCCTCTGCGAACTTGCGGGCGAACTCGAGGTCGGGCGTGCCCGTCTCGCACCACACCATGTCGGCGTACGGCGCGTACGCGAGGCCGCGCGATACCGCCTGGTCGAGGCCCTTGCGCGTCTTGAAGAACCCTTCGTAGGTCCGCTCGCCGGTGAGGAAGGGCTTGTCGTTGTCGTCGACGTCGCTCGTCAGCAGGTCCGCCGCCTCGGCGTCCGTGCGGGCGAGGATGATCGTCGGCACCCCCATCACGTCGGCGGCGAGGCGCGCCGCGATCAGCTTCTGCACTGCCTCCTGCGTCGGGACCAGGACCTTGCCGCCCATGTGGCCGCACTTCTTTACGGAGGCCAGCTGGTCCTCGAAGTGCACGCCGGCGGCCCCGGCCCGGATCATCGCCTTCATCAGCTCGAAGGCGTTGAGCACGCCACCGAAGCCCGCCTCGGCGTCGGCGACGACCGGCGCGAAGAAGTCGATGTATTCCTTGCTGCCCGGCTTGATGCCGCGTTGCCTCTCGATCTCGTCGGCGCGGACGAAGGTGTTGTTGATGCGCTCCACGACCTTCGGTACCGAGTCTACGGGGTACAGCGACTGGTCGGGGTACATCGACATGTACTCGTTGTTGTCCGCCGCCACCTGCCATCCGGACAGGTAGATTGCCTTGACGCCGGCCTTGACCTGCTGCAGCGCCTGCCCGCCGGTCAGCGCGCCGAGGCAGTTGACGTAGGGCTCGGTGTTCACCAGCCGCCAGAGCTTCTCGGCACCCATCCGGGCGAGCGAATGCTCGATGTGCACGGTCCCGCGCAGTCGCACGACGTCGTCCGGCGAGTAGGGTCGCTTGACGCCCTTCCAGCGCGGGTTCTTGCTCCAGTCCTCGCGCAGCTGCTCGGCGGTCTTCTGGGTCATGGTCTGTTCCTCTGGTACTTGGCCGGTGCCTATTGTTGATGCTCAGTCAATTTCGCGATACGCGGTCAGGGTCAGGAAGGTCTCGAACCGGTCCTCGGCGGTGAGCCCGTCGACGAGCCGCGCCGCGTGCTCGTAGTGACCATCGTCGAAGGCGGCCGCCCCGACCTCGACCCGGATCTTGTCCAGTTCCTCCCGCGTGAACTGGCGAACCAGCTGGAGCGTGATGGCGCGACCGTCCTCGAGCTTCGACTTGTGGTGAACCCACTGCCACAGCTGCGCACGGGAAATCTCGGCCGTCGCCGCGTCCTCCATCAGGTTGTGGATCGGTACGCAGCCGTTGCCGCCCAGCCAGGCCGCCATGTAGCGGATGCTGACGTCGATGTTGTTGCGCAGGCCGCCTTCGGTGATCTGTCCCTCCGGCACGGCCAGCAGGTCGGCGGCTTCCACGCGGACGTCGTCACGGAGCCGGTGCAGGTTGTTCGGCGTGGGCATCAGCCGATCGAAGACCTCCATTGCCACCGGCACGAGCCCCGGGTGCGCCACCCACGTGCCGTCGTGACCGTCGCCCGCCTCACGTTCCTTGTCCGCACGCACCTTGCCGATGGCCTCCTCGTTGGCGACGTCGTCTCCCTTGATCGGGATCTGCGCCGCCATCCCGCCCATCGCGAACGCACCGCGCCGGTGGCAGGTCTTGATCACGAGCAGGGAGTAAGAGCGCAGGAAGTGCGTCGTCATGGTCACCTGCGCGCGGTCCGGCAGCACGAAGTCCGGACGGTGACTGAACTTCTTGATGAAGCTGAAGATGTAGTCCCAGCGGCCGCAGTTGAGGCCGACGATGTAGTCCTTGAGTTCCCAGAGGATCTCGTCCATCTCGAACGCCGCGAGGATGGTCTCGATCAGCACGGTCGCCTTGATGGTCCCGTGGGGGATACCGAGTCGGCTCTCTGCATACTCGAATACCTGGTTCCACAGGCGCGCCTCGAGGTGACTCTCGAGCTTCGGCAGGTAGAAGTACGGCCCCGTGCCCCGCCGCGTGAGCTCCGCGGCGTTGTGGAACAGGTAGAGCCCGAAGTCGACAAGGGCCCCCGGCGCCGACCCGCCGTCGACGAGCCAGTGCTTCTCGTAGAGGTGCCAGCCCCTGGGGCGCACGAGCAGCACCGCGGTCTTCTCGTTCAGGTGGTAGCGCTTGCCCTCGGGGCTCTCGAAGTCGATGGTGCGACGGACGGCATCGAAGAGGTTCACCTGCCCCTGCACGACGTTCTCCCACGTGGGGCAGAGGGAGTCCTCGCAGTCCGCCATGAACACGCGGGCGCCTGAATTCAGCGCGTTGATGACCATCTTGCGATCGGTGGGGCCGGTAATCTCGACGCGACGATCGAGGAGATCCCGCGGCACCCCACCGACCTTCCAGTCCGACTCGCGTACCTGGCGGGTCTCCGGCAGGAAGTCGGGGAGCTCGCCGGCATCGATCCGGGCCTGGCGGCGCTCGCGCGCCGCAAGCAGTTCCCGGACCTCGGGCGCGAAGCGCCGGGTGAGGCCGTTGACGAAGTCGATTGCTTCCCGCGACAGGATGCCGGTCCATTCGGGAGCGACCGGGGCGGCGATCCGGCAACCGGTGGGTATATCTAGTGTCACCTTAGAAGACACCCATAACTCCTTGTCTTATCTATTATTATATTGAAGGTTAATTCTAACCATCTCTGGCGCGCTGGTGCATCGTGACTGCTGCCTACCGGCCTTCCATTTTGCACTGCGGCAGAATAGGCGGCATGCGCTCGAACCGCAAGCGCGGCAGTGCAACCGGCGCCGGCTGCTTCCGCGACCGCACGGCGACAGACAGACTCTGAGTCCATGACGACCCTGCTGCTCAACAAGCCCTACGGCGTGCTGACCAAGTTCTCCGACCCGGAGGGCCGCCCGACGCTTCGCGCGCTGGTCGGGCACCGGGCCGTCTACCCGGCCGGGCGTCTCGACGCCGACAGCGAGGGGCTCGTGGTGCTGACGGACGACGGCCGCCTGCAGGCTCGGATCTCGCATCCCCGCCACCACTGGCCCAAGACCTACTGGGTCCAGGTCGAGGGCGAGATCGACCCACAGGCGCTGCGGCGGCTTCGCGACGGCGTCGAGTTGCGTGACGGCTTGACTCGCCCCGCGGCTTGTCGCCGGATCCCGGAGCCCCCGGGCCTGTGGCCCCGCACGCCGCCGGTCCGCTTCCGCCGCTCCGTGCCGACCAGCTGGATCGAGCTCACGATCACGGAGGGGCGCAACCGGCAGGTGCGCCGGATGACCGCGGCCGTCGGGTATCCGACGCTCCGGCTGATCCGGTATTCCATAGGGGACTGGACGCTCGAGCGGCTGGCGCCCGGCGAGTGGCGTGAGGTGCGGCCGCCGGCGGCAGGCCCGGCACCGCTCAGGCCCGTGCGCGCGGGGGCCGCGTCCCGGCGATCAGCATCGCGAGCTCGAGGGCCTGCTCGTAGTTGAGGCGCGGATCCACGGTCGACCGATAGGCCCGCGCGAGGTCCACGTCGGCAAGACCGCGGGCGCCCCCGGTGCACTCGGTGACGTCGTCGCCGGTCAGCTCGAAGTGCACGCCGCCCAGGATCGAGCCGCGCTCCTCGTGGATCCGGAAGGCGGCCTGCACCTCGGCCAGAATCTTGTCGAAGCGCCGCGTCTTGACGCCGGTCGCCGTCGTCTCCGTATTGCCGTGCATCGGGTCGCAGACCCACAGCACCTGCCGCCCCGTCTTCTTCACGGCGTCGATCATCGCCGGCAGGCCGGTCTCGATGTTCCCCGCGCCCAGCCTGTGAATGAACGTCAGTCGTCCAGGCTCGTCCTCCGGGTTCAGGATCTCGACCAGCTGCCGGATGCAGCCGGCGTCCATCGCCGGGCCGATCTTCACGGCCACCGGGTTTGCGATCCCGCGGAAGTACTCGACGTGGGCGCCGTCCGGCTGCGCGGTGCGCATCCCGATCCACGGCAGGTGCGTCGAGAGGTTGTACCAGCGCTGCTGGCGCGGAATGAAACGCGTCTGTGCCTGCTCGTAGTGGAGCAGGAGCGCCTCGTGGCTCGCAAAGAACCGGACCTGGCTGGCCTCGTGGATCGGGCCGCCGGACAGCGCCTCGAAGAAATCCAGCGAGTCGGCGATCGAGGTCGCGATGCGCTCGTAGGCCTCGCGCAGCGGCGAGTGCTGTACGAAGCCCAGGTCCCAGTACTCCGGGTGGTGCAGGTCGGCAAAGCCTCCGTCGACCAGGGCGCGCACGAAGTTGAGCGTGAGCGCCGCGCGCTCGTAGCCGCGCAGCATCAGCTCGGGGTCCGGTTCGCGATCCTGAGGCGTAAATCCGGGCCGGTTCACGACGTCGCCGCGGTAGCTCGCCAGGGTCAGGTCGCCGCGCGTCTCGCCGTCCACCGAGCGCGGCTTCGCGTACTGGCCTGCGAACCTCCCGACGCGGATGACCGGCTTCTTGAGCCCGTGCAGCAGGACGAGGCTCATCTGCAGTAGGATCTTGAGCGTCTTCGCGATCTGGTCCGAGCGGCAGTCGGCAAAGCTCTCGGCACAGTCGCCGCCCTGCAGCAGGAAGCGCCTGCCGGCCTGTGCCTCGGCGAGTTGCTGCCTGAGCTGCTCGATTTCCCACGACACGACGATCGGCGGCAGGCTCGACAGCTCCGCGAGCGTTCGCTCCAGCCGCGCCTGGTCTGCATACACCGGCATCTGGCGGGCCGGTTTGGCCTGCCAGCTGGCGGGCGACCAGGACGGTTTCGTAAAGGCTTGGTGCATGTGGATCAGCATCCTACACAGCCCTTCGCTGCGCCGCAAAATCCGGCGGCCGGTCTTGGTGTATACCGCCGGGAAGTGGCAAAATCGTCGCATACCCATGGGGCCCGTGCCCGGCGCCAACGCGCCGTCGACGGGCCCTTCTGATTTTCCTCGGAGGCACTCATGCATCGGGTTCTCGTTCTCGGCGCCGGCAAGATCGGCGCACTCATTTCGGGCTTGCTGGCCGAGTCGGGCGAATACGACGTAGCGCTCGCGGACGTCGACGGCGACGTCGCCGGCGCCGTGGCCAGGGCCCACGGGCTCGAGCACCTCCGGAGCCGGCAGCTCGATGCGGCGGATGCCGGCCAGTTGGCCAAGGAACTCAAGGACCACCCGGTCGACGCGGTGGTCTCGTCGCTGCCTTTCTACTGCAACCCCGGCGTCGCGCGCGCCGCCCGGGCCGCGGGGATCCACTACTTCGACCTCACGGAAGACGTGGAGGTGACCCGTCAGGTCCGCGAAATCGCCGAGGGGGCCGACACCGCATTCGTGCCCCAGAGCGGCCTTGCGCCCGGCTTCGTATCCATCGCGGCAAACGAGCTCATCACGCACTTCGAGTCGCTGCGCACGGTCAAGCTGCGGGTAGGCGCCCTCCCCCAGCACCCGAACAACGTCCTGAAGTACTCGCTGACCTGGTCCACCGAGGGACTGATCAACGAGTACGGCAATCCCTGCCTCGCGATCGCCGACGGACGGCTGGTGGAGGCAGCACCGCTCGAGGGACTGGAGGAGATCGAGATCGACGGTACCTCCTACGAGGCTTTCAACACCTCCGGTGGCCTCGGCTCCCTCGGCGACACCTACGGCGGTCGCTGCGAGCAGATGAACTACAAGACGATGCGCTATCCCGGCCACTGCGGCCAGGTGCGCCTGCTGATGAACGACCTGAAGCTCAACCACGACCGGGGAACGCTCAAGCGGATCCTCGAGAACGCGGTTCCCCAGACGCTGCAGGACGTGGTGGTCATCTACGTGGCGGTGACCGGACTGCAGGAAGGCGAGCTGCGCGAGGAGAACTACGTGAACAAGGTCTATCCCCAGGAAATCGCCGGACGCCTCTGGTCAGCGATCCAGGTGACGACCGCAGCCGGCGTGACGGCGGTCCTGGACATCGTCCTGGCCGATCCGACCGCCCACCACGGCTTCGTACGGCAGGAGCAGTTCCGGCTGCCGCAGATCCTGTCCAACCGCTTCGGCAGCTGGTATGCGCGGGGCGGCGACAAGACGGTGTCCGCCCGCGTCGTCGTCGAGGGCGCGGCCGGCAAGCAGCGCTCGATCTGGGGGAACGCGGCATGAAGGCGGGCGACATACTGACGGGGCTCGGCCTGGGCGACGTCAATCCGGGCACCTGGTCCGGGGACGGCGGGTGGCTGGCCCGGTCGGAGGCGCCGCTGATCGAATCGGTCAACCCCGCGACAGGAGAGGTGATCGCGAAGGTTCGTGCCGCGACGCCGGCCGACTACGACCGGGTGATGGCCACGGCGGTCCAGGCATTTCGCCATTGGCGCCTCGTGCCCGCCCCGCAACGGGGCGAGGCGATCCGCCGTGTCGGTAACGCCCTGCGCGAGAAGAAGGACCTGCTCGGCAGCCTGGTGACGCTGGAGATGGGCAAGATCAAGGCCGAGGGCGACGGCGAGGTGCAGGAGATGATCGACGTGGCCGACTTCGCGGTCGGCCAGTCGCGCATGCTCTACGGGCTCACGATGCACTCGGAGCGGCCGGAACACCGCATGTACGAGCAGTGGCACCCGCTCGGCGTCGTCGGGATCATCTCGGCCTTCAACTTCCCGGTGGCGGTCTGGGCCTGGAACGCCTTCCTCGCCGCGGTGTGTGGCGACGCCTGCGTCTGGAAGCCCTCGCCCAAGGCGCCGCTCACCGCCATCGCCGTGCAGCGCATCTGCAACGCGGTGCTCGAGGAGATGGACCTGCCGCCGGTGTTCCAGCTGTTCGTCACCGCCGACAACGCGCTCGCCGAGCGCTTCGTCGACGACCGCCGCGTGGCGCTGCTCAGCTTCACGGGCTCGACACCCGTGGGCCGCCGGGTCGCGCAGCGGGTCGCTGCCCGCCTCGGCAAGAGCCTGCTCGAGCTCGGCGGCAACAACGCGATCATCGTCGACGAGCAAGCCAACCTCGACCTCGTGGTGCCGGCCGTGGTGTTCGGCGCGGTGGGAACGGCCGGGCAGCGCTGCACCACGACCCGGCGGCTGCTGGTCCACGACTCGCTGATCGACGAGGTCGAGCGCCGGCTCGCGGCGGCTTACGGGCAGCTGCGGATCGGCGACCCGCTGGATCCGTCCACGCTGGTCGGGCCGGTCGTCGAGCGGGCCACGGTCGAGCGCTTCGAGCAGACTCTCGCGGCTGTGCAGGCGCAGGGAGGAAAGCCGGTCTGCGGCGGCCGGGTGCTGCCCGGCCCGGGATTCTTCGTCGAGCCGACCATCGTCCGGGCCCGCAACGACATGCCGGTCGTCCGCCACGAGACGTTTGCGCCCATCCTCTACACGATCCCGTTCCGCTCGCTCGAGGAGGCGCTCGAGCTGCACAATGACACGGACTACGGCCTGTCGTCGGCCATCTTCACCGATCGCCTGCAGCACGCCGAGCGCTTCCTCTCGGCGGCCGGCAGCGACTGCGGAATCGCCAACGTCAACATCGGCACGTCGGGCGCCGAGATCGGCGGCGCCTTC
>Ga0209536_100003911_pt1 | contig 23694 bp, 25 predicted proteins | sample DeeMarSeWOR28_12_FD_187461 | JGI IMG/M metagenome (GOLD analysis project Ga0209536, IMG submission 187461) | Marine sediment microbial communities from White Oak River estuary, North Carolina - WOR-2-8_12 (SPAdes) (version 2) | ecosystem: Environmental > Aquatic > Marine > Intertidal zone >...
GTCGACGCTTATTACCCGGTGACTGTGGGCGTCATCGGCGACATACGTCATTCGCTAGACCGCATCGCCGCTTTGAGCAAGCCCCACGAGGGCCACCACACCCTGCGCCCGCTGCGCGAGGCATTGATCGAAGAGATGCGTTTGCACAGCAAAGACCGCGCTTTTCCAGTGAAGCCGCAAAAAATCATTTGGGATCTACGCACCGCCATGGCGCTGGAAGACATTGTAATCTGCGACGTGGGTGCCCATAAGATGTGGATGGCGCGTATGTTCCGCTGTGAATATCCCAATACCTGCATTATTTCCAACGGCTTCGCTAGCATGGGCATCGCCGTACCCGGCGCCATAGCGGCCAAACTGGCTTATCCCGAGCGCAGCGTGGTCGCCGTCACCGGCGACGCCGGATTCATGATGAATTCGCAGGAAATTGAAACCGCCATGCGCCTGAATACACCCATTGTCATATTAATATGGAATGATTCGGGTTACGGATTGATCGAATGGAAACAAATGCATAGTTTCGGGCGCAAATCCCATGTGGATTTCAATAATCCTGACTTCGTGCAATACGCCCAGTCGTTTGGCGCAAAAGGTTATCGCATTTCACATTCTGATGAGCTGTTGGCTGTATTAAAGCAAGCGCTGTCCGATAATACAGTGAGCGTTATTGACTGTCCTGTGGATTACAGTGAAAATTTACGACTGACTGAAAAACTGGGTGAAATGATCGCCCCAATCTAAGCTAAGCGATGAATAAGGCATTGATAGTTAGAAAAACTCATGCACACTGAATACGGTTCTCCTGATAATCCATTGATCGTTGAGCCCACCCAGGGCGGGAAAAAACGCTTGCGCTTGTTGAGCTACAACATCCAAGTGGGCATTGCCGCAGTATCCATTCGCGATTACATCACCATGTCCTGGAAACATGTCTTACCCCATGCGCAGATTTACGAGAACCTGGAAAAAATCGCTCACGCAATCAACAATTTTGATATTGTGGCCTTACAAGAAGTGGACGCGGGCAGTCTGCGCAGTAGTTTTGTCAATCAAATCGAATTCCTGGCCCGCAAAGGGGGCTTTCCCTATTGGTATCATCAAACCAACCGGGAAATCGGTATTTTGACCAAACACAGCAATGGCGTCTTGAGCAAATATCAACCCATCGAGGTTGAGGATTACAAACTGCCCGGCCCCATCCCCGGCCGCGGTGTAATGGTGGTGCGTTACGGCGATTTCGAAAATCCATTAATCCTCATGGTGGTGCATCTGGCGTTGGGCAAACGCGCCCGCCAACGGCAATTGGAATTCATCGGGGAAATCGTCAATTGTTACGAACACGTAATCGTTATGGGCGATATGAATTGTGCACCGGACAGCCCAGAAATGACTTTTCTAACCAATACCACCCACCTGGTTCATCCGGAACACGGCTTAAAAACCTACCCCAGCTGGAAACCCATGCGGCGCATCGATCATATTTTGGCCTCGCCTACCCTGGAAGTACACGATGTGCATGTACTTGATCATATGTTGTCCGACCACTTACCCATTGCCATGGAAATTTCCTTGCCGGCGGATATGGAAATCGCCGCCTAACCCACCTTTTCCACACTTAATTTTTGCACTGCGGTGCCGCTAGTGATGTCGAGTTTGATTGATATCGATTCGGGCATCCATGGAAAACGCAGACACTTGGAAACAAAAATATTACGAAAGCTTGGAAAAACTGGACCGGCTTGAGCACAAAACCAAATCCTGGGAGGAGTTGGAAAATCTACTGCGCTTGGCCATGAACCGCGTTGCCGTCGCCGCCCAAGGGGTGGATCCGGTATTAGACAAGCATCTGCGCTCGTTGCGTAACTCAGTGCGCTCCGGCGATTATCCGGATCTGGAGAATATTATTGACAATATCTCCGCAAGGGTGAAACGTCTGGATGAACAACGTCAGCACGCGCCCCAGATCAACACGGCGCCTGAATTGTTGCTCACGTTACTGGACCAACTGCAGTTTCCCAAACCGTTCAAAAAACGCCATAAAACCTTGCGCAAAACCATCCAATCGTTGGATGAGGCCGATCCGTTCGACAAGGTTCTACAGGAGTTTGCCGCACTGGTCAATGAAACCTTAAGCGGGGATACTGGCCCGAGCAACGATAAAGGTCTATTGAGTCGCTGGTTTGGTGGACAAGAGCAAACGTCCGGGAGTGAAAATACGGCTGAGCAACCGGCGCATCAGTTTGACGAAGAACTCAGCAGCAACGAGATCAACAGACAAACCCCGCCCTTCGAATCACCGCCAACGGAAAATAGTAGCGCCGCTGCGCATTCAAAACGCTACCAAGCCATCCCGTGGGGCGACAGCGAACAAAAGGTTATTGCCAATTTTTGTTTACGTTTACTGGAAGCACTGGATTTTCCCCAAACGTTGGATGAGCGGGTGCATGCCCTGCGCGAAACCGTAACCGAAGGTTTCAATATGGTGGAAACCGGCAGCATCATTCAAAAGATCGCTGATTTGATCACGGCAACGCGGGTTCAAGTAGAAAAGGAAAAACAGGAACTACAGGATTTTCTACACCATTTAACCGAACACTTGCAAGATATTGACCGCCAACTGAGCGGCGCGGAAAACTCTCGCCGCGCTAATCTACAAAGCAACAAGCTGCTCAACGACGCGGTGCAGGAACAAGTCAATATCATCGAGACCTCGGTTAACGAGGCATCAGAATTGATGCAGCTTAAATCCAACATCCAACAGCGGCTGCTCACCATTCGCGAGCAATTCGAAAAACACCGCCAGCTGGAAGAGCAACAGCAGCAGGAACTGGAACAAGCACTGGCCGAATCCAATGCGCGCTTGCAAGCCCTGGAACAAGAAAGCCAACAACTGCGTCACCGTTTAACCCAAGAACACCAACAAGCCATTCACGATACGTTAACGGGTGTATTCAATCGCTTGGCTTACGAAGAGCGTATGGAGCAGGAGTACGCCCGCTGGAAACGCTATCATCAACCGTTGGTCTTGCTGATTTTCGATATTGATCACTTCAAGCGCATCAACGATACCTATGGACACAAAGCCGGCGATAAAGCTTTGAAACTCATCGCCAAAACCTTGCAGAAGAATCTGCGCGAATCGGATTTTCTGGCGCGCTTTGGCGGTGAAGAATTCATTGTGTTGATGCCGCAAACCGAGTTAAGCGCCGCCATCGGCGCAGCTAACAAATTGCGTGAAGCCGTACAAGCCAACGAATTTCACTATCAACAAAAGCGCGTACACATCACCATTTCCTGTGGCGCCGCCCAGTTTAAAGACGATGACACTGTTGACAGCGCGTTTCAACGCGCCGATCAAGCGCTATACAAAGCCAAACAAAACGGCCGCAACCGGTGTGAGAGTGCCTAAATAGGCAAAAACACCAAGCACACGAAGAGCACGAAGTTAAATGAATTTTTACCATGTTATTTTTCGTGCTCTTCATTTGTTTCGTGGTGAATAAAAACATCTTGAGCACCTTGAAGGAATAAACAGGCTCTTGCTGTGCTGTGATGCATATGGTTCAATGCTTTTTTTCCCATTGTATTCAACCGAACATGAGCCGACGTAGCAATAGTCCCCCACAATCCACAGACGCCCAAAGCGTAGACAAAGTCCGTATTGATAAATGGCTGTGGGCAGCACGGTTTTTCAAAACCCGTGGCCTGGCCATTGACGCCATCAAAGGCGGTAAAGTCAGCCATGCCGGTAACCGGGTCAAGCCCAGCAAAGAAGTACAAGTGGGCGATGAACTCAGCGTACGCCAAGGCTATGATGTAAAAACGGTGATCGTCAAAGCCTTGTCGGACAAACGGGGCCCCGCACCGCAGGCCGCACTGCTCTATGAAGAGACGCCGCATAGCCGGCAAAAGCGCGAAGAGCTGAAGGCACAGCTCATGTCCCAACCGGCAATGCGCCGACACGGGCTAGGTCGTCCCACCAAACGCGAACGGCGCAAAATCGTGGCATTCACGGCAAAATCTTAAATCGGCCGTCAACGTGAAACATCGAGCACGCACTTGCTGTCGGGAGTCTTTGTGGCAAAGCGCCAAAGCGCTACGCAAAAGCGATTTGTCCACAGGCTTGCGCTTATGGCTGTTAGACAGCGGATCGCTCACCCGGCGTTTGCGCAGTATTTGTCCGCACGGATTTCGGGTTAGAATTCTCAACCAGGGCTGGGCACCTCCTATGGTCAACGAAGCGCATCATTTGGCGATCGCCTCGCACACTAAGGTGTTCAGCCGGGAAGTGGTATTACAGTGTGGTGAGCATGCCCTGGTGTACGCGCGCACGGTCATTCCAGCGCGCACACTGAAAGGCCGTTTGAGCCGGCTGGCCAAACTGGGTGACAAACCATTGGGCGAAATTTTATTTACCGACCCGCATATCCACCGTCGGGATTTGGAAATTGCCCGCTTGCAGACCGGTGAGATACTCTTTGAAAAAGCCCGGCTCACCATGACGAGTTCGCAACCGGCAGCTGTAAACGCCATTTGGGCGCGGCGCTCCACGTTTGCGTACCATGATAAACGCTTGCTGGTGAGTGAAATCTTTTTACCCAATGAAGAATTCGGTTATGAGTTAACCTCCTTGAGCAATCTCACACACCCATCACAAACCAATGATGCCTGCTGACACCATCAAAAACCGCAGCTTGAACTACGCCTTGTTAATGCGGTTCGACCGGCCCATCGGGATTTATTTATTGCTGTGGCCGACGTTGTGGGCGCTGTGGATAGCCGGACAAGGCCAGCCCAGCGTTAAAAACACCTTCATTTTCATCATGGGAGTGATTTTGATGCGCGCCGCCGGGTGCGTGATCAACGATTTTGCCGACCGTAATATCGACCCCTTTGTCAAACGCACCGAACGCCGCCCCTTGGCCACCGGCGCGGTTAGCACGAAAGAAGCCATTGTGATATTCATAGCGTTAGGATTGATTGCTTTTGTGCTGGTGTTATTTACCAACTGGCTCACTTTCGGTTTATCCTTTGCGGCGCTGTTTTTGGCGATGTTATACCCTTTCACCAAACGGCATACTTACATGCCACAGGCGTTTTTAGGCTTGGCGTTTGGCTGGGCGGTACCCATGGCCTTCGCCGCAGAGACCGGCTCGGTACCCTTGGTGGCCTGGCTGATATTGACGGCCACCGTGTTATGGGCCACGGCCTATGACACCATGTACGCCATGGTGGATCGTGACGACGATATTCGCATTGGGGTCAAGTCCACGGCAATTTTGTTCGGTGATGCGGATGTGATGATTATCGGTGCTATCCAAGTGTTGTTTTTCATCACCCTGCTGATCGTTGGCAATAAATTACAACTAGGCATGTATTATTACCTGGGTGTTATGGTGGCGGCAGGATTCGGCGGCTATCAGCAATACTTGATCTGGGAACGGGAGCCGGCCAAGTGTTTTAAAGCCTTTCTCAACAATAATTGGGTGGGCGCCGCCGTCTTTGTCGGTATAGTGCTCCATTACATGCTAGGCTCATAAACCTAGGTTCATAAAATACCCGGCGGTGCACGGGGCACGGGGTTTGCGGTATCATTGCCGCACCGTTACACAATAAATTCACACTAACTCATTAATCCGACTCGAATTCATTAATAATGCTGTTATTGTATTTTCTCGCCATTGCCGCGGGGCTCGCACTGCTGGTATGGAGCGCCGATAAATTTGTGATGGGCGCCTCTGCCACGGCCTATAATCTGGGCGTGCCCACCTTGATCATCGGCATTATCATTATGGGATTCGGCACTTCGGCACCGGAGATTTTTGTCGGGGCCATAGCGGCCTTGCAAAATAATACCGGCGTGGCCATCGGCAACGCCATTGGTTCGAACATCGCCAATATTGCCCTGGTGTTGGGTATAGGGGCTTTGATTACGCCACTCACTGTTTCATCCCAGGTATTACGCCGCGAATACCCCATGCTGTTTGGAATCACTATCTTCGTGTTGCTATTGATGATGGACCTGGAACTCAGCCGCGTTGACGGATTGTTGTTGGTACTGGGTTCGGCAGCCATGACCGGCTGGCTCATGTGGCTCAGCTTCAATAGCCGCAACACCGATCCGTTGGAAACGGAATTCGACGCCGAAGTACCACACGACATCGGCACTCAAAAAGCCTTGCTGTGGACGTTCGCCGCTTTGGTGATATTAATCGGCAGTTCGCATTTGCTGGTATGGGGTGCAGTGGAACTGGCGCACAGTTTTGGCGTCAATGACCTGGTTATTGGTTTGACTATCATCGCGATAGGCACCAGCCTACCAGAGCTGGCGGTAACCGTATCGGCGGCGTTAAAAAAAGAACATGATATTATTGTCGGCAACGTCATCGGCTCCAATATGTTTAATTCGTTGGCGGTCATTGGCATTGCCTGTGTTATTCAGCCGGTAGAGCTGTCGGAGCTGGTGTTATACCGGGACTACGCCGTGATGTTCGCCCTAACCATAGCCATGTTTGTGATGGCGTATGGCTTTCGGGGCGTGGGTAAAATCAATCGCATCGAAGCAACCATACTAGTGCTTTGTTATATGGGTTATATGGGCTGGTTGTACCAGACGGAAATAGCCGTAGCGTAACCATAATCGAAACTAAAACACGTGGATCAAGAAAAACTCATGAATCTGGCCAAGGCCGTGTTGGACAATGAAGCCAGCGCCGTGGCCGCCATGAAAGCGCGTATCGATGAAGTATTCATTAAGGCCTGCGAGTTATTGCTGGCCTGTGAAGGACGCATCGTCGTGATGGGCATGGGCAAGTCGGGCCATATCGGCAGCAAAGTAGCCGCCACCTTAGCCAGCACCGGCAGCCCGGCGTTCTTTGTCCACCCAGGGGAAGCCAGTCACGGTGATATGGGCATGATCACCAAAAAAGACGTGGTGCTGGTATTCTCCAATTCCGGTGAAACCGATGAAATCCGCACCTTATTGCCGCTGATCAAACGCTTGGGCGTACCCTTGGTTGCCTTGACGGGCAATCCCAATTCAACTTTAGCTAAAGCGGCTGATGCGCACGTTAACGTCAAAGTGGATAAAGAAGCCTGCCCGTTGGGTCTGGCGCCTACCACCAGCACCACCGTGGCGCTGGCCATGGGTGATGCCTTGGCCATTTCGTTGCTGGAACAACGGGGTTTTACCGCTGATGATTTCGCCTTTTCCCATCCGGCAGGTCAATTGGGCCGGCGTTTGTTGTTGCATGTGAGTGACATTATGCATACCGGCGAGGCGATTCCTAAAACGCATTGTGAGGCGTCACTGCGTGAAGCGCTCATTGAAATGACCCAAAAAAGTCTTGGCATGACCGTGATTATCGATGATGAGGATAAAATCGTTGGCGTGTTTACCGATGGTGATTTGCGACGCTTATTGGATCACGGCGAAGTCAACATTTCCAATATACGCATTGCCGATATCATGATCAGAAATTGCAAAACCGGCAGCCAAAACATGCTGGCATCCGAAGTCCTTGCCATGATGGAAAAATACAAAATCAACGCATTACCCATTATTGATGAACAACAACGTATAATCGGTGCAGTGAACTTCCAGGATTTATTACGCGCCGGTGTCGTTTAAGAGGTCTAGTGTCATGGAACAAATCAAAGCAAAAGCAACGAAAATCAAATTGGTCATCTTTGATGTAGACGGCGTGCTGACCAACGGCAGTTTGTTTTACGGTGACGACGGTCAGGAATACAAAGCATTTCAATCACGCGACGGCCATGGTATGAAGATGCTGCAAAAAAGCGGGGTGGAGATTGCCATCATCACCGGACGCACTTCGGAGGTGGTGAAATACCGCGCTAAGAACTTGAATATCGATCATGTTTATCAAGGTCAACTGGAAAAACTGCCGGCTTTTAAATCCTTGCTGGAAAAACTCAAACTGTTGCCCGAAGAAGTCGCATATGTGGGCGACGATGTGGTGGATTTACCAGTGATGATCCGGGTGGGCTTGGCCATTACGGTCAGTGACGGTCATGAGTTGGCGAAAAAACACGCCCATTGGGTCACGCAAAATCCCGGCGGCCACGGCGCAGCCCGGGAAATTTGTGAGTTCATTATGCAGGCCCAAGGCACGTGGGATACGTTAATCCAAGAGTATATTTCCTAATCGAACTCTGGATATGATTCAGAAAATCATCACACCGTCTATTTTTATTATAGTGGCCGTACTCAGCGGCTGGTATATTAAAACCTTGGATGAGAAACTGGCGCAGCAGACCGCGGTCGTAACCAAAGGACCGGACTATTTCATGTACGACGGCATCTCCACTATCATGGATGAATCGGGTAAACTCAAACACCAGTTGGAATCGGCTTATTTGGCTCATTTCGCCGAAGATAACCGAACCGAATTGCAAGATGCCAATCTAACCTTACACCAACAAGACGGCAGTTTATGGTCGGTAAAAGCCGACCGTGGCACTTTACACCAGGACACCGAAGAAATTTACTTGGCGGGCAATGTGGTTATCGAGAGACCCCAAGCGCCCGCCCCCGATGTGCATGACCCGCAAAAAGCCGCGCAGAGTGGCCTCAAAATCGAAACCGATACATTGCATGTCGATCCGAATTTGCAAATAGCCCAAACCGAAGATCCCGTAGTGATCAGCAACAAAGACGCGCGTGTCAACGCCGTTGGCATGAAAGCCAATTTACAGACAAAATCTGTCGAATTATTGGCAAAGGTAAGAGGTACTTATGTTCCGCCGCGTGAACCATCTCAATAGATACTTCCCCGCCGCGCTCATCTGTGCGCTATTGCTCTGCGCACCACTCTTCGCAGTGGGCGCAGAGAACGATCCCATTACCATTGAGGCCGATCACGCAACCATCAGTGAAAAAGTCGGTGTCAGCACTTACAGTGGCAATGTGGTGCTTACCCAAGGCGAGATAAAGATCAATGCAGACAGTGTCATTGTGCATCATGAAAATGGCGCACTGACACACGTTACAGCCGTAGGTAAGCCGGTAAAGTACTATCAGCAAGGGGAAACGCGAGAACTGGATATTTATGGTGAGGCCAACACTATGGAATATTTCGCCATGGAGGAGCGTTTGTTGTTACTAGACAGCGCCAAATTAACCCAAGGCGGCAACGTCTTTAGCGGCAATCGTATAGACTACGACACCCAACGTGAGGTGGTCACCGCTGCGGTGTCTGAGTCGGGGGAAGAACGGGTGCACATCACCATACAACCGAAAACTTTGCAGCCGCTTAATAAATCCTCCGACCAGGAACCTCCGGCAAAAAGCGTCGAATGATCCGGTTGTCCGTCAAAGAGCTCGCCAAACGCTACCGCTCGCGGCAGGTGGTGAAAAATGTCTCTCTGGAAGTCACCGGCGGCGAAGTGGTCGGTTTACTGGGACCTAACGGCGCCGGAAAAACCACGTGTTTTTATATGATCGTCGGACTCGTGCCCAGTGATAAAGGCGCCATCTATCTAAATGATCACGAAATAACCAAATATCCGTTACACGCCCGCGCACAAATGGGTATAGGCTATTTGCCGCAGGAAGCCTCTGTGTTTAGAAAACTCAACGTGGAGGACAATATTTACGCCATATTAGAAACCCGCAAGGACCTCAACTCCAAGCGACGGCAAGAAAAACTGGAAGAATTGTTAGAAGAACTGCACATAGCCCATGTGAGAAAAACCACCGGCATGAGTCTATCCGGTGGTGAGCGGCGGCGGGTGGAAATCGCCCGGGCATTAGCGACAGAACCGCATTTTATATTACTGGACGAACCCTTTGCCGGCGTTGATCCCATCTCGGTGATCGATATTCAACGCATCATTAATCAACTTACCCAAAAAGGCATTGGCATCTTGATTACCGACCACAATGTCCGCGAAACCCTTGGCGTCTGCCACCACGCGTATATAATGAATTCAGGTGAAGTACTAGCAAAAGGCACGCCACAAGAAATTCTGGAAAATCATGAGGTTAAGAGAGTTTACCTGGGTGAGGACTTCAGATTGTGATCTCAACCTGCGTCAATTGGCAAAAAAGATGCTATTAATTATAAATAGTTTATAGAGAGTTACAGAAAGGCGAATATTCAGCGCTATCATACTAATAAAAATCCATTGATAAGCAGGTTGATAGTAAATACATTAAAATAATCACTGAAGCATAACCGACACTCCATATGAAACAGACGTTACAGTTAAAACTTGGCCAAACTTTAACCATGACACCCCAGTTGCAGCAAGCCATTCGCTTGCTGCAACTGTCCTCCCTGGAATTGCAAACGGAGATTCAGGAAATTCTCGAAACCAATCCTATGCTGGAAGTCTCCGAAGATTCCGCGCAAAACGATAGCAACGACAATACCAACGAGCATGATACCGATATGCAGGCGGCCGACAACAGCGACAGTGACACCGCCAATGAGTCGGATAAATTATCTTCCAGTAACAACGATACCGAGGAATTCTCCGCCAGCTCAGAAAATAGCGAGCGGGAGTTGGATTCTGCCCAACAAAACGACATCCCCGATGATTTACCCGTCGACAGCGACTGGGAAGACACTTACGACAGTTATGCTTCTTCGAAAGGCGCCGATAACGAAGATAGCCGTAGCTTGGAGCAACCGGCCAGCAACGGTGAGAGCCTTTCCGAACATCTCATGTGGCAAATGCAGCTCACTCCATTCAGCGACACCGATATGGTTATTGCCACTGCGATTATCGACTCCATTGACGAAAGCGGCTTCTTGGCAGGCAGTCTGGATGATATCTACGATAGCTTAAAAGATGAATTGGATATCGAGTTGGATGAAGTGGAGTCAGTATTACGGCGCATTCAAAGTTTTGATCCACCCGGTGTTGGCGCACGCAATCTGCAAGAGAGCATGAAAATTCAACTCAGCTACTACGATGCGCAAACCCCGTGGCTGGAAGAAGCCAGACGCGTGGTCGATGATTTTTTTGATTTGCTGGCGCGCCGGGAATTTAATGTATTGATGCGGCGTTTAAAATTATCGCAACCGGATTTGCAGCACGTCATTACCTTGATTCAAACGCTAAATCCCAGACCCGGCAGCCAAATCTCCAACAATCAAACCGAATATGTAGTGCCCGATGTGTTTGTGCGTAAAGTCAAAGGCCAATGGAAAGTGGAACTCAATCCGGAAGTCACTCCCCGCTTATCCATCAACTCCTTGTATGCCGGCTTGGCGCAGAAAAACAGTAGCAGCAGCAGTGATACGGCTTATATGAAAAACCATTTGCAGGAAGCCCGCTGGTTTTTAAAGAGCTTAAAGAGCCGCAACGAAACCTTATTAAAAGTGGCCAAATGCATTGTGGACCGGCAGCGGGAATTTCTCGAAGAAGGCGACGAAGGCATGAAACCTTTGGTGATGCACGACGTGGCTGAGGTGGTTAACATGCATGAGTCCACAATCTCTAGGGTGACTACCAAAAAGTATATGCACACGCCTCGGGGGATTTACGAACTAAAGTATTTTTTCTCCAGTCACGTCAGCACTGCCAATGGGGGAGAATGTTCGGCAACGGCCATACGCGCCATGCTGAAAAAACTCATTGCCGCCGAGGAAGCCAACAAACCGTTGAGTGACAACAAGTTAGCTATTTTACTAGGGAAACAAGGCATTAACGTTGCCCGCCGCACGGTGGCGAAATACCGTGAAGCCATGCAAATTCCACCGTCCAATGAACGCAAACGCTTAGTGTAAAAACGCTGGAATTCCACTGACGGTGCTTGTATCATCCTCGGTCTTTTCCCGTGTAAACAAGCGCCAATTGAAAATAAGAACGAGGGAGGATTGTTAGCCACATACGCCGGTTAATTTAGGCGCTTTACCAAAACGCACTCCCAACCGACGCTAACATCTTCATCGTAATCTGTTTAGGAGATTTAAAACATGCAAGTGACTATTACCGGACATCACGTTGAGGTAACCGATTCCTTACGCGACTATGTGAACAGCAAGATGGAGCGCTTAGAACGTCATTTCGATCAAGTAACTAACATTAACGTGATCTTAACCATCGAAAAGCTGGTGCAAAAAGCTGAAGCAACGGTTCCGGTTAACGGCAGCAATATTTTTGCTAATGCCGAGGACCAAGACATGTACGCCGCCATAGATGCGTTGGTAGACAAATTAGACCGCCAAATTATCAAACGCAAAGAAAAAGTCACTAGTCATCATCGTAGCGAAGGCTCTATTAAAAAAGCACAATTGTGAGAACCACCCGGCAGCAATCGGTTTAATCAAGCTTTATTCAGTGTTAATTTGGTGTATCGTGAATTATGGAATTACAAGACATCATTGATCCTGAACGTATCGCGTTTGACATCGATGTAAGCAGCAAAAAGCGAGCGTTGGAGACCGTCAGCGATATCTTAGTCAAGGGCGGCGGCGGTGAAAATCTGGTTTCCCATGATGTGTGCGAAAGCCTAATTGCCCGCGAAAAACTTGGCAGCACCGGTATCGGCTGCGGCGTGGCCATACCCCATGGCAGGCTGAAAAACACGGATAAGACCCTGGCAGCATTCATCAAGCTGCACAAAGGCGTGGATTATGACGCGATCGATAATCAAGAAGTGGATTTGATTTTCGCTCTATTAGTACCCGAGAATTCCACCGAAGAGCACTTGCAGATTCTGGCCGAAGTGGCGGAGATGTTCAGCGACGCGCAATTTCGCGAAAAGTTGCGCGAAGCCGACAATCAACAAGCGTTGTGGAGTCTGCTTAAAAACTGGAAAAAAATGGTCGCTTAGTTACGCATAGCTCCGAAGCGATCTTTATACGCGACAGCTCTGAACCCTTATGATGACGAGCACAGGTTTATGCAAACCTCAATAAAAGGCGGAAGCTGGTAGTTATGGCGCAGCCACTGACCACTGGCATTCTGTTCGAATCTCATAAAGACAAGTTGCTATTGGATTGGCTTGCCGGTCAAGGTGGCAAAGACCGGCTTATCACTGATGATGATAAGCACCAGCCTCGTGTATCACTCGTTGGGCATTTAAACGCGATCCACCCCAATCAAATTCAAATTCTCGGTCCCTGGGAACTGGAATACCTGAACCAACTGGGTAAAAACACCCACCACGACGTCATTGCCCAATTATTCTCCAATCAACCCGCCGCTATTATTGTCACCGATGGTTTACTGCCCGACCAGGCACTGATTAAGATGGCCAACGATCACAACGCACCGCTGTTTGCTTCCAGTGTCAGCAGTCAAAAACTCATTAACTTACTGCAACATTATCTAGAACAGCGCTTGGCGGAAATAGTTGTGCTCCACGGCGTGTTTATGGAAGTGTATGGCACCGGTGTGTTGCTGCGCGGAGAAAGCGGTATTGGAAAAAGCGAACTGGCGCTGGAACTGATCAACCGTGGACATCGTCTAATCGCTGACGATGCACCGGAATTCTCCCGCGTCGTCCCCGATACCGTACGAGGCCAATGCCCGGAAGCGTTACAAAATTTTCTTGAAGTCCGTGGCTTGGGCGTGTTGAACATACGCGATATGTTTGGCGACAGCGCCATAAAACCCGCAAAAAATCTGCAGCTTATCGTCAGTTTGTATTTCATGAAAGACGTCGCTAACCAACCCATAGACCGATTGCAAGGCAGCAAGCAAAATTGCACTGTCCTGGACGTGGATATACCCGAAGTGCGTTTGCCCGTGGCGCCCGGTCGCAACCTGGCGGTATTGGTGGAGGCCGCCACCCGGCAGCATATTCAATTATTATCAGGTTATAATGCGGCGGAAGACTTTATCGAAAAGCAACAGCGGTTAATCAACCCATAGTGGCAATACATAGTAGCAAACAGTAGCAACCACACAATGAAATTAGTCGTTATCAGCGGAGTATCCGGTTCGGGAAAAAGTACGGCACTTAATGTGCTCGAAGACTTAGGCTTCTATTGCATTGATAACTTGCCGGTTGGCTTATTGCCAGCTTTCGCCGAACAAATGCAGTCGTTACACCATGAAGTGGTAACGCAAATCGCCGTAGGCATCGACGCGCGAAACTTACCCGATGAACTGCACCGCTTCCCTTACATATTGGAACAATTAAAAAACAAGGGCTTCGCCTGTTCTATCGTGTTTTTGGACGCGGACGACCCTATTCTGCTTAAGCGCTTTAGCGAAACCCGACGCAAACACCCGCTATCCATGGACGATATTCCGCTCATGGAAGCTATCCAAAAAGAACGTCAATTGCTGGAACCCATCTCCTCTCGCGCCGACTTGTTTATTGAGACCAGCCATACCAACATCCATCAGCTCAAAGAACTGATCAAAGAACGTATCGAAGGGATTAACGCCGAATCCATGGCTTTATTATTCGAATCGTTCGGATTTAAAAACGGTATTCCAGCCGATGCGGATTTTGTGTTTGACGTGCGCTGTTTGCCCAATCCCCATTGGGAGCCTAACCTGCGCGACTTTACCGGATTGGACCAGGAAGTCATCGATTATTTACGCCAGCAAAACAGTGTTGAAGACATGTATCACGGTATTAAAACCTTTTTAGACACTTGGATACCATGTTTTGAAGCGGACAACCGCAGCTACATGACTGTCGCAGTGGGTTGTACCGGTGGCCAGCACCGATCGGTGTATATGGCGCGCCGCTTGGGTGATGCGTATAAGGCCTTGAGAGACAATGTATCCATCAGACATCGAGACCTGCAGTGACTGTTAGCGTTTTATTGATTACACACGAGAATATCGGCGAAATCCTGTTACAAACGGTGCGCAAGGTGTTGGAAATATGTCCGTTGCAGACCCGATGCTTGCCGGTACCCTTCGACTCCGACCCCGACGAAATTCAGCAAGAAGCCGGGCAAATGATCAAAACCATGGATAAGGGCGACGGCGTTTTAATCCTTACCGATATGTACGGCTCCACGCCGAGCAATATCGCCCACCGTTTGTCCGAACCAGGAAAAGTGATGGTGGTCACCGGATTGAACCTGCCGATGATGATAAAAGTTATGAATTATCCTAATCTTAATTTACAGCAGTTAGTGGATCTAGCCGTCGACGGCGGCAAAAGCGGAGTGCTATTCAACCGACGCCTCTAACAGGCAACACCAGCTCAACCAAGAATGATCGAAAAAGATATCACCATTGTAAACAAACTGGGATTACACGCCCGCGCCGCGGCGAAATTGGTATCACTAGCTTCCAAATTCAGCTGCGAGGTGCATGTGGCCAAAGAAGGCCGGCAAGTCAATGGCAAAAGCATCATGGGTGTTATGATGCTGGCTGCCAGCAAAAACTCCACCATCACATTGATTACCGATGGCGAAGACGAGCGCCAAGCACTAGAGGAAATGGAAAGCCTTATCCTGGATCGTTTCGGCGAAGAAGAATAAAAAGTACGAGGCCTAGGCACCAGCTTAGATTCTTTTACCTTTAGCCTTTTACCTCCAACCCTTCACCTCGAACCTAGTTCCTCCCCCCCGCATAGGTTACACTTTGGTTTAACCAAGGAAACCTCGATGCCCTCAAGCGAATCTTCACACAAAAAACTGCTCAAAGAATTCACCGACCTGATCGACCAAGGTACGGTGAGTCAGGTGCGGGAAAAACTCCAGGAACTGCATCCGGCGGAAATTGCTCATCTCATCGAATCACTGCCTCAGGATTCGCGCGAATCCATACGCGAACTCATTGATCCGCAAATCGAAGGGGAAGTGTTAATCCACTTACAAGAGGAAATCAGAGCTCGCTTAATCAGCGAAATGGATGAAACCAAGCTGGTGGAAGTGGCGCAGGCACTGGATAACGACGACTTGGTCGACATTTTGGTGGATTTTCCCGATGAGGTTATCCCTCAAGTGTTGGACGCCATGGACGAACAACGCCGCCAGCGGGTGGAAGCGGCCATGGCCTACCCCGAAGACACCGCCGGCGGATTAATGAACACCGATACCATCACTATCCGGCAAGACATCTCTTTGGATGTAGTGTTGCGTTATCTACGTCGGCTGGGCGCGATTCCGGAATCCACCGACAGTTTGTTTGTGGTCGACCGGGAGGGGGCGTACCTGGGGGCCGTCCGGCTAACCCAGCTACTGATCTCCGATCCCAATCAAAAAGTGCAAGAGCTGCTATCCAAAGATATCGAAGGCCTCGACGCTTTCACCTCTGAAAAAGACGTGGCCGCCCTGTTTACGCAACGCGACTTGATATCCGCCCCGGTCGTCGACAGCCAGGGCAAGTTATTGGGCCGCATCACCATCGACGATGTGGTAGACGTAATTCGCGAGGAAGCCGACCACTCATTGATGAGCATGGCGGGCTTAAGCGAAGAAGACGATATGTTCGCCCCGGTTATCACCAGCTCACGGCGGCGTACCTTGTGGTTGGGAGTTAACTTGCTCACCGCCTTGCTAGCATCCTGGGTAATCGGCCACTTCGAAAACACCATCGAAAAACTGGTCGCCTTGGCAGTATTAATGCCTATCGTCGCCAGCATGGGCGGCATCGCCGGCAGCCAAACATTAACTATTGTAATACGGGGCATTGCCGTGGGAAAAATCAGCCGCGGCAACGCCATGAGGTTGCTTAACAAAGAAACTCTGGTAGGTATGGTCAACGGTAGCGTTTGGGCACTCATCGTGGCAGGCATTGCGGTGTTGTGGTTTCAAGATTATCAATTGGGCATTATCATTGGCGCGGCCATATTGATCAATTTGATAGTCGCCGCAGTAGCCGGAGCGGTTATTCCCCTGGTGCTGCAAAAATTGCACATTGACCCCGCCCTGGCAGGTGGTGTGGTGCTGACCACCGTAACCGATGTGATTGGATTTCTGTCGTTTTTGGGTTTGGCGGCATTGTTTATTGTTTAACACACTGTAAAAATCTCCTACTCCAGACTATTATTGAATCTCTGTAACCGTAAAGGAACACCACTATGTTTTGTCGCTTTCCATTACACAAACTCCTTATCATAGCGATGGTTGTAATCATCGCGATAGGTTCGTCCGATAATACGGCGTTCGCCGAAGCCAAACCTGAGGCAGCGAAAAACAAGGCACAGCTCACGGACACCGGCAAAAAACTCGATGTCAACGAGCTATACCTTGAAGCCCAGCGCCAGTTTGCGCGCAAGAACTATGAACTCGCACTGCCGTTGTTAAAGCAATATATCGAATCCACCAACCAGGAAAACGCTAAGCCCCTGCGGTTGCTAAACGCCATCGATCAGGTAGGCAGCATTTATCTGCGCGTCAATCAAGATCCCGATGCTGCATTACGTTTTTTTAAGTCTTTTTACAATGACAAGCGACTAAGTGACGCCGAACTCGATGCCGTTGAAGAATGGTTAGGCGCGGCCACGGACTGGAAACGGTTCGGCAAAATGCCTACCGAAATCCAAAGCCCCGACCAATTGTATTTACTAGGCCTGCAGTACTACAACAAAGGCTTGGAAAAACTGAAATTCCCCATGGACAAAGCCGGCAATGCCGATTTCCATATAGCGGCCACCTATTTAGTGCCATTCATTGTCAATTTCGACACCGATGTGCGCATCGGCGAAGCGCTTTATTACATGGGCAGCATTCGCCGCCATGTCATAATCGATAACCTTTATTGGACCGAAAACTATTATCTAAAAGAAACCATTCGCCGCTTCCCGCATACCCCGTTAGCAGAAAAAGCCTGGGAGCTGCTGGAGGAGGATGTCAGCTTTGCCTATTCCGGATCAGAAGGCGAATTCACTCCCCTGTCGGTCAAACAGATGTTGCAGCAATATCAAAAACTCGCGGAACCCAAATCCTCCACTGAACCGACCAGTAAGTAGCATCTCATGCCGACACCGACAACACCGCTTATCGCTGTGGATATTATCATAGAGTTGATTGACCGTGATGACCGGCCCATTGTATTGATCGAACGTAAAAATCCACCTTACGGTTGGGCCATACCAGGTGGCTTTGTGGACGTGGGTGAAACCTTGGAGCAGGCCGCCGTGCGTGAAGCCAAAGAAGAAACTTGTCTGGACGTCAGCTTGAGCTGCTTATTGGGCAATTATTCCGATCCCGGCCGCGATTCACGCCATCACACCGTGAGCGCCGTCTACATCGCCCAGGCCAAAGGCGAACCCAAAGCCGCCGATGATGCCGCGCATCTAGAGCTATTCAGCCCGCATAAATTACCTGAAACATTGGCCTTCGACCACAACAAGATTCTGACCGATTACATACGTTATCTTAACACCGGCCGGTCGGCACCCTTACCCTAGTAAACTGTATCGTGAACGACATAACGCGTCGCGGAAGTAAAACTTTCTATTCATTTATATTGATATCAGTCATACTAACCGCAACTGATTTGCGAATTAATTTTTAAGCTACTCGATTTTCAATCGAGATATTTCTGTATTAATTCAGATGCTGCTAGTATAAAGTACCTGCCGATATTTTATTTAATAGGTTGCGGAGTAGAAAATGATATTAAAAAAATATTTGCCCATTTTATTCATAGGTTTTGTGTTACAAATGTTTTCCCTCGCTGGTTTGTGCAACGAATCCCCAAATTCCTATCGCGCTGAGGGGGAGTTTGGTTACTCACATGAGGATGGTGACGACCGTGATAGCGAGGTATTAAGTCTGGGATTTTCTTACTACCTATCACCAGTTTCGATATCCAATAGACCTTATGCAGAGGCACCGTTTTTAGAACGCGTCGGATCCGTAGTGGCTGTTTATGGAAAAATAGATAGCGAATGGGACTTTGGAAACGGTGATGGACCGATTTATGGAATGGGTTTTCAGTACGCGGACAAAAACTTGCCTTTCTATTTCGGCATTGTCTATGCCAAGGCCGATCAGGACATCGACTCGAAAACAAACCCCAGCGCTAGCGCAAGTATAAAATCTGATTCCGTGGGTATAGGTTTCGGCTATTATTTATCGAATGACTCAGCTATTTCATTCGGCTACTCCCAAAACGAGACCAAGGCAGAAGCTTATAACCCAGATAGAGTTCCACAACAAGAAACTTTTAAATCAGAGTCGGACAACTATTCGATCGGCTTTAAGAAAGTAACGCTATTAGATCAAAACCGCGCCTTCAATTTGGAGGTGGAGTTTGAGCGCAGCAAGTTTGATGATGATGACGGTGAAAGCGGCGACAATGATGAACTCAGCTTTGCGGGAGACTACTACGTGAATGCCGCGACCAGTATTGGGTTTGGATTTGCAACAAACTCGGGGGACAATGAGAGCGACGAAGGAGATACATTGTCATTGCGCTTTAAAGTGTATGTAACCCCTATGATTTCCTTGCAAGCAGCCTATAATGATTTCTCTGCCAAGCAAGACAATAACGATAGTAAAACGATCTCTTTCGATGTAGGAGCCAGATTTTAAGGTGATGAGTTTTCTTTAAGAATCAGGTTCTGCCCCGGTTCGAAACCGGGGCGGCTCCCCTACCGGTTGACTATCCTACAACTGGACTCGTAGGCACCGACCACGACTCAATAGGCGTGTGTACGATTGGAATAATCTTTGCAGTTATATGGAATTTAACAAAATGCTCTTGTGTGGAGGATTCCGTGGGCAAAGTAACGGCACTGGCCACCGCGTCATATAACCAGGATATATTCATCACCCGGCAGCCCATTTACGATTCGGATATGCATGTCGCGGCTTATGAATTGTTGTTTCAAAACCTGGCTGAAGATGACTCCCGAATCGACTACGACGACGCTACTACCGAAGTACTCATCAATAGTTTGGTGGAAATCGGCTTGCCCAATATCGCTGAAAACCATCCGGCGTTCATCGGCATATCGCCCAAATACATCCGCGGTGAATTGCCGGTAGCCCTGCAAGAAACCAACGTGGTGTTACAAATTACGGCACAATTTGCCGATTTAGAGCAACTGCCCGACCAGTTACGCAACCTCAAAGCCGATGGTTTTCCTATCGCCTTAAAAGGCTTTTTATTTGACGCCAATAACGTAAGCCTGGCCGAACTTGCCGACTACGTGAAAGTGGACATCAGCCGCTTAAGCCAGGAAGAACTGCAACAACAAATTGAACTACTGAAATCCGTGGACGTAACGGTGATCGCGGAAAAAGTCGCCACCCAAAATGATTTCGCCCATTGTAAACAACTGGGATTTGAGCAATTCCAGGGCTATTTTTTCTGCGAACCCAACGTCATCAAAGGCCAGCGCACCCCCACCAGCCGCTTGGCCGTATTGCACTTATTAGCCGAAATCCAAAATCCCAATGTCACGTTTACCGATTTGGAAAAACTCATCGCCAAAGACGTGACTTTGAGTTACCGCATATTACGCTACATCAATTCCGCACTGTACGCTTTGCCCCGCAAGATCGAATCCATCCGCCATGCCTTGACCATGCTGGGATTACGCGCGGTAAAAAACTGGGTGACGGTATTGGCACAATCCAAATTCGACGATAAACCCTACGAATTGATGATCACCTCTTTGCTGCGCGCCCGCATGTGCGAAATACTTGCCGAAGCCTTGGACATAAAACACGACGCCACATTCGTGGTCGGCTTGTTCAGCACCCTGGACGCGCTGCTGGACCGTCCTATGGAAGAAGTGCTCAAAGACCTGCCACTCACCGAAGAAGTTAATCATGCCATACTTTACAAACAAGATGTGTTAGGCCAAATCCTGCAATGCGCCATCGCTTACGAGCAAGGCGATTGGGAACAACTCCCAGATTTGGGGCTGGACAACACCACGATTAAAAACGCCTACCTGGAAGCCATTCACTGGACGCGCGACGTGGGCAAGGAAATTCTCAGCGGAACACCACAGAGTAAATAGCAACGCCTCGCGCAGGCAACGGCGCAACTAAAAGTATAAGTAATTACTTGGTGGCGAGTAACGATCAGCACAAAACTGTGTGATATGACACACTGAGTATTGCATATCACACAATTCAGAAGATATCCGAATGTTTTGCTATGTTAATAAAACGTAAAACCATCAATATATTTCTCTATCGCTATTTTCATAGTCAGTGCAGTGGTATAAAGTAATGCTTTCCCATAAAGCTACCCAGTCTCAAACCGCAATCAAAGAATCATGAAAAACCCAATAGCGTTAGTAGCTCTAGTTGTTTTGATCGCTTTATATTTATCGTTTTATTTTGCCGAAGGAGTGTTATATAGCACTTCCTTGGACGTATTACACTGGTTGAACACAGAACATGGAAAAAGCAAATATTTAGGCGTGCTCTTGTTAATTTCCTGCATAATCTCTTATCTTTTCATGCTGGAAAAATCCGACAAGAGAAAAATGGACAAAACAACGGATGAGCTCATAAAAAACATCAAAGCCACTGGAATTCATGCGGCGAAAACCGAAAACACCGGTTTTGGCGAAGTCTACCTGGAAGCTGCTATTACCTTTGAAGATTCGGGATTCATCCTTCAAGTAACTCAAAAATCCACCACCGAAAAGACAGTATTGTTGACGGAAAAAAAGTTTTTATCCTGGGGAGACCTTTTAAAATATATAGATTCGGAAAGCGAATTTTCCCTATTGGACTTCTTACCGAAAATCAGCCCGGAGTTTCAATTGCCACAGGAAGATGCGCACGCCAAGTGATTTGCTAAATCCACCCGCAACATAAGAATCTTAGGCAGAGGAAGCACTATAATTTTTCTCGCATCACTTCTGCCGACTAATAGAAACAACTACTTACTCAGCTACACCCTTCTTTTGACCGTAAAAAATGTTTCGATCACACTGAACATGTTAGAATTGTGTCTTTATCACACATTCAACATCGACTAACAATACTAAAAGTGATTAAGTTTCGATTCTTCCATTTTCCTTTGGTTGTATTAACCGTACTGCATGGTTGTAATTCAGCATTAGAGGGAATGGATGGTGATCCGATAACAAAAAAACGGTTGGATAATACCTCATGCAGTCCCATCGCAAAATATGATTTTAATGAAAACGCCGACAAAACGATTATTAGCGACTCAAGCGGATTAGAACCACCAGTCAACCTAACCATTCAGGACTCGACGGCCATTTCGTGGCTCGGTAACGGCCTAGCAATAAACAGTTCGACCGTTGCCATATCCGACAGAAGCCAAAACACTGCGAATCGACTTACAACAGCCATACGCAGCAGCAATGAATTAACCGTCGAAACGTGGATTAAGCCCGCTAATGCTACCCAAAGCGGGCCGGCTCGCATTGTCTCCCTATCGGTGGATTACGGCAATAGAAACATGACCATTGGCCAGGTAGCAAATACCTATATACTACGCTTACGTACCTCAACGACCAATGAAAATGGCAAAGTCAATATTAGTAGCGGAGACATCAATCCCATAACCACCGCGGCAGGAACTGCCAGGACTGAACTAACCCATTTAGTGCTGACTTGGGATACTACAACGGCCAGCGCCAATTATTTCATCAATGGCTCACTTTCAGCCTCAGCGACAATTGACGGTGATTTTAGCCCTTGGAGTGACCAATATCCGCTATTGCTCGCCAATGAACTGATCGATGGTCGCACATGGTTGGGAAAATTTTATTATTTGGCGATTTATGATTGCGCCATCGAGGGAAAAGACATATCGGAAAAATATGTTAATGGTATTCCGGGCAAAAACTAGGCGCGTTTACTTGTAGCTGGATCTTTCCAATATAAGATTCCCATACTCATCGGAAAAACAACTCCAACCAGCCGCTAAAAACGTCGTAGATACCGTCTCAGTGATTAATGCCGGGCCGCTGATGGTTTGCCCGTGCTGCAGACTTTCTCGGGAAAAAATACTGACTTCCTCGCCAGCGCCCGGCAAGACGGCTTTCTGCGCAGGGATCGGGACACTAGTATTTGTCCTGCTTAGTTGTAGCGGTGGTTGATTGCCGGTAAGCTTGACCCTGGCGGTGACCAGTTCCACCGGCTGTTCAAGGCGATGGCCGTAACGTAGCTCGTGCAATTGATGGAACGCTTTCGCGCTTTGCTCTATATCCTGCCAAGGTACGTTCAATGCATAGGACTGCCCATGGTATCGCAAGTCCACGCTGCGTAGTCTTTGGATATCAGTAGCAGCAACGCCTTCTTGGAGCAGCTCCTCGCTCGCCCTTTGCTCCAGTTCCGCAAATTGCGCTACCAGTTCATCGGTATCCAATTTATCCAGCTGAAGATTTAAAGTGCGGGACAAATGCCGCGCCCTGGGGGCCGCCAACATACCCAACGCCGATAGCACACCGGCGTGCACCGGCACGATTGCCCGGCTCATGTTCATGACCTCCGCCAAAGCACACACATGCAACCCGCCAGCGCCACCAAAACAGGTTAAGGTCAACCGGCGCGGATCGATGCCTTTTTGCACCGACATCACCCGCAACGCCCGCGCCATGTGGTCGTTAACGATGTTAACAATGCCGGCGGCGGTTTCCACAACGTTCATAGTCAGTTGCTGAGCGAGCGACTCCACCGCCTTGGTCGCGGCCGATACATCTAGCGTCATTTTACCGCCTAAAAACATGTCCGGCCGCAACCGGCCTAACACTACGTTGGCATCGGTCACAGTGGCTTGCCTGCCGCCTTTGCCATAACAGGCTGGGCCTGGATCGGCACCGGCCGACTGCGGCCCCACTTGCAATAATCCGCC
>Ga0209536_100003912_pt1 | contig 23681 bp, 16 predicted proteins | sample DeeMarSeWOR28_12_FD_187461 | JGI IMG/M metagenome (GOLD analysis project Ga0209536, IMG submission 187461) | Marine sediment microbial communities from White Oak River estuary, North Carolina - WOR-2-8_12 (SPAdes) (version 2) | ecosystem: Environmental > Aquatic > Marine > Intertidal zone >...
CGGGGATCCGGAAAAGCCGCGTCTGATCACGTTTAAAACCAAAACGGATCAAACGGATCAGATGCTGCGCTGGGCGCGCAAGCGGGTCAAAGAACTGGAGAAAGAGGATCTGCATGGCTTTATTTTCAAAAGCGACTCTCCCAGCAGCGGCATGATACGCGTAAAGGTCTACACCGAAAAGGGGATGCCGGTCAAAAAAGGGGTGGGCATGTTTGCCCGGGAATTTATGGCGCATTTTCCGCTGATTCCCGCAGAAGACGATGGGCGGCTGCATGACCCCAACATCAGAGAAAATTTTATCGAGCGCATCTTTGCCCTGCGGCGCTGGCGGCAGACGGTTGATAATGGCAAGAATATGGGCAACCTGGTTGATTTTCATACCCGCAACAAGCTTTTAATTCTTTCACACAGTCCCAAGCATTATAAAGTTATGGGCAAACTGGTGGCGGAAGGCAAGCAGATGCCGATGAAAGAATTGTATGCACAGTACGAGACGACGTTAATGGAAGCGCTGGCGCTCAAAACAACCCCCAAAAAAAATCTGAATGTGCTGCAGCATTTGATGGGATATTTCAAAAAACAGCTTTCCAAGGATGAAAAGCAGGAGCTGCTCGATGTATTTGACCGCTACCGCCGGGAGTTTGTTCCACTGGTGGTGCCGCTGACCTTAATCAACCATTTTGTGCGTAAATACGATCAGCCGTATCTGAAATTGCAAACCTATCTGAATCCGCATCCGGTTGAATTAAAGTTAAGAACACACGTCTGATTTTGGATTTTGGAATTTGGATTGCGGATTTAGGATGGTGGAGAACTAATGCCCATCTGATCGGTTTTTTTATTAAATCCAAAATCAACATAACATGTTTCGATCCAGACTGATAAAAGCATTGGTCTGATTATAAAAGGTTTAAATAATGAGATCTGAGCCCATCCTCGTTGCCGGTGCAACAGGCTATGTCGGGGGGCGCCTGATTCCGGCACTGCTCGAGTCCGGATATCGGGTGAGGGCCATGGGCCGGTCATTGGATAAACTCGGATGCCGTCCCTGGGGCCGGCATCCGCAGATTGAATTGATGCAAGGCGATGTCCTCGATCGGCGGTCGCTCGAAGAAGCCTGCAGCGGATGCCGGGCAGCCTATTACCTGGTGCATTCCATGATCGCCCAGAAAGAAAAGTTCGCCGAAGCCGATCGCCGTGCCGCCCACAACATGGTTGCCGCCGCAGCCTCGGCAGGTCTGGAGCGGATGATTTATCTGGGCGGTCTGGCCGAAGCGAAAGACACCGCCTTGAGCAAACATCTGCAATCTCGCATCGAGGTCGCCGACATCCTTCAATCCGGGCCGGTGCCCACCACCGATTTGAGGGCCCCCATGATTCTGGGATCCGGCAGTGCTTCGTTTGAAATTTTACGGTATCTGGTAGAGCATCTGCCCGTTATGACAACTCCCCGCTGGGTGTTTTCCCGCAATCAGCCAATTGCGATTCGCAATGTCATTCATTACCTTGTCGGATGCCTCGATCACGATGAAACCATCGGCGAAACTTTTGATATCGGTGGTCCGGATGTGCTGACCTACCGCAAACTTTTGGATATCTACGCTGAGGAGGCGCATCTGCGCAAACGCTGGATCATTCCGGTGCCGGTGCTGACACCGACCTTGAGTGCTTACTGGATTCATTTGATCAGCCCGGTTCCGGCTTCAATCGCCCTGCCGTTGACGGAAGGCCTAACCAGTGAGGCGGTTTGTACCGAAAACCGGATTCAGTCGATTATTCCCCAAACGCTTTTAAGTTGCCGCGAAGCGATTCGCCTGGCGCTGGAGCGCATTAAACAGGAGCAGGTGGATACCTGCTGGGCCGACGCCGGCGAGGTCCTGACGCCGGAATGGGCCCATTGCGGTGACGCAGACTGGGCCGGCGGGACGCTGATGAGATGCGGTTATCGCATAAAAATTGACGCAACGGTTGAGGAAGTGTGGGATCCGATTGGCAAAATCGGCGGTCTTAACGGTTATTTTTTCGCTCAACCGCTCTGGCGACTGCGCGGCTGGATCGATCGAATTGCCGGCGGCCCGGGTCTTGGGCGCGGTCGATCCAATTCATCCGGTTTGTCGGTCGGAGACGCCGTCGATTTCTGGCGGGTTCTGGAAGTCGAGCCGCCTTGTCGACTGATGCTATTTTCCGAGATGAAGACACCCGGAGACGCCTTGCTGGAGTTTGAAATTCAATCCCTGGGCCCTAACCGGTCCGAGCTGAAGATGATTTCGCGATTCCTGCCAAAAGGGTTGGGCGGAATTGTTTACTGGTATGTACTTTATCCCTTTCATCAATGGGTTTTTGCAGGAATGCTCAAATCAATTGCAAAACGAACCGGCAAAAGATTATCTTACCCCCCTGAACGCTTCACACCCAAACTCCACAACAGTTGCGCGCTGCCCTCTAAAATCTCAGAAAAAACATAACCCAACAAAAATTATCCGGATGATACGAAGAATTTGTTATCCAGGGAATCACAGATTTGGGTTTTTAAAATTTTAATTGTGCAAACGGGACCAATACGCTAAAAAAGGATTCTCGATCCTACCGCTTTTTTAAGGAGTGGAATATGAAAATTGGGATTATGACAATTTTGATGTTGATGAGCTTATGTGCTGCGGGAACCATTTTATCGGCAGCGGTTGCCATCAGCGAAGAGACGGCTGAATGTATCGATTGCCACGCTTCAATTCATCCGGGTATTGTTAAAGACTGGCAAAACAGCCGTCACGCGATGGTGACCCCCCAAAAGGCCATGGCGCTGGAAGGCGTTGCCCGCAAAGTTTCCAGCAAATCGGTTCCTGAAGGATTGCAGAATGTCGTGGTCGGTTGTGCCGAATGCCACACCCAGCGGCCCGAAGCGCACAAGGATACATTTGATCACAACGGCTATAATATTCATGTGGTGGTCAGCCCCGATGACTGCCAAACGTGTCATGCGACCGAAAGACAGCAATATTCCAAAAATATCATGGCGCATGCCTATGGCAATCTAGCCGATAACAAACTCCATCAAAAGTTAGCGCATAGCATCCTGGCATCCGCAAAATACCAAAACGGAGAATTAAAAATATCGCCGGCCAATGATGCCACCAAGGCCGAAGCCTGCGATTACTGCCACGGCACCAAACTCGAGCTCAACGGTTATGAAACCCGGGATACCGAAGCCGCCGGTGAGTTGGAATTTCCCATCATCAAAGGTTGGCCCAATCAGGGCGTGGGGCGCATAAATTTGGACGGCAGTATGGGCGCCTGTTCGGCCTGCCATACCCGGCACGCTTTTTCGATCGAAATGGCCCGCAAGCCTTACACCTGCAAAGAGTGCCATGTGGGCCCCGATGTGCCGGCCTTCAAAGTCTATGCTGCCAGCAAACACGGCAACATCTTTGCGACCCAGCATTCTTCCTGGGATTTTAAGGCCGTGCCGTGGACCATCGGCAAGGATTTTACGGCCCCGACCTGCGCCACCTGTCATGTCAGCTTACTGGTCAATGGCGATGAAGCGGTGGTCGTAGAACGGACCCATCAGATGAATAATCGACTACCGTGGCGTATACTGGGGTTGATCTATGCGCATCCGCATCCTGCCGAGCCAAATACCAGCATTATCCGCAACAAAGACGGATTGCCGCTGCCGACCGATTTTGCAGGCGGTCTGGCCACAAAATTTTTAATCGATGAAAAAGAACAGAACGCCCGCAGGCAGGCAATGCAGGCCGCCTGTCTGAACTGCCATGATACGTCCTGGGTCAACGGCCACTGGCAACGCTTTGAAAACACCATTGCAGAGACCAATGCCAAGACGCTGGCAGCTACCCGGATCATGGAAGATATCTGGCAGCACGGCTTCGCCGACCCCAAGGACAGCCCTTACAATGAAGCCATCGAAAGAAAGTGGAGCGAAAGCTGGTTGTTTTACGCCAATACCATTCGTTTCGCATCAGCCATGGGCGGCGGGGGCGATTATGGCGTATTTGCCGACGGCCGCTATCATCTATCGAAAACGCTGCTGGAGCTTAACGACGGGTTGAAGCTGCAACAGAAACTCGATGCGGCATCAAAAAAATAAGCGCACCCGCGTCGATCAACGCCGACCCTATGAATCTTAAAGACATTCACAACTCACGTATTCAAATCCTAAACGACCTTAATCTTCGCCAGGGCGCCTATGTGCTCTATTGGATGCAGCAGTCGCAGCGGGCCGAATACAACCATGCCCTGGAATATGCGGTTCAACAGGCCAATAAAATGGGTCAGGGCGTTGTCGTTCTTTTCGGGCTGATGGGCGACTATCCTGAAGCCAATTTGCGCCACTACACCTTCATGCTGGAGGGGCTTCAGGAAACCCAGGCTGTGCTTGCAAAGCGCGGCATCAAAATGGTCGTTCAAAAAGGCAACCCCGCTGATGTCGCACTCTCTGCCGGCCGAAGGGCTTCCCTGATCGTGTGCGATCGCGGTTACCTCCGACATCAAAGACAGTGGCGCAAAAAAGTCGCCCGAAATGCCGGCTGCCGGGTGGTTCAGATCGAGAGCGATGTGGTGGTGCCGCTTGAAGTGGTCTCCGGCAAAGCCGAGTACGCGGCCCGCACCATACGCCCCAAAATTAATAAATGCCTCAAAGATTACCTTATTGAATTTCAGCCGACCAAAGTAAAAAAATCTTCTCTTAAAACACGGGTAAGCGGTCTTGATTTAAGTGACATCGAAGCCGTTGCAAAGAACATGTCCGTTGATAAAGGCGTTTTGCCGGTGTCGGGTTTTTTCACCGGCGGCACATCCAGGGCCAAAAAAATATTTAAAGAGTTTTTACGCCGCCGCTTTGAACATTATGTTGCAAACCGCAACCAGCCCCAAACCGATGATGTCTCCCACATGAGCAAGTATTTGCACTTCGGTCAAATTTCCCCGCTATATTTGGCGTTACAGATTCTGAAAACCGAAAAGCGTTTCAAAGAGGCCCGGGAGGCGTTTTTAGAGGAATTGATTGTACGGCGTGAGCTGGCGATGAATTTTGTATACTATAACCCGGACTATGACGCATATGCCTGTCTACCGGCCTGGGCGCAAAAAACACTGGCCGAACATAAAAAAGACCGGCGTGAATATCGTTATAACCGTCGACAACTGGAGAATGCCAAAACCCACGATGATTATTGGAACGCGGCCATGCGGGAGATGAAGTACACCGGGTTTATGCACAATTACATGCGCATGTACTGGGGCAAAAAAATTCTGGAATGGTCTGACACCCCTGAAGGGGCCTTTAAAACGACCCTGGCGATCAACAACAAATATTTTATCGACGGCCGTGACGCCAACTCATACACCGGGGTGGCCTGGGTCTTTGGGGTTCACGACCGGGCCTGGTTCGAGCGGCCCATTTTCGGCAAGATCCGTTACATGGCTGCATCCGGACTGGAACGAAAATGTGATATTCAGGCTTATGTGAAAAAGGTGGATGCGCTGGAAAAAGCGTCCCGAAAAAAAGGCGGTTTAAATGGCCCAAGATAAAATATTGCGACTGATTCTTGGTGACCAATTAAATGAGAAGCACACCTGGTTTCAAAAGCCGGACCGAACGGTAACCTACGTCATGATGGAAATCCGGCAGGAAACCGATTACGTCAAACATCATGTGCAAAAAGTAGTGGCGTTTTTCGCCGCCATGCGGGCCTTTGCAGAAAAACTCAAAGAAAAAGGACACACCGTTATTTATTTGCGGCTGGACGGCGCTAAAAATCAACAGACCCTCAACGGCAACCTCAAACAGCTAATCAAAGAAAAGCACTTTACGCGTTTTGAGTATCTGCTGCCCGACGAACATCGGTTGGATGTTGAGTTGTGCAGGATGGCCAAAACGCTACCCATCTCCTGGGAGGCAGTTGATACCGAGCATTTTTTCACGCGGCGGCAGGATTTGCGGGACTTTTTTGTCGGCAAAAAGCGCTATCTGATGGAATCCTTCTACCGCCAGATGCGCAAAAAGCATGACATCCTGATGGACGGAGACCAGCCGCTGGGCGGACGCTGGAATTTTGATGTTGAAAATCGGCGTCGCTATGATGGGCGGATTCCGATTCCAAAGGCCAAACTGTTTCGAAATGACGTCCGCGATCTTCACCAAATGATTGAAAAAGCCGGCGTGAAAACCTTCGGCGCCATCGATCCTCGCCATTTGATCTGGCCGATCAGCCACTCCCAGTCCCGTGCGCTGTTAAACGCCTTTTTAAAAAATGGACTCAAAGAATTCGGTACCTATCAGGATGCGATGACCACCGAAAGCTGGTCATTGTTTCATGCGCGTATATCATTTGCCCTCAACACCAAAATGTTGCACCCGATGGAAGTCATCGAGGCGGCCATCCGAACCTGGGAAAAGCAAAAGCGAACCATCCAAATTCAACAAATTGAAGGCTTTGTGCGACAGATTTTGGGTTGGCGCGAATATATGCGCGGCATCTATTGGGCCCTGATGCCGAAGCTGGGGCGCATGAATTTTTTCAACCACAGGGCGGCATTACCCGACTATTATTGGACGGCCGAGACAAAGATGCGATGTATGCAAGCTGCGCTCGGCCAATCGCTTGAACATGCCTACGCCCATCACATCCAGCGCCTGATGGTAACCGGAAATTTTGCCCTGCTGGCCGGTGTGCATCCCGATCAAGTCGACGAATGGTATCTCGGCGTTTACATCGATGCCATTCAATGGGTTGAGCTGCCCAATACCCGCGCGATGAGCCAATGGGCTGATGGCGGCCTGGTCGCTACCAAGCCCTATGTGTCTACAGCCAACTATATTAACAAAATGAGTGATTACTGTACCCCGTGTGTTTACCATCGCCAGAAACCATACGGAGAAGCGGCCTGTCCATTTAACTGCCTGTTCTGGGATTTCTTTAAGCGGCATCGCCAAAAACTGCAAAACAACCCCCGCATCGGAATGATGTACCGGACCTGGAACCAAAAAGACCCAAAAGAACAGAAGCGCATTCTAAAACAGGCGGAATCATACCGGAAGGATTTAAACCGACTTTAGGACTTGCAGCCGCAATCGTCTGTTCAGCCGTCTTTTCTTTGCACTCACGCCTCATGTCCATTAACCGATCTTTACCTTTCCAAATTGCACTTCCCGGATTAATCATTATTGTTTAAATGATATTTATTTAACCGGCGTTATTTTACGCGCCATTAACGAGGAAAAAGTGATGAAAAAAATATCCGAGGACGTCTTGGCGAGTATGGAATTTAATGTATCTTACCAGCACAACGGCATCCGGCACACCGACTGTTATTACGGGCAACGAATCAATTTGTGGCGGGACATATTGCCCCCGCAGCTGCTTGAAGAAATTCACGGTAAACAAACTGGAGATCAGGTTGTACTGGATGTTAAACCCAATACATGGGTGGCGGCTAGAAATGAACGCCACATTTATGAGGTTCATCAACGGCAGATTTCAACCCTATCCCCACAGGCGGATCCAATCCAACCACGATTTGGCCGATTTTATCCTTTGGCAATTCTCAAGAATGTAGCGGGTGTCTTTCCCAACAACATGACACCCTTTCGCTGTGTATCTGCCAATGGTAGTGGCATCAGGGCAGATGCGAATCATGCGTTAACCGAAAAACCCTTTAAATTTAAAGCCATCATCAGGGATGTGCGTGAGAAGTTTGAAGAACGTGGCGGCACGAGCATTGACTGGGCTGAGGCTGTCCTCAGCGGACCGGGGATGCAGGCGCGGGTAAACGGGAGCCCAACCCATTTTTTTGACGACCGCCCCTTCCGCAGGGCCGACGAAAAAGAAGACGGCCTGTTTTATGAAAAACCCCGAATGGTCAACCATATTGATGACGCCGCTATTGATATCATCCGCCGACTTTACGGCAAACGGATTCAGCCCCAAAGCAAGGTTTTGGATTTAATGAGCAGCTGGGTTTCTCACCTTCCGGAAGACCTTCCGCTAAAATCTCTAACCGGCTTGGGTATGAATCAAAAAGAACTGGAAGCCAACAGCCGGCTAACTGATTATGTCGTTCATGATCTTAACACCAATCCGCGATTGCCCTTTAACGATAAAGCATTTGATGCGGTGATCTGCTCCGTTTCAATTGAATATTTGATCCACCCGTTTGAAATATTTGCGGAAATTACCCGGGTATTGGAACCCGGTGGTGTCTTTGTGGTGACGTTCTCCAACCGCTGGTTTCCGCCAAAAGTGATCAAGATCTGGCCGGAGCTGCACGAATTTGAACGCATGGGATTGGTACTTGAATTCTTTTTAAAATCCGGTCAATATAAAAATTTGCATACCTATTCGATGAGAGGACTGCCCCGGCCAAAAAATGATAAGTACTATGCCCAAATCTTGTTTTCGGATCCGGTTTATGCCATTTGGGGCAACCGGAAACATTATAAACAGAATACAAGATGAGGAATCAGCTGATGCGCCCAGGTAAGATGAGATGAAAATTGACAGGGAAACGAAAACGAGACAAAGACCTCCTTTTGATGGCGAGCGGTTTAAAAGTCAGATTGAATTCATCCTGGAGACAGACAAACTCAAAAATGTATTGCGGCGCACGACGCTGCTGGACCGTTCCCGTCAGGAAAATTCAGCCGAACACTCCTGGCATATTGCCTTAATCCTTCTGGTTTTATGCGAGTATGCGGATGAAGACAATCTGGACCTTTTGCAGGTGATAAAACTGCTTTTGGCGCATGATCTGGTCGAAATCGATGCCGACGATACTTACTGCTATGATGAAATGGGCGGTCAGGATCAAAAAATACGTGAAACCAAAGCCGCTGATCGAATTTTCAACATCTTACCGCCGGATCAGGCCCAAGCATTTCGGGCGTTATGGGATGAATACGAAGATAAAGATTCACCTGAATCAAAATTTGCCAATGCCCTGGATCGACTGCATCCATTTTTACACAATTATTTTACCCGCGGGCACACCTGGCAAAAGCATGGCATCCAGAAAAGCCAGGTGATGGCGAGGATGCAGCCGGTCGATGACGGCTCCCACCTCCTATGGGAGTATGTCTCCAGCCTCATTGATGACGCGGTTGAGAAAGGGTTTCTGAAAAAGTAATGAACATCTGAAAATTTAAGTAATTTGTTGTAGTTAGTACTCTCTTCAGGCTATATTCTTTCATAACCAGATGGAAGAGTGGAATAGTGGAATGTTGGAATACTGGGTATGGAGAGCGGCAAACGACCAATCCATCGTCCCAGGGTCCCATAACTCATTATTCCATGTATTCCAGTATTCCAATATTCCAATTCGGGTGAAGCCCTGGCTCGTAACTTTTAACTACAATGAACTCTGAAACATCCGGATCAGTAATCTCGGCCAAAAAATTAACTCGCCTGTACCAACTGGGTCATAGCCAGATCATTGGAATTAACCAGGTTGATCTTGAAATCGCAGGGGGTGAACTGGTGGTGCTCAAAGGCAACAGCGGTTCCGGAAAAAGCACCTTGCTCTCATTGCTGGCAGGCCTGGATCGGCCCTCGCGGGGTGAACTGATCGTCGCCTGCCATGACTTGAACAAGACGTCCGATAGCCAATTGACCCACTTTCGTCGCCAGATTGTCGGCATGATTTTTCAGTCTTTTAATTTGCTGCCGACTTTAAATGTCCTTGAAAACATCAGCCTTCCGGCGCTCTTGGCCGGCAAAGCGATTGCTGAAATTCGACCCAAAGCCATGGCGCTTCTTGAATGGTTAGGGCTTGAAGCGCGTTTAAATCACCTTCCGGCCCAGCTTTCTGGCGGGGAGATGCAACGCACCGCCATTGCCAGAGCCCTCATCAATGATCCGGCGATTATTTTAGCCGACGAGCCCACCGGAAACCTGGATAGCCGCAATGGCCAAATCGTTATTGATCTGCTGGCCGAGCTGAATCGAAAATGGAATCGCACCGTTTTGATTGCGACCCACAGCACCCTTGCTGATGAAATCGCCACGGTCAGGATCGGCCTAAGAGACGGTATGATTACGGATCATCCATGAGAAATTTTTTTTTCTTCCTGCGCCTCTTTGTCTGGTTCAGCCTGCGGGATATGCGCAAACATATGGGGCGGGTTGCAACAGTGCTCTTGGGGATTGCTCTGGGTGCGGCCGTTTTCAGCAGTGTGCGTCTTTCGGTGAATGCTTCCCTGGATTCATTTGCCAAAAGCATGGATCTAATTGCCGGCCAGGCCGATTATGTTTTAACCCGGCCCGGCGGACATGTGCCGGAAAATCTGATCACCCATCTGTGGAATCATCGGGCTATCCAAAATGCATCCCCGGTTTTGTCCACTTATACCCGCATTGCCCAAGCCGGCTCAGAACCTTTTCTTCTCATCGGGTTTGACCCGATCTTGGATCGTCCCCTGCGCTACTGGCAGATTGCCACGACAACGGACCCAAAAACCGTTGTATGGTTTGATCTGTTAAAAGAACCCGACACGATAATTTTAAGTGAACCGTTGACGCGCCTGCTCAATCGGAAGCCGGGGGATCGATTGCTGCTTGAGCATGTCCACCGAAGGTCGAATTTTAAAATCATCGGGAAACTGGAGCCGGAAGGTCTGGCGCTGGCTGAAGGGGGCCGGATCGCGCTAACGGATATTGCAACTTTTCAGGAATTCACCGGACTTTTTGGCAAGGTGGATCGCATCGATTTGAAACTGAAACCCTTTGCCACCGCACGGGATCTGGCTGATATCCGTCAAATGCTGCCTGAAAGTATTCAACTGAATCCGCCCACTGCCACGCGCGAAAGCGGGCAGATGATGATCAGGGCTTACCAGCTCAATCTTTCCATCTTGAGTTTTGCCTCTTTGTTTGTGGGAATGTTTCTGGTCTACAGTCTGGTGGCCCTAAATGCGGCTTCCCGTCGGCATGAATTGGCGATTTTACGGTCCACCGGTGCCTCTGCCTACCACGTTTTTTTTATTTTTTTGGCCGAGGGTGCTTTTCTGGGGATCGCCGGCTGGCTGGCGGCTATCCCCATTGGCCATTTCTTGATTAAATATTTGCTGCACGGCGTGAGTCAAACCATCTCCACCCTTTTTGTGCGCGTGCGAGTGGATGCGCTTTCGCTCAGTGTCTTTGAAATTGGCTTCAGTTTTGTTGTCACCGTCGGCATCTCCATTTTAGCGGCCTATCAACCCGCGCGGGAGGCAATGCGGGTACCCCCTAAAGAAGCGCTGGAGATTGCTCAGCTGGGTATGCGGCCCCGAAAATCACCTCGACAGCTTGCCCTTGGAGGGCTTTTCTGTATCCTGTTGGTGTTGCCTTTATCCTGGCTTCCGGCAGTTCTGGGTATGCCGCTGCCCGGCTATGTATCTGTTTTACTGCTCTTTGTCGGTTTTTCGCTGCTGGCACCGTGGGCGCTTCAAAGGATCAGCCATCGCTTTTCATCCGTGCTGCGGCGGCGGGCCGGTATACCGGCTTACCTCGCCAGCCGCTATGTTCGAGACAGTGGGACCCGCACGGCGGTCTCGGTCGGCGCCCTGATTACCGCTGTGGCCATATTTGCAGCTCTGGTGATTATGATTTACAGCTTTCGCCAGACAGTGGAATACTGGACCTACGAGACCATCAAAGGAGACTTATTCTTAACCTCCAAAATGGGAGAAATAAATCGCTTTCGCTACGCCATTCCACAGCAGGTTATTGACAATCTGCAGGATTATAAATCCGAAGTGGATATTTTACCCAACCGGCGGTTTTTTCTAAACTATGGAAAATTTCCCTATGAGTTTGAGCTGCTGGACATCCAGAGATTTATGCAATACGCGTCCTTTTTCTGGCTGAAGGGAGACCCGCATAAAATCGGTCCCATGCTTAAAGGCGGTGAGGGCGTTATTGTTTCAGAGGTATTCTCAAATCGCACCGGATTAACCGTCGGCGATGTTTTCGAAGCCCAAATCGAGGAATCCTATGTTGAACTGCCAATTTTAGGAATTGTGCGTGATTACCGGACACAAGGTGGCGTGGTTTTTTACTCCATGCCGCATTTTAACGCGCAGTATCATCAAACTTACTGGGGTGGGGTGCGCTTTTTTTTCAAAGACCGCTCTCAGGATTTGGATCTGGCGGTCGCAAAACTCCGCAATGAAATTATTGACCGCATGGGAGACAAAGTCGATATGTACAGCGGCAAGGGACTGCGCGGCGCTGTTTTGCGAATTTTTGACGAAACATTTGCGGTGACAACGGTTTTACTGCTGATTGCCCTGGTGATTGCAGCCCTGGGGATTGCCACAACCTTAACGGTCATGGTGCTGGAGCGGTCTCAGCAGCTAAACACCCTGTTTGCGGTCGGCGCGAGTTTTCGGCAGATTCGTACGATGATATTCTGGGAGGCGGGTTTTATGGTGGTCATCGGCGAATTGGCCGGGGTTGTCTGCGGTTTTCTTTTGTCTTATCTGCTGGTCTATGTGATTAATCGCCAATCGTTCGGCTGGACTTTTTTATACGGTGTTGATTGGGGCTCATTGGGCCTGTCGATTCCATTGATTATGATAACGGCCCTGGCCGCAGCGTTACCGGCCGTAAAGATGGTTTTCCGTCAGCCGCCGGCAACGCTTTTGAGGGAAAGATGACTTTATTCACCGCAGAGACGCAGAGTTAGCAGAGGTTTTTTTAGCTTTAAAGGAAAAAATCTCTCTATATCTTTGCGCTCACAGCGTCTCGAGCGAAGCCCCGCGGAGCGGGATGCAAGCTCGGGCGGTGAAACTTCTAATGATAGATAATAAGCACAAGAATGAAACAATTATTTAAAAAAGTTGCTTTGGTGATTCTGGGTCTGCTTCTGATAAACCCGGTTGCCGGTCATAAAGCGAGTGCTGAGGGTCAGGATGGTTTTTTATCAGTGACCGGGCCCTGCAATCTGGTTTTCCCAAAAGATCACGGATCCCATTCGGGTTATCGTACCGAGTGGTGGTACTATACCGGCAATCTTGAAGCTGAAACCGGGAATCAATATGGTTTCCAGCTGACGTTTTTCCGAAGTCAGATAAATGCCCCCGCTGATGAGAGGCGCCGGCCACACCCCTCTTCTGCCTGGCGGGCCCGGCAAATTTATCTCGGGCACGCCGCCATTACCGATATTTTTAAAAAAAGACATCTGCAATCCGAATTGATGGCCCGGGGAACTTTGGGGATGGCAGGGGTATCCCAAGAAGCGATGGATACCATGGTTTTTATCAAAAACTGGTCCGCTAAAATAGCAGCGGATCGGCATTTACTCAGAGCCGTAACCGATGATTTTTCCTATGAGCTGACGCTGAAACCCGTTAAACCGCCTGTTTTACACGGTGATGCGGGTTACAGCCGCAAAGGTTCAACCCCTGAACGCGCCAGCTGTTATTATTCGTTTCCGCGACTGAAAACAGAGGGGGCGTTGACGTTTGGCGCAAAAACGATTGCGGTTCAGGGTTTAAGCTGGATGGATCACGAATTCAGTACGGCACCCCTGGAGCCGGGTATCATCGGGTGGGATTGGTTCAGCCTGCAGCTTTCGGATCAAACCGAGATTATGCTTTTTCTGCTGCGAAATGAGAAAGGGCGCTTTAGCCAGGCATCCAGCGGCACGTTTATTGACGTTTCGGGGAAACCGCGCCATTTAACAATAAACGATTTCAAGGTCGATGTGCTCAAGTCCTGGAAAAGTCCCCGTTCCCGGGCCGTTTATCCGGTGCACTGGCGGCTCACCATTTTCCCATTAGCGATTCGATTAACCGCAAAAGCCAACATAATGGATCAGGAAATGCAGACCCAAGCAACCACCGGGGTGACGTATTGGGAGGGCAGTATCTCAATAAACGGTTCGGTCGCAAAACGTCCGGTAAAAGGGGCAGGCTACGTTGAGCTGACCGGCTATGCGCAATCTTTCAATGCCCCGATGTAAAACCGTAGAAATAAAATTATGAAAATTAGGAAAATTTTGATATAAATAAGGGTTGTTGTCTCGTAAAAAAATTAGTTTTTAGTGTTTGGTGTTTAGTATTTAGTATGATGTATTTGACGTTATATCAGTTTTTTCGAATTCTAAACACTAAACACGAAACACTAAACACGAAAAACACGAATTCCTAAAACGGAAATCACCTCATGGGCAACAAACGTTTTCTCAGCGTTTTGAGCTTGGCGCTGTTCCTGCTGGCGGGCTGCGTATCTGATCCGCAGTTGCAGGATCAAAACGACTTGCTGAATACGGAACTAAAGCATGCCCGACTTGAACTTTACGAGGCCCAGGAAAAGATCAAAAGCCTTGATGCCCAATGGGTTCAGCACGCCCAGGCCCAAAAGGATTGTAACGAAGAACGGGCTGACCTGAAAGCAAAGAACACCTACCTCAAGAATATCAATTTGCAACTTTCGCAAAACGTCGAGCGGCTTAACAACGATCTTAAAAAAAAGAAATCCGTCATCAAGCTCCAGGATAAAGTCATTCGTCTGCTGGATGACACCAAAAAGACCATCGCAACCAGCCTAAAAGATGAGATCGCCACCCAGGATATCGAAATCGTGGAGATGGAAGACACCCTCAAGCTGGTCTTCATCGACAAAATCCTTTTTGATTCAGGCAGCACTGAGATTAATGAGAAAGGTAAGCAATTGTTGCTGGTTGTGGCTGAATCCGTCAGGGCACACAAGGATGAAAGCATACTGGTCGAAGGACATACAGATAATCGGCCTTTAGGTCCCACCCTAAAGGAAAAATTTCCGAGCAACTGGGAATTATCCGTCGCCCGGGCAGCTGCGGTGGTCCGATTTCTTCAAAAAGAGGGGCGATTGCAACCGGAAAGGCTTGCGGCACACGGATACAGCTTCTATCGGCCGGTTGCATCCAATAAGAATAGAGAAGGGCGCCGCCAGAACCGGCGCATTGAAATTATTCTCGGCCCTTCATCAAAGTAAAAGATCTTTCCACTAACCCGACCACCTATCAAAACGGATTATTCGCCGTCAAAGATATCCCTGAGGGTCCGGGACAGTTCGATAATATCAAACGGTTTTTGAATAAATCCATTACAACCCAGTTCAAGCAGCTCTTCCACCTGTTTGTTCAGACTGTAGCCGCTGACCAGTAAAACCCTGACATCGGCATTTATTTTTTTCAGTTCCTCATACGTGGCTCTGCCGCTCATCCCGGGCATGATCATATCCAGAGCGACTAAATCCACTTTATCGGTATTTTCAGCATAAATGTCGATGGCTTCTCTGCCGCTTTCGGCCGTCATCACCCGGTAGCCCAATTCTTTCAGCATGAGTTTTTCGACCAGTACCGGACCTTCTTCATCGTCGACCAGCAGAATCTGCTCTGATCCTTTCGTAATTGAATAATCCGTTTGAAATTCGTCTATCTCCTCTGCCTGAGATGCCGGCAGGTAGATAACAAATGTGGTGCCGTGACCTTGCTCACTATAGACTCGGATGATGCCCTTATGGTTTTTAATAATTCCATATGCGGAAGCCAGTCCCAAGCCGGTTCCTTTACCGATTTCTTTGGTTGTGAAAAAGGGCTCGAATATTCGACCGATGGTATCTGGGTCCATTCCGATGCCACTGTCTGTCACAGAAAGTTTTACATAATTGCCGCCTTTGACCTCAAAGGGTTTGCAGTGTGCGTCACTGAGGGCAACATTTTCCGTTTGAATGTACAGGTCACCACCCTCCGGCATGGCATGCCAGGCGTTTAAGTAAAGATTGATCAGCACCTGTTCAATTTGCCCCTGATCCACTTCAACATTCCAGATACCTTCCTGGCATCTTTTGTGTAGCGTAATTTCTTTTTTGGTGCGCATAAACATTCGGGTACTTTTTTTGACGATGTCGTTGAGACAGGTGGGGCGCAGGGTATATTTTCCTTTTCTGGCAAATCCCAGCAGTTGTTCGGTTAGATTTGCTGCACTCATGACATTATCTTCAATGCCCTGTATATATTTGCCATGCTGACTATCTTGCGGGTCGTCCGAATCATTGCCCAGGCGCATCAATGATAAATAGCCCTGAATCCCCATCAGAATATTGTTGAAATCATGGGCAATCCCGCCTGCCAGAGTGCCGATGGCTTCCATCTTTTGCGCATGCATCAGCTGGGCCTCAAGGTGTTGTTTTTCGCTTTCGGCTCGCAATTGATCGGTGATATCTGAGATCTGGCTTACGATTCTCTCTTTTTCACTTGAGTCCTCAAAGCGGTTTGCACTGATTTTAACCGACCGGACCTCACCGGTGTCGCGAACAAGGGTGCACACCGGTCCGGAATTCTGTTTTTCCCCTTTTTTAATTTTCAGAAAATGTGCTTCTATTGTCCGGTGTTCGGATGGTTCCAGGTATTTTCTAAAATCACAGCCTTCGATCTCTATACGCGGACGGCCCAATATCTCGGAAAATCGCTCATTTGCGAAAAGAATTTTCAAATCGTGGTCGAGAACGACAATTCCGTCTCGAGAATTTTCAACAACGGATCGATACCGCTCCTCACTTTCTCTAAGTGCTTTTTCAGCCTCGATGCGTTTGCTGACATCCCGGGCGACATTCAAAATGACTTTTTTGCCTCTGTAGCTAATCGCTCTCGAATGAATTTCTACCGGGACCCGTGCGCCATTTTTTTTAAGGTGAAAGGTCTCTACATTTATTCTGGGTTGAGTTTGTACCTGGGCCTTCTCAACGAGCTGGTAAAGAATTAAAACCGCATCATTCTCAGGAATAATTTGGTTTAAACTGAGTTCGAAAAACATCTCCGGCGTATAATCGAGTTGTGAATAAGCCGCTTCATTGGCTTCCAGAATGTTTCCGTTCAGGTCCATGATGTAAACAGCATCGTCCACGTTTTCCAGCAATTCTTTATATCGCGTCTGCTCTTCGGCGTCCTTCAAGTGGGTCATCATATAATTGAAGGCCTCCGATAGCTGGTTAAATTCCCAATAATTTCGCCGGCTAGTTTCAAAAAGAAGATTTTTTTGGCCTTCCGATATCTGAATAGCCTTATGGGTCATTTTCTGCAACGGTTCCACCATTTTCCTTGCTAAGAAAACAGCCATTAGAGTCGATATGGCGAGAATGACAACGGAGAAAAGGCCGATCCAAAGGGTGACCCTTTTTTGTTCTTGAATAAGGCTTTCCAGAGAAGACTGAAAATACAGTTTGTTGAATCCACTAATTTTAGAAAGTATTTGGTTTTGGTCAAACGAAACAAATTCGTTCTGGTTTACGGTATTTTCCCCGTCTTGCGGGTCAAACGGCAGGGCTTTGCGAGAGGTCAGGTTGTATAATCGATCAGATTGGCTCACCGCAAGGCTGATCCCTGCGGTTTGCTGAATGATATTCACAAGATGCAGATCCTGAATCATATCATACAGCGCATATGCGGTCCCCATGCGACCGGTTTCATGCATGATCGGTGCTGAAAAAACCCAGAGTAGTCTCGTGTGATCGCCATCCAGCCTCAACTCGCCATTCGGGTACTCGGTCATGGCAAATTCGATGATTTGTTCAGACAGCCCCGGGTATTTTTCCGGAACGATCGACTTTTCTCCCACCTTTTTTACAAAATGATACACGCCGTTATCGGAAGGATAATATTGTGTAATCCGCTCCTCAAGATTTGATGTTGTGTTCAACATGACGGTAACCCGAATGATATTGTCGGCCCCAAGGTCATTTAATGAACTGATAATGCTTGAAATACGGTTATTTAAAATAATTTCAACCTGGCCTTTTTGAGCCCGCAATTTCTCGTAAAATTCAGACTCAACCTTTTTGCCGAAATACCGGTAAACGGTCCCCAGGATAATGACGACCGATAGGCTGACGAGTATGACAAATGCCGCCATTAAATAGGTTGAAAATCGCTTTTTATTTCTAAATTGCATAACTACTAAGAATAAAATGAAATCGGCCCAGTTGTCAAAAAAAAGTTGAGCGCACATTTCTTTTGACTTCATATCCGGATATGCACTACAAATATTCTATCAGGGCACGACTCCAGATCAGAGGGGAGAGGCATGAAAGAACGTAAATTGCATTACGGTTGGGTCGTCATCTTTATGGGGCTGCTGACGACCATTGCCGCCCACGGGTTCGGTCGGATGTCTTATACGATTATCCTTCCCGCCATGAAAGACGGGCTGAGCTTTAACTACACTCAGTTGGGGCTGCTGGGAACCGGAAATTTCATCGGTTATCTAACCATGGCCATTGTTGGCGGATTTCTGGCTGCCCGCTTTGGAACGCGGACCATCATTACGGCGGGTTTGGTACTGATGGGAATCACGATGATCCTGACCGGTTTGGCAAAATCATTCGAGTTTGCCTTTGCAATGCGACTGCTGACCGGTATTGGCAATGGTGCGGCTTTCGTTCCGGCTATGGCTCTGGGTTCGGCCTGGTTTACAATGAAAAAAAGAGGCTTTGCAACCGGTATCGTCTCTGCCGGAATCGGAGCCGGTACGCTCATCTCCGGTTTGACGGTTCCGCCGATCCTATCCGCTTTTGGCGCCCATGGCTGGCGGTTCTCATGGTACCTGCTGGGCGGTGCGGTACTTTTGATATCCGGTGTTGTTTTTCAGTTTGTGCGCAGCAACCCGCAGGAAAAGGGACTCGGCCCGGTCGGATCCGAAAAAAGTGATGCGACCCGGAACGATTTTTCAGCAACGGAAAACGGTTCAGCACCGAAGTGGGCGGGTACCGTTAAAAGCATCATTAAATTGGGATCCGTCTGGTATCTGGGGGTGATCTATTTTTTCTTTGGCCTTTCCTACATTATTTACATGGTTTTTTTTGCGGCTTATCTGGTTAAAGAAATGGGCCTTAGCCAGGAATGGGCCGGCGGGTTGTGGGCGCTGGTGGGCGGTTTAAGTATTTTTTGCGGGGTGATTTGGGGAAAGATATCGGACTTGCTCGGAAGAAGCCGCGGTGCCGCACTGGCCTACCTTGTGCTGGGGCTTTCCTATATTCTTTATGCATTGATTAAGGTTCCAATCGGATTTTATCTGTCAGCGATTTTATTCGGGCTGACGGCCTGGAGCATTCCCACCATTATGGCTGCAGCTGCCGGCGATTTTGTGGGGCCGCGATTGGCGCCTGCAGGGCTGGGTTTTATTACACTGTTTTTCGGCATCGGCCAGGCTTTAGGGCCGGCGCTCGGCGGGTATCTGGCGGATGTCAGTGGTTCATTTACGCTACCCTTTCTGATTGCCGGTGTGATCTCGCTGATCGGAATGGTGCTGTCTATCTATCTAAGAAAGCCAGTCGCAGATTCAAAATAATCGCATATCGCGGCAAGATGCCGCTCCCACTGCAGATGAGAGAATGTGGGAGTGGCTTTTAGCCACGGTTTCTTCAGGCGCGGTTTTTGAATCGGCTGGCGTAACGCGTATGTTTTCTTAAATGGGATCTACTATTTTGATATAGATTGCGGGATGAAGAGAAAAAAAGGAATGAAATTATGAAAATCAAAGCCAACGGTATCCATATCAATTGTGAATTGTCGGGGAAAAAGCGGGCGCCGGTAGTGGTCTTGAGCCACTCCCTGGCCTGCAGCATGGTGATGTGGCGTCCGCAGCTGGATTTGCTGGAGCCCCATTTTCAGGTTCTGCGATTTGATACGCGCGGGCACGGCGGCAGTGATGCGCCAGCGGGATCTTATACCCTGGAACAGCTGGTTGATGATGCCATCGGTATGCTGGATGAACTGGATTTGGACCGGGTCTATTGGGTCGGCCTGTCCATGGGCGGCATGATCGGGCAAGGCCTGATATTAAGCCACCCCGATCGCATTGAACGTCTGGTGTTAGCGGACACAGCTGCAATCATTCCCGATGAAGCCCAGCCGATCTGGCAGGAGCGCATCGATGCAGCCAGTAACGATGGCATGCAGGCTGTGGCCGAATCAACACTGGAACGCTGGTTTACGCCCCGTTATCTTGAACAGAACCCTCCTGAGATCGATCAAATCCGGCAACAGATTTTAAAAACACCGGTTGCCGGCTATATCGGCTGCAGTGAAGCCATACGCCGGCTTAATTATTTGGACCGGTTATCGACGATTCGGACATCCACTCTGATTATGGTCGGAGCCGATGATCCCGGCACGCCGGTGGCGGCATCTGAAGCCATGCATGCGCAAATTAAAGGCTCGAAGCTGGTGGTGATTCCGGATGCGGCCCATCTTTCCAATATTGAGCAGGCCCAAATTTTCAATGACCATCTGATACCGTTTTTAAGAAATTAAATTCATTTTTCGCCGAGACTGAAGTCATGAATCGAAAAGCCGGGCAGACGGCTAACGGCCCATCGCCCGATTATTCACCTCCGACGCTGAGTTCCCTGACCCGCATTGGTGGGGGTGCGGAAGTTTTATTACTGCCGAATCTCTCTTTCGCTGAGTCCCATCAGATACAGCAAACCGTCTAATCCCACACTGGAAATACTGCGCTGCGCATTTTCCTTTACAATGGATTTGGCGTTAAATGCGACGCCCATGCCGGCGATACGGATCATGGGTAAATCATTGGCGCCATCGCCGACCGCGATAATCTGCTGCAGGCTGATGTTCTCGACCTGGGCAATGGTTCTCAGAATCTCGGCTTTTTTCTGGCCGTCGATAATATCGCCTTTAAGCTTTCCGGTAAGTTTTCCATCCACTATTTCAAGGCAATTGGTGAAAACATAATCCAGCCCGAGTTTTTTCTGTAAGTACTTTCCAAAATATTCGAAGCCGCCGGAGATGATACCGATTTTGTACCCCAGCTGTTTAAGTTTGCGAACCACACGGTCGACGCCTTCAGTCAATACCAGATTTTGAGCGACACTTGAAAGCACCTTTTCCTCCAACCCATTTAAAAGGGCCACCCGCTGTGTCAGGCTTTCTTTAAAATCTATTTTGCCCTGCATGCCGGCCTCGGTAATTTGCGCCACCTGGTCGCCGATGCCGGCCACATCAGCAAGTTCATCAATTGCCTCACCTTGAATCAGGGTCGAGTCCATATCGAATACGACCAGCCGGCGGGCATGTCGGTAAATGTCATCAACGTAAAATGAGATATCGATGCCGGTATCGGTGTGAATGTTAAGAAGCTCCCCCCTTAACACACCGGGTTCATTTATTTTGCCGGAAACCGTAATCTGCACGCAGGCGGTTTGAGTGGTATCCGTTTTGTTTACGGACACACGCCCTGACAGCCGGTTAATGACATCGATATTTAATTTGTTTTTGGCAATTACGGCCGCTACTTTGGAAAGCTGTTCGGCGGTTATGCGCCGGCCCAGCAGGGTGATAATTCGGCGCTCTTTTCCTTGCTGGGCGACCCAGTTTTCATAAAGCTCCTCTTCAATCGGGGAAAACCGAATTTGAATGCCCAATTTATGCGCCTCAAACAAAAGGTCTTTTAGGATGGATGAAGATTTATACTCGGTCGGGATTTCCACCAAAATCCCCAAGGATAAATAATCGTGGATGACGGCCTGGCCGATATCCAGGATGGCCACTTTGTATCTGGCAAGAACACCGGTCAAACTGGCGGTCAACCCGGGCTTATCTTTACCGGTAACATTGATAAGTATGATTTCTCTCATTATGGTTTGCCTTGAGTGATAATGAAATTTTAGCCTTGCAAAAAGAAAACGGTAATATAGACACAACTGATCCGATGTTGCAACCCGAATGACCCGCTGGATGTCTATACAGCCGATGCGGAAGGCAACTGTTGATTGAAGAAATCGAGTATCACCTGCTGGAATAATGCAGGGGCTTCGGCGGGGATACTGTGACCGGTCTCCGGAAATATCTCATGGCGCCCGTGGCAATCCTTTGCCAGTTGCCGGGCATCCTGCCGGCTGACAATCGGATCATCGGATCCGGAAATGACAAGCGTCGGGCATTTAATTGCTTTCAGAAAGGATTCCGTCGCCGGATATCTGGCAATGGCATTGAAATGGGCGATGAGGGCTTCTTTATGGTTGCGAGCTGCAATGGCGGCGACGATTTTATCGAGTATCTTCCGGTTATGATTTAAAAACCGTTTTCCAAAAACCAGTGGCAGGGTGGCCCATGCCATGGTTTCAACATCGGCGCGTTGCAAAATTTCCAGCCAGGATCTGATAATGAGCTTCACCTGTGCCCCGGAATCTTTGCCGATGCTGCACAAAACCAGCCGGTCGACCAAATTCGGCCTAGTTGCTGCCAGCCTTAAAGCGATATAGGCGCCATGGCTGATGCCGATCAGATGGGCCTTTTGGACATTTAAATGATCGAGTAAATTTTGAAGATCAACTGTGTGGATTTCGGCTGAAACCTCACGGGTCCCGATATCGCTCTTTCCCTGGGCACGGGCATCATACCGCAGCACCCCGCAATGCGTTGAAACGGCATTTGCATGCGGTTCCCAGTAAACGGTCGTCTGGCTGGTGCCATTCAAAAAAACGACCGGCGGCCGGCCGGGTTCAATATTAAGGGTGGCGTAGTACAGCCTGCAGTTGTCGGGGGTGGTAAAGTAAGGCAAAGCGATTCCTAAATTACGTTTGATTATCTCGTAAAAAGTCAGAAAAACAGCCTTTTTGCGAGTGTGTTTTAAACACCCGATTATTCTAGATAGACCCTCGGGACCCTGGCGGTTATGGTGGAGACAATTTCATAATTTATGGTATTCAGCAATGCGGCCATTTCATCGACGGTTAAGGTTTCATTGTTCTGTTGACCGAAAATCACCGCCTCGTCACCCACTTGAACGTTTTCGATGCTGCCGACGTCCAACATGGTCAGGTCCATGCAAATCCTTCCGATAATGGGGACCCGCTGCCCATGGACCAGCATCTGGCCGCGGTTGGATAACTGCCGGTTCAATCCGTCGGCATAGCCCACCGGAACAGTGGCGATGGTGGTTGGCCTTTGGGTTTCATGGGTGCCGCCATAGCTGACCTTAAAGCCGGCGGGAACTTTTTTTAAATGAATAATCCTTGCCTTTAAAGCCATGGCGGGCTTGAGGGATACCTTATTTTTCTGGACTTCATCGGATGGATAGAGCCCGTAGATTGCAATCCCGGGGCGCACCATGTCAAAATGGGACTGCGGCATATCAATTAATGCAGCACTGTTGGCGGCATGTCTGACAGGCGGGTTCAAGCCCGCTTGCTGCAATCGCTTCAAGTAAGTTATGAAAAGGTGGAGCTGTTTTTCGGCATCGGTTTTATCTTTGCTGTCGGCGGTGGCGAAATGGGTGCAGATGCCTTCAAGCTCCAGCCCGTCCAGGGCGGCAATGGTTCGGGTTTCTTCGAGGGCATCTGCGGCGATGGCTGTCGAATTGTCGGATCTAAAATTTTGCGGCAACTGGCCGAGGCGGCCCATTCCGGTGTCAACTTTTAAATGGGCCTTTATTTTTTTCCCCAGCGAAGCGGCTCTTCTGGAGAAATTACGGGCTGATGCGGCCGCATAAACGCACGGGGTAAGGTCGTACTCCAAAAGGTCGGTTACCTGTTCCGGAAGGGTATAGCCGAAAATTAAAATCGGCGTCTGAATGCCGGCCTGGCGAATTCGAATCCCTTCTTCTATTCTGGCCACGCCCAGCGTCGCCGCGCCATTTTGCAGGGCGCATTGTGCGATTTCAATGGCGCCGTGGCCATAACCGT
>Ga0209536_100003914_pt1 | contig 23674 bp, 21 predicted proteins | sample DeeMarSeWOR28_12_FD_187461 | JGI IMG/M metagenome (GOLD analysis project Ga0209536, IMG submission 187461) | Marine sediment microbial communities from White Oak River estuary, North Carolina - WOR-2-8_12 (SPAdes) (version 2) | ecosystem: Environmental > Aquatic > Marine > Intertidal zone >...
CAGGGCACCTTGGAAGACCTGGAGAGACTGGTAATCTTGGCTCAGATCGTCAAAGATGGCTCGCTGTGTGGCCTGGGCCAGACTGCGCCCAACCCAGTTCTGACCACGCTACGTTATTTCCGAGATGAGTATCTAGCACACATCACCGAGCACCGATGTCCAGCGGGGGCGTGCACAGGGCTGATCACCTATGAGATCACAGAAGAATGCAACGGCTGTACCCTGTGCGCCCGGTTGTGCCCGGTGAGCGCAATCGCCGGAGAAAAGAAGCAGCCGCACACAATCGATCCGAGTCTGTGCATACGTTGTGGCGTTTGTTACGACAGCTGCAACTACAACGCCATCGTTGTGCACTGATGTGCACTGGAGACGCTCGACAATGCCTTTATCAGTGACGATAAATGGTACCAAGGTGCAAGCCGAGCATGGAATGACGGTTCTTGAAGTCGCCCAAGCCAACGGTATTTACATCCCTACACTATGCCACTCTCCTGGACTGCGGCCCGCAGGCGCCTGTCGGATGTGTGTGGTAAATATCGAGGGCATGCGAGGCTATCCGACAGCGTGTACTACCCTCGTCACAGACGGTATGCTTGTCTACACCGACATGCAAGACGTCCAGAAGCTGCGACGGGAGATTCTTTCGCTCATCCTATCCGAGCATCCCTATACATGCCTAGTCTGTCAGTCTGACTGCACTGATTTTCAAAGCACCGTCCGCAAAGCAGCCGTAACCACAGGCTGCCAGTACTGCCCCGCGAACGGACAATGCGAGCTTCAGAAGCTGGTGGACTATCTGGATCTCCGAGAGATACCCTACCCCATCACCTATCGGGGGCTGCCCGTTGAACAGGATGATCCATTCTTCGACCGGGACTACAACCTCTGTGTGCTGTGCGGCCGCTGCGTGCGTACGTGCCAGGAAACACGACATGCCGGTGTGCTGTCCTTCGTAAAGCGTGGTACTGAAGCCATTGTTGGCACAGCATTTGGCCGGTCGCACCTGGAGATGGGTTGTCAGTTCTGTGGTGCTTGCGTGGACGTCTGTCCCACAGGCGCTTTGGCTGATAAGCGTGGCAAGTGGGAAGGAGTACCGACAGCTACGGTCCCGAGCGTGTGCCCCTATTGCTCTGTCGGTTGCGCAGTTGACATCCAAGTTAAGAACAACGATAAAATCATCCGCGTGGTAGGCAACACCGGTGGCCCTGCCAACGAGGGGCAGCTCTGCGTACGTGGTCGCTTCGGAGTGGTAGATGTGGTGCACAGTCTGAGTCGCCTGAGAGCACCACTGGTACGGCACAATGATCGGCTGATCGAAGCCTCTTGGGAGGATGCTTTGGGTGTCACAGCCCAACATCTCAGCGAATATAGGTTGGCATCCTCACAAGATCGAGACGACCGATTCGCTCTCGTGGTCTCGGCGGCAGCGTCAAACGAAGAGAGCTACGCGCTCCAGAAGTTTGCGCGGGTAGTGATGAAAAGCAACAACATCGCGCTGTCAGCCGGCTTTCCCGAGCACGATAGCGCCAGCGAGCTTCCAGATACCCTCAAAGCAATCGACGGCACTACCATTCGCGATCTACGCAACGCTGCATGCATTATTAGCATTGGAACTAACGTCTTTGAGTCTCACCCTATCCTGGGCCTGGAGATCCTGCACGCTCTCAATAGGCACGCAGACCATTCAGGAAAAAGCGCATCTTTGATCGCTATTGATGCACGTCAGACCCGCTTAGCCCAACTGGCGAATGTGTGGCTGCAACCCAACATTGCCACAGACCACGTGTTACTGACCGGGATGGTCAAAGCATTGACCGAAAGAGACAGGATTGGCAATAGGCGCCCTCTCTCTCCTGAAGACTTGCGAGAAAGCGCCGATATGGAACATGAGTGGGGCATCTCCGACCTGGACCTGGATGAGGTGACTGCGATCACGGGGGTAAAGGGAGAAGACATTGCCAGGGCAGCACAAGTATTGGCCGAGTGTCTCAGCAGCCATCCAAGGAGAGACCAGCCCGGAAGCGTTGTGGTGCTTTATGGCTCTGGGGTGACTCACTACCCGACTGCGAAGCAGGTTGTCACGGCCATCCAAAACTTGGCTTACTTGGTCAATCACGTGTTCGGACCTGGCACAGTGGGCCTTATGGGTGTACCAGGGGAGGGAAACTTCGTCGGCGCCTGCGATATGGGAGTGCATCCGGCCCTCCTGCCAGGCTACGGTTCCGTTTCAGCCACGGAAGCTCGGGCCACCTTCGAAGCGGCGTGGGGCGTTGCCCTCAACCCCACGCCAGGGCAGACTTACCAGGCTATCCTGGATGGGGTACGCGCTGGGCAGATCCAAGCCCTTTACCTGGCGGGCGAAATGCCCCCCCTTTCTGAGCTCTCCGATCTGAAGTTCTTGTTAGTCCAAGACATGGTGAGCACCGAGATTATGCAATATGCCCACGTCGTGCTTCCCGCTGCCACATTTGCCGAGATGGACGGCACCATGACCAACCTGGAGGGTCGGGTGCAGCTGCTGAGGCAAGCGATTTCCCCATTCGGTTCATCACGGCCAGGATGGATGATAGCTCGCGACATAGCTCGACATATGGGCCACAGGTCTTGGGGCTACGAAACGGCAAGCGAAGTAATGGACGAAGTTGCGACCGTGATTCCGGCTTACGCAGGGGTTAACTACAAGCATCTGCGCCCCGACGGAATGCTACGCCAATTCGAGGCAGACATCGATGCAAAGCATTTTGCGCCCATAGAGTTGGGTCGAGCCCGTCAACTGACCAGCGACCAGTTTCCTCTGACCCTGATCACCGAACGCAACCTATTCTATTACCGCGGCGCTTGCTTGACCGAGCAAGTACCAGGGATGAATCTGATCAAACAGGAAGAAACTGTATATCTTAATCCCAAGGACATCAGCCAATTAGGGGTGTCCGATGGTGATCTGGTAAGGGTTGTATCGCCCTACGGAAGCAGCGAATGCATTGTGCGGGCGGCCAATGGTATGCTGCCGGAGCACACGGCTTTTGCCAGCTTCAGCCGGACAAGCAGATCACCTCTGTTCCCAACACTAACGCCAGACACCAAAGCACACGCGATACGGATTGAATTAGGGCCATAGCCATGCAAAAAGAAGAGGCCAAGAAGATGGCTGAGACAATCAACGACGCGTCCGAGGATTGGTGCGCCAGCGCTCCCTTTGAATCAAGGCCAGCTAGGGTTGTGCGACGCGAGTCATTGGTACCCAACTTGGAGCTGCTCACAGTGCAGGCACCTACGGTGGCGCAGAAGATTCGGCCTGGTCAATTCATCGTCGTTCGAGCTGACGAGTATGGGGAACGAATCCCTCTTACCGTGGCTGACTGGGACAGGAGAGAAGGAACCATCAGTTGCGTGTTTATGCAAGTCGGGACATCTACCTACAAGCTAGGTAATCTGCAGGCAGGTGATACGCTAGCTACCTTTGTCGGACCTCTGGGCAAAGCGTTAGAGCTAGATCAGTGGGATACGGTGTTATGCGCCGGCGGCTGTTACGGTATTGGCAGCATGTTTCCTGTCGCCCGTGCCTTGAAAGAGACGGGTAACCAGGTCATCTCTCTGATCGAAGGGCGCAGCAAATTCCTGCTCTATTGGCTGGACCGACTAGAAGCGGTCAGCGACAGGATGCTGATTGCCACGCACGATGGCTCGCTTGGCAAAAAGGATGGCTATCCCAGCATCGTTGAAGAACTACTGGCATCTGGAGAGCGCATTGATCGTGTTATTGCTGTCGGATGCACCTTCATGATGTATGAGATGGCTCAAACTACCCGCCGATTTGGTGTCAAGACTATTGTTAGTCTGAATCCAATTATGATCGACGGAACGGGGATGTGTGGGGCGTGCCGTGTGTCGGTAGGAGACGAGACCAAGTTTGCGTGCGTGGACGGGCCGGACTTTGACGCACACCAGGTAGATTGGGATGTGCTCTTGTCCCGACGCAAGGCCTACTTGGGAAACGAAACAGACTCGGCAGAAAGATCCACATCCGTATGGAAGAGGTAGTCCAGCGTGGCCAAAAAGAAGATCATTCCGGCGAAGATGCCTATGCCGGAACAACCAGCGGCTGAGCGTATCTACAATTTCGACGAAGTACCGTATGGTTACACCCCCGAGCAGGCTGTGGCTGAGGCCGAGCGCTGTTTGCAGTGCAAACGCGCTGGTTGCGTAGAGGGTTGTCCAGTATGCATTGATATCCCCCGTTTTCTCGCCCTGGTGGCCGAAGGGGACTTTCGGGGGGCAATCGACTTGGTCAAAGAGAACAACGCCTTGCCAGCAGTTACAGGTCGTGTGTGCCCTCAGGAAGAACAATGCGAAGCGAGCTGTGCCCTAAGCAAGCGCTTTGAGCCAGTCGCCATCGGCCGGTTGGAACGATTCGTCGCTGATTGGGAGGCAGCTCAAGGCCCGCCACGCATACCCAAACTGCCACCGCCGACCGGAAAAAGGGTGGCAGTCGTCGGCTCTGGGCCGGCAGGGCTGACAGCAGCGGCCGACCTGGTGAAAGAAGGACACCAGGTAACCATGTTCGAGGCACTCCATGAGGCGGGTGGCGTACTGGTGTATGGGATTCCCGAGTTCCGCCTGCCAAAGGCAATCGTACGCCGCGAGGTTGACTACATCTGCGCACTGGGAGTCAAGCTAGTCAAAGACTTTGTGGTCGGTACCACAGCCACTGTTGATGAATTGCTGGAAGTGTACGACGCAGTTTTTCTGGGAACGGGAGCTGGCCTGCCGTGGTTCCTGAACATCCCAGGCGAGAATTTAAACGGAGTCTACTCGGCCAACGAATACCTGACTCGGGCCAACTTGATGAAGGCGTATCGCTTTCCCGAGTACGATACACCCATCGTGCGCGGGCGCAGGGTGGCTACCATTGGTGGAGGCAACGTGGCTATGGACTCGGCGCGTTCCGCTCTACGCCTGGGAGCGAAGGAGTCGCTCATCGTCTACCGCCGCTCACGAGAGGAGATGCCATGTCGCGAAGAAGAGATCCACCACGCTATTGAAGAGGGAGTGCAGCTTAACTTACTGCTCACGCCAGTGGCCTTCCACAGCGGCGGAAACGGGTGGGTAAAAGAGATGGAGTGCCTAAGAAACGAGCTAGGAGAACCGGATGCTTCAGGCCGGCGGCGCCCAGTGCCTATATCAGGTTCAAACTTCCGCATCTCGACAGATGTGGTGGTCATCGCTATCGGGCAGAGTCCGAATCCAATGATCCCTAATACCACGCCGGGGCTGGAGACAGGCCGGCGCGGTAATATCGTCGTGGACGAAGAGACTATGAAGACCTCGAAACATGGGGTGTTCGCCGGTGGGGACGTAGCCACCGGGGGAGCAACGGTTATCCTGGCTATGGGGCAGGCCAAGATCGCCGCTCGGGCTATGAGCGAGTTTCTGGAAACAGGGCAATGGTGACAGAAGATCACCTCGTATGGAAATCAAAAAGGAGATGTTCGCTATGTCTTATGAGGCAACATCAATAGATCTACGGGATGAGATTGAAGGCCTGTACGACTGCCTGACCTGCGGTGATACCTACGCCAGCGTGCATCTTGCCCGACTGATCCATGCTGATGCTGGCGGCGCACTCCAGCCATTCGCCGAAGCGCTAGCGGCTCGCCTATGCGATCACCTGAACCGATACGCAGAGATCGGCATAAGCGACCCGCACACGACGCTCGACGGCGAAGTGTACAGGTTGATACAGACAGCTGCAATAGATTGGGATAAGATCCCCAGGCCCGGCAGACCTGGGGAAGAAGCATAGGAAAATGTGAAGTCGGTGCTCATAGCCAATGCTAGGCGAAAAACCTGAGTAAGGCTCTGGCTAAGGAAGTTTGTCGTCTAGCCCAGTGACATCCGTCACTGCCAGTTAGGGTCACCTTTGACTATACTTAATCATAGGACAAGAGTGTCCTGACTTTTCTCTTCCTGGCTATGACACCCTTCTAGGGGCTTATTGATCACCCGGATCAGCGTGTCAAACGGAGGGAATGATGAGTTCGGAAACCGGTTACCGAGATATTGACCGTAGGGAGCGCGTTCTTACGAAAGCCGTAAAGTATGAGGTACGGCCCGTTGAAGAACGGATTCGAGACTTCGAGGAGGTGATCCTCGGCTACTGTGAGGAGAGCGGCATTGCTGAAGCTGCGCGGTGTGTTCAGTGCCCAGAACCACAGGCATGTATGCTGAGGTGCCCAGCCGGCAACGATATACCCGAAGCGCTATGGCTTATCAGCCAGCGTGACTTCATTGGGGCTGCAAAGGTCTTTGCTGCCACAAGCCCTCTGCCCGAGGTATGTGGTCGCGTGTGTCCCAACATATGCCAGGAAGGGTGCAGCTTGATTAAGGGATGCGGTTCGATTTCCATCGGCAAACTGGAAGCTTGTGTTACCAGCTATGCCCGGCAATTTGGCGTGCTGGCCATCGAAGTACCCGAAGAGAAGACCGGCAAGCGAGTCGCCGTGGTTGGATCGGGACCAGCAGGCATCACAGTGGCTGAAGATCTAATCAAACAGGGACACGAAGTTACGGTCTACGAAGCCTGGCCAGTACCGGGTGGTGTGTTGATTTATGGCATCCCCAATTTCAAACTCAACAAGAGCGTGGTGTTGGACAAGATCCATGACCTCGAAGATGCTGGAGTGAAGTTCATCACCAATACTCGGATTGGGGAAGCTATCACCGTCGATGATCTGGTTCAGGAGTACGACGCCGTGTTCCTGGGAACAGGAGCTGGTGTCGAAGCCACTATGAATATTCCAGGTGAGGATTTGGAGGGTATTTACAAGGCGACCGACTACCTAGTACGCTCTAATGTGCCATTTGATATGCTCCCTCCGGACCTGCGGGAGAAGCCAGTTGTTGGCCGACGCGTGGCAGTCATCGGCGGCGGTGACACGGCTGTGGACTGTGCTCGAAGTTCGGTTCGATTGGGTGCCGATCAAGTAACAATCGTCTATCGCCGTACCGAAGCCGAGATGCCAGGTAACAGGGTAGAGCGGCGCATCTGTGTCGAAGAAGGGGTGGACATCAAGTATCTGCAGGCACCCGTGGAGTTCATCGGCGACGAAAACGGGCACGTGAAGGCGATGAAAGTGATCAAAATGAAACTGGGTGAACCCGATTCTTCAGGCCGCCGACGCCCAATACCTATTGAGGGCTCAGAGTTTGTCCAAGAAGTAGATAATGTGGTGTTGGCCATAGGTTATTGGCCTGATCCGTTCGTCAGCGAAAAGACTGAAAGCCTTGCTACTCACAAGTGGGGCCTGATCGTAGCTGATGAGGAGATAGGAGCTACCTCACGTGAAGGTGTGTTTGCCGCTGGCGACAACGTACACGGGCCTGACCTAGTCATTACCGCCGTCGCTACAGCTCACCGAGCCGCCGAAAGCATTGATGCCTACCTGAACGGTAAAGAGGTCAAGTGGGCAGAGCCGCCACCACCTAGGGAGAAGAAGTAAGTTCAGGGTCACTGTAACCGCACCTGGAGGACCTGCTGTTATGAATGGGCCGTGGGGGGGTAACCATCGCCATGGAATTTGGGATCCCCAGAGAAGTTCAAGACCTCGAAATGCGGGCTGGGCGGACGCCAGTCCGCCTGTTGCCTTTAAAGCGAGCTGGCTGCGCCGTCTGTGTGTGGCAAGACGCTGGTGCGGGAGCCGGCTTTAGCGACGCAGATTTCCGGCAGGCCGACGCCCAAGTCGTCCCTTCAGCAGCCGATGTCCATGGCCGGTCAAATGTAGTATTGAAAACGACTAGGTCAACTGACCAAGAATACCTCCTGTTCCGCAGTGAACAGACAATCTTCTGCTTCCTACACCTCACAGCACAGCCAGCAGACCTGATCGAGGCCCGCAAAGATCGAAAAATCACAGCCTCTACCAATGGGGTGGCCCAGGAAGAAGATGGTCCTCAGCGTGGACTGCTGCCGATGAACGAGTCCGGTTTGCACCTAGCCCCCGTCTTGGCTGGCCGATTACGGGTGAGTGCCTGTCTCCCTTCCCTGGTCCGTTTGGTGGATAGAGGTCCCAATGGTGACTGTCGCCGATGTAATGACGCCTGATCCAGTTTGCGTGGCCCCGGACGACTCCCTACGGCTGGCCCGTGATCGAATGGCCGAGGGGGGATTTCGTCGGCTACCGGTGGTGCAATCGGGTCGACTGGTGGGTATTGTAACCGATCGAGACTTGCGCCGAGCGACCAACTCGCCATTTGCTTTGCGCAAACGCTGGTACGATGACCTGATCCTTGATCAGGTAAAAGTGTGGGGGGCGATGACCGCTAATCCGATAGCAGTAGAGGCTGACGCCTCCCTAATTGTTGCTGCTCAGATGATGCGTGACCACAAAATCGGGGGATTGCCTGTGGTGGACACGGCTAATTCCCTCCAACTTGTCGTAGGAATCATTACCGAAACAGATCTGCTCGATTATCTCGTTGAGCTACTCTCAATTCAGGTAGAGTAGCCAGAACAGTACTAGGGGCCTGTACCTGTAAGTCCCCTCCGGGAAAAGGAAAGACCCCTTATTTTCGGGGTTTCCCGAGGGACGCGGGACGTAAAGGGGGAAGTGAGTCCTTAACGGCCTCCAGGAGACCAGAAGTAATCACGATGTCAGTCTGAGGACCGCTATCTTATGCCTGAACCTGACCTGGTGCTGCTGCACGCTCCGAGTGTTTACGACTTCCGACAGGAGGCAATACTCTATGGCCCCATTGCGGACTTCGCGCCTGCTCCCTTCGTCTTTGAGTTCTACCCACCGGGCTATGCCTCACTTGCTGAGCATCTGGAGTACGCAGGCTATAGCGTTCTTATCCTAAACCTAGCTAAGTGTATGCTCGATAATCCTCAATTCGATGCCGAAGAGGTCATAGCTAGCCTCAACCCAATTGCCTTCGGAATAGACTTCCACTGGCTATCGCACGCCCAAGGTGCACTTGCTGTAGCCCAAATTGTCAAAGCACTTCACCCGGAAACGCCGGTCATATTGCAGGGCTTTGCAGCCACCTATTATCATCGCGATTTGATTAACTATCCCCAGGTGAACTACATCTTGCGTGGCGACTCAACTGAGAGGCCTCTGTTGCACCTGCTGGAGTGCCTGTCACTTGGTAGGGTACCTGACCAGGTACCCGGCCTTACCTGGCGAACCCGATCAGAGCATGTGGTGGAGAATCCACCACGGCCAACAGTGTCCCCAGACAACCTGTCATCTCGAGGTGGTGACTCAGGCCTCAGCTACCACAAGGACTATCCCTCAGCGATCGGCCTGATGGCGCGTGGATGCACCCAGAATTGCCTTACCTGCAGTGGGTCAGCCTATGCTTATCAGCGGGTACACGGGCGTCAGGCACCTGACTACCGCTCCCCCGAATCTCTGGCACTTGACCTTCAGGACGTTCGCGGCTACGACAACGGGTCGGTATACGTGCCTTGTGATATCACGCAGCCCGGTATAGATTTTGCTTATCGTTTTCTGCAAGCAATGTATGGCTTCCCAAAACTAATCTGGCTGGACTTGTTGCAGCCTATGCCCCGCAAGTTCTTGCAAGACCTGACCGACGCCTTACCTCACCTTGCCCTTCAAATCACCATGGGCTCGCACGACTCTCAGGTGCGCCAGGTAGTGGGCAAGAATTACAGCAACTCCGCCATGGAACAGACCATCAAGGATGCGCTATCGCTGGGTTGCAGGTGCTTAAGCCTACGCTTCACCATCGGTCTGCCGCGTCAGGATTACAGTTCAGTAATAGCGACAGTAGATTATTGCGATGACCTCCTAACCCGACTCGCGGGCGAAGGGCGACTGGAGCCCTCCATCACCCCACTTGCCCCATTTCTAGACCCTGGCAGCATGGCATTTGAGGAACCGGAGCGAAGTGGTTATCGCCTGCTATTCCAATCACTGGAAGACCACCGCCGAGCTCTGCTAGCGCCCACCTGGAAGCGCGTACTGAACTACGAAACGGAGTGGATGACGGGTGATGACATAGTGCGTGCCACTTACGACGCAACCGTGGCGATGGCCCGGCTGAGGGCCAAGCACGGTCTTATTTCGGAAGATAGCGCCGAGGCATTGGAAGCTCTTGTCTACCAGACTCGTCGACTGATGGCGGAGATCGAGTGCGCTCTGGCGACAGATGACACAGATCAGCTTCAGGACACGTTACGCCTGTTGAAACCGGAGATCGACGCTGTCAACCGGGCAGGCTTGTGGAATACCAATCACCGCGTTTCACCAGGCACAGATTGCTGGCAGTCGGTTGACGCGAGATATAGAGGAAGGTTGGGAGGCATCCGAAGAGCGTTGAGATCTATCCGAAACCGGCCAGGCCAGGGGCATAACTCCTCAAGTAGAGCTGCAAAGACACCAGCAACCGGAGTCTCGTGCTCTTGGTTCCGGCCACCACCGATGTAACAGGCCGCCTGAGAAAGGAGGGACACGTGACAACGCGTAGAGCTTCTTTGGCCAAAGGTCGCATTGTGGTCAACGAAGAAATGTGTAAAGGATGCGAGTTGTGCACCACAGTCTGTCCATACGACCTCATACGTATGGCTAGTTACTACAATGCCAAGGGATACAAGCCCGCCACGCTGGAAGATCCAGACTCTCGCTGTACCGGGTGCACACTGTGTGCTATGGTATGCCCTGATGCAGTCATTACCGTCTTTCGCCTGGTCAAGGCCAGATCACCAGTCCGTGCCCACCCAGCATCCACCCCACGCTCAGTGGCTGCATAAAGTGGAGGTGAAATCAGAAGGGAGGTGAAATGACTCAATGGCAAAGGAGCTATTGAAAGGTAACGTAGCCATAGCCGAAGCCGCTATTCGGGCTGGTTTACAAGCATACTTCGGCTATCCAATAACACCCCAAACCGAACTGCTGGAACATATGTCGTTACGCATGCCCCAACTGGGGCGTGTTTTTTTGCAGGCAGAAAGCGAGTTAGCAGCCATCAACATGGTCTACGGGGCAAGCTGCGCCGGAGTGCGGGTAATGACCTCCTCTTCAGGTCCTGGCATCAGCCTAATGCAGGAGGGGTTATCCTATATTGCGTGCTCAGAGGTTCCTGTTGTCGTAGTGGATATCATGCGCGGGGGCCCTGGGTTGGGTAACATCCAACCTACGCAGGCCGACTATAACCAGCTTACTAAAGGTGCCGGTCACGGCGACTTTCGCAGCATCGTGTTGGCTCCCAGCTCGGTGCAAGAGGCCATTGACTTCACCGTGCTCGCCTTTGATTTAGCCGACAAGTACCGCACGTTGGCTATCCTGGCCGGTGATGGCATGGTCGGGCAAATGATGGAGCCAGCCGAATTACCTGCTATGCAGAAACCACCAGTCTCCCGTCCCAACTGGGCGCTAACGGGCGCAAGGAGTCGCCCAAAAAACATCATCACCTCACTCTTTCTAAGCGCAGAGAACCTTGAAGAGGTCAACACGCGACTGCAGGCTAAGATCAATCGAATCAAGGCTGAAGAAGTCCGCTACGAGGAGATGCTAGCCAATGACGCTGAGATCTTGATCGTGGCCTTTGGTACCGCCGGCCGTATTGCAAAAACCGCGATCCGCGAAGCGAGGCTCCAAGGCATAAGGGCTGGCTTGCTGCGACCGATTACACTATTTCCTTTCCCCTTTGCGCCCCTGGATAGACTTGTGCAGGACAGTCAGAGGGAGAGAAGTGTGAAGTCCGTCCTGGTTGTAGAGATGAGTGCTGGTCAGATGGTCGAGGATGTGCGGTTAGGAGTGAGGGGACGAGTGCCAGTATACTTCTACGGTCGCACTGGCGGTGCCGTGCCCTTGCCGGATGAAATCCTGGATCAGATTCTGGGACTAGCTCGTCGCCAGAATGAGGTGACTGAGCCTGGCGCCGACTACCGCGAGGATCTACAAGGACCTGCCAGTACACCAATGGCAGCCTAGAGAGGGCAAAGACATATGGAAGAGAAATGGGTCGAGAATGTTGTCTACGAGCGACCACTATCGCTGAGCGGCGTTGCAACGCACTATTGCCCAGGCTGCACGCACGGCCTCATCCACAAGCTGATCGGCGAGGTAATCGACGAACTCGGCATCCGCGAACGAACTGTCGCGGTTGCCCCAGTAGGATGCTCGGTTCTACTTTACAACTATTTCGAACTTGATTGCGCCGAAGCTGCTCACGGGCGTGCGCCGGCTATGGCAACCGGGCTGAAGCGGGTGCAACCTGATAGGATCGTATTCACATACCAGGGAGATGGCGACCTAGCATCTATTGGAATAGCTGAAATCATTTGGGCTGCCACGCGCGGTGAGAACATCACTGTTTTCTTCATCAACAATGCCATCTACGGGATGACCGGCGGCCAGATGGCGCCGACCAGCCTGCCAGGGCAGGTAACAGGCTCCTCACCGATGGGGCGTGACGTGGAGATGACAGGTATGCCGATCCGCATGGCCGAGCTATTGGCTGGATTGCCAGGGTCCTCCTATGTGGTACGTCGTTCTGTCTACGATATCCGCACCATCAAAGATGCCAGGAAGGCCATCCGCACGGCGTTTCGTGTCCAGATGTCCGGAGCGGGGTTCTCTCTGATCGAGTTCCTGTCCTCGTGCCCCACCAATTGGGGCTTGGCACCCTACGAAGCGCTGAACTGGATCAAGGAGAACATGGTGCCCTATTATCCTTTGGGCGACTATAAGGTAGTGGATATGGTGAAAGAGTTGAAGTAGAGTTCGCACGCCTGAATCAGAGAGGCAGGTGCAGGGTCTCAAGTCTGAGTTCTCCAAAGAAGAGGATACAATGCAAGAAGAGATGATTTTCTCCGGCTTTGGCGGTCAAGGGGCACTGTTCGCGGGGATGGTATTGGCCTACGCAGGTATGGAGAGTGGTAAGAACGTTACCTGGATTCCCAGCTACGGGCCGGAAATGCGCGGTGGAACAGCCCACGTAACGATCATTGTAAGTGACGAAGAAATCGGCTCACCAGTGATCCGCTATCCAAGCGCGACGATCGTATTGAACAACCCGTCAATGGAGAAATATGAACCGCTCGTGAAGGAAGGCGGCGTTCTGGTGTACAACAGTACGCTCATCACAAACACAGCCACCCGGTCCGACCTTCGCTATGTCCCGGTCCCGGCCAACGACATTGCTTCTGGATTAGGGAGCGTCAAAATGGCGAATATGGTGGCACTGGGAGCCTTGGTAGCCGCCACCGGGGTACTGCCACTAGAGGCAGTCAGCCACGCTCTGCGCAACCACCTACCAGAAAGCAAACGCGACCTGCTAGAACCTAATTTGCAGGCTCTACAACACGGTGCCAAACTCGGTCAGGCAGTTGCGGCGCCAGATCAGTAAGGTACGCAACAGGTTCGGAACGACAACCACCAACTTGCCCATCAGAGGACAACACCCGTCAGCAAAGCCAGCACAACGCCACCCGCAATCACACTACCAAGCTGACCAGCCGTGTTAGCTCCCATAGCGTGCATCAACAGGAAGTTCTCGAAGTCGTTTTCCTGCCCCACCCGTTGCACAACGCGGGCTGCCATTGGAAAAGCGCTGATCCCGGCCGCACCCAGCAGCGGATTGAACTTCTTACCCGATGTCACATACAGAAGCTTACCAAAGAGCACGCCACCTCCCATATCGAGCAAGAACGCGAACAGACCTAGCGCCAGAATGAAGAAGGTTTCCAAGCGGATGAAGGCATCGCCTGCCATAGTGGCACCAATGGTCAGGCCCAGGAATATCGTGGTAACATTAGCAATTTCATTCTGAGCCGCCTCACTTAAGCGATCCACCACGCCCGACTCACGCATCAGGTTGCCAAACATCAACGTGGCAATTAGCGGCGAAGCGACTGGGGCCAACAGCGAAACGATGATAGTGACGACAATGGGGAAGAGCACCCGGGTCGTCTTGGACACTTCTCGCTGGGTATAGGGCATACGCACTCTGCGCTCTTCATCGGTGGTCAACAGGCGCATCACCGGCGGTTGGAGGATGGGGACCAGGGACATATAGCTATAGGCGGCCACGGCGATAGGCGCCAACATATGTGGTGACAACTTGCTGGCTACGTAGATGGCAGTAGGTCCATCCATAGTGCCGATAGCCCCGATGGAGGCTGCCTCATCCAGGCCAAAGCCCACAGCCAGCGCCAATATTATGGTGCAGAAGATGCCAATGTGGCCAGCAGCACCCAAGAATGCCATTTTTGGGTTCTCGAGCAGCGGACCAAAGTCAGTCATCGCCCCTAAGCCGATGAAGAGCAAAAGGGGGAAAAGTTCAGTCTCGATGCCAATCTTGTAGAAGAAATCTAACAAGCCGTTCTCGCCAGTTATGGCACTGAGAGGTAAGTTGGCCAAAATCGCACCAAAGCCGATAGGCAGAAGTAACATGGGCTCGTATTCCTTGGCAATGGCCAAGTAGATTAACACTCCTCCAACTAATATCATTACCACCATTTTCCAGGTAAGGTGCATTGGGGCTTCCAGGAGTCCCAGCAGGTTGATGAATTCCATGATACTCTTACTCCTCGGCTGAGGGAGGCACGTCGCTAAACGTAAACAGTATGTCGCCGTGGGACACCACCTGCCCCTGGGACACGTCCACAGTGGCAATGACACCATCACGCGGTGAACGGATGGCATTCTTCATCTTCATGGCCTCGAGTGAGCAGAGCGTCTGGCGGAACTTCACTTCGTCGCCCGGCTTGACAGCAATGTCCAAGATATTGCCGGGCATAGGGGCTCTGACTACACTCACCTCTGGACCCGCCGGGCCAGTGGGGATAGGGGTCTTCTCCGGCGCCGATGTCTGGCGCGCCACCGTCTCCAACATAACTGGTGGCTCCTCGGCAGGCATCACCTTCTCCGGGGCCGTTTCGATGTGCACCAGGTAAGGACGCCCATTAACGCTGACCGTAATGGGTGAAGTGCTCAAATCACCTACCTCGACCAGGTACGGCTTTCCGTCAACACTTACCTTTAGTCGCCGTCTGGAAGTTGGGCTCATCACTTTCTCCTTCCCTGTGGTATATCAGAAGCGCCTGGGGATGAGATCTGCGAAGGTGGCGAAGGTTTAAATGGGGGGTGCACCGACGTGGGGCGTTGTTGAGCCTGCCCCATGCTCCACCAAGAGCCAGGGCCATCTTCGAGGGCCGTTCCCAGTCCACTCCGCGAGATCTCCAAGGAACGCAAATGGGCCAACGCCAGGGCAATGGCCGCCACGACTTGTTCGTCTGCGGTGTCACGGGCATGCCTGCTGACAGTCTCTGTTTCCGCGGGTTCCTGTTCATCGGGGACCAGCTTTCGAGTACGAAAAAGACGGTCCAGCAAAATCATGACCAATATGAGTAAGCCCATGGCCAAAAAGAGGACAGTCATGCCAACTACCAACAAGTTGATCCCTAACGCAAGCTCATTCAAGGTACACCTCCGATACAATCCTCACGAGGGAATTTGCGCCCAGAGCAACCTCAGAGTGGCATATTCCCGTGCTTCTTTGGCGGTAGCTTGACTTGCTTGTCCCGGAGCAACTCCAGGGCAGCAATGAGGCGCGGACGCGTTTCGGCAGGGACAAGAATGTCGTCAATGTGCCCACTGGCGGCGGGGGCGTAAGGCCTGGAGAATTTCTCACGAAACTCGGCCACCAAGCGCTCGCGTTCAGCCTCCGGATCTTCCATCGTTTTAAGCTGCTTACGATAGAGAATATTGACCGCCCCCTCGGCACCCATCACGGCCAGTTCCGCCGTGGGCCAGGCAAAAACCAGATCAGTACGAATGTATTTGCTGCTCATCACGATATAGGCGCCGCCGTAGGCTTTTCGGGTCACGATGCATAACTTGGGCACCGTAGCCTCGGAATAGGCATATACAATTTTTGCTCCGTGGCGAATGATGCCACCATGTTCTTGAGCCAAGCCAGGCATAAAACCAGGCGAGTCAACAAAGGTGATGATAGGAATGTTAAACGCATCGCAGAAGCGGATGAAGCGAGCCATTTTGTCCGCAGCGTCTATGTCTATCACACCGGCCAGAATCATTGGCTGTTGAGCAACAACACCTACCACCTGGCCATGCAATCGAGCAAAACCGACTATCGCGTTCTGCGCAAAGAACTCGTGCACTTCGAAGAAACTACCCTGGTCAAGAACCCGACGAATGACCGCCTTCATGCTATAGGCCTGGCTGGGATCAGTAGGTACCAGAGTGTTGAGTTCTGGGTCCATACGCCACGGGTCGTCATATGGCTCGACTGCCGGAGGTGGTTCGGCGTTGTTCGAGGGTAAGTAGCTGAGCAATGTACGAGTCAAATCAAGCGCGTGGTCTTCATCATCAGCAGCAAAATGCGCCACCCCACTGACGGTGCTATGCGCCATCGCCCCACCCAGCGTTTCTAAGTCCACTTCTTCCTGGGTAACAGTCTTGATAACCTCAGGGCCGGTAATGAACATGTGACTGGTGCCTTTGGTCATAATCACGAAGTCAGTGAGCCCCGGCGAATAAACCGACCCACCGGCGCAAGGTCCGAGCATCACGCTTATCTGGGGGATGACGCCGCTGGCCTGGGTGTTGCGCCAGAAGAGTTCAGAATAGGCCGCCAAGCTGTAAACCCCTTCCTGGATGCGCGCCCCCACCGAGTCGTTGAGCCCAATAACCGGCACACCTGAGTCAAGGGCCAGATCCATAGCCTTGGCTACTTTCTGGCCCTGAACTTCGGAAAATGAGCCACCCAGTACGGTGAAGTCTTGAGCGTGAACGCAGACAGGCCGCCCGTCGATCTTGCCGAAGCCAACCACCACGCTGTCACCTGGATAACGATTCTCATCCATACCGAAGTCGGTGTGGCGGTGAGTCACATAGGCATCTATCTCGTGAAAGCTACCGTCGTCCAACAAGCGTGATAGCCGCTCTCGAGCTGTCAGTTTGCCCTTGCCGTGCTGGGCTTCAATCCTTTTGGGGCCACCACCCTGCTTTAGCTTCTCCCGCCGTTCGTGCAGTTCTGAGATGAGATCCTGGTGCCCATCCGTATTCTGTTTGTGCTCTTCATCCTGCAAAGAGTTACCCGATGCAGCCGAACTAGCTGCTGCCTCGGCATTCACGTCTGCCTCCATCATCTTACCTCCTAAAGAAAGCCGGACATCCAAAAAGCAAAAAAGAGTTGTACCAACCAGGCCACTATTCCCCTCAGAGCACGTATCAAACAACGCGACCAGGATTCCGGGGGAATTTCCGCACCAAGCATTCGACTTGCCAAATCGCAAGCGGTTTGAGGCCTAATCAGCGCAACCCTTGTGTGTGATAATTGTGTGAGACACTGCCCGAAATTCCGGAGACGATCAGACAACTCAATGCCTACACAGTTCGGAATTTCAGTTCATCCCGTATGAGCCTAATAAGCAACTTACACAAGCATCTCAGGTTGTGACGAATTCTACTAAACAATGACCGAAAACGCAAAGACAGAACCCTACGAGAAGCCGTGCCAGCCTTTTCCTGGCGTTGAGAGATCCAAGGCTGCGCTCTATTCTCAAGATTTGAGGTAAGCCGACTGGATAACCTCCGTCTGCATAAGTTGCTCAGTACTTCCCTCGGCGATGACTTCTCCCTTCTGAAGGACATACCCGTAGGCAGCAATCTCCAAGGTAAGGCTGGCATTCTGTTCCACAAGAAAAACAGTGGTTCCGTGTTCGTTGATTCTCTCGATAATTTCAAAGTTCTGCTCGACCAGGATAGGTGCCAGGCCGAGCGAAGGCTCATCGAATATCATCAACTGGGGACTACTCATCAAGCCCCGACCGATGGAGAGCATAGATTGTTCACCGCCGGACATAGTCCCGGCTAGCTGACGAGCCCGTTCCTTGAGGCGGGGGAAGAGGTCAAAGACTCGCTCCATGCGCTCCTCAATTACACCTTCATCTTGCTCCGTGTAGGCTCCCATGAGCAGGTTCTCAGTTGTGGTCATCTTAGGGAAAATGCGCTTTCCTTCGGGGACAATGGAAATTCCCTTCCGAACAATCCTGTGGGTTTTTTCCCCAGTAATGTCCTCACCGTCAAAGGTGACGGTGCCGTTGACGATCTGTACCAGGCCGAGGACGGCTTTGATAAGTGTTGACTTGCCGGCTCCGTTAGAGCCCAGCAGACAGACTATTTTGCCTCGCTCTACCTGTATATTGACACGACGGAGCATCTCAATGTTGCCATAGACAGTGGTCACATCGTCCAAACTCAAGAGCATCTCCCTCATAGACTATGCCCTCGCTTTCCAAGATAGGCTTCGCGCACCTCGGGGTTATGTGAGACTTCCTCAAAGCTTCCCTCAGCGATCTTGCGCCCGTAGTTGAGAGCCACCACCCGATCGCTAATGGTACGGATCACCGTCATGTCGTGCTCGACGATGATAATAGAGATGCCCTCCGACTCTTGCTGTACCTTCTTGATATCTTCCATCAGCGCTGCCATTTCCTCGGGATTCATACCGGCCGAGGGTTCGTCCAGCAGAAGGAGCTTGGGCTCCATTGCCATTGCCCGACAGATTTCCACGCGACGACGGTCAATCTGAGGTAGAGCACCGACCGGCTTGCCAGCCGCATCCAGCAGATCCTTATTGAACACACTGAGCAGGCTAAATGCCTCCTCACGCCCCTGCGCAACTTCGTCGGCCAGCAAGCCGCGGCGGAAGATGGAATCTACAAGCCAGTGTTTCTGCCGCTCATGCATGCCTATGAAGACATTGTCCAATACGGAGAGATCCAGACAAAGGCGGCTGATCTGGAAAGTGCGCGCGATTCCCTTACGGGCGATCTCGTGAGGAGGTTTGCCCAACAAAGATTCCCCCCTGAAGAAGAAATCTCCAGAGGTGGGAGTGTAAATCCCAGTGACGAGGTTAAAAATTGTGGTCTTGCCTGACCCGTTGGGACCAATCAGCCCCAGAATTTCGCCCAGGGAGATGTCCAAAGCCACACGGTCCACGGCCAACAGCCCGCCAAAGGAAATAGACAGATCTTGCGTCCAGAAAAGCTGGTTGTTGTGCACTATACTCCTCCCTCCGCCACCTCGCTGCCAGCGGGAACCACTCTCTTCCTCTCTGCTCTTCTGATCAAATCCAGGTAATCTCTGGGTTTGAAGGGCAGAAGCCCGCGAGGGCGATTGATCAGCATGATTATCAGCACAAGGCCGTAAATCAGAAAGCGGTATTCCTGCACCACGCGAAGCTTTTCGGGCAAGATGATGAGCAGCAGCGAACCAAGAATGACGCCCAAGACGTTATCCATGCCACCCAGGATGACGATAGAGACCATAACCAGCGACTTCTCAAAGGTGAAATTGGGAGGCGAGATGAAGCCGACCAGGTGCGCATAAAAAGCCCCTGCCAAGCCAATAAAGCAGTTCCCCAAAGAGAAGATGACCAGCTTCCAGTGGTTCACTCCGACCCCAAACGTTTGAGCGGCAATCTCGTCGTCCCGGATCGTTGAAAGGGTGACCCCCACCCAGGAGTGGTAAATGCGTTGAGAGGCTATCCCCACAGCAGCCACCATCAGAAGCATGAGGTAAAAGAAGTTGGCGTAACCAGGCAACACGATGAAGCCAAGGTCTATGCCATCATTGAAAGAATAGCCAGCGATGGAGAAGAGGGGGATGTTTTTTAGGCCTTGAGGCCCTCCAGTCCATTCCTGATTATCCAGAAGGATAGTGACCATAAACTGGAAAGCGATGGTCACCAGAGCCAGATAGTGTCCCTTGGTCTTGAGGACAGGGATGAAGAGGAGCGCTGAAAAGAGCCCGGCCATAAGAGCGCCAGCCAGTAAGGTCAGCCAAGCCGGCCAGCCCAACTTGAGAGCCAGCAGCCCTGCCGTGTAAGCACCAACGGCGTAGAAGGCAGCGCTGGCCAGATTCACCATCCCGGTGCTCCCAAGCTGGAGATTAAGGCCAAAACAGGCTGTCATGAAAAGCCCAGCTAGAATGATGGTGAACAGCCAGTAGGCACTGGAGGCCATGAAAAAGGGAATGAGCAAAACCAGCACCACGGCCCCAATCCAGCCAGCACGAGCATTAGCAGCAAACAAGTCCCGAATTTGTGCGCTCAGGGTGGGGTTTCGTCGCAGATAGACCATCACTGCGACCAGGAGAAGGACCTCGGCGATCAGGATCCATCCGCCCGGCACCAGCATCAACGCCAGAGAGAGACCGTAGATGACAATCTCTATTCCTAGAACTGTGGCTATTCCCGAGAAGCCGGTCAGTCTTTCTTGCTTTTCAGCCATAGCATGCCCCCCACTCTAAACCCGCTCGAAGATCTTCTCACCAAGAATCCCAGTGGGTCTGAACACCAGGAAGAGAATCACGATGAGAAAGGCGAAGACACGTTTGTTCTCAGCGCCATAGGGAAGGACAGCGGCAGCGAACGTCTCCAGCAAGCCAAACAGAATGCCGCCGACAATGGCTCCGTAGATGTTGCCCAATCCTCCAATAACCGCAGCCGAAAAACCAATGACGCCCATCATAGCGCCTATATTGAACATAGTCTGCCCATAATAGAAACCATTTAGGACACCAGCCACGGCAGCGACAGCCGAGCCAATCAAGAAGGTAAGGTCGATCGTCCGATCCAGATCAACTCCCATCATCATGGCTGCCTCACCATCCTGGGCCACCGCCCGGATGGCCGATCCCATCTTGGTCCTATTGATCAGGAAGTTCACCACGACGATGACGACGACCCCTACACCAAAGATAATAAGGTTCTCGTAGCGTATCACAATGTTCCCCACGGTGAAAGACCCCTGAGGCAGAAGTGTGGGGAATCCTTTTGGGTCAGAGCCGCGGGGGTAGAGAATCCTGACTGCCTCCCGGATGGCGATGCCCAAGCCTAGGGTGACCAGGAGACTGATTAACATAGGTGATTTGCTGACCGGCCTGATGCAAAACCTCTCGGTTACCACGCCCACGACTCCGGTCAGGAGCATAGAGCCAATGAAAAGATAGGCCACTACCAAGAAGACATTGCCTGCAAAACCAGCCACCACAGCGACGGCATAGAGGGCGAGAGCGATAAAACTGCCCAGCATAAAGAAGTCCCCGTGGGCGAAATTGATCACATCGAGGACGCCAAAATACAGGGTAAAGCCTACTGCTACCAGGGAGTACATAATCCCCAGCATAAGGCCGTTGATGGACTGTTGAAGCAGAATATCCAGAGATGTCATACGCCTTCTTCCTTCCTGGTCTTTAGGACAATGGAGCAATAGAGCTTTCACTCATATGCAAAGGGGATAACTTACCCCAGAATACGGTCGGCACGGTAAGTATTTGCCGGGGAGACGTCAGCCTGTTCCTGGGAGGTGCAGTCCAAGAACACAGCACAAGAGGGACGATAGCGACGGCAATGGCACGCTACCGCCCCTCTCTATGGCTATTGGATCATTTGTTCCCGACTCACTTGGCAGGAACAAGGCTTCTTTCACCGCCAGCATACTCGGATGTATTCCAGGATACCCACTTCCCATCCTGACTGACGTAGGGGGTGATAAGGGGTACAATATTTTGACCATACTCATCGAAGGTAACTTTGCCGATGATGGTATCTAGATCCTTGGTATTCTTCTCGAGTTCCTCGGCAACCTTGGCACGATCCGGGCCAACCTTCTCGATGGCATCAACGATCAGTTGGCCAGCCACGTAAGCGAAAGGTCCATAGGCCTCGGGTGGCTCTTCGTATCCCTCGGCCTCATAGGCCTCCATAAAGGCTTGTCCACCAGGCAGCTCATCAATCGGAGCTCCCTCAAGGAAGCACAGCACACCCTCAGCCTCTGGTCCGAGCGCCTCGTTGAAAGCTTCGTTCTTGATACCCGAGGTCCCGTTGAACTGAGCATCGATACCCAGCTTGAGCATTTGCTTCCGAATGGGGATGCCCGACGGGGTCAGCCCGCCGAAATAGATGAAATCGGGATTCTCGGCCTTGATCTTGGTCAGCTCTGCGGTGTAATCTTGCTGGTCAACGTTCACACCCTGAATTGACAGGATCTCCCCTCCCAGAGCCTCCCAGGCCTCACTGAAGTACTTCAGGTGGCCCCGACCATAATCGGTGGTGTCGTGTAGAATTGAGACAGTGCGATAGCCCATATCCCACATCATCTGGGCGTGGACCTGGTTCTGGTTGATCTGAGTCCCATTGACCCGGGTGACCTCAACATAGTCATTTCCATAAGTGATATCGGGAAGAACGGCCCCCCAGACCATGGAAGGCATACCCTGGTTGTGGAATGTGTCGGCGGTAGAGATGGCAACCATCGAGCAGTAATGGCTGGCGCCCGCAATAACCTCTGGATCACTGGCTGCCTTAAGGGCTGCCTGCACGCCGACGTCAGGCTTGCACTCGTCATCAATCACGACCACCTCGTAGTTGTACTTGGTATTAGGATCCTCATTCTTTTGTTTAATGGCGAGGAGGAAGGAATTGCGACCCCCCAGGCCAGGACCGGCATTTCCTCCCGTAAGCGGACCAATGAAGGAAATCTTGACTGTCTCCTTCTCGCCCGCTCCGGGCGCAGCACATTGGGCCGCGGCCAACCCAAACACCAGCAACAGACACAAGGTCAATACAAGCCCTTTATGGCTCCGCTTCCACAAGAATACGAGTTTACTGCCCATTGCGACACCCCTCCTTGTTCAGTGACTGTGCGCCCAGACATCTAGGTCCGACGCGCATTCTACAGAGAACAGATGCTGTGTTGTCGGTCCCGTGAGGCTACAATAGAATCCCTGAGCATTTTGACCGTATCAGGGACGGGACCTTCGCTTCTACTAAGGAAACACCTTACGACTTCAAGTTCTTCTCAGCGCACCTCCTTCCTAGGGCCATCTGGGAACAAAAAAAGCACCCCAAGCTGACGCAAACATTATCGGAGTTGATCAATCGGAGTATCGTGATCTGCGCCTTGCGAAAGCTTGAAGTGCCATTTGCCACCCTTGGCCGCACTATGTACCGTCGCCCCCATCGGGTAGGTAGACATTCTTCAGTTGCTTGCTATGAGTTGGATTATACAGTTTATTCGTACAGATGTCAATACCTTAGAATTTGGTAATTTTATCCAACACGATGCGATTATGTTAAGTCGAACCGAGTCCCAATTTTGAAACTGAAAGGCAAAAACCTTCTCACAATGAAGCACTGCTGTCAATCTGCCCAGTCGTCGGGGAGGCCAGAGAAGATGTGTCCTACATTGTCCAACAGCGTCTCCTCATCGCCTACCACCTTGAAGCTGCGCATACCGCTTTGCGGATGCTTACCATCGGATTTGCCATTGCTTCGAAGATGTCTATCAGATCAAACACATTCACTCGGCCCTGGGTTACCTCACACCGGCCGAGTTCGAGGCAGCATACTGGGCCTGGCAAGGCTCCTTGGCTCTACCAATGGTGATCGGCCAGCCACCGGCTTGCGTGGAAGCTACTCCGGTCAGCTCGGGTTGGTCTTAGATCCCCGCTTAACGAGGCCTAGAAAGTGTCCAATCAAAGGGGGCACTCCAAGCTGTGCCCCAATTTTGAGGGTAACCTTATGCTCAGAATCTGAGTGCGGAACTAATTCCGCTCTTGGCAAGCGGCGGAATGAGTTCCGCACCCCAATGCTTAGTCTTTCACGCCCAGAC
>Ga0209536_100003917_pt1 | contig 23668 bp, 19 predicted proteins | sample DeeMarSeWOR28_12_FD_187461 | JGI IMG/M metagenome (GOLD analysis project Ga0209536, IMG submission 187461) | Marine sediment microbial communities from White Oak River estuary, North Carolina - WOR-2-8_12 (SPAdes) (version 2) | ecosystem: Environmental > Aquatic > Marine > Intertidal zone >...
AGATGTGGTATTTCGGATAGGATAGAATAAGGGCAGGATCTCCAAGTAATGTAAAATTCCTCTTATTTATACCGGAACCCGTATTGTTTTTTGTCAACCTCATGATGTCTCCCAACCTGAAAAATTGGTCGTTGTCATTGTTTTCGAAAACGAACCGGTAAAAATGCTCATTCAACTCATGGTTCGGTGCTGAATACACCAGTCTGGTTGTAGTCAGCAGTGCTATCCCGCCTCCATCAGGATTGAGCAATACAAGTTCACCTGCTGAGGTATGTTCATAATCGTCAAACCTGCTGAATTCACAGGTAGCTGTCATAAATAGAGGTAACTTCCCTGCATTTTCCCAGTTGATGATATCATTGATATCCAGGATCCGTTCATGTGCCAACCCGTTTTCTCCCCCGTGCCCCGTATAGTTTAATATCAGGGCTCCCTTATTCACCCTTTGATTTATGGCTTCGTTCACTTCCGGATAACGTTCTCCGGAAGGAGTTGAGATTTGCTGGTATGCATCGAGAAAGATCTTGCTGATGACGAAATTAGGATAATTGGTTTCAACATACCGTGCCAGTTCGTCAGACTGCCTCATGTGTATATTCCCATCATCATCATCACCTATGAAACATATGGTATTCCTCCAATCCCCCATCTTATCAGGTTCCATGTATGAAAGGGTTTTATTCACCACTTCACGTGCTTCTTCAACCGACTTTACAGGGAACCGTCCAATACCAATGTCCAACATTCCCAGGAACAGATTTTCACCATCATCAAGCAAACCAAAATAGTCATCCGTGAGATAGGATCCAACCGGGCTGAGAGAATTGGAGGATTGGTAGGTTAATATAAAATTGGTGTTGCTTTCTTTTGTGCTGGTATTATCAAATGATCCATCTCCAAACAATAACAGGTAACTTGGCATATCAGAATCCCCGGATGCCCGGTCATAGAAAAGCTTTACAAAATTTCTCATGGCAGATACATCAGGCATCCCGGATGAGAATTCATTATAGATATGGTTCGGGGTAACCACCAGGGTATCAAGCCCCACCTCCGATTTGTAATAGGCAGCAAGTCGTCTTGCTTCGGAAAGAAAATCGGGATGGCTGATAATGATATAATCCATCTGGCTTGCACCATGAAGATCCTGGTTTGGGATATATCCGAGATCATCATTATTCCAGGTTGGTGTCAGAAAACCAGCATTCCGGTTGAAAGCAATAAACTGTCTGATGCTATCGGTTTTCAATCTGAAAGTATGCTCATTCGCATTGAATGTTGTTTCCTGCTGGCGGACATTGTTGTGATCTGTAATTTCCCAGATGATCACGTTACTTCCTGCATCCGACAATCTGAATTCAGAGATTCTATTGGATCCTGCAGATCTGGAATCCACGAATAACATTTGATTTCCTGTCATGCTTAATTCACGCCTGGCATTCAGGGTAATATAATCAAGCCATCCCTGAGCGGATGGACTGTTTTTTGCATATTGCAGATTGATCCCAATTTGATCTGAGGTGGATGTGAAACCAAATATCTGGTCACTGGAATAAGCATATGTGGATGTGTAATGACTCAGATTGGTGCCGGATAATTTCATGCGGCCAAGATAAGTGTTGTTAGCGCTGACTGTGAAGCTGGTCGTATCGGATGCACGTGCCAATACACATATTCTCATCCGTACCGGTTCTGAAGTGACCAACCGGGGGATGGTGAATGGAAAATCCTGGGATGTGACAATATCGAAATGTTCTCCATACCATTCACTACCTGATTTAATCAGGTTTACTTCGTTTTTTTCATGATGAAGATAATAGTCATATTGAGAAGTAATATATGTCGGTTCCTGTAATTCTTGTTGCTGTGTATGAACGGTTTTTCCCGGGCCCATATCTGATGTCAGGAAGTAATAATTTGCATCACTGAATTTATGAATGTCGCAATTAAAGAAACGATCTCTTGTATTAAATTGCCAGGTATGGGGTCCTTCACCATAGAATAATATATAATCACCGGAATTAAATGTTCCATCTTCACCTGACTCAAACCAAATGGTTACCTCAATGAGGTCATCGTCGTGGAGTATGCTGTTATTTGTGGGTAACATACCTCCTCCATTACCATACAAACGAATATGGGTAGGATTATCGATACCGATATCCAGCAATTGTTCATAAGTCAACTTATAGATACCATCCTGTTTCACCATAATTTTAAACCATGATCCTGAATTCAACACAGAATGTTGAGCATAACGATGTAATCCTGAAACTGAAAATTGGGTTTTCAGGGTGCCCGCGGGAGTAATCCTGAATGAAAACTGAACCAGCTTTTCAAAGGTATTTCGCTGATTGTTTTTCCTGATTGGAATGAAAGAAACCGCTAAAACAGGCTGTTTCCTGACAAATAATAACTGTGTATAAACCTGAATGTCAGCAGGTATGTCCTCAAGATGTTCTATTCTTTTAATTTCCTCATTATCAAAGGTTTCAAATTGTGTGTTTTCAAGCCTGACTTCGAATTCAGAAATATTGTTTATATTTATCAGCTCATAATATTTTGGTATTAAGGTATTTAAGTCATCATAGGAAGCATTGTTAAAGTGAAGATATTCGATTTCATGGCCACCAATGTTTTCGTGCTGAACAGGTGACCAAATAATCTCTCTAAGCCCGGATGGATATTGTGCGGCGAGGGATTGGCAGAGGATAACTAAAATGGATAAAGAATATCTCATGCAAGCATTGAAAAGTTATAGAATTCAAAAATCACTTATCCTTGAATTGTCGCGTAGTTATATCAATAATGGTCTTTTTTGCGTTACACTTTTTAACGGTTCGATCAAGATAATATTGTAAGTCAAAGTTGTTATAATTTTGTTAAAGAAATGCACATTCAATAAAGCAGTCGGATTGACCTTGACTGTTTTTTTCATTTTCGGAGAGGTTTCCGTAATGTCACAGGATCCACTCTTCTCACAATATTATTCAAACAGTTTGTACCTGAATCCGGCTTTTGCGGGAACAGCTCAAATGGCAAGGTTCACAGCCAGTTACCACAACCAGTTTCCAACCCTGGGTTCAACTTTTGTTTCTTATAATGCTGGTTATGATATGCCTGTGGAGATATTACAGGGTGGTATCGGGTTAAATGTTATGAATGATGTACAAGGGAATGGCACAATGAACAGGTTATCTTTTGATGGAATGTATACCTATAGTCTGGTAGTGAATCCAAAATTTACTATTAGCGGGGGATTGCAAGCTTCCTATGTGATGAGGTTCCTGAAAACAGGTGATTTTGTGCTGCCAGATGGTATTGATGCTTCCACCGGCATATATACCGGACCGAATGAAGTGATATCTGATCAATCAGCCAGCTATCCTGATTTTGCTGTTGGATTTTTGGGTTATACCAGGTCGTGGTATGCAGGATTGGCTGTACACCATCTGGCAAAACCCAACACTTCATTCAGTCATTCCTACCGTGAACCATTACCAAGAAAATATACTGTTCATGCCGGGATCTATATCCCCATATTCGAGAAAAGATTTGGCAGAGAAGCAGTACGATTAAATCCAAATGCAGTCTATATTCAGCAAGGATCTCAACGTCAGGTCAACCTTGGACTGGAGGCCATCAGGAATGGATTATTTGCAGGAGTATGGTCAAGGTATAACAGAAATTTTGGGATGGCTTCTGTTACTGCTGTTGCAGGCTATCAGAATGAAAAATTCAGATTTGCATATTCCTATGATTTTAACCTGTTAAAATCGTGGGTAAATAATCTCGGGATGGGTGCTCACGAACTGACTTTTTTATATATATTTGAGTATAAAAGTCATAGAAAGTCGAAATACCGGGCAATAAAATGTCCGAAAATTTAGTTATTTTTGGAAAGTTACTTGTATTTGTAAGGAAAAAATCACTTATATTTGATATTCAGTTTGATTAAAATTAATACGATTATGAGACGTAAGGCCAAATTTCTCCCTTTCTTACTCACCGTTGCATTTTTATTTGCTTCGTGTGGAGGAGGTGGTGATGTTACAAAAACTGGTAAAACATCGAGTACAACAGGTTGGAATTATAACGATCCTGATTGGGGTGGATTTGAGGTTGTCCAGGAATATGAGCAGGAAACAGGTCCCGGACTTGTATTTATTGAGGGAGGTTCCTTTACGATGGGCAGGGTTGAGCAGGATGTTACTTACGACTGGAATAATGTACCACGCAGAGTCACCCTGACATCATTCTACATGGATGAAACAGAGACCAGAAATGTTGATTACAGGGAATACCTCTATTGGACATTCAGGGTCTTTGCAGATATGCCCATTGTTTATCGTAATGCATTACCCGACACATTGGTCTGGCTTGATCCAATGTCATACAATGATCCTTATGTTGAATATTATTTCAGGCACCCGGCTTATAATGAATACCCGGTGGTTGGTGTAAGCTGGAGGCAGGCAGCTGATTATGCTCTCTGGCGGACCGACAGGGTGAATGAGAAGATTCTGATCGATGAAGGTATTTTACAGGTTGACCCTGCCGGACAAACCGGGAAAGACCATTTTGACACGGATGCATACCTTGCCGGGCAGTATACCGGATTGGTGGGTGAAAACCTGCCCAGCCTGATGCCTACAAATCCTGATCCCGACGGTGGATCAGCATCCGGAGATCCCAGTGGTGCAACACGTCCGGTGAAAATGGAAGATGGACTCTTACTCCCTAAGTACCGTCTCCCAACTGAAGCAGAATGGGAATTTGCAGCTCTTGGACTGATTGGAAATACATTTGAAGAGAGACTTTGGGAAAGAAGAATATATCCCTGGAATGGACATTCGCTTAGAAATGACCAAACACGATACCTGGGTGAATTCAGGGCGAACTTCGTAAGAGGTAATGGAGACTATATGGGTATGGCAGGTGATCTGAATGACAGGGCAGCCATTACCGCCCCTGTGCAATCTTTCTGGCCCAACGATTATGGTCTCTATTGTATGGCTGGAAATGTTAATGAATGGGTCGCTGATGTTTATCGTCCTTTGTCATTTGATGACATCAGCGGATTTCGTCCCTACCGTGGAAATGTCTTTACTACTCTTGAAAGGGATCCCGCAACAGGAGCACTTGTTGACAAGGATGAATATGGACGTCTAAAGAGAAGAGAACTGGATTCCAGAGATGTACAGGAGTATACTCAGAATTACAGGAAATCGGATTACAGGGACTATCTTGACGGAGATTACTATTCAAGCCTTTATTCATTAACCGAAGCACAGGATACATTTACCATACAATCGCAACAGATGTATTCCCAGTTTGAGCAAGATATCACATCCCTGATTAATAACCGTGCCAGGGTATATAAGGGAGGTTCGTGGAAAGATCGTGCATACTGGATGAGTCCTGGGACAAGACGATTCCTTGATGAAGAAGCTGCAAGGGATGATCTGGGATTCAGATGTGCTATGACCAGGGTAGGAAGCCCGAGAGGAATTTAAATTGTAATCAATAATACCTCCAGAAACCTCATTCATTGTAATGAGGTTTTTTTGTTTCCAAAAGGGAATGAGAATCGAAACACTATACCAGCTTTTCCTTGAAAATCCTGTAATTTCTACGGATTCACGAACTGTTGAAAAGGATTCAATATTTTTTGCTCTGAAAGGTGATCGATTCAATGGAAATGATTTTGCACAGGAAGCAATGAATAAGGGAGCAGTCAGGGCTGTTGTTGATGAGAAAAAATTTGCTGTAAATGGTCATTTCATTGTCGTTGAGAATGTTCTCTCCACTTTGCAGGAACTGGCTGCGTATCACAGGAATCAACTGGATATCCCTATACTTGCTATAACCGGATCGAATGGGAAAACTACCACCAAAGAGTTGATCCGAAGCATCCTGGAGAAAAAATATAAGGTGTTGGCAACAAAAGGCAACCTGAATAATCACATAGGTGTTCCTTTAACCCTCCTGTCTCTTAAACACGATCATCAGGTTGGTATCATTGAGATGGGTGCGAACCATCAGGGGGAGATTATGAACTTGTGCAGAATTGCGGATCCAGAGCTTGGCCTAATTACGAATATCGGACGAGCCCACCTGGAAGGTTTTGGATCAGAAGAAGTGATCCGGAAAGCAAAGGGGGAATTATATGACTACCTGGGATCCAAAGAGGGTAAAGTATATGTGAATAATGAAAATAATCTCCTGTTGCAAATGCTGACCGATTTCCGGGGTAAAATAATACGATATGGAAAAGGGAAGGAATCATCATGCACCGGGGTAATCGAGAGATCTTATCCCTACCTTCAGGTCCGTGTTCAAACCGGCGAACTGAACCAGGAGGAGGTAATGATCAATACCAGGCTTGTTGGTGATTATAATCTTGAAAACATAATGGCAGCAGTATGCGTTGGGAATGATTTTGGATTGGATAGCACATATCTGGCCGATTCCATTGAAAACTACACTCCTGATCTTTTGCGTTCACAATTTATACAAACCGACAAGAATAGTCTTGTTGCAGATAGTTACAATGCTAACCCGAGTAGCATGGAGGCAGCGCTGCAAAGTTTTGGAGCTGATCCCCATCCTGACAAGATCCTGGTTCTTGGCGAAATGAAAGAGCTAGGAGAAAATGTAGAACCAGAACATATCAGGCTGGTGAATATGATCAGGATGCTAAACTTTACAAGGGTGTTCCTTATTGGTAATATTTTCTTTTCCATCCAGATACCTGAGGATTACAAGCTGTTCAGGGATGTTGATGGAATCATGAAATGGCCGGGGATCAGTGAAATCCGCAATGCTAAAATATTAATTAAAGGCTCCAGATTAATGCAGTTAGAAAGATTAATCCAATTATTCTGAATAACTTTGTAATCGACTACAGGTTTAACTTAAGGTATCAAGGAAATAACAGATTCATCTTTATGATCATTTGTAGTAAAGATTTTAAAGAACTGACAAAAAGTGTCGCTGAGAATACGCAACGTCGTACAAAGGTTTATAAATATTTGTTTTTTATTGATAGACAGATGACTACCTGATTAATTATTTGTTTGATCGCTATGAAGAAAATATCTGATCCAATAGGGAAATTGATGGGATTGAGGTACAAGTCTCATCCATGGCATGGTATTGAAATTGGCCCTGAGGTACCGGAGATTGTAACATGCTATATAGAAATGGTTCCAATGGATACTGTGAAATATGAGGTGGATAAGATAAGCGGATATTTAAAAATCGACAGGCCACAGAAATATTCTAATCTGGTCCCTGCTTTGTATGGATTTATACCCCAAACATTCAGTGGCGATAAGGTTGCTGAACTAAGTAATGCAAAAGAACCCGGTATCACCGGTGATGGTGATCCGATTGATATATGTGTATTGACAGAAAAGGAGATTACTCATGGGGATATCCTGGTACGGGCTAAACCCATCGGGGGATTCAGGATGATCGATAAAAACCAGGCAGATGACAAGCTTATCGCCATTCTTGATAATGATTTTGTTTATGGGAAATATAACGATATCCAGGATGTTCCTCCCAAGGTCCTTGACCGTTTGAAACATTACTTCCTAACCTATAAAGATCTTCCCGGTGAAAAAGGTGATTGCCGGATTACCCATACCTTTGGCAGAAATGAAGCACATGATCTAATCAACCGGGCTGTCGAAGACTATCAAACCCGGTTTGCTGACCTGGATACCCTTATGTCTTCATTGTAGTAATCAACAGTTCTTTTCCAAAAAAATCAGTACAAACGGATAAAAGATTCGGAGTGAAGGGGAAAAATCAGGTCCATAAATATTTGCCTGACATTGAAGTATCGGGTTGACTATCAAGATATTTTTCCATAATCAGGATAACTTCCGAAGGCGTAAGGGGTTTCAGAATAAACTCTGCACAATTCAGTTTTTTAGATAGAAATTTATATTCCGGATCATTAATTGCCGTGTAAATAAGAATTGGCAGGTTGGGTCTGTATTTTCGAATTAACCGGGTTGCCTCCAATCCATCCACTTCAGGCATCCTGATGTCCATTATAACTAATTGTATATCAGTATTTTTTATGCATTCATCAAAAGCCTGTTGACCATTGTGGCATTGATAAACCTTAATTCCGGTAGATTTTAAAACCTGCTTTAGTATTGCCTGACAGGAAGGATCATCATCAGCAATTAAAATTGACTTATCTGACCAATCTGGCATACGGAAAAAATAAATTTATTTTGACAAAACAAGTTAAAACTAAAGTATATAAATTCTGATCTTGATCTTAGGCAGGTTTTTAAAACTTATTAACATAAGATTGTATAATATCCATTGTGGCTCTTTGTGAAACCTGGTGTTACAGCTCTTAAAAAAAGTCTAGAAGTATCTTGGGAGATCTTTAAATTTTCTTTTCCCTTTTAGAAAAAAATGCAAAACGATGCTTTTGGGATATATTTCATCATGGTGGGAGAGTTGAATCTCTTTTCTTATGGCCTGTCTTGACTTCCTTATCCTTCTTAGGTTTGCTAATACTGAGCAATACGCTTTCAGTACAGCATGAAAACCACCAATTTCCAGCTTAGCCAGAAAATAAAAAGCGGCAACCTTGTCAAGTAACGTTCTGGTTATCAGGGTTCTTTTGTATTTCCTGGGAGTGAGATTCTTGATAAGGAGGATCAGGTTGTTCCTGAAATTCAAGTAGGTTTTTCTGTGATTTTTTTTAGGAAGGGTTCCTCCTCCTAAATGAAAAACTGTTGATTCATGGCAAAACATGATTTTATATCCCATGTTTTTTAACCTCCAGCACAGGTCGATTTCCTCCATATGTGCGAAAAAGAAGGGATCCAGTCCACCAGCTTTGACATATAAATCAGATCGTATAAGAAGGCATGCACCACTGGCCCAAAAAACCTCCCTGGTATCATCGTACTGACCATGGTCTTCTTCAATATGATGGAAAATCCTTCCCCGGCAGAATGGGAATCCATATTTATCAATGTAGCCACCAGCTGCTCCTGCATACTCAAAATGTGATTTTGTGTGGAATGCTTTGATCTTTGGCATACATGCTGCAATATTCTGATCGGATTCCATGATCCGATACATGGGTTCCAGCCAGTTTTCAGTGACTTCAATATCGGAATTCAGCAGAAGGTAATATGGTGCGGATATCTGCTGGAGAGCAAGGTTATATCCCTGGGCAAACCCATAATTTTCTCCGAGTATTATTGTTTTTACATCCGGATGGATTTCAGATAACCACTCCATTGACCGGTCTGTGGATCCGTTATCAGCAACATAGATGTCAGCAAGGTGATGGTCTGTGTACTGTATTACGGAAGGCAGGAAGTTCTGTAAAAAACCAATTCCATTCCAGTTTAATATGACTACTGCAATATTCTTCAACCCGATGTTATTTTGAACTTATAAAAATATAATATTAAAACGTTGCACTATTGGTTTTCTTCCATCTCCTCCAGCTTCCTTGGAGTAAGTTTCCATCTTCGATGTGTCCATAACCAGTATTCCGGCTGTTTCCTGATGATCTCTTCCAGTGTCTGGATATGTTTTTCAGTGATTTCTGTCAGTTGAGTGTCTTTCACATTATCAACGAGCTTAATGATCTCCACCTCATAGATACCTCGCCGGATCTTATGTACATAAAAAAAGACAATAGCCTGGTCAGTTTTTTTTGCCATCTTTTCTATGCCAAGATATACGGGAGTTAACTGGTTCATGAATTGTGTCCAATATTGTGTCTCTTCCCAGACCGGGGATTGGTCGGAAATGAATCCTGATACAGTAAGAAGATTTTCTTTCTTATACTTGAGCATGGTTTTCAGCGTCTGTCTCATGGAAATAATTTCAGTTCCATACTTGCTTCGCATCTTCACCATGAAATCATTCATTCTCTTATTATTCAAAGGTTTATAAATAGCCATAGTATGGTGGGGTATATAGGAGCCAATACCCAGGATCCATTCCCAGTTATTATAATGTCCTATTACAGCTATTGCCGATTTCTTCCTGTTAAATAAATCTTGTAGAATTTCCGGATTCCTGATCTTGATGCGTTTTTCAAGTTGTTTGCGGGAGAGATGTATCATTTTTATTGATTCAATCAGGATATCGGTAAAATGATGGTAAAATTTTTTTGAAATGATGCGAATTTCCTTCTCATCCTTTTCCGGGAATGATTTTTTCAGATTTGTCAGGACTGTTTTTTTCCTGTAACAGATAATATAATATATAAGGGGAAATGAAAGATCAGACAGGAAATATAAAAATTTCAGCGGGATTAGTGCAAAAAGCCACCAAATAATGTAAAGGATATAAAAGAGAATGAAACCCATTTATCAATTCTTCTCTGAATGAAATTATAACTTTTTTCCTGAAACCATAATGTTATATATCACATCCTTGAATTCATCAAAGAGATTCCTGTTTGTAGTGATGACCTCTTTTCCAAAGATGTAATCATTTTCCCCTCTGAAGTCGCATACCCTTCCTCCTGCTTGTTCAACAATCAAAGCAGCTGCTGCAACATCCCAGGCATTCAGCCCATATTCGTAAAATGCATCAAATCTGCCACAGGCAACATAGGCCATGTCAGTGGCTGCAGATCCCAATCTTCGCAGACCGTGTGAGTTTTTCATGAAATATTCCACCGAATACATAAATGATTCAAGCTGTTTAAAATTTGAATAGGGGAATCCAGTAGCGATCAGGGAGTGGGCAACTTTTTTTGTATTACTTACTTTGATTTCCTTCCCGTTTAAATATGCTTTACTTCCCCTCCATGCATAGAAGCATTCCTGAAAAGTTATTTCATAAATGATTCCCAAGATGATTTCTTCCTTCTCGGCTAAAGCAATACTGATCGCGTATGGAGGTAATCCATGGATGAAGTTAGTCGTTCCGTCCAAAGGATCAATGATCCAGTTATATCTGCTTCCCTTTGTACTGCTGGTGCCTTCCTCAGCGATATATCCTGCTTCGGGAAGCAGAATCTTTAGGCCATTTACCAGTCTTTTCTCTGCTGATGTGTCAACATACGTAACATAATTGTGCAATCCTTTGGCCTCAATTTCCCCTGCCGACAGTTTTTTTTGTTCTTCCTGAATATATGCGCCTGTTTCTTTTGCAAGCTCTCTTACCTGCAGGCATAAGATTTCCAGATCCATGAGCAAATTTGGTGAAATGAGAAACAAAAATAGAAATAATTCTTAAAGACTTGAGTTGATTCTCAGGAAGAATTTAGGCACAGGGCTTCACAAAGTATCACCCGAAATCCGAAATCCGAAATTCGAAATCTGAAATTTTTCTACTTTCCTTTCTTACTGAATTTTATGTAGTATTTGTACAATTCCATCTGAGACCTGATCTGCCTGTTATTGGGATTGGAGGTTTTATATGCATTATCCTGATTTTCATTAATGATTCTTGCCTTGACATTATCTTTTAACTGTATCTTCAACATGGTCATTAATTCATTCTTCAAATCAGGATCATAGATAGGGCATGAAACTTCGATCCTGTTATCCAGGTTTCTAACCATCCAGTCGGCTGAGGAAATATAAAACAGGTCTTTGTTATTATTACAAAATACAAACACACGGGTATGTTCAAGGTATTTATCGACAATACTGATTACCTCAATGTTTTCACTCATACCGGGAACGCCGGGGATCAAGGAGCAAATGCCCCTGATGATAGCCTTAATCTTTACTCCGGCCATATTGGCCTGATAGAGTTTTCTGATAATATCCTTGTCAACAAGGCTGTTTGTTTTAATAATAATATACGCATCCTTCCCTTCGCGGGCATTTCTAATCTCATTGTCGATCAATCCGAATATCCGCTTTCTCATATAGAGTGGAGAGACAAGTAGATGCTTGTAATTATATGTTTTATAAGTAGTTTCAAAGAATTTAAATACTTTATCTACCTCGCCGGTGATTCTTTTATCAGCGGTAAGCAAGTGCAGGTCGGCATACACATTTGCAGTCCCTTCATGAAAGTTGCCTGTTCCTACTGTTGCGTATTTCACCGATTTCGGACCTTCTTTCCTGACAATTAGAGTTAATTTCGAGTGAACCTTTAAGCCTGGCATTCCGAATATAACGTGAACACCAGCTTCTTCCAGTTTTTTAGACCAGTATATATTTGATTTTTCGTCGAACCTGGCCTGCAATTCTATTACAACGGTTACTCTTTTACCATTTAACGCTGCATTCATCAAAGCGTTGATAACCTTTGAGTTCCTGGCTACACGGTACAACGTTATTTTGATGGAAGTAACTTTAGGGTCAATCGATGATTCCCTGAGCAGGTTGACATAATGGTCGAATTTCTGATAGGGAACATGCAGGAGAAAATCTTGCCTGGCCATCACTTCAAGGATACTCTGGTGGGGTTTGATAAGCGGGTGGGGAGTAGGTGGTGTGGGTTTATAAACCAATCTTTTCCCCCCAAGGTTAGGAAATTTCATATAATCCTTGAAATTATGGTATCGGCCGGCCGGAATAAGATTATCATCCATGTCGAGATTAAGATAATCGATAATGTATTGCAACAGGTCTTCCGGCATCTGGCTATCATATACAAATCTGACTGGTTGTCCCTTCTTCCTGTCATAAACGCTTTCCGAGATTTTTTCCAGGAGACTTTTGGACAGGTCATTATCTATATCCAACTCTGCATCTCTTGTTAATTTTATGGTATATGCTTCGAATTTTTCGAAATGAAAAGTGGAAAAAATATCATCCAGGCAGAATCGGATAACATCATCGAGCAGGATGATATATTTCTTTCTGTTTACAGGTGGTAATTCAATGAAACGGGATATCCTGTCGGTAGGGATTTCGATAATGGCATATTCCTTATCCGACTCAAGCTCCTCGCCAATAAGCCTTATAGCCAGGTAAATGGATTTGTCCTTCAACTGTGGGAAATGCTTTACATTATGAAGCATTATTGGAGTAATGACCGAGTGAACATATTCCCTGAAATACATCCTGACATAATCAGCCTGTTCCGGATTTAATTGTTTTTCATTGATAATATAAATGTTGTGCTTGACAAGCTCCTTGATAAGGTCATCGTATGTTTCCTCAAACTTACTGTTCAGCCTAATTACCTTTTTATGGATTTCATTGAGGATCTTTTTCGGATATTCCTTGGTTTTGGTGCCAGTTGATTCTTCAACATCAATCATCCTTTTGATGGTGGCCACACGGACCTTAAAGAATTCATCCTGATTGTTTGAATATATACCCAGGAACCTGAATCTTTCAACAAGTGGAACGTTTGGATCAGCAGCTTCCTGGAGTACCCTTTCATTGAAGGATAACCAGCTCAGTTCCCTGTTGATTATTCTATTGTTTAATGCCATCGGTTTTGGATTTTTTTTACCTGGGAAGCATCACCGGATACAAAAATAATAAAAACTTGGGAGTCTTTATTTCACCCCTTTTTTGGATAGTCAAAATATTCACTATCCGGCCGGGTTTTTGCAACCTCATTCCATCCGGACAATGAAAATGTTAAGCCGACCATCCCGGCCGTGGGAATATTGTCAACTTGTTCAGCTAGAAAATGATTTGCCAGAACAGTGAATGTGGGATTATGTCCGAATATGAATACAGATGAGTATTTGTTATCGATCTTTTCTAAAATACGAAGGATATCTTCGCTATAACCCATATATATATTTTCGTTGATATCAATTTTATTCCATGGGATTTCCATAACCCTTGCAAAAATAACTGCTGTATACAGTGCCCTGTTTGCGGGGCTTGAAATGATAAGATCGGGTATAATGCCATTATCCTTTAACCTCCGGGCCATCATATAGGCATTGTTGACACCACGCGGACTGAGTGGCCGGTCGATATCGGATATTTCGTCGAAATCCCAGCTTGATTTACCATGCCGGATAATGTGAAGTTGTTTTTGATTTTCCATTGTTTACGGTATGAACTCAAATTTATTGAAAAGGGAGGTAAAAATGAAGTTATGGGTGAAAAATTATTTATAAGAGGTTACTTGCCAATTCTGCCAGGAAACTTCTTTCTCCCTTTACCAGGTTAACGTGGGCAAATATATCCTGTCCTCTCATTTTGTCGGAAAGATAAGATAATCCATTAGAGCGTGAATCGAGGTAGGGAGAATCGATTTGCTCAATATCGCCTGTAAAGACCATTTTAGTACCTTCTCCTGCCCTGGTAATGATGGTTTTAACTTCATGTGGTGTAAGATTCTGAGCTTCATCAACAATGAAGAACACCCTTGACAGGCTTCGTCCGCGAATATAAGCCAGTGGAGTGATCACAAGCTTTTCATTCTTCAGCATTTCTTCAATCTTATTAAACTCAGAACTCTGTTGGCTGAATTTATGTTTGATAACAGACAGGTTATCAAAAAGAGGTTGCATATAGGGTTCTATTTTTTCGGCCACATCCCCCGGGAGAAAACCCATATCCCTGTTGGCGAGAGGAACAATCGGACGGGCAAGAAAGATCTGTGTATATAAGCGTCGTTGGTGTAAAGCTGCTGCCAGTGCTAAAAGGGTTTTTCCTGTCCCCGCTTTCCCTGTAAGCGTTGCCAGTTGAATCTCCGGACGGGTCAGTGCATCCAGGGCAAAGGTCTGTTCAGCATTGCGTGGATCAATCCCGTACATCTTCTGCTTTTCAACCCTGTCAATGACGTCGTTGAATGGATCAAAATGAGCAAGAGCACTTGATTTCCCATTCTTCATTATATAATACTGGTGAGCAAGTGGCTTATCCTCGAAATTGAATTCCTTGACCGGAATCCCTTCGTAATTATCATACAATCTTGATATCAAATCGGTATTCGTGTTATCCAGTACAGTTATGCCCTTGTATAATTCATCAATATTTTCAACCTTGTCATTCTGGTAATCCTGTGCATTGATGCCAATTGATTTGGCTTTCATGCGCAGGTTTATGTCTTTGGTAATCAGCAGAACATTCTTTTTATCATTGTTCTGATGGATATAATCTGCTATCGATAATATCCGATGGTCGGGAGTATCTTCAGGGAAGGAATCTTTAAGCGTTTTAGAGAACGGTTTGCCTGTTTCAATAGAGAGTTTTCCCATATTGTCTCCTAGCTCTATGCCTCCGTTAAACAGCTGGTCACCCGACAGTTTGTCCAATTCCCTCGTAAATTCCCTTGCGTGAAAATTAATCAGGTCATTTCCCCTCTTAAATCTGTCTAATTCCTCAAGAACCACTATGGGAATAACAATATCATTCTCTTGAAATTTATAGATACATTTGTAATCATGCAGGAGCACATTGGTATCTATAATGAATATTTTTTTTACCTTTTTTGGCATATTCCAGGGATAGAATAGTCGATAATATTGGAAATTGGGCTAAAATTAGTGAATTTACTATTGAAAGCGTGTTTAAAAGCTGTTCATAACCTGTTAATGTATATAAAATGGAAAAGTTTAGAAATCCGGTGATTGAAGCAATAATCAAAAGAAGAAGCATCAGGAGGTACACTGGGAAAGCTGTTAATAAGTCTGATATAAATATTTTGTTGAAATCGGCGATGTATGCGCCTTCAGCGAGGAATCAGCAACCATGGCACTATCTTGTGATTGATGATAGAAGCCTGTTACAAAGGATAATGGAAGTCCATCCTTATGCTTCGATGTTGTCGGAAGCGAATCTGGCCATCCTGATATGCGGGGATGAGGAACTTGAGCTGAGTAAGGGGTACTGGTCGGTTGATTGCGCTGCAGCTACCCAAAACCTTTTGCTTGCAGCATATTCTGTGGGACTTGGTGCTGTATGGCTGGGGGTATATCCCCGGAAGGAAAGACAGGAAGGGATCCGGAAAATCTTTGAACTGCCTTCAAATATTCATCCATTCTCACTGGTTTCTATAGGCTATCCTGCTGAAGATAAGGCTGTTCCTGAAAGATATAAGGAAGAAAGAATAAGGTGGAATAAATGGTGAATTTATAGGAGCTATACCACAAAGAACCACAAAGAATCACAAAGGGAAGAGCAATGAATTACGAGGAAACACTTAAGTTTTTGTATTCGAGTTTGCCTATGTTTCAGCGAAAGGGAGCCCCTGCCTACAAGGCAACGCTGGACAATACCCGTGCCCTGGATGATTATTTCGGTCACCCACACAAAAAATTCAGGTCGGTACACATCGCCGGCACAAATGGTAAAGGATCGGTAGCCCACATGCTGTCAGCAATATTACAGTCGGATGGGTATAAAACCGGACTTTATACTTCTCCGCATTTAAAGGATTTCAGGGAACGGATCAGGATCAATGGTCAACCCATTCCAGAAGATGAGGTGATTTCTTTTGTATCATCTCATATGGCGATGATAGATAAAGTCCAACCTACTTTTTTTGAAATGACTGTGGCCATGGCATTCGACTATTTTGCCAGGGAGAAGGTTGATCTGGCGGTTATTGAGACGGGAATGGGAGGAAGGCTTGACTCAACCAACATCATAACTCCTCTTGTATCATTGATTACAAATATCGGACTGGATCATACACAATTTTTAGGACCTGATAAAGAAATAATTGCAGCGGAAAAAGCCGGCATCATAAAAGAAAGAATCCCCGTGATCATTGGTGAGACACAGAAAGATATTAGCAAAGTTTTTATTGACAGATCTGCTGAATTAAATGCTCCAATATATTTTGCCGATCAGGAATATATAATAGGTTATTCCATGCGTACGATTGATGACAAACAGTCATGTAATGTATACAGAGATGATGAGGTTTATTATCAATCTCTTGAAACGGACCTGTTGGGATTGTATCAGCGGCACAATATTGTTTCGTGTCTGAAAGTACTGGACGTGTTGAAAAGTCAGGATATTACCATATCTGATGAAGCCATTTACCAGGGATTGGCTGATGTGGGGAATTTAACAGGATTACGGGGCAGGTGGGAAATAATGGATTATAATCCATTGGTTGTATGTGATGCTGCTCACAACAGCGATGGTCTTGAAGAGGTTATGGGACAGATCCAGCAAACGCCATATAAAAACCTGCACATGGTTGTCGGTATAGTGAAAGACAAAAATCCTGAAGAAATCCTTGCTGTGTTACCTGAACATGCTGAATATTATTTCACGCAGGCCAGTATTCCACGAGCACTTGACCGTTTCAAACTGGCAGATATTGCAAAAAAAATGGGTCTTTCAGGGAATATTTTCGAAACTCCTTCTCAAGCACTGAGAGCTGCTAAATTAGCTGCCTCAGCTGATGATTTGATATTTGTGGGAGGGAGTACATTCATTGTTGCAGAAGTGCTGACTTAGAAAAGACCTTTGTGATCCTTTGTGTATCCTTTTTTGAGAGCTATAGCATAAAGGACCAAAAAGGTACTCTAAGAAAGATAAAATTTCATTAAAATTGTTTCAATATGAAACACTACATTTTGACCATATTTTTATTCCTCATGATGATCAGAGGAATTGATATCCATGCCCAGACGCCGTATGGTGATCAGCCCCTGGCCAATACCTATTCAATAGTCGCCTATGACCCTGAAACGGGAAATATGGGAGTAGCTGTACAATCCCACTGGTTTTCTGTCGGAACCATAGTTTCATGGGGAGAGGCGGGTGTTGGTGTGATTGCAACCCAATCGTTCGTTAATGTATCATTCGGTCCAAGAGGATTGGAATTGCTTAAAAAAGGCTTAAGTCCACAAGAAGTTGTTGACAGGCTTCTTTCCACGGATGAAGGAAGGGAAGTCAGGCAGCTTGCAGTGCTTGACAAACAGGGAAGGGTAGCTGTTCATACCGGCAACAACTGCATACCCGACGCCGGTCATATAGCAGGTGATGGCTATTCTGTACAAGCCAACATGATGATAAATGACAAGGTTTGGCCTGCCATGTCAAAAGCTTTTGAATCAGCTGAGGGCGCGTTAGCTGAAAGGATGATGGCAGCACTGAAAGCTGCTGAAAATGCCGGTGGGGATATTCGTGGAAAGCAATCTGCAGCCCTCCTCGTGGTCAGGGGAGAAGCAACAGGTAATCTTTGGGAAGATCGCCTGGTTGATATTCAGATTGCAGATCATCCGGAACCTTTGAAGGAGCTGGAAAGGATTCTGAAGGTGCACCGTGCATACGGTCATATGAACAATGGTGACCTGGCCATAGAACAGGGAGACCATAAGCTGGCACTTGAAGAATATGGCAAAGCAGAAAAGATGTTCCCCGAAAACCTTGAGATGAAATACTGGCATGCAGTTTCCTTAGTGAATATAGGTATGATGGAAGATGCAATCCCGGTTTTTCATGAAATCTTTAAGCAGGACAATAACTGGAAACTGCTGACTCCCAGGATAGTGGGTGTTGGATTGCTGGATGTGGATAAGGAGGAATTGGAAGAAATTTTGAATGTCAAGTAAAAAAAAGACTTTGTAACTTTGTGACACCTCTGTGGTTCTTTGTATTTTTTTTGTATGCCAATCACGATATGAAACCTTATATAAAAAATACAGATTTTGGATCAATTGAGCTTGAACATGAAAGGTATGACCATGATATCATTATTTCACTGAGTGGTGAAGTAAAAAAAAGAAAAAAGAAATTATCCAAGGCGGTGTATGGTTCATCTCATACCATCTCAGAAGATGAGGCGCGCTACGTGTATGAAAAGGGAGCTGCAGGAATAATTATTGGGAGTGGGCAATATGGCGTTACAGAATTATCAGAAGAGGCAGCAGCCTATTTTAAGAGGAAAAAATGTTTGGTAACTCTATTATCCACCCCTGAAGCCATCAAGGAGTGGAACAAGGCAAAAGGAAAGTTGGTTGGATTGTTTCATGTAACATGCTGAATGGACAAAAGACCTTTGTGAGACTTTGTGGATCCTTTGTGTAACTTGGTGAAATAACTCTTATAACATCCCAGGATTCCCTACAAAGAAACTTCAAACACTTGATCTGTATACCGAAAGATTACTAAATTGTGATGATTTAAACACAATCTTCAATTCATATAACTTTCATATCATGTCAGAAAAATCAAAATTGTCAGTTTTCCAGATCCTGGTAAGGATATTCCTCGCCATTGTCAGCCTGGTATGCCTGCTTATGAGCATTTTCTTTCTCATTACATCTTTTAAGGAAGAACCATTGTATGGTCCCATGATTATTTTCCTTGTTCTGGCCATATTGTTTGCACCATTTTACGCCTCGGTGTTTGGTTCCATGGGAAAATCCTTTGAGGGTGTAAAAAAAGCCACTCCTTTTATAAGAGGTGGATTGTTTGTTCTCCGGCTTTTTGCATTGTTCATCCTTACAATGTTTTTCATAACGGAATTTGACAGGATCAAAGTTGAATTGTTTTCAGTATTTAATGTCTCTGCATCCTCCTCAGAGATGGCTGGCCTCGTAAGGCTTATCGAAAACGATCAGCGCTGGGATCTTGAAGCGGGGATTGTGGATTTACAAAACCAGGAGAAGAACATTGACTTTAATCTGCTTCTGGCCAGGAATTTTGAAACCGCCCTGAATCATGCGAATGAAGAGATAAAAAGAACAGGACCTGGCTCTGAAATATATTACCTTGAAATGAGATTACAATATCCTATGTTACCTCCCGTTGATTCTGTATTTGCTGTATTATCAGATTATAAATCCTCAGATCTGTCCAAACACATTTCACCTGCCAAAATGCTTGATTTGTTATTGGCATACGGGGAATTCTATTTTAAATATGATAGTAAGGAAACCGCAAACAGGTATTTTGAAGGTGCCAGTTTATTGAATCCGGCTGACCCGGAAGTAGTTTTGGGTATTGGAGATATCAAGTACAGGAACAAATACCTGAGTGAAGCCGCTGAAACATATAAGCAGTATATCTCATTGATGAAGAATGATGGACAGGAGAATAAAATTCCCAGGCGGGTTACCGAGTTTGTTGAATCCGGACTCTATGGAAGCAACCTTCAGAAGAGCCTGTACGAATGCTGGCTCTTTGATCGTCCTGTTGATCCATGGGATAATGAGGAATACTACCAGACTTACGATATTGATTACATGAAAATTGGTGACAGGATATTTACCTCCTTTTGGGGTAATTTTGAAAATGTTCTTTTTGGCACTGTTTACTATTATGAGGAAGATACTACCACTTTTGGTTTTGCCGGTTGTGTGGCCCGGCTTCTTGGACAGGAACCGGAAAAAATGGATTTCAGTGCCCTCGAAGAATTGATGGGTATGGAACTATACGGGAAAAGCGGTTTGCCTTTCACCGCTATTAATCCGGAGGCTATCGATTGGGCCATGAGAAACCTGGTCCCTGATCCTGACCTGGAGATTTTTGACAAATCGTGTGTCAGGATCTACAATACGGTATTAAGAGATGCCTGCAGGAGGAAAGCACTGGCTTATGCATTTTTGAACTCATATTTCGATACCCAATCTGATGCTGATGAATATGAGTACGAAATGTATAATGAAGACTTTCATGCAATTGATTTCCTGGTAAATAAATATCAATCGAATGCAGAATTTTCAGGAAGGGGAGAGGAGGATCCCTGGACACTTATTGAAGATGCCGGTTTTTGGTTGAGAAGGATCATTGATGGATCAGAAGATGAATGCTGGAAACTGCTTGCGAAGGTCATGAACCAGTATGATGAGGTCTGGTTTGATCATGTCTGGGAGGGTTGGGAGTATTATGATGAGTACCCTGAGGAATATTATGAGGAAGAATATTATGAGGAGGATTTGGATGAAGGGTATTAGATGGTTTTCGGTTTTCGGTTTCCGGTTCTTATACTGTTTTAAAAATTCCTGTTACAATTTTGAAGTACTGTACAGTAGCTTCTATTTGGTTAACAATCCTGGCTTCCTTCTGAATATCAGATATTTGCGTTTCAAAATAGGCTGAATTTTAAAGCCTCCTTATCAGTTCATGGATCTTGTTGAGTGCAGCTATAAGATATCCTTCAGGTAATCCGAAACTGATCCTCAAAAACTTATCCATGCCGAAATGATCCCCCGGGATAATGAGTACACTTTTTTCATGTATCAGTTTTTCCGCCAGCACAGTTGAATTGATATCCAGGTTGTATTTTACAAAAGCGATGGCTGCCGCCTGTGGCGGAATGCAGCTGAAGGTTCCGGGATGCCGGTCCATCCATTGCTGGAGTACCGGAAAACCTTTCCTGACATATTCCCTGGAACGTTTGATGAGGGCAGGACGGATACGTTTGGATAATGCAAAGGCTGCCAGCAGATTGGATAACATACTTGCACTGATGGTGGTATATTCGTGCCTGGCCCAGACCTCATCAACCATTTCAACAGGACCTGCCAGCCATCCCAGCCTCAGGCCTGGTAAACCATACGCCTTACTCATGCTGCCAACAGCGATCACCTTCTCATATCTTCCATAAAATGAAGGTGTTTCTTCTTCTGTATTGTGTTCGGTTCCGCTGTAGACTTCATCTGCCAGGATCCAGGCACCATTTTTATCGGCAATGTGAACGATCTGGTCCATTTCCGATTGGCTGAGGACATAACCGGTTGGATTGTTCGGGTTACAGATTGCAATCAGGCGTGTTTTTTCACTAACGATATCCTCAAGCTCATCCAGGTCGGGGGCCCAGTTTTTCTCCTCCCGGAGATGGAATGTTTTGATCTGATAATTGTGATTTTTGGCAATGCCCCATATCTGCATATAATTTGGAAGCATGACAACGATCTCATCCCCGTCACTGAGAAGGGTACGAACTGTGTTGTAATTGGCTTCAATGGCCCCAACCGTAACCAGCACATTATCTGGTTTTGCGCCTTCGTATAACCTTGCTATGTTTTCACGCAGAAAAGGGATCCCGTTTGCGTGCGGATAGTTTAGCTCTGCTTCGATTATTTTCATAATATAATTCGTATCATATTCCATTAGTTCAGATAACGTTAAAGGATGTACACCGCTTTCTGACAGGTTATACTCTACTTCCTGTTCAAACCGCGACATGAAGCGTTCCATTATGAAGGGGTGGAAATCGGACATAGTGGTTGTGTTTTTGATTTAGTTATTGTTGATTTTTCTGGAGTACAATTTATAAAAAAGGAAGTTAAGAAAGTCGAAAGTCGAAATATACAAAGCCTAAACAAAGAAGAAAGTCGAAAGTCGAAATAACCAAAGCCGAATCAAATAGTTTTTCTTTGTTTTTCTGTGTTATTCTGTGTCTCTGTGTTTCCGCCTGAGTCGGACAAGTGGCATTTATTGTAAACATTTTCACAACAGAGGTATAGAATCACAAAATTCCACAGAAATCGAGATATTATCAGTTTTTGCATCAGCACAAAGGTCATAATCTTATTTAACATCATAGGATTTGGTTTATGTTTTTTTTAATTTCAGCGCATAATCCTAAATGCCACAATTAGCATGAAAACATATGCACATATCTTATCGCTCTCTTCAATATTCTTCTTGATCATATCCCTGAATAGTGCTGCAACAGATGTGCCAGCAGGCTCTGTTAACGGTACATGGACAACGGGGGGGAGTCCATACTACATCAATGGTGAGATCCAGATCGATGCTGCTGATTCCCTGGTAATCGAAGCCGGTGTCCAGCTTATCTTCAACGGGTACTATGCCCTGAAAATATACGGCAGGTTGCTGGCGGAAGGAACCGCATCCGATACCATCCGGTTCTTTGCACAGGATCCATCCACAGGGTGGAAAGGATTGCGTTTCTGGGATACAGGATTGAACGGCCAGGATTCAAGCCGGCTAATCCATTGTCGGATTGAGCATGGGAATGCCGATGGCCTCAATATTACCACCGGATGTGGTGGAGCAATTTTTTGTGTGACTTCACCTGATATTGTGATCCGGAATTGCCTCATAAGGGGGAATTACGCAGAAGCACAGGGAGGAGGTATTTTCTTGCGTGACGGATCGCATATCTTCATTGTTGATACAAGGATAGAAGAAAACAAATGTGGATACCAGGGTGGCGGATTATCGTGTTATAATTCCGCATCTCCGACCCTGAAGAATGTATATGTCGTTAACAATACAGCCGGCCAAAAGGGTGGGGGCATATATACACAATTTAACAGTAAGCCTGAATTAGTAAATACCATCATAGAGGGAAATACTTCATCCCGGATAGGTGGAGGGATGTACTGGCATGATTCCATCCCGGTATTCAGTACCGATGAGCGGTGCAGTATTTTTGATAACCGTGCTTCAAAAGGAGCAGACCTGTATTCTAATGCGGTGCCTGCCACATTAAACCTGGATACTTTTACTGTAGCAGCCCCGACTTCTTTCCATGCATTTCCAATTGATAACCTGGCAATCAATATGCTTCAGTCGCTTTATGTACAGGCAGATGCTGATTTGTATGTATCCCCATCCGGAGATAACAGCAACGATGGGCTCTCGCCGGGTAATCCACTGAAAACCATATGGCGTGCACAACAAGTAATGATCTGTGATGATCAGAATCCACATACTATTTTCCTGGATGCAGGCACATATTCCCATTCATCCAATGGGGAACCATTGCCCGTATTTGGAGTGGAAGGGATCGAATTGGTGGGGGATGGAGTAAGTACAACCATACTTGACGGGGAACATGAAAG
>Ga0209536_100003918_pt1 | contig 23667 bp, 19 predicted proteins | sample DeeMarSeWOR28_12_FD_187461 | JGI IMG/M metagenome (GOLD analysis project Ga0209536, IMG submission 187461) | Marine sediment microbial communities from White Oak River estuary, North Carolina - WOR-2-8_12 (SPAdes) (version 2) | ecosystem: Environmental > Aquatic > Marine > Intertidal zone >...
ACACTGACCCGCAGCGAGCCCATCAAAGCGCTCTTCGAACCCCAGGTGGTCACCGCCATGCTGGACGGCCACCGCAATGGCACGGGCAACTTCACCCGAGCACTGCGGGCGCTGGCCGCGCTGGCCATCTGGCACCGGGGCGAGTTCGCATGAGCCGGCCGGGAACCTTCTCGGCCCGCGGGTCGCTCTCTCGGTGACGCGCCTGTGGCGCCGGACCTATTTCACCGTAACCTCGAGGAGGCGTACGTGAATCCTGCATGGCACAAGTGGGCCGCGTTGCCGCTCCGCCTGATCTTGGGCATCGGCTTCGTGTACCACGGGTTCCCCAAGCTGTTCAGCGGCGCGGGCCATGACGGCTTCGTCGGCATGCTGCAGGGGATCGGGGTCCCCGCGGCGGGGCTCATGGCCTGGGTGGTGGGGCTCGTCGAGTTCGTGGGCGGCCTCATGCTCCTGGCCGGGGCGTTCGTGATGATCGTGACGGTGCTGCAAGGCCTCGTGATGCTGGTGGCGCTCTTCACCGTCCACCTGCCCAATGGCTTCAACTTCATCCACATCACGGGGATGACCGATCAGGGGCCGCAGTTCGGGATGCCGGGGTACGAGGTGAACCTGCTCTACCTCGCCGGCCTGGCCGCGCTCTTCCTGTTCGGACCGAGCCCGATGTCGGTGGATGAGGCGATGGCGGCAAAGAAGGGGGGAGCGGCACCAGGGTCGATGCCGTAGCGGCGACGTTACGGCGGGCCGACGGGAGGCGGATCGCGACGAGCACGGCGATCGCCTCTCGCTCGGCTTCGACCGGCCAACCCTCGCCGGGTGCAATCCTGCGGGGTAAGTTGGCGACATGCAGCAGCACCACTTCCCGGTTCCGCGCACCGCGAGGTACTTCACCTTGGGCGCGGCGGGAAGTCACCTGCGCCAGGTCTGGTTCGTCTGCCACGGGTACGGGTGCCTCGCCCAGCGGTTTCTCGAGAACTTCAAGGCGCTCGACGACGGCACGCGATTCGTGATCGCCCCAGAGGGTCTGTCCCGCTACTACACCGATCACGACGGTGGAACGGTTGGCGCGTGCTGGATGACGCGGGAAGACCGCCTCGCCGAGATCACCGACTACGTCGCCTACCTCGACAGTCTCTACAAGCACGTCTGCAAGCGCATCGACCGGTCGTCGGTCACCGTGTGCGTCCTGGGGTTCTCTCAGGGCGCGCACACCGCTGCTCGCTGGATCAGCCACGGAAGCGCCGTTGCCGACCGGCTCATCCTGTGGGGCGAGGTCCTCCCCGCCGACCTGGATCTCGAAATGGCATGGGCCAAGCTGGAGGACTCGCGCATCACGTTCGTGGTAGGCACCCGAGACGAACTCGTGCCGGCGCCCAAGCTCGAGGAGTCCGAAGCTCGCCTCCTCGAGCACGACATTCCCTACGAGACGATCAAGTACAATGGAGGCCACAGACTGGACAGGCGCGTATTGCGCTCGCTCGCCGGGTAGCTTCACGCTCCGCTTCACCATCCTGCTCGTGCCGCTGCTCGCGGCCGCCACGGCCGTCGCCCAGGAGCGCGACCCCTACCGCCAGCAGCGCGAGCGGATGGCAAACGTCATCTACCGATACGGCGTCACCGACTCGGCCACGCAGCGGGCGATGCGCATTGTGCCGCGCCACGAGTTCGTTCTGCGAGAGCACCTGCCACGCGCGTACGGGGACCACCCCCTCCCCATCGCGCACGGACAGACCATCTCCCAGCCGTACATCGTGGCGTACATGACCGCGGTGCTCGGCCTGGCGCCCGGCATGAAGGTGCTCGAGGTCGGGACCGGCTCGGGGTACCAGGCAGCCGTCCTGGCGGAGGTCGGCGTCGCGGTGTACACGATCGAGATCTTCGGCGCGCTGGCCGGGAGCGCGCGCGCGCGGTTGGAGCGGCTCGGGTACGACGGCGTCATCGTGCGCCACGCAGACGGACATTTCGGCTGGCCGGAGGAAGCCCCCTTCGACGCGATCATCGTGACGGCGGCGCCGACCTACATCCCGCCCGCCCTCGTGGAGCAGCTGGTGCCGGGCGGACGCATGGTGATTCCCGTCGGGAGCATCTACGGCGCGCAGAACCTCATCCTGGTCGAAAAGGACGCCGAGGGAGAGGTCACGACCCGCAGCCTCATGCCCGTGCGCTTCGTACCCATGCTACAGGGGCTCCGCTGAGGGCGGCAGATCGCGCCCGGCTGGCGGCCGTCGGGCTGGTCTCGGCAGGCATCCTCGCCTACGAGATCCTGCTCGTCCGCGTCTTCGCAATCGAGCACTTCCACCACTTCGCCTACATGGCCATCGGCGTCGCGATGCTGGGGTTCGGCGCCAGCGGTACGCTCCTCGCCTTGGCGGGTGGCCTCGAGCCCGCGGCGGCTCGACGCTGGTTTCCCTGCGTCACCATGGTGGCCGCGGCGGCGCTCGTGCTCTGCCCCGCTGCGGCCGACCGAATCGTCGTTGATCCTACCCAGCTCGCATGGAACGCGGGCGCGTGGCCGCGTCTCGCGGCGGTCTACCTTGTGCTCTCCCTTCCCTTCGCGGCCGGCGCCCTCGCCGTCCTGCTCGCCCTCAGCCTCGACACCGCGCGGCCCGGGCGGGTGTACGGGGCGAGCTTTGCCGGATCCGGCCTCGGCGCCGCGGCGGCAGTCGGGGTGCTCTGGATCCTGCCGCCCGATCACGCGCTCGCATCTCCGGCGCTGTTCGCCGCCGTGGCAGCGGCCTGGGTCGCCCGCTGGGTCGATTGGCGCCTACCGGCGCGGGGATTGGCCTGGCTGACGCTGGTGATGGCCGTGGCGGCGGTGGCTCGCCCGCCGTGGCGGCTCGAGATCACGCCGTACAAGGGTCTCCCCCAGGTGGAAGCCTATCCGGAGGCGCGCCGCACGGCGTCGGCCTCCAGTCCGCTGGGGTGGGTGGTCGCCGTCGACGCCCCGGCGTTTCGCTACGCGCCGGGCCTCTCACTCGCATTCACAGGAGCGTTTCCGGGCCAGGTTGCGCTCTTCGTGGACGGCCAGCTGGCGGGAGCGGTCGCGAACTGGGATAGCGACGAAGCTGCGCTCGCCCTGCTCGACTGGCTCCCCACGTCGCTGCCCTATGCCCTGGAGGCACCCGACCGCGTCCTCGTGATCGGCGCGGGAGGCGGGACGGACGTGTGGGCCGCGCTGGCTCACGACGCGCGGGAGGTGACCGCGAGCGAGCTGCTTCCCGCGATGATCACCCTGACGACCAAAGCCGCTCCCCGCCTCGCAGATTCCACCGTGCGCTGGACGACGGGTGACGCCCGCTCGTTCGTGTCCCGCACGACGCAGCGGTACGACCTGGTGAGCATCGGCGCCGCCGGGGGGATGGGAACGAGCGCCGCTGGGCTCCACGCGCTCAACGAAGATTTCCTCCATACCGTCGAGGCGTACACCGGGTACCTCGAGGTCCTGAGCGCCCGAGGCGTGTTGGCGGTCTCACGCTGGCTCACCGCGCCTCCACGCGAGAGCGTCCGCGTGATCCTGACGGTGGCCGAGGCGCTGCGGCGCTTCTCCCCCGGCAGCGAGCGCCACGGACTCGTGGTCGCGCGGAGTTGGGGCACCGTCACGGTACTGGCCAAGCCGGCGGGATTCACGGCAACCGACGTGGACGCGCTGTCGGCCTGGGCCACATCCCGGCAACTCGACCTCGACTGGCATCCCGATCTCGACGCTCCAACGGCGCGCTTCCACTTCCTCGATCGCCCAGTGCTCTTCGAGGCGGTCCGAGCCGCCGTCGCCGGCGATGGCGAGATGCACCGGTTCGCGACGGCGTATCCCTTCGACGTCAGCCCGGCCACCGACGCCCGCCCCTACCCCCATCACTTCCTGCGCGCGCGGTCCCTGGGTGCCTTCCTGCGCACGGACCAGGGGAGCTGGCTCCCGTTCGCCGAATGGGGATACCTCGCCCTCGCCGCGACGCTCGTGCAGAGCGCCGTGCTCGCGATGGTGCTGATGCTGCTCCCCGTCATGGTCGGGGCGTCGGTGGGGCGTGACCGCGTTCGTCTCGTTGGGTACTTTGGCGCCATAGGGCTGGCCTACCTGGCCGCCGAGATTGCGGCGATCCAGCAGCTGAGCCTCCTGCTGGGCCACCCCGTGTATGCGGTCGCGGCCGTGCTCACCGCGCTGCTCGTCGGTTCGGGTGCCGGGAGTCTCTGGTCGGACCGGCTCAGCGTCGGCGCGGGCTGGGCCGCGGGGGCCGCGCTTGCCGCTGCTCTGGCGACGCTGGCCCTCGTCGGGTTGCCCCTGGTGCACGTATTGCAGCCGGCGCCGCTGGCGGTGAGGGCGGGCGTGGCGCTCGGGGCCCTCGCGCCGGCGGCGGTGCTGATGGGGATGCCGTTCCCGCTCGGGATCCGTCAGCTGACAGGGATGGCCCCAGGCCGGATCGCGTGGGCCTGGGCGGCCAACGGCTTCAGCTCGGTGGTCGCCGCTCCGGCGGCCGCACTGGTCGCCCTGGAATGGGGATCACCGTACGTCTTGGGGTCGGCCGCGCTCGCGTACGCGGGCGCCGCGATGCTGTACCGCTCCCGAGCCGCCACACATCTAGGAGGGTGACATGCGGATCATCGTTCTCGCGGTCGTGGCATCACTGGCCGCCTGCAGCGGCGGGGAGGGCGGACAGTCGACCGCCGACACCCTCACGCGGCGTGAGCGCGACAGCATCATCGGAGAGTCGAACCTGCCGGGTGCGGGAGGCGTTCGGGGAGCGCTCAAGGCGTCGGACTCAGCCACAGCACGGCGGGCCCTCGAAGACTCGCTGAGCCGTCAGCCCGACTAGCCGTCCTCGGGGCCGAGTGAAAACGCCGCTTCCAGGTCGTGCCGCGAGTACGCGCGGAAGGCGATGAGCGTCTCCGTGCGCTGAATCCCGTCGAGCTTGAGCATCTGCGAGGTGACCAGGTCGGCCAGCTCCTCGTTGGTCCGGACGCGCACGATCACCACGAGGTCGTAGCGGCCGGCCACCGAGTGGACCTCCGAGATCCCCTCGATCCCCGCCAGGGTCTCCGCCAACTCGTTGATCTGACCGCGCTCGACGTTCAGCAGCACCACCGCTGAGACCATCGCCACACCACCTTTCGGTTCCCGACGTGTCGACGTGCGGCGGTCACGCGCCGCACCTGGGCGAAGATAGAGGTCCCTCTCTCAGTACCGCAACAGGTTCGCGCCCCAGGTGAATCCGGATCCGAACGCGACGAGGCACACCAGGCTGCCGCGCCGGATCTTGCCATCGGCCACCGCCTCACTCAGGGCGATCGGGATGCTCGCGGCCGTCGTGTTGCCGTACTTCGCGATGTTGCTGAAGACCCGCTCGGGAGCCCCCTTGAACCGCTTGCGCACGGCCTCCGTGATCCGCTCGTTGGCCTGGTGCGGAATCACCAGATCCACGTCGTCTCCGGTGAGTCCCTGCGCCTCGAGGGCCTCCGCGATGACCTCGGGGAACCGCGTCACGGCGTGCTTGAACACCTCTCGCCCGTTCATGTAGGGGTGGACCGAGCCCTCGTCGATCATCTCCTTCGCGATCCAAGGCCTGCTGCCGGCGCCCGGCTTGAGAATGCACAGCTCCTCGGCGAAGCGGCCGTCCGCGTGCAGGTGGTGCCAAATGAGATGGCTGCCGTCGGCCCCGTCAGTCGCCTCGAGGCACGCCGCGCCGCCCCCATCGCCGAACAGCACCGCGGTGTCCCGCCCCTTGGTGTCCATCCGCAACCCGGCCGAGTGCTTCTCCGCCCCCACCACGAGCACGCGATCGTACAACCCCATGCGGATGAATGCGTCCGCCACGGAAACCGCGTACACGAAGCCGGTGCATTGGTTGCGTACGTCCAGGCACCCGATGCCGGGCAGCTCGAGCTCCCGCTGCAGCAACACCGAGTTGCCGGGGAAGTAGTAGTCCGGTGACAGGGTCGCAAAGATGATGAACTGGACGTCCTTCGGCTCCCAGCCGGCGTCCTTCAACGCGGCCCGCGTGGCCGCGACACCCAGATCAGTGCACCGCACGTCGTCGGCGGCAAAGTGGCGCTCCCGAATGCCCGTGCGTTCCTGAATCCACTCGTCCGATGTGTCCATGAGTGCCGCGAGGTCGTGGTTCGTCACCACCGTGGGTGGCACGTGGTGTCCGATTCCGGCAATGCGCGTCAGGCGGGGCATCGTCCCATCCTCCACAGGTGTCCTCATTCCTAGCCTTGAAGCGCGGCAAGGTCAAATGCGGCATCTAGCCAGCCCGGGCTGTAGGGGATAACGTTGCGCTATTCACCTGCTGAGCCCCGTCTCACGCGCGCGAGCCCGCTGGCGTGCGGGCCACGCCGAACCCGGCCGAGGTGGCCATGTTGATGTCCGATGGTGTGCCGGTCGATTCGCACGGCAACACCCATGTGGGGAGGGTTAGGGAGGAGAATCAGGATCAGTTTCTGATCGCGGCACTCCACAAGGTCGTCGACGTCCAGGGTACCAGCATCCCGGGATCCTACCAGCGAAAGTTCGACTCCGGGGCGCGGGCGCTCCTGCTCATGGTGGCGGATGGCGTCGGAGGCAGTGCCGCCGGGGAGGAGGCCAGCAGCGCAACGCTCGACGAGATCATGACCTACGTCACGAACTCGATGCGCTGCTTCTACAAGCTGGACGAACAAGTCTCGCACGACCTGCTCCAAGAGCTCGCCCGCTCGGTCCAGCAGAGCCACACCAGGGTGCTCTCCCAGGCCGAGGCGGACCCGGCCCGCGACGGGATGGCTACCACGCTCACTATGGCGCACGTCCTGTGGCCGCGGGTGTACGTCGTGCAGATCGGGGACAGCCGCTGCTATCACGTGCGCGGATCAACGATCACGCAAGTCACCAAGGACCAGACCGTCGTGCAGTACCTGGTGGATCAGGGCGCACTCGACCCCGCGGAAGCCGCCGCGTCGCCGTACAGCAACATCCTCTCGCAGGCGATTGGCGCAGAGATGCCCGAACTCCAGCCGGAGATCTCGAAGGTCGACCTCCAGCTCGGGGACACGCTGGTGCTCTGTACCGACGGGCTCACGAAACACGTAAACGACGGCGCCATCGCGCACTCTCTGGAGGGAGCGGCGTCGGCCCAGGACGCGTGCGACCGCCTCATCACCGCGGCCCTCGATGGTGGCGGCAGCGACAACGTGACCGTCGTCGTGAGCCGCTTCAGGTAGCTAGAAGGCGAAGCCCGACCCGAAGTACACCCCAACCCGCTCGTCGCTCGCGGCGACCGACAGGGTCGTCGTGGCCATGCGCCCTACGAACGAGAGCCACACGCCCCCGCCGGCCGCCCAGTGCCAGCGGCCGGAGTCCTCGCCCTCCAGATAGGCGCGCCCGACATCGCCCAGCGCGAACAGCCCGATCTGGCCAGGGAGGAGGAGGAAGAGCCGGGTGAGGCCGAGCCTCACCTCCGCGTTGCCCCACACCGCGGCGTCGCCTCCGAAGCGGCGCTGTCGGCCGAGCCGTACCGTCGCCTGATCGCCGATGTACGCGGCCTGCTGGAACGGGTAGCGGCCCCACACCTTCTCGCCCCCAGCGCGGAGCGCCAGGGTGGGTTGCAGGGGGGCGGAGGGGGCACTGAGGTAGGTGCGCACGATACCGTGCGCCTCCCCGTAGGTCTCCTCGACATCCCACACGGTGGGGTAGACGCTCCCACCGAAGTCGATGAGCCAGCCCCGCGTCGGCCAGGCCGGCAGATCGCGGGTGTCGAGCCGCATCGCGCCCGTGAGGCCCAGCTGACCGAACTTCTCGGACCCGTACGGCAACAGGTCTGCGATGATCCGCCCCTCCTGCTCCCGCGTGTTGAAGTAGTCCACACGCGGTCCGATCGCGAATTGCGCGGCGCGGCCCAACGGCAGGACGAGCAACTGCTCGACGGTGACCTGCCGCTGGCTCACCCGGTAGTAGTCGTCCGGCTGGGTGAGCTCCGTTTCGTTGCCCAAGCCGAAGAAGCGCAGCGTCTCGACGCCCGAGGCCAGCGCATACGTGCGCAGGTGCACCCGCGAGTTCGACCAGTAGGTGTCCAGCTCGAAGTCAAAGCGGCCGGTCTTGGCGCCGGTGGCGTACCCGGCGCGCACCTGCGACCACGATCCGTAGGGAAGGGACCGGAACGCATAGTGCGTGACGTTGGCCCCGGCGCCGAAGAACATCCCGACGTCCGGACCGGCCATCAGCCACAGGGAGCCCTGCCAGCGCCGCCCCCAATCGCGCGGCGGCAACTCGGTTTCCCACCGCTTGGGCGGTGGCGTGTACGACCGCCGGTCCACGACGACCGGTGTGGGGCCGCTCGCCCGATCGTTCCCGGTCGCGTAGAAGTTGACCATGCCCACCCGCGAGGAGTCGATCACCACATCGCTGCCGCCGCCCACGATGCGCAGGGTGATACCGTACCCGGGGCCGCGCACCAGCACCCGGTCGTCACCCCCGTGCAGGAAGATGCGGAGCTCTTTCGTTTCGTCCTTGCGGAAGTGGCGGAGCAGGTAGGGGATCGATCGACCCGATTCCGGAAGCGTGCTGGTGATCGTGACATCGACGGAGCCGTCTTCGTGACGGTCGAGCAACACGGTCTCCGCCTGGTTCGTGCCGTGGAGGTCCACCTCGCCCGCGAGGAGGCGGTAGAATCGGTCGGCCGCCTGGTGTAGCTTGTCGCGCCGCGCCTTGAGCGCACGACTCAGCCGCTCACCGTCGAGGGTGTAGTACTCCGGCGGCAGCGCGCGCACCGCGTGGTCGATCACCGAGTCGGTGAGGCGGAACTTGAGCTCGGCCGTCACGGAGTCCCACGTCGGCTTCTCGAGCCCCACCAGAAAGCGCCGGTCCAGCTCCCGACCATTCCAGGTGAGCCCCTCGATGTTGGGGTAGTCGTCGCCGAACTCCACGAACTGCGGCATGTAGTAGCGCGTCAGGCTGAGCCCGAGCCCGTCGAACCGCACGAGCGCCTGGTCGCGATCCTCCGGAATCGGATGCCAGTGGGTCACGGGGTCGTCGGCGAAGCGCGCCCATCCCCACTGGCCGCGATGCCGGTCCCAGTCGCCGATCAGCAGGTCGAAGAGCCGCTCGTACAGGAACGCACGCGCGTCCACCTGGTCGGCGGGGCCGCGCTCGACCCGCTCGAAGATCTCGTCACCGTCGATGATCTCAACGGCTCCCGCGAACCCTGGGAGCCCCGGCTCCACGATGGGGCGGCGTGCGATGTATCCCAGCGTGCCGGCGAACCGCTCGCGATGCTCGCCGAGCTTGGGATCGTCGGGCAGCACTACGAGCATTGGATCGGTGTGGAGGATACCCGCCCCCTCCATGAGCGGTGCCAGCATCGAGGGCGCACCCGGATGGGCCGAGTGCGTCTGGTCCTGCACGACGTCGTCGACGAAGGTGCCTTCGAAGCTCTCCGGCAGGACCTCGACGTCCTTGTCCACCGAGCGAAAGCCATACTCGTACCCGTCGGCGCCGCGGAAGCGCAGCGACTTGGTCTGGAAGCCGCCGCCTGCCGTGGTGGGGGTGAGGCCGCCCGCGAAGGTCTCGAGGTCGAGGAGCCGCACGCGAATGGGCGTGGTCCACAGATCGCGGTACTGCTTGCCGAAGTAGAAGCGGTAGATCCCCGGCTTGGCGTACTGTGCGCCGGCCACGACGGTGGTATCGCGGCCACGCTGGTCGGCGGCGGGCTCCTGAGCGGCGAGGGAGTGGGTACCGAGGCCGCACAAGACGACGAGCGTGAGCCCGACCCGGGGAACTGGGCGCGTCATTCGGGCGATCCTTCGCCGGTATCGAGCCACATGGTGAACACCTCCGTGGCATGAGCCGCTTCATCTACCGTGAACACCGCGAGGCGCGCGCGCCCGTCCCGCAGCACATCCACCCGCATGAACCCGCCCTCCGGCGAGGCGAAGCGCGACTGCGCCAGATAGACGGCGCGGTCGCGATGATCGAAGTAGCCACCGCCGCTGACCAGCATGTGTCGCACGACCTCGCCGTCGATCACCTGCAGGTTGTGCTCGTGTCCCGCGGCGAACAGCAGTGGCGGGCCCTCGCTGAAGGCGGCGTTCAGGGAATCGCGCATCTCCTGGTAGGCGCCGCTCGGGATGTCCTGCGACGAGATGCCCGACATGCGTGCCACCGGGTACGCCGACCCGATGATGGGCAGCGGCAACCAGAGCCACGACTGCCACTCGCGCAGTGGGAAGAGGTGGTCGAGGAGGCTGAAGTGCCCGCCGTGCTTGCCGCCCGACGCGAGCGGGTGGTGCGCCACCACCGCGACGTGCCGGCCGTTCGCCGAGCGAATCACGGCCCGGAGCGAATCGACGACCTCGGCGTAGCTGTCGGCCCCACACGCGGACGAGGGATCCTCGGGCTTGGCGTGCTTGTGCAGCCACCACTGGGTATCGATCGACACCACCCGGACACGCTCACCCAGGTCCACTACGGCCGGCCCGGGGCATCCATTGCGCGGGAGCAGCGCGACGTCGGGCGAGCCTTGCGCCTCGATGTACGCCTGCTGGCGGCGAATCGCGTTCCACCCGTCTGCCCCACCGCGCACCCAGTCGTGGTTTCCCGGCACGAACACGGCCCGGCCGCCGGCGTCGAGCACCGCATCGATCTGCGCCTGGAGCCGGCGCTCCGACTCGGCCCGATTCGGCGCCGCGCTGTCCGGCATGCCCTTGGGATAGATGTTGTCTCCCAGGAAGACCACGGTGCTGCGCTCGGGGTCACGCGCGACGTCCGCCTGAAGGGCCGCCAGTACCTGGTCACCGGGCTGGGGGGCGCCCCCGTCCCCGATCAGGTAGAGCGCCACCTCCACATCACCATGAGCCGGCTCAGGCGCGGGCTCCGTGACCAGCACGGGGGAGCCGGTGCCGCACCCGAGGAGCCACGCCGCTAGGGTCGCGGCAACGCGGTGACGGAGGTTTCTCACGCGTGCACTCACCGGGACCGCTCGAGCGCTGCCGCGAAGTCCCGCCCCGCCGGATGCTGGAACACCCGCAGGTCGAACTCGGGCGCGATGGCCAAAATGTGGTCGAAGATGTCGGATTGGATTCCCTCGTACGTGACCCAGTCGGTGTCGTTGGAGAAGGCGTACACCTGCAGCGGAAGACCGTCGGGCGTGGAATCCAGCTGCCGCACCATGAGGGTCATCCCCTCGTGGATCTTGGGATGTTGCCGCAGGTAGTTGGCGATGTACACCCGGAAGGTGCCGATATTGGTCAGACGCCTGGCGTTCGCGACGAGTGCCGATTCCGTGTCCGCCGCTTCTGCCGCGAGGTCCTCCCGCTTGGAGCGCATGTAGTCGGTGAGCAGAGCGAAGCGTTCGAACCGCTCGAGATCGTCGGCCTCCAGGAAGCGAATAGTGTTCATGTCGACGTATACGGCCCGCTTGATGCGCCGACCTCCAGACTCCGACATCCCCCGCCAGTTCTTGAAGGAGCCCTCGATGAGCTTGTGCGTCGGCACCGTGACGATCGTCTTGTCCCAGTTCTGCACCTTGATCGTGTGGAGGGAGATGTCGAGCACATCCCCGTCCACACCCAGCGACGGGATCTCGATCCAGTCGCCCTCCCGCACCATGTCGTAGCTGCTGATCTGCAGGCTCGCGACAAACGACAGAATGGTGTCGCGGAACACCAGCAGCAGGACCGCCGTCATCGCCCCGAACCCGCTCAGTACGAGCAGGGGAGAACGACCCAGCAGCGTCGCGAGGATCACCACGCCGCCCAGCACGTACATGACGATCTTCGCCACCTGCACGTAACCCTTGATGGGCCTGCTCTGGGCGGTCGGCGCCTCCGCATAGAGTTCGCTGATAGCCGAGAGGAATGCACCGGCCGCCAGCAGGCCGATCAGCACCATCACGGCCGCTGCCACTCGCGAGACGAGGTCCTTGAACTCGGGGCTGAGCGACGGAACGAACTGGACACCGTAGTAGACGGCGACCACGCCTACGAGGTGGGAGAGCCGCTCGAACACCCTGTGTCGGTACAGCACATCATCCCAACGGAACGTGGTGCCCTCCACGAGTCTGGCGATGAGCGGGGGGATGATCCCGCGCGCCAGCTTGTCCACCACGTAGGCGGCGAGCAGCACGAGCAGGAACCCCGCCACCTGGGACGCCAGCGTGGGCTCGCCCAGCCACTCAACGATCGCCCGGGCCACACCCGCGCTGTCGGAGGGCTCCTGCAGCGGTCGCGCGACCACGGTCATGTCCCCGCCGTTCCGCGCCGCTCCAGCCGCTCGAGCTCCTGCAGCGCACCGCCGAATTCGTCTTTGGCCTTCCCGAGGTATGTGCGGACCTCATCGATGTAGCCGTCCGCCGAGGCCGACCACACGCGGTTCAGGTACCGCTCACCCGCCGCGAAGCGGTTCATGACGTCGGCGTAGGCCTGCAACCCGTGGACGTGCGCGATGCTCTCCCGTGCCTCGACGAACACGTTCAGGTCTCCCGGGAACAGCTCGTCGATGCGCATCCGGGCCTCGTAGGGATCGAGCCCAGCCTTCTCCCGATCGAGCCCGGTGATGTTCTGCACGATGCTGCGGAGACTCTCACCGAGCGCCTGCAGGTTGAAGGCGAGCTTGCCCTCGGCGCGGGCCTCCTCGCGCGTCGCCAGCCGCACCGAGCCCACCCCAACGGCCCCCACGGTCAACGCGATGGCAAAGGTCGCCCAGGCGACGGCTTGCTCGTCCACCACGGCGGCCAGCGCGCCCATCAGGAAGCCGAGCACGATCAGCACATAACCGGCGTTCTTCATGCTCTCCTCCCCTCAACCGGCCAGGCCGCCGGAGATGATGTAGTAGAGGGCGAAGCCGACCCCCACCAGCGCCTCGCCCACGATGAGTCCCGCCGCGACCGGAATACCCACATCGTCGCTGAAGCGATGTCCCACTCTCCAGTCGAGGAAGATCCGAAGCACCGTCCCGATGCTGTAGGTGAGCACGATGCTGAACGGCAGGTAGAAGCCCAGGCCGACCAGGATGCCGAGGCCGCCGATGCCGCTCGCGCTCAGCAGCGCACCGAGCCCGGCCCCTGCCACGTACTTCTGCAGCGGCACGTCGCCGCCCAGGATGCCCTCGATCATGCTCGCCAGCACCTGTCCCTGCGGCGCCGGCAGCCGCTCGCTCCCCAGCCCGTACGCCTGATGCAGAATGAAGATGAGCGCCATGATCACGATCGGCCCCAGCCAGGTGGCCAGGAACTGGCCGATCTGCTGCTTTCTGGGAATGGCGCCAACCAGATAGCCGGTTTTGAGATCGAGCATGAGGTCGGTGGCCTGCGCCATCGCCACGCACGCCGCCGCGCCCACCATGATGGACGACACGATCGACGCGCTGTCACCCATCCCGGCACTAATCACGATCAGGATCGTCACCGCGATGAGGGTCATGCCGCTGAGCGGCGACCAGTTGGTGCGGCCGATGCACTCCGACAGCACCACCCCGGCGACCCAGATCCACACCGTGCCCAGCAGCGCCATGGACAGTCCGCGCAGCAACCCCATCTCGCTCACCGAGTTGAGTGCGATCACGAACAGCAGGAGCGCCGCACCTCCCACGGCAGCGTACAGCAGCTTGATCGGCATCTCGTCCTGCGAGACCGCCGTCTTCACCTTGGCAGCCTCTTGCATGCTGCGGATGGCGCTCACGATGAGCGGCAGGGCGAGCGCGATGCCGGTGAGTGCTCCCCCAATCAGCATGCCGATCCCCACGGGGCGGAACAGCGCGGCCCGGAGGTAACCCGTCACGCTCGTATTGGCGGCGTCCAGCATCTCGGGCGTCGGCAGCAACCCCATCTGCGCCAGCGCCGGCGCCAGGATCCAGTAGCAGACGTAGCCGCCCACGATGAAGAAGAAGCCGCCCTTTCCCGCGATGAACGCGACCCCCACCGTGAGCAGCGAGAGGTACCACACACCGTTCATGTACTCCGGCAGCCCGATGACCGCGCCGAGATTCCAGTACTCGAACCGCGTGGCCTGGCTGACGAAGTGGAGCAGCCCGCTCACCGCGGCGCCACCCAGCAGCAGGACCGCCTTGCGGATCCCCGCCCCCGGTGACTTGAGGATGGTGGCCACGGCCACGCCGCCGGGGTAGGTGAGGCGCTCGAAATCGATCATCTGCTTGCGCAGGGGGATGATGAACGCGATGCCCAGCACGCCACCGGCGATACAGGCGAACACCAGCAGCACGGCGTTGAAGTCGGTCTCGCCCAGGATGAACAGAGCCGGTACCGTGAACATCATGCCGGCCGATGCGCCGTTCACCGCACTGGCCACCGTCTGGTTGATGTTGTTCTCGATGATGCTGTTGCGACGCATCAAGCCGCGCAGGATGCCGAAGCCCAGAATGGCGGCGAGCTCGGAGCCCTCGATCGAGAACCCGAGAATGAGCGCGGCGTACCCGATGCTCAGCGCGATCAGGATCCCCAGGGCGTACCCCACCAGGATCGCCGGCCAGGTGAGCTCCGGATACGGTCCCCGTCGTATCACTCCATACGGCCCGATCTGCTCGTTGGACAAGGGATGGCGTCCTTTCTCGCGCGACGCGCAGCAGCAGGTCTGTGAAGTCGCGGGGCGAGCCCCGGGGCCCGAGTTACCTATTTTGTCCGCGCTCTCCACCGGCCGCCACCCCTGCCCACGAGCCGCCTTGCTCCACCGTCGAGCGCCGTTCAATATTGCAGCGCCGTTGGGGCGGGCACCCGGGGCGCGGTCGGGGTGCCGTCTCCGTTGTCGCTGCTCCGCCATCCGGTACTCCGCCGCTCATCTCTAACGCACGAACGACACTGGGCCAGAGGCGACCCCATGCCTGAGCACCTCACACACGAGTCCTGGGAGCGGCTCTCCGAGCTGCTCCGCGTTGGGGATCCGGACGACGTGCATGCGTTCCTGGACGTCCTCCCCGCGGGCGAGACCGCCCGGGCGGTATCGCGGCTCTCCGACCAGGACCAGCGGTCTCTCCTCCTGCTCCTCGGGCCCACAGCCGCCGCCGAGCTGTTCGAGCTCCTCTCGGGCGCCCAGGTCGTGAGCCTCATCGAGGACCTCCCTGCGGAGGAGGCGGCCGCCATCGTCGACGCGCTCCCCAGCAACGAGCAAGCGGATCTGTTGGGCGACCTCGGGAAGTCCGACGCCACCGCCATCCTCGATGAGATGGCCCCCGCGGAAGCGGCCGGCGCCATGCGCCTGCTGCAGTACGAGCCGGACACGGCGGGCGGGGTCATGATCACCGAATACGTCGCGTATCCCGTGCATGCCACCGTGGGCGACGTGGTCACCGACCTGCGGGAGCACGGCGAGCGCTATTCCGATTACGAGATCCAGTACGTCTACATCGTCGACGGGGGCGGGTGCCTGGTCGGCGTGCTGCGGCTGCGCGACCTCCTCCTCCCCAAGGCCGCCACCCCCGTCGGCTCACTCATGATCCGGGAGCCACTCCACGTGCCGGTCGACATGCCGCTCGAGGACCTCAAGGGTTTCTTCGACGAGCACCCGTTCGTGGGCGTGCCGGTGACCGACGCGGACGGACGGCTCGTGGGCGTGGTGCGGCGGGCCGGCGTCGAGGCGGCCATGGGCCAGCGCGCCACGCAGGCGTTCCTCGCGGTGAGCGGCCTCGTGGGCGAGGACGAGCTGCGTACCATGCCGGTGCTGGTGCGATCGAAGCGCCGGCTCTCTTGGCTCTCCCTCAACATCGTGCTCAACGTGATTGCGGCCAGCGTGATCGCGCTGTACCAGGAGACCCTGGCGGCGGTGATCGCGTTGGCGGTGTTCCTGCCGATCATCTCCGACATGAGCGGCTGCTCGGGGAATCAGGCCGTCGCCGTCAGCATCCGGGAGCTGACGCTTGGGCTCCTCAAGCCCTACGAGTTCATGCGGGTCGTCCTGAAGGAGGGCGCCGTCGGCATCCTCAACGGCATCGTGCTCGGGCTCTTGCTGGGTACGGTCGCCGTCCTGTGGCAGGGCAACGTCTACCTGGGACTGGTCGTGGGCGCGGCGTTGATGCTGAACACGCTGTTGGCGGTGCTGCTCGGGGGTCTCATCCCGCTCGCGCTCAAGTCGCTCAAGCAGGACCCCGCTCTTGCCTCGGGGCCGATCCTCACCACGGTGACCGACATGTTCGGGTTCTTGATGGTGCTCAGCTTCGCAACCGTGCTGCTCGGAAAGCTGACGTGACGGCGTGGCGGTGACGGACACCGCCCTCGCCCGCTATCATTGGCCCTATGTCGGACGGCCTGCTCAACGCGAACCAGCGGCGGCACGTGGCGACCCACGTACATCTGCTGCTGGATGACCTGGCGCAGCTGGGACAGTTGGCGGAGTTGGGCGGCTCCGAGGAATCCGCCCGCCGGGTCCGGCACGCCCTGAGCCGCGCCGAGGTCGCTGCGCAGGAGATGATGGCGCAGCTCGACTTGCCGCCCAGCCGCGCGCGCGGCGCGCGGCAGCACGTCGTCGCCGCCGCCAACGTCTGGGCGACGCGTATCTACGAGCTCAACGCCAAGCGGCTCGCTGCCTACGGACCGGTACATGAGGAGCTGGCCAACCGACTGGACCGGTTGGTGAGCGACCTCAGGCACCGCCTGGTGGAGCTGGGCGAGGCCGCGCTGGAGCTGCCGGAGGCGTAGGGGAATGGGATCGGGAGCCGCGGCCCGGCCCCGGACACCTACCGAGAGGCACGCATGGGACGATACAGGATTGGCGTCGCATCCCAGGAGTGGGAGTCTCCCATCCCCGGTGTCCGCCAGAAGACCGCCGTTCAGGAACCGAAGCGGGTCCGCCTCGTGGAGTACTCGAGGGAGATGGCGCCGCACTGGTGCGAGTCGGGCCACTACGGCTACGTGCTGGACGGCACGCTCGAGATCACATTCGACAGCGAGACCGACGTGTTCGAGTCTGGCGATGCCGTGCTCATACCGCACGGGTCGCAGCACCGTCACAAAGCCAGGGCTCTCACGGAGACGGTGAGCGTCGTGTTCGTCGAGGACGTGTAGCGGCGACCGTCAGGTCACGCGTGCCCTACAGCCCGATCCAGTAGTTGATCTTCAGCAGGAAGATGTTGTCGGCCGAAGCGCCGAACAGCGCCCGCACGTCTCGGCTGAAGTCGAAGTCCCCCACGGGGGCGTCGTCGGCCCGGCTCTGCGTCCACACCAGGTACAGCGTCGAGCCCGGACGGAACTCCCAGCGCAGGATCGCGTTGCCGCGCAGGGAGCGGAAGTTGAAGTCCGGATTGTCGAATGTGAACGGCTCGGCCGGGCCCCCAGGCCCATCGGGATCGACCGTATACGTCCCGTCTCCCGTCGTGATCGTGCCGATGTCCCGCCCGTACACGCTTCGATCGAGCTCGCGCGGCCGGTCGTACTCCTTGAAGGCCGTGAATGCGTTGCTGGAGATGAGCGGCTGGAGGAATACCTCCAACGTGAGGTTGGGGGTGAATGTCACGTTGAGCCGCGTGTTCATCGAGAGAAAGTTCTGCTCGAGGTCCGAGAACACGTAGCGGGTCCCGTAGAAGGCGGTCGCCGTCGGGTCGTCTACCGCGGTCACGTACTGCGTGGTGTACTCGTTGTGGCTGAACGACGGCCCGAGCGAGAGCGAGATATTGGACGCCGGCCGCCAGGTGACGTACAGATTGAGATTGTAATCGCAGGCGCCGTCGGTGTTGCACCCGACCTCGGGGGACGTCTCCAGCGCGAGCTGCTTGCGCGAGTCCGTCCAGGCACCGAGATGCCAAAAGTGGATGGCCGGGCGCTTGACGACGGGCCCGCCGCGGGTGAGCCGGTCCTCGAACAGGCTGGGGCGGTAGATGTAGAACGTGCTCGCTCCCCAGTAGTTGAGCAGATTGATCGAGAAGTAGCCCTGCACCTGCCGGTCGGTCAGGTCGCCGTCGAAGTTGTACTGCTGCTGCCCGCCGGCCATGATCGCCAGGCGCCGGTACCAACTGGTGGGCGTGGTGAACTGCCGCAGGAGGTTCGCGCTCATCCAGATCCAATCGACCCGCTGCAGGAACGCCAGGTCGTTGGTCTCGAAGCCCGGGTGACGCACGCTGAGCTGCGCCTCCCACAGCCACTCGCCGGACTCCTTGGAGAGCCGCGTGTAGCCGGCGAAGCCCCGCATGGAGGTGAGGGTGGAGTCGTAGGCGTCGGTGAACAGCCCGTTGCCCCCGTGCCGGCGGTCGGGTCGCTGGAAGTAGCGGGCGCTCGAGCGCTGCGCGCGCAAGATAGCGTCGGGCGTGCCCGAGATCTGCGACACGGCGAACTCCGACGCCAGCCGATACGTGCGCTCATTCCACCAGTACTCCAGGTCGAGACCCGCGCTCTCAGAGTGCCGGTTGAGCTGCTCGGCGAATGTGGGGTCCCTGAGATCGCGCACCATCGACGTGAGGACGGCGCCGAGCACGAGGTTGCCGCCCTTCAGGTCGCGCCGTACCCGGCCCACGAAGTAGTTGGTGAGCGGCTCCACCTCGACGCCGAACTCCTGACCTGCCGAGTCGATCACGGTGGCACGCTCGCGCGCGGTCACGGCGTCCAGCACGCCAATCGACCAGCCGCTCCCCGTCCGGCCCGTGACCTTGGCCGCCCCCAGGATAGTGGTGTTCTCGGGAATGCGCGCGTACTCGCCGGCGTCGTGGGCGTTATCACTCCCCTGCGGGGCGCGCCCGACACGGCGTGAGTAGTAGACGTCGATATTCGAAGTGTTGCTGCAGAAGTAACACCACAGGCTTCCGTACGACAGGAACCCTTCTCCCTCCACGAAGAACGGACGCCGCTCGGGGAAGAACGTCTCGAACGCCGACAGATTGACGACGGCCGGGTCCACCTCCACCTGCCCGAAGTCGGGATTGATGGTCGCCGACAATGTGAGGTTCGACGTCAAGAGGTACTTGAGATCGATTCCCATCCGGTAGTCGAGTTCGTGCGCGTCGTAGAACGGGTCGTCCGAGGGCGGGGCACCCGAATTGACCGAGCGGCCCACGGCGTAGGGCAGGAACTCGGCACGAGCGGGCGAGCGGCTGATTCGCAGGCTGTCGAGGTGGCCAAACTTGGTGGGCCCGCCCGACTCGTTGATTCGCCACCAGGACCAGGCCGATGCCTCGTTGAGCCGGTTCACCACCCGGATGACCTGGAGGCCCCAGGTCTGCACCGAGTCCCGCGGGAACCGCAGCTGCGACAGCGGGATCCGCATCTCGGCGGTCCACCCGAGCGAATCGACGTGCGTCGCGACGTCCCACACCGGATCCCATGACTCGTCGACGTGCCCGCCGGGGCCGTACGCGTCACCCTTTACGCCGGACGGGTTGACGCTGAAAACGGTTCGGCCCACGTGATCGTGGAACGTGTCGAACACGATCTGGAGCTCGTCCGAATCTCGGGACTGGTCGCGCCGCACCAGCCGCGATTCGACGCCAGCGGCGCCGAGCTCATCATACATGCGGGCACCCACGTAGATGGCGTCGGCGTCGAACAGGAAGCGCACTTCGGTGCGCTGCGTGGCGAGCTCACCCTCCTCTGGCTCCCACTGGTAGAGGTCGGTGGCCGGCCGCGCTGCGCTCCAGGCGGGCTCGCCGAGCCTGCCGTCGAGCTCGATTTCGCCCAGGAGGGGAGCGGCGATGACGTTGCGCGGCGGTGGTGGGGAGTCGGACGGGGGCGCACTGCCCTGTTCCTGGGCTCGCAGCGAGGTTGCCAGAATCAGGGAATGAACCGCCAGCACCGCGCAGGCAGTGCCACGCACCGCACGTTTCATGGTGCTCATCCGGGGTGGGGGACGCTTGTCCCGATGCTATACCCGTAAGACCATCGGCGGGCGGAAACGGTTGCATCGGGAAGTGGTGTCGTCGGGAATCCGATGCGTCGGCGCCCTTCCGAGTTCGGATGTGCGGCGCCCGGGGTCCCGCGTGACCCTGCCGCGGAGGCGCTCCCGGCCTCGAGGAACCGCGGGATGAGGAGGGGTTACAACCAGCGTATGCGAGCGGTCGTCGTCTCGATAGGAATCGTGGTGCTGCTGGGACAGGGACGACCCGCCCACGCACAAGGCGCCAGGGACATCGTCGGATACGTCCGCACCGTGGAGGACAGCACGGCGCTGCCTGGCGTCGCGGTCGACGTCATCGGCCTGCCGCAATCCGCCTCGACCGATAGCGCCGGGTTCTTCGCGCTCCGACGCCTCCCGGCGCGCGACCATCAACTCGTCTTCCACCGAGTGGGGGTCCTGTCCGACACGCTGCCGGTGGCGCTCGGGACGGACTCGATCGAGGTATACCTCGTCTCCCAGGCCGTCCAGCTCGCTCCGGTCGTTGCCTCCGGGGAGTCGCCGTCTCGCCGGCGGTTCGAGCAGTCGGCGCAGGCGAGCGCCGTAACGATCAGCGCCGAAATCATCCAGGAGATGCCGGCGCTGCTCGAAGCCGATGTCATCCGCACCGTGCAGCTGTTGCCCGGGACGATTGCCGTCAACGACTACACGGTCGGGTACAACGCGCGCGGTGGCGAGGCGGATCAGAACCTCATTCAGCTCGACGGGGTCACGATCTTCAATCCGTCGCATCTGGGAGGCCTGTTCAGCACGTTCGATGCGGCGGCGGTCGGCGACATCGAGTATCTGACGGGCGGGTTCCCCGCACACTACGCGGGACGCCTGAGCTCGGTGCTCGACGTGCGGACGCGACCCGGCAGCATGAGGTGGGGGGTGAGCGGGCAGATCTCCCTCTTGTCCTCCAAGCTCCTGTTCGAGGGGCCCCTGCCCTTCAAGCACTCCTCCTTCCTCGTGGCGGCGCGTCGCACCTACGCCGACCGGGTGGTCCAGTGGTTCACCGACGAGGTGCTGCCATACTACTTCGCCGACGGCGTGGCCAAGGCCTCGGTCCCGCTCCCCACTGGCGGAATGCTGTCGCTGACCGGGTATCTGGGCAGCGACGTCCTGCGGTGGGAGTTCGCCCAGCCCGATCCCGACGTCGAGCCGCTCGCGCTCAACGTGGATTGGGGCAACAGACTGCTGGGACTCAACTACGACGATCTCGCATTCGGAAAGCCGTTCAAGGTCCACGCAAGCATCACCGAATTCGGCACCACGGTCGGATTCGTCCCGAGCATCGTGCAGATCGACAACGACGTGCAGTTGCTGACCGCCAAGGTGGAGGTCTCGCTGTCACCGGGCGCCACGCACGACGTTCGCGTGGGCGGCGGCGTCGAGGACTATCGCATGCTGTACGATTTCCGGAGCGAGGCGTTGTCGACGGTGTATCTCGACCAGACCTACCAGCCGCGCGTCTGGTCCGCGTTCATCGACGACCAGTGGCGGCCGAACGGCTGGCTGCTGCTGCGTCCGGGAATCCGCGTGGAGGCCGTGCAGGGAGGCGCCGACGAGGCCACCGTCGCGCCGCGTCTCGCGGTCAAGGCTTTTCTCTCCCACGACTTCGCGCTGACCGGATCGGTCGGACGGTATTACCAGCCGATTCACTCGCTCCGTGACCACAACAGCCCCTGGTCGTTCGTGGACTTCTGGATCGGAGCCGACAGCGCGACGCCGGTCGGCCGGGCCGATCACGCGGTGCTCGGGTTCGAGCGCTGGTTCAACCCGAGTCTGTCGCTCTCGGTCGAGGGCTACTACAAGGCGTTCAGCAACGTGTTGAACTACAACATCGCCGATGACAACAGGGTGCGGGGAGACGAGTTCGTCATCATGAATGGCGACTCATGGGGCGTGGACGTACTCCTGCGGAAGTTCGCCGGCAACTGGAACGGCTGGCTGTCGTACAGCTTCGGCAAGTCACGGCGGCGGGACCCCGTGCAGCAGTTTCCTCCGGCGCATGATCGACGGCACTTCCTGAATCTGGTGGTCAACGGCCCCGGACCGTTGGGGAGCCGCATGAGCGTGCGGTGGGGATACGGATCGCCGTTGCCGTACACGGAGGTGCTCGGCGAGTGGAGTCATCGGGAGTACGTCGTCGGGGCAAACGGCTTCAGCGACTCCGACAACGAGCCGATCGCCGACCCCAGGCTGAACCAGGCGCGGTATCCGCACTACAGCCGGCTCGACCTCAGCTTCCGGTGGCAGGCCCGGGTGTTCGGCGGCGTGCTGCGGCCCTTCCTGCAGATCGTCAACGTGTACAACCGCGGGAACATCTTCCTCTACGTCTTCGACTACACGAACAGCCCGGGCACGCGCCAGGGTGTCTCGCAGCTGCCGTTCATTCCCAGTGTCGGCGTGGAGTTCGAGTTCTGATGTCACGCCATCGGTGGTTCCTGCTCCTCGCCGCCGGCGCCGCGGCGCTCGGTTGCGAGCTCGACGAGGTGAACGTGCCGGCACCGTCGCCGATCCTCGTCGTCCAGGGGGTCGCTCGCCTCGATCAGCCACAACAGTGGGTGCTGATCGAGCGGTCCTTCAATGGCACGCCGAACCTCGGGGAGGGCTCCTTCATTCCGGACGAGGGGCCCCCGGCGGTGCCCGTCGAGGGCGCGACGGTCTCACTGTCGAATCTGAGCTTCGCGGCCGATCCGTGCGGCACGTCGGTGACGCTGTTGGAGAGCCTGGGGCCCCCGGATCGGACTCAGCCGGGAGTCTACTGGACGGACGTCGCCTGTCCCACCATCCGTCCCGGCGACACCCTCGAGCTGCGGATCGTGGCCGACGGAGACGTCGTCACCGGCCGGACCGTCATCCCGGGCGCCAACGCCATGGTGCTGCGCACCGCCGACCGGTCGGTGACGCTGCCCGGGCCCGCGCTCCCATTCAACCGGGACGTCGATACCCTCGTGGCCGAGGTCGATCCCATCGCGGGACGCGTGCTGACCATCGAGATCCGCGAGCGCGTGTTCGACGAATCGCCCTGGCTCGTGGCGAACTCGAGCACGCAGTTCTGGGTCGATTCCACGGCCCTCACGCTCCCCGGGGATCTCCAGAACCTCTTCGAGGCCGAATTCGAGGAGCCGGGTGAGCTCATTCCCGATCTCTTCTCCGCCGGGCGGCTGTACACGGCGACCGTGGCGTATGCCGACCAGAACTTCCACGACTATCTGCGGTCGGCCAACTCCCCACTGACCGGCCGCGGCTTCATCAGCAGCGTTGAGGGTGGGTTCGGCTTCTTCGGGAGCCTCACGGCCGCACGGAACGACCTGCGGGTGGTGGGCAACATCGATGACCCGCGTGAGGGCACCTATCGCATGACCGGCTCGGTGGAGGGCGTCCCGGTGGCGATCGATTGGGAGCTGTATCTCAACCGAGGCCCGGACTCCGCGTCCGCGCCATTCTCCGCCTTCGTGGTGGGAACCTGGGTGCTGGGCGCGTACGACGCCTGGACGATCGGGGCCTTCGGCACGAGCGACATGACGACGTTCCTGGTGCAGCCGACCGGCGCCGAGACGCCGGAGGGAGCGCCGGAGCTGCGTGGCTGGGAGCTCAGGGGACGGTTGAGCGCGACCGCCGAAACGACGGTGACGGTCCGCGCCGATAACAACGTCGTAGGAACGCTCACGGCGGTGAAGACCGGCGGGTAGCGGAACCCCTAGGCTCCCAAGCAGTTAGACGCTACTTTGTCTATCCCGCGGCCGTGGCGGAACTGGTAGACGCGCCAGCCTTAGGAGCTGGTGGGGCAACCCGTGGGGGTTCGAGTCCCTCCGGCCGCACTGCGGCGCACCGCGCCGGCGCAGCGCAGATCTCGCGGCTCCACGCTACGGCTCCCCGGGTGCCTGCTCCTCGGCCTCG
>Ga0209536_100003919_pt1 | contig 23665 bp, 27 predicted proteins | sample DeeMarSeWOR28_12_FD_187461 | JGI IMG/M metagenome (GOLD analysis project Ga0209536, IMG submission 187461) | Marine sediment microbial communities from White Oak River estuary, North Carolina - WOR-2-8_12 (SPAdes) (version 2) | ecosystem: Environmental > Aquatic > Marine > Intertidal zone >...
GTTGAGTCTGTTCATTTTAGCCATTTCTACACAAACCTGTGGTTGAGTTTATTTTCAAGGTGCGTACAAATAACAGACTATGAAGCCGGACGCAAATCAGGCTTGTTCGGAATGCCGAATTAGTTGGATTTAAATGACTTCTGTGGTGAAATGCGCGCCAATTGTACAAAAATAAAAATTCAATTTTTTCGGGGACCTTCTGACTATGAAACATGGCTTACTTTTCTCTATATTAATGATTTTCTCATCTGCGGCGGCAGCCCAGGGCAGCAGTGTAACCATCAACACCAGCAGTTTTTACATCGGTGGCGGGCTTGGTTTTAATGGTCATAAAAATAGCAGAAGCGTCGGTTATCAATTCCTCGGCGGCTACGAGTTCGCCGGCAAGCTCAATGGCGACATCTCGAACGCGATCGAGCTGGGTTACATGGACACCGACAATTTCGACGATAAGAATTTACCTGATGGTGTAACAAACAGCACAAATCAAGAGGCAACAGGCTTGTGGCTGAACTATGTTGGATCCTACCCGATTGGCAACAAGGTTGAAGGCCTGTGGCGTCTCGGTCTGGATTTCGGTGACGATGACGGCATCATGGCAGGTGCCGGCATGGGTTATAACTTCAAACGCCACTGGGCGCTGCGTTCGGAATATGTTATCCGCGAGTCAGTAGACAGCTTCCAGTTCAACCTGCTGTATGGCTTCTAGTCAGTTATACAAACAATGATTGTTCAAGGGGCGGTCAATCCGCCCCTTTTTTCATCTGCCGAAAATTATCGGTAAATACAAGGTGTATGGTTTTTTGCCGCAAATCAGGCAAAAGTCGCAAAGAATTTTGTGTGCTTGAATGTAGAATAATTTATGTTCGCATCTTTAAGAGTTTTTGCATTCGCGCTATTTGCGTTCTTCGCGGCTAAAACTTCAGTATTGATAGCCTGGATGAAGCGAAGCGCAATCCGGGTATATGCTGATTAACGAAAATGGTTTTTGCCGCAAATCACGCAAAAGGCGCAAAGAATATTATCTGCATAAGCACATTAGTAATATATGGTTTTATATTAAGAGATTTTACATTTGCGACGTTTGCGTCATTCGCGGCAAATAACTCCGTGCCCTCTGATGCAATAACACTTTATTATGATCGACCGTATCGAAAAAATTCTTGAATTCTGGTTTGGTACTTTTCCCAATGCGTGGACCGGTGACGATTCAAAATATGACATGTGGTTCAAAAACGGCGCGGCATACGATTCGGAAATATTCAGTCGTTTCGGCACAGACTATTTTCGTGCAGCCGATGGGGAGCTCGATAACTGGTCACAATCACCGCGTGGACGCCTTGCGCTGATCATACTGCTTGACCAGTTCTCGCGGCATATACATCGGGGTACTGCAGAATCATTTGCACAGGATGAAAAATCACAACAGCTCTGTATAGATGGCATCAGTGCCGGTGATGATTTGAACCTGCACCCGGTCGAACGCAGCTTTTTCTATCTGCCGCTTGAGCATGCAGAAAATATGGAGCTTCAGAACCTGGGTATCGATGCATTCACGCAGCTGATACAGGACGTGCCTGAACAATACCGCAAGCCGTTTGAGGGTTCACTCGAATGGGCAGAAAAACACCGTTACGTGATCGAGCGGTTCGGCAGGTTTCCGGAGTTGAATGAAATACTCGTGCGTGAATCAACGCAAGAGGAAATTGCGTTTATTGAAGCAGGGGAGTATTCGTTTTTGTAATAGTCAGCAAATGCACGCACCTAACGAAAATATTATTTAGCCGCGAACAACGCGAACAACGCAAACAACTCGAAAGACGCGAACAACGCGAATAACGCGAATAACGCGAATAACGCGAATAACGCGAAAGACACAAAAGACGCAAAAGACTTATTGGTAATATAACGTGCGTCATTCCCGCGGAAGCGGGAATCCAGTGTTTAACAACAGTATTCTGCTAGATTATATCCGTATACAAGTCATTCCATTCCGGGTTTGATTTTTCAATAAGCTCCAGTTTCCATTTACGATTCCACTTCTTTATTCTCTTTTCGCGCTGAATTGCATTCGCCATGGATGAATGCATTTCGAAATAGACAAGCTTGTGAATACTGTACTTTTGCGTAAACCCGGGTACCAGATTGTTTTTGTGCTGCCACACTCTCTGTACAAGATTGCTGGTCACGCCCGCATACAGGGTTCCATTACGCTTGTTGGATAAAATATAGACTGCGGGTTGTTTCGACATGCCTGCTCCCTGGCTGTATGTGTATTTGAACACTGGATTCCCGCTTCCGCGGGAATGACGTGACTATAGATTACACAAAACGTAATTTGCGTTTATTAGCGTTCATTTGCGGACAAAAACCTCCATGTCCTCTGTGGCTGTATTAATGAATATATTTATCCCGCAGCTCGCGCCTTAATATCTTGCCGACGTTGGTCTTGGGCAGCTCGTCCGTAAAGAAAATGAATCTTGGGCGTTTGTAGTTTGTCAGGTCTTCCTTGCAGTAGTCGATAAGCGCATCCTCGGTTAAGGATGGATCGCTTTTAACGACGACTGCGGCAACGGCTTCGCCGCTTTTTTCATCGGGTATGCCGATAACACCGACTTCAAGTACGCCGGGATGATTGACAAGTACATTTTCAACTTCGTTGGGATAGACATTAAAACCTGATACCAGGATCATGTCTTTCTTGCGATCGACGATCTGCACATAACCCTGTTCGTCCATGAAGCCGATATCGCCGGTATGCAGCCAGCCGTCGGCGCTCAATACTTCAGCGGTGTCCTTGGGGCGTTTCCAGTAACCCTGCATGACCTGTGGTCCGCGTATGCATATTTCGCCGGTTTCACCGATTGGCAGTTCGTTCCACTCATCATCCTGTATGGAGCAGTCAGTTGAGGGTATGGGCAAACCGATCTTGCCGTTAAAGTTTTTCAGGTTCAGCGGGTTGATGCAGGCGGCGGGTGAAGTCTCTGTCAGTCCATAAGCTTCAAGTAAAGGCGCACCTGTAACATTTTTCCAGTGTTCTGCAACGGCGCGTTGTACAGCCATACCGCCGCCAAGGGTGAGTTTCAGCTGTGAGAAGTCGATATCCTTGAAGCCCGGTGTATTCAACAGGCCGTTGAATAATGTATTCACACCGGTGACGGCAGTGAATTTCACGCCCTTGAGTTCCTTGACGAAGCCCTTCATGTCACGCGGGTTGGTTATCAGGTAGACCAGTGCCCCGTATTTCATGAATGTCAGGCAGTTCGCTGTTAATGAAAAGATGTGATACAGCGGCAGGGCCGTGATAATGACTTCCTTGCCTTCTTCCATGATGTTATGGATCCAGGCCGACGCCTGTTGCATATTGGCAACCATGTTCCTGTTGGTCAGCACAGCACCTTTTGAAACACCTGTGGTGCCGCCCGTGTACTGCAGGAATGCAATGTCGTAGTGGTTGGTGGGTACGGTTTCAAAGCGGTGCTGCGAACCAAGTTTCAGCGCTTTGCTGAACGCTACCGCGCCGGGCAGTTTATATGCGGGCACCATTTTCTTTATGCGCTTGACGACAAAATTAACGATTGCCGATTTCGGAAAAGGCAGCATGTCGCCCATGCGGGTAACGATGACATGCTTGATGGGTGTTTCTTCAATGACTTCTTCCAGCACGTGGCAAAAATTTTCAACAATGATGATGACTTCGGCGCCAGAGTCTTTCATCTGGTGTTTGAGTTCTCTTGCTGTATACAGCGGGTTGGTGTTCACGACTACCATGCCGGCGCGCAGGATGCCAAATAAGGCGACAGGATTTTGCAGCAGGTTGGGCATCATCACCGCAACTCTTGTGCCTTTCGCAAGGCCAAGCTCGTGCTTCAGGTATGCGCCCAGTTGCGAAGTAAACTGTTTTACTTCTTTGTACGTTATTATCTTGCCAAAATTCGAATAAGCAGGCAGATTTTCAAATTTGCATACACTCTGGTCGAAGATATCTGCTACGGATGCATACTCTTCAATCGAGATTTCTGCAGGTACGCCTTCCGGGTAACTTTGTAGCCATGGTTTAGACATTGTTTACTCCTTGTGCTGCAGTGTTATATTTTTCAAGAATAGCTCTATGAAAATTCAAATGCACGGATTTTTCCTGATTCGTTGTTATGAGAAATATGTATGCTGAATGCTTATTCGTAGTTCCACCACAGAGAAAGTTCCGGAATATATGTAACCATCATTAACCATATCAGCATCAGCAGCAGGAACGGCAGTGTGGATTTAAACAGCGTGACTATGGTTTTGCCAAAACGCTGGCTTGCAATAAACAGGTTGATGCCGACGGGCGGTGTTGAATAACCTATCTCAAGGTTGGCCAGAAATATAATGCCCAGGTGTACCGGATCAATGCCGTAGCGAGTCGCTAGCGGAAGAATCAGGGGCACAACAACGATGAGCGCGGAGAAGATATCCATCATTGCGCCTACCAGTAGCAGGAACAGGTTCAGCAAGAGCAAAAATTCGAGCGGGCTGGTGATGTGATCCTCTATGGCGGCAAGCAGTTTCATTGGCAGCTGTGCATCGATCATCAGATTGGTCAATCCAAGAGCTACCAGCAGGATGGCGAGCAGACTGCCAAACAGCACGCAACTTTCAACCAGCAAATCAAAAAACTGTTTGCGCAGATCGATTTCCCTGTAGATGTAGACCTCCACCATAATGACATAGGCGGCCGTAGCTGCAGCTGCTTCCATGATCGATACATATCCGCCGAAGATACCGGTAACAACGCCGATTGGCAGGAACAGGTCCCAGATACAGCCTTTGATCGAAGCTGCCAGTGTACTGAATTCGAACTTGTGCCTGTCGACATGGCTCTTGTTGCCGTAGATCATGCTGTACACGGCCAGTATGATCATCAGCAGGGTGCCTGGCACGATGCCGGCAAGAAACATTTTTTCGATACTGACGCCGGCCACGATACCGTATATCAGAATGGCGAGGCTGGGTGGAAACAACAGGCCCAGCGAGCCGGATGTGGTGAGCAGCCCCAGCGAGAATCTCTCTTTATAACCTTCGCCCCTGAGGATGGGGTAAAGCAGACCGCCAAGCGCCAGTATGGTTACACCGGAAGCACCGGAGTATGCGGTAAAAAAAGCGCATGAGCCAACGGTGACGATGGCCAGGCCGCCAGGCATCCAGCCCAGTGCGGCACGGTAAAAATTAACCAGCCGCTGTGGTGCGCCGCCGCTCGACATCAATACGCCCGCAAATGTAAACAGGGGTATGGCAATCATATTGGGCGATGATGCCAGCCGGTTCATTTCGATAACCAGGATATCAGGGCTGATGTCTGCGCTGTGACTGGCGAGCAATCCGCCGGCAGCGAGTACAGTGAATAGCGGAGCGCCTATCATTGCAACAACAACAAGAATTATTGCTGCTGCAATCATCATTTCGTCCTGGTAAAACAGATCAAAAGAAAATGCAGGCCGAGCAGGCCGAACCCAAATGGGTATATAAAGGTAAACGGCAGGGCCCAGCGTTCATTTGCCGGCGCATATTGCCACTCGTCCACCACAAAGATGCCTGCGTAGTAACACATGAGCAGGCATACGGCTGCGGAGAACAGCGCCAGCGGGCAGCGCAGCATTGATATCTGGCGCTTGCTCATGAATGCTGTCAACACATCGATTTTTATATGCCGCAGTTTTGAAGTCGCGAGCACGGCGCCCATGGAGCCGCAGACGATTAACAGGTTGCGATTGATGATCTCGATTTCCGGGAAACCGAAATCGAAAAAGTTGCGCGTAATGATCTGGAATAATGAAAGGGCGAGCAGTAAAAACAGGCTGAAAGCAGCGATGATGCTTTCTACCTTAACCAGCCCCTGTTGGAATTTTTCAATCACTGATGTCCTTGGCGGGACTTTCGACAGCTTGTTCAGTCGTGGTCTCAGCCGTATCAGGCTCATCATTCGACTGACTGGCAGTTTGATTGCGGTATTCCGTCAGCATTTTCTCAGTCCTGGTAAACATCTCTGCCGGAATATAATCAGTTTGCTCAAGATAGACTGCGGCACTGTCGCGAATAGCGAGTATTTCATCCATGTCAACTTCGTCCCAGTCGAACATGAACTCGATGCCGTTTTTTTCCAGGATGACGATACTTTTTCTGTTTTCTTCGCGCGCATTGAGCCGTATTTCATCGCTCATGGCTTTACCGGTTGTCTTTAGCAACTGCTGTAAATCTTCAGGCAACTTGTTATAGAAGCGGTTGCTGACGATCAGGCCGCCAATGGCATTGGTGAGCGGGATTCGGGTGGCGTACTTGAGTTTTGAATACCATTGCAGTGCGATAGCACCGAAGGTGGATGTGTATACCGTATCAATGCTGCCGTGCTTGGCGGAAAGCTGGGTATATACATCGATGATTGAAAGCGGTATCGGGTCGATATTGGCGGCTTTAAAAAAGGCCTCTCCCAGCGGGTCACCCTGCCATAACCAGATGCGCAGCTTTCTTATGTCATCGACCGAGGTGATGCGCTGGGTTGAGAAAAAATGAATAAAACCGACTTCAGGCCAGCCCAGCAATTCAAATCCACTTTCGCGGAAACCGATTTCCAGGTCAGGCATGATCTGTTCGCGAATGTAATCCGATTCCTCGACATTCTTGAACAGGAAAGGCATCTCCAGAACACGCGCGGGAGAATATATGCGACCGATGCCGTAGCCGGTAAACATGCCGCCATGCAGCTGGCCTTTGCGTATTTTACGCAGCACATCGGGCTCGTCACCCATGACGCCGCCGGAGTACATCTTGAATTTAATGCGGCCATTGCTTTTTTCCTCGACTTCCTTGACCCAGTCATCGAGGATTTTTGACCACGCAGTGCCCGTGGGCATCAGGGTGGCAAATTTCAGCGTGTAAGTTTTAGCGATACTGTTGCTGCTGATTGCAAGCAGCAGTATCAGGCAAAGCGTTCTCAGAACCATTCACTTTCCTTTTCCAGTAATAATGCAGCCTTGCGCTTTGCGATCTGATTTTGCAGGCCGAGTTCCGGCATCAGGTCATCGGGGGCATTAATGATGCTTGTCAGGCGCTGATGGAAGTCATCACGGTCCTGTTGCTGACGCGCGAGGTACTGCGCCTGCAGCAGGTCAGGAATCAGCAGTTTGCTGCCGGTAATTTCACGTGCACGGTCGAAATGCTGCCGGGACTTGTCAAAGTTGCCACCCAGCATGGGCGCGCGGCTGCCGTAATAGACACCGAAGTACATGTGTGCGCCGCCATAATAAAAGGTATCGTCAAGTTCGATCACGCGTTGCATCAGGGCCGTGGCCCTGGAGAGTTGCGCAATGGCTTCGGGGTCATCGCGGTGCATGTCGACCCACTTGGCCCAGTTGCTGGCAGACCAGAACATGGCGGCAACGTCAGCTTTACCGAGTCGGCTGACCTGTTTTTCAAAATCAGCAATCGGCGTGTTTTTCAGATCGCTGGTGCCATTGATTTCCAGCGCGACGAGTCCGTGCCTGAGTCCGCGCTGATAAAAATCAGAAGCGCGTTCGGGCCTGTTGTCCTCGTTGAAGCCGTAGGCCAGGCCATAGAATGCCTGGGCTGCGTAGGTGTGCAGCAGGGCGTTTTCCGGGTCGATCCTGATCATGCCCTGGAGCATGTTGAGGTTGGCCGGGATCGAGTCTTCAGCCAGATCGAGGTCGGTTTCATGATTGAGGGCTTCAACACCGCTTTCAATCAGGGGGACGGAGGATCGAACCAGCATCTGGTCCATGGAGCAGGCAGTGAACAGGAAGCTGGTGATTAATAAAAGAATGAGGCGCATGGCTGGTCGCTTGTTTTTATGTGCATTTAGGTACAAATGCGCATTGTGAATCTATTTTATTAAATAATCTAGTGGAAAAACCAGTAGCCGGCAATGATGGAGGTCAATATTCCTGCGACATCGGCTATCAGCGCGCAGGATATGGCATGACGCACATGCCTGATGCCGACACTGCCAAAATACACGGCAAGTACATAAAACGTTGTTTCGGTGCTGCCCTGCATAATCGCTGAAACGGTTGCCGGAAACGAATCGACACCGAAGTTGTTCATGGTCTCCAGCATCATGGCGCGGGCGCCGCTGCCGCTCAGCGGTTTCATCAGGGCAGTCGGCAACGCCTGGATGAAATCAGTATTGACCCCGATACTGGAGAGCATGAACTCGAGTCCGACGATCAGGCCATCGAGCACCCCGCTGGCCCTGAGCACGCCGATAGCCACCAGCATGCCGACCAGGAAAGGAATCAGCCTGACGGCGACATCGAAGCCTTCCCTTGCGCCATCGATAAAGGCATCGTAGACATTGATCTTGCGCCACCAGCCGGCGCCAAGGAACAGCATGATGAGGCTGAACAGGATCAGGTTACCGAGCAGGCTTGATGTCGACGCCATTTGCTCGGCCGGCTGCGCCAGCAGGAAGGTTGCCAGCAGGGCCATTAATAGCGCAAAACCGAACAGGTAGGCGAGTATGACCTTGTCAAACAAGCTGATGCGCTGCACCCAGGCGACAGCGATGAGACCGGCCAGTGTCGATGCCGAGGTGGCCATCAGGATCGGAATAAATACCGCTGTCGGGTCGGCCGAGCCCTGTTGTGCCCGATACATGAATATCGTGACCGGCAGCAGTGTTACTGATGAAGTGTTCAACACCAGGAACAGTATTTGCGCATTACTGGCGGTGTCCTTGTTCGGGTTGAGCTGCTGCAGGTCCTGCATGGCTTTCAGTCCCATTGGCGTGGCCGCGTTATCCAGCCCCAGCATGTTCGCTGCAATGTTCATGGTAATGCTGCCATGTGATGCATGGCCCCGGGGAACCCCGGGCATCAGCCGGGTAAACAGCGGTTCGAGTATGCGCGCCAGTACATTGATAAGTCCGGATTTTTCCGCGATGCGAAAGAAGCCCAGCCACAGGCACAATACACCGATCAGTCCAATCGCGACTTCAACGCTGAGTCCAGCCATGTCGAAAGTCGACTGCATGATTTCGCTGAAGATGGCGGCATGGCCATTGACCAGCCACTGATACAGGGCGGATATAAAGCCAACAGCAAAAAAGCCGAACCAGATGTGAGCCAGCATCTAAAACAAGGGACGAGGGGCCAGGGACGAGGGACGAGGATGATGAGTCATGGGTCTTGTTTGTATCGTCCCGCTGTTATTGTTATTGATGCAGGCGTCAATAATATCAGTGAATGGTGAATGGTGAATAGTGTGTAGGCATGCATAACCCTTCGGTAGGCTCAGGGCGATCGGATTTAAAAGCGTTGCAGGAGATCTTCGTGATAATGAACAAGAAGAATTGACCGCAGAGACGCGGAGACGCAGAGAAAAGATTTTTTACAGGGTAATTATTCGCGTATTTTGCGTTGTTTGCGGCAAATCAAATATATTGTTAACACAGGTGAGCCGCAAAAAACGCAAAGCCCGCAAAATTGTTTTCAGAATGTAGGGTGCGCCGTGCGCACCGTGAGGTTAAATTTGATTAACTGTATAGGTGCTGGTGCGTACGGCGCACTCTACAACTCTAATAAATACTTTGCGCTCTTTGCGTTTAATAATATGTGTCTAACAGCGCTGTGTTCAGTCTGCGCTTGAATTCATGACCTCATCGGTGAGCCTGAGCATGTGCTTGACGTGGCTGCCTTCCCAGTAGACCTGGCCGCAGCTGGTGCATTGCCAGAATTCATCGAAATACAGGCGTGTCCTGGGCTCGAGCAGGTGTTCGATCGCTTCCTTGTCTACCGCTTCAACGATGCCGTTACAGCGGGTACAGCGGCCGAATGGAATGATCTGGCTTCTCAGGTCAAAACGCCTGATGACTTCGTCCAGTTGTTTGCGCGGGTCATGTTCACGGATGCAATAACCGTGGGTAATGATGCTGCGTTTCAACAGGTTGCGGTCACGGGTGAGCAGGACGCGATGTTCCCTGGCTGAAGTGTCCGCCAGCTCATCATCGGTAAAATCGTTTTTATACAGGGAATCAAAGCCGAACTGGCGCAGGTAGCGTGCAAGCCGGCCGAGATGGCAATCCAGCACGAAGGATGTCTCACGAAGAGGCTCCTCCCTGAGCTTGAGTATCGGGGTAACATCGACGCTTTCAAACATGGGGTAGATGCTCAGCTCATCGTCCCGTTTGACGATATAACTGAAATCGACGGACTTGCCATTGGCCAGTATGATTTCCACCTCGGTGTGGGGCACGCCGAGTGATTCAATCAGGTCTTTTACTGATGTGCGCCTGTTGAGCTCGATCTTGAAGCGGGTCTGCTTCCGGGCGTCACGCAGAAAATCATTTAATTCCGCATAAAACCTTAAATGAACATACGACATAAAGTGTAATTTTCAGGAATTAATCTGGCATTGGGCACCAGATTTACCTGAACGGGGAGCTTTCACAAGCATGATCATTCGTAAATTTAAATACAGAAAAATATACGCTCGCAGAGGCGCCGAGATCGCACAGGAAGGCCAGATGACGGTATTATTTCATCAAGTAAAAACATGTGTTACCTCTGCGTGCTCAGCGCCTCTGCGAGATCAGCGGCCACCTGCCTGAGGGCCTATATTACTGTAGCTGCTCCAGTTAGCGCAGCTGGGACTGTGCCCAGCTGGTCAGGCTGCGTAAATCCATGGCGCCGGCCTTTTGCGCCACAACCTGTCCGTTCTTGAATATGGCTATCGTCGGAATGCTGCGAATTCCATAGCGGGCGGCAATGGATTGCTCATTCTCGGTGTTCAGCTTGGCCAGCAGCATGTTTGGCTCAAGCTGTTGGGCTGCCTGCTCGAAAACCGGCGCCATCATTTTGCACGGGCCACACCAGGGCGCCCAGAAATCAACCATCACGGGCAGCTCATTGTTGGCAATAATCTTGTTGAAATTAGCTGAAGTCAGTTCAAGCGGTTTTTTGTTGAACAACGGTTTTCCGCATTTGCCACAGACGCCGCCTGAATCCAGCTTGTCTTCCGGTACCCGGTTCGTTGCCAGGCAGCTTGAACAAACAACATGTTTTGAATGGCTCATCATTAAACAACCAGGAATCAACTATATAGCATCGTATATTGGGGTAATTCAGCTGAATTCAACCCCCTGTTCATGCCGTTGGCTGCCTGTATATTAAGCAGAGGCTTTGGATTAATATATCCTTATACAGCTCGAAGCGAGGCCCTTCCGATCAATGAAACCGGTTTATAAAGTGATTTTCCATAGTCAGGGCAAGATTTACGAGCTGCATGCCAGCAACGTCAGCCAGGGGGAGATGTATGCTTTTGTGGAAATCGAGGGCATTATTTTCGATGAGCATACTGAACTGGTGGTGGACCCGTCTGAAGAGAGACTGAAAGATGAATTCTCAGGCGTGGAAAAGACCTATATACCGATGCACTCGATTATCCGTATCGATAAAGTCAGCAAGCAGGGCAGCAACAAGATTGTTGATTCTGATACAGGCGGCAATATCACACCTTTCCCTTACACGATGCCACCCGGGAGTGACAAAAAATGATAGAGAGTGGCGATGAGTAAATTCATATTATCGATTGGTTTGATTTCTGCAGCCTTGCTGAGCGCCTGCGATAACAGCCAGCTTGTAAAAGACGAGAATTCACAGTTTTATTCAGTGTCACCGGGTTCCACGTTTACTCTCAATCGTGAGCTTACGATCCAGCCTGATAATACTTCCGTATATCTGCAAAACGGCACAATAGAACCGGTTAAAAATATCGACTTCTACAAACCGCATTGCAAATTCGAGCTATACACAATCAGTGAACAGGCAAGGGTGGTCAAGCCGGACACCTTTGTTGTTACAAAAATTGTTGATCAGAGGGAGGATGTTTCGACTCAATGGCCGACGTACGCGGGATTGGGTATGGCATTGGGTGATGGCCCGGTGCATCTGACCTTTTCGACCACCATGTACCTTGAGTCAAAGATACAGCCCGATGTGTTCCGCATGAATTGCAAGAGATGGGACTGGCCCGCTACTGGCGATTATTTGAGTATCAATGAAATGCGCCAGGCGCTTGGCGACTACTTTACGTTGACACTGGCGGATTAGCTTAATCTGCGTCAATCATGGCGCTGACCACGGCAGTCCAGGTTTTTGCGATATTGTCGAGGTTATAGCCGCCGCCGCCCATGGCGACCACGCGACCGTCGCAAAATTCGTTTGCGATGTGGCAAAGCCTTGTGACAGCATGGTGATGGGCGGCCGTCGAGTAGGCCATATGAGTTATCGGGTCTCCGGCAATGCTGTCTGCCCCGCATTGAATTAACACAAACTCGGGTTTGCTTTTTCGAATAAATTCTTCGGCACGCGGCCATAATTTGATAAACAGTTCATCGCCGGCTGCCGGTGGCATCGGGATGTTCAGCTTGGTACCTTTGGCGTCGCCATTGCCGCTTTCAGCAGCATCGCCGGTTCCCGGATACAGAAAACGACCGTCCTCGTGGAAGTCAACAAAGATCAGGTCGGGATCATTCTCAAAACTGTAAAAAACACCATCGCCATGGTGAGCATCGATGTCTATGTATGCAACCCTGTTGATGCCGTGCTTGTGGCGGAGATATTCAATGGCTATACCGCAGTCATTGACAACACAAAACCCGGCCGCAGTGTGGCGTCTTGCATGATGCAGCCCGGCGATAGGTATGAATGCTCTTTTGTACTCGTTATTGATGAGACGATCAATAGCATTGCACACCGTGCCCGCGACCGTGAGCACGGCTTCATACATGCCAATAAATGCCGGTGTATCCCCCTGGTCAAGAAAACCGCTGCCCAGTTTGGACATGTGTTTTACTTTCCTGATGTAGTCCCGTTCATGGAACAGTTCGAGAACATCCTGCGTGGTCATGACCGGATTGAGCACATCGACCTGCCAGTCAAGGGACTTGCTGTACAGCGCATTGCGGAATGCATCATGACGCAGCGGACCAAAAGGGTGATCATCACCGAATGCATAACGGGCAAGTTCGTTACCCAGGTAAACACAACATGTATGCTTTGCGGTCATGGTCAGAGGTGGCTCAGAATAATTCTCATAAAGTTCCGCGAGTTTTAAACGTAACAGCACACCAGGAAGGAACTGTGAGAAAATCCCGCTTCAATCACTCGAGTTTATATGTTTCCAATCCACGATGACAATCCTACCCGCATCACGCCTTATGTCACCTACGCGTTGCTGTCGGCCTGCGTACTGATTTTTTTCTGGCAGGTTTCACTGGGTGATGCTGCGCAACAGGCCGTGTATTCTTTCGGTGTTATCCCCTCAGTCCTGTTTGCCAGCAGAAGTCTGCCGGTAGAGCTGGAAATATTGCCGGCCTGGATGACTATATTCTCATCCATGTTTTTACATGGCGGCTGGATGCACCTGATCGGTAACATGCTGTATCTGTGGGTGTTCGGCAATAATGTTGAAGATGCCATGGGACATAAACGCTTCATCCTGTTCTATTTATCATGCGGGTTGCTGGCGGCGCTGACACAGGCTGTGCTGAATCCTGACTCTGAAATTCCAATGATAGGGGCCAGCGGGGCGATCTCCGGGGTGCTGGGTGCCTATGTGCTGCTGCATCCGCATGCGCGAATACTGGTGGTAATACCCATAGGTATTCTTATTTACACGCCATGGATTGCGGCCTACTGGGTACTTGGCTTCTGGTTTGTGCTGCAATTGATTAATTCACTGGTCAGCGCCAGTGATGCCGGTGGTGTCGCCTATGGTGCGCATCTCGGCGGATTTGTCGCGGGCATGCTGTTGATCCCGTTGTTCAAATACAGGCATGTCTCCCTGTTTTCACCGTCGAAAAGAAGATAAAGGTATTAGCCGCGAAATACGCAAACGGCGCGAATGTCAAAACTTTTAAAGATACAGATATAAAATAACATACATAAAAATCAACCAGAATTGTTTGCGCTTTTTGCGTTATTTGCGGCAAAAAAACTATATACATTAATCAGCGTAAAGTCGTGCAGTGGTAGTCTCGTAGCCTGGATGAAGCGCAGCGGAATCCGGGTGTTTTTCGAGCAATCATGCTTGAGTCCCCGGATTCCGCTGCGCTTCATCCGGGCTACGGTATGTATTCATGAAAGATCATATTTCAGTGCAGGGGACTTACATATTGCTGCTTCAGTGCAACCATGAGGCCGAGTTGTCGATAGGGAAGCCTGGCAAGATGAAAACCGAACCGGGATACTACCTGTATGTGGGCAGTGCATTTGGCCCTGGTGGTATACAGGCCAGGGTAAATCACCATATGCAAATAGCCGAGCGTCCCCACTGGCATATCGATTATTTACGCACTGTGGTCGTGCTGGTCAATGTATGGTGTGTATACGGCTCCCGCTATGAGCATGAGTGGGCACGTGGCCTGTTGCAGAGTGATGCAGCAAAAGTACCGTTAAAAGGATTCGGCTCGTCCGACTGTGATTGCACAACGCACCTGTTTTATTTCGAGCACAAACCCACCAAGGCAGCATTGGAAAAGTTGCTGAATAACAGACTGGCAACTATCGAGGTTTACCATCCTGATTTCTCGCAGAGGCGCAGAGCGCGCAGAGGATTTTGATTGTGTGTCATCTCGACTGAAGGGAAAGATCTCCCCAGATTCGTCACACCGTTTTAAATATGTAACCTGAGTGAATGCCCTGCTTCTGGAGATCTCTCACATTTGTTCGAGATGACATGTTATTCACTGTTCACTGATATCGGTCTTGTAGCCTGAATGAAGCGCAGCGGCATCCGGGGTATGCTTCGCGTTAAAACACTGGGGCTTTAGCCGCGAAAAACGCAAACGGCGCGAATGTAAAAACCTTTAAAGATACAGACATAAAATAATATACATTCAAATCAACCAATAATTCTTTGCGCTTTTTTGCGTTATTTGCGGCAAAAAATATACGTTAACCAGCGTGAGGTCGTGCAGCGCCAGGCAGTCTCGTAGCCTGGATGAAGCGCAGTGCAATTATCTATTAATGCCCGGGTCAGACGTTACATTCTTTCGACCAGTATCGCTTTGATCTCTTCGTTTGTGAGTACAATCGGGTTGGTTTTCATGCTGCTTCCCCTCGAGTGCTCAACCACGTGATCGAGAGCAGATGATTCCAGTCCATACCTGGAAAGCTTTTCAAGTTGCAGATCGTATGTCCATTGCTGTAAAAGTTCTACCAGCTTATCCAGGGCGTCGCTGGTTGATTTGAAGCGTCTCTGTGACAGTACTTCACTGACGCGCGCATAGCGGTTGATTGCAGCATTGTCGGGCTCGCGTTCGAGCATGGCATTGATGTTCATCTCTGTGGCGGCAGCTATCAGGGTGCCACAAACAACACCGTGCGGGACTGGATAAAATGCACCAAGCGGCGACGCCAGGCCGTGCACCGAGCCGAGACCGGTTTGTGCCAGGTTTATCCCCGATATCAGCGAAGCGTAAGCCATGCGTTCACGCGCCTGCGCATCTGCGCCTTCACTCCGGTACAGCCTGACCAGGCCATCGCGCGCGGCGCGCAGCCCGCTTATGCCAAGAGCATCAGTGAAAACATTGGCCTTTATCGAGACATAGGATTCGATCAGCTGTGTCAGTGCGTCCATGCCATTGGCTGCAATCACGTCCCCGGGGCAGGTTGACAGCAGCTCGGGGTCAACGATGGCAATCTCGGCGACCAGCCTGTCATCACGAAAAGATTTCTTGAAGCCGGCATCACCCTGTCTACTCAGTACTGAATTTTTCGTCGCTTCGCTGCCTGTACCTGCGGTCGTCGGTACCGCGATTAGCGGAACGGCCGGGCCCTTATAGGGCATTTCGGGACCGACGCCTTCGAGAAAATCCATCACCGATTGCTTGACTCGAAGCAGGCCGGCGATGGCCTTGGCAGCATCCATCGCGCTGCCTCCGCCGATGCCAACGACGACCTCTATGTTTGCTGCTGCGTACTCATTGACGGCATCATCGACCATTTCGGGTGAGGGCTCGCCAGCTATGCTTACATGTTCATAACTGATACCCAGTGTTGAGAACTGCTGCAGCAACTGATGCCAGCGCCCGGAGTCGGGAAAGGAGCTTGCGCCGGTCACGATTAACGCACGCCTGCCGAATTGCCCGGTCAGTTCCGCAGTGCGGCTGAATGCGCCACTGCCGAACTCGATGCGTGGCAGGCGGGCAATCGAGAAAGGGTTGAAATGCGTGATCAAGCTGGAAACAGTCCGGTGTAGGGCGCGCCTGTGCGCGGCTGCGCCATCCAGTCAGCGACGGTTTCACGCCACTTTTTATAGTGTTCTGTTTCCTTGTGTCTGGCGGCCTCGGCAGTGCTTTCGTAGGCTTCGTAAAGTACAAACTGCGATGGGTCATCTGCGGACTGCAGCACATCGAAGCGTCGATTGCCCGGCTCGGTCACGGAAGATTCATGATTCAGACGTGAGGCATCGATAAAATCATCGATATGCTCCGGTTTTACAGTGACATATACGATTGTGACCTGCATGGCGGTTTACCGGTTATTAAACAGTCTCGAATGGTAACATTTTGTTTTGAAATTGACATGATACGCACTACAGCTGTTTATTAGCCGGAAAAGATGTAACAGGAACGCAATCTTATGTCACAACTTCGTAATATCTTCGGGTTACACTTGATTATTGTGTACATCAGTATCCTTTCCAGCAAAAGTGCGTGAAGCGCAGTTTGATACCTGCAAAAGACCCGTGTTTTTTTCTCATAATGGTAGCCGTGAATCCTGACCAGAATATATCGCGAAAATTTGATGAGGAAATGGAAAACCTCAGAAATTACGTGCTGAAAATGGGTGGCTTTGTCGAGCAGCAAATACGCAGGTCAACTGATGCACTCAAGACACTTGATGACAGTGAAGCAGAAGCGGTGGTGCGTAATGATAAGTCTATCAATGAGCTTGAAGTATCTATTGATGAAGAATGTGCCCGCATCCTGCTTCGGCGCCAACTGGCATCATCAGATCTGAGAATGGTAGTGACCGTGATCAAGACCATTACTGACCTTGAGCGTATAGGTGATGAAGCGAAAAGGATCGCGAAGATGGCGATCGATATTTCCGAACATGGCGGCGTGTTTCACAAGCGTTACATCGGGATAACACACTTATCCGAGCATGTCATCAGGATGGTGCATAATGTACTTGATGCCTTTGCAAGGCTCGATGCAGAAGCGGCATTCGATGTTGTGCGTAATGATGAAAAGGCAGACGCTGAATATCAGTCGATAATGCGGCAAATGCTTACCTACATGATGGAAGATCCAAGAACGATTTCCGAAAGTCTCGATATAATGCAGGCGGCTCGTGCCCTCGAGCGAATTGGAGACCATGCAATGAATATCGGTGAATACGTTATTTACCTGGTTTTGGGTAAAGACATTCGCCATGTTTCAATTAAAGACGCCGAGAGAGATATTGTGTCATGAACAATGCTGTAATACTGGTTATCGAAGATGATGATGGCATTCAGGATATGCTGACATATTCATTGGAGCCGGATGGTTTTGAATTGCATTCCGCCTATACTGCGAAACAGGGTTGGGAAATAATTGAGGACAAGCAGATAGATCTTGTCCTGCTTGACTGGATGCTGCCGGATAAATCGGGCATCGACCTTCTCCACCGTATAAGAAAGTACTATTCACAACTGCCGGTGATCATGATTACTGCACGTGCTGAAGAAGAAGATCGTGTGCTGGGGCTCGATTTAGGAGCGGACGACTATATCACCAAGCCGTTTTCGGTGAGGGAGCTGAAGTCGCGAATACAGGCGGTACTCAGACGCACAATGACGGATGAACAGCCGATACAGGTTGGTGATTTATATCTTGATCCTGTCAGCCAGCGAGTCAGGGTGAAAGACCAGGCAATAAATCTGCCGCCGACCGAATTTCGCTTACTGCACTATTTCATGAGCCACCCGGACAGGGTGTTCACGCGCGGCCAGTTACTGGACCAGGCGTGGGGCGCCCAGGTGTATGTCGAAGAGCGCACCGTGGATGTACATATACGGCGATTGCGTAAAAACCTTGAACCCTATAATCTGGATGCACTCATTCAAACAGTGCACGGTAGAGGTTACCGCTTCTCTAGACAAATATGAATTCCGGGCTGCGCAGGGAAATAATCAATCTCGTTGCCTCAGGCGTATTAATTCTGATACTGGGTGCATTTACCGGTTACACGCTTGAGCTTCTGGTTGCGGGTTTAATTGGCTATATAGCCTGGCATCTCTACAATCTTTCAAAGTTGATCAGATGGCTTAGTAAACCAACAAAGGCATTACCCGAATCAATAGGTATATGGGATGAACTGTATTACCAGATATATCATCTCTATCAGCGCCAGCGGAAAGCCAGAAAGAAACTCAAAAACATTGCCGATCGTTTTCGAAACACTACTCAGGCGTTACCGATTGCGGCCATAGCATTAAATAAAAGCAATGAAATCGAGTGGTTTAACCAGGCTGCGGAACGCATATTCAATTTAAAGCATGCAACAGATGCGGGAAGCCGTATAAATAATTTGATACGCCAGCCTGCGTTTACAAATTATATTATGGAAAGAAATTTCAAGGAGGCGATTGAGCTGGAAGTTAATCATCGGCAGCTATCCATATGCATCACACCCTACGGGCATGATCAGTTTTTACTTACGGCAGGAGATATAACACAGCAACGACAGCTTGATGATATGCGCCGTGACTTTGTTGCAAATGCGTCGCATGAGTTACGCACACCACTTACGGTGATTTCGGGTTTTGCCGAGGCCTTGTGTGATCATGCAGATAGCAGGATGAAAGCGCCACTTGAGAAGATTCAGCAACAAACTGTGAGAATGCAGCAAATAATGGATGATTTGATCATTCTCGCAAGGCTCGAATCCAAGCTGGCGCCGTTGCTGCATGACAGGGTGGATCTGGAGGAACTGGTCCAGCAAGTTTATCATGACGCGATCATGATCGATCATGACCGCCATGAAATAATTCTTTCAACACAGCCGACCAGTATTATGGGCAATAGTGTTGAGTTGCAAATGGCTATTAGCAATCTTGTTACTAATGCCATTCGCTACACGCCGGAAAATGGAACCATCAGGTTGTTTGTCAGCGTTGATGATCACGGTGTTCATGTTGGTGTTGAAGATAACGGTATTGGCATCATGCCCGAGCATATCGGTCGATTAACGGAACGTTTTTATCGCGTTGATCCGGGCAGGTCGAGGGAGCAGGGCGGTACGGGTCTCGGGCTTGCTATCGTCAAGCATGTGCTCGATCGGCATAACGCCAGCTTGCATGTTCACAGCGTGCCGGGGAAAGGCAGCCTGTTTCGCTGTGATTTTGAGCTGTTCGAGCAAGAAAAAGAAGAAAAAGCGGCATAAGGTGGTTATGCCGGTACCTTTACACGGCAAGCAGCATGTGTCAGCGCCTCCGCGAGAGCATAAAGAGTTTAATCTCGCAGAGACGCTGAGTTCGCAGAGAACTTCAAAACATTACTATTATTTTGCCCCGGCTTATCCTTGCGTACTCTGCGCCTCTGCGAGAGTATAAAAGATCTTAATTTCGCAAAGGCGCCAACTACGCCAGGAACATCAAAACATTACAACCGTTTTAACCCGAGTCATCTTTGCGTTCTTTGCGCCTCCGCGAGAGTAGAAAAGATTTCAATCTCGCCAGGGGTGCCAGATTCGCGGCTAAAGCCGCTCCTGCAGATTCAGGCTTTCAGGTAACGGAATCATCCTGTTCTGGCTCTGCAGCATACAACTCATTCAATATCTGCAATAGCGTGGTTCCGTCATCTGCGACCAGGGTGTGACCCGCGGGTGTAATGATGACCGAACTCCTGCCCTGTATGGCTGGAATATTATTCATATCCTGGCTGTAACCGGGAACGAGTTCATCACCGGCGAAGCCAACCGGGTCGAGCCTTACCACTGACACATACTTGATGTCAGGGTGCTGCTGTGCGTTGAGCCAGTAAAGCAGGCTGCCCGGATAAGGATGTGCGAGGTCGAACAATAATCCACGCGAACGACGCAAGGTATCGTAACCACTGCCCCCGAAGAAGCTCTTCAGTCCTCCAAATATCCCGGACTCATCGGTCGCCTTCAGCGCCCGGTTGGCCAGGGTGGTGCCAACATGCGGGCTGGCGATGGTGATCAGCGCCTTGACCTTGTGGTTGTTGCTCCTCACCAACGCGGTACGCGCTACGATACCACCGGCGGAGTGGCCAACGATGACCAGGTCTTCATCAGGATGTAATGCCTGGATTGTCGCCAGCATGACCAGGAACTGGTCCGTCTGCACAATAATCGGTGCTTCTGCTGGAAGATCAACAACATAAACCTTGTTTGCTGCATCCTTGCCCGGGCCGACCAGGACAGGTGCAGCAGTGACGGGTGCAGAAGAAATCAGGCCACCGCGTTTCCAGCCATTGGCGTCCAGCAGGCTGTTGATGCCCGTGACTTCCCATGAATCCGCGCTGGCCAGATAGCCGTGAACGAGGACCAGAACATCGGCTCTTGCATTAATGCCAGTTATTGAAATAAACAGGAAAACGAGAATGTTAATGAATGTACGCATCTGAATATCCCCAATAAAACACCTTTATAACCAGATTCTAATATTCTACCAGATTGGTCAGGACCAATTCATGACCGGGGTCAGGGATTTGGATTTATACTGACCCTCCTGATTTGCATAGCATTATCACGGCTTTTTACTGGAATATTCGGGCTGATCCATATTATGGGCGTGTCATTACAGGCAGAAATAGAACAACATCAACGGCAGCTGAAGAATTGCAGGCGTTGTATAAACATGGTGCCACCCGTTGTCATGGGACAGCCGGTGGCATCAAAAGTATTGCTGGTCGGTCAGGCGCCGGGTGATAAAGAGGGGATTATGCACAGGCCATTTGCCTGGACCGCGGGAAAGACTTTGTTCAAGTGGTTTGGCTCTATCGGTCTGCAGGAAGAGGATTTCCGTCAACGCGTCTACATGGCTGCGGTGTGCAGGTGTTTTCCGGGGAAAAACCCTAAAGGCGGTGACCGCGTCCCGTCTGACGAAGAAATTCAGAATTGTTCGAAATGGCTGGATGCGGAGATAGCGTTACTGCGCCCGCAATTGATCATACCTGTTGGCAAACTCGCCATTCAGCAGTTCATGGATGCGGGCAAGCTGGTTGATGTTATCGGGCATGAATTTGAGCTTGAGGAGAATGGCGAGCTGATTGATGTCATTCCGCTCCCGCATCCCTCTGGCGCATCAACCTGGCACCGCACTGAACCGGGTATCGGCCTGCTGCAAGGTTCGTTGGCGCTGATTGAACATCACCCGGCCTGGCGCGCACTGTTGTATTAAACGAAGTCTGAATCATGCAGTCCGGGAGCTTGCGTTTTTTTCTCGCAAAGGCGCCAGGTACGCCAGCAACTTCAAAAACATTACGACTGTTTTAACCCGTGTTACCTTTGCGTTCTTTGCGCCCTGGCGAGAGTATAAAAAAGATTTTAATCTCGCAGAGACGCTGAGTTCGCAGAGAACTTCAAAACATTACGACTGTTTTACCCGGTTTACCTTTGCGTTCTTTGCGCCTCCGCGAGAGCATGGTTACTATGCTGTCTGAATAACAGATGCAGTGGGTTAGCTCAGAACAGATTCTTGTTGATAAACATGTGCACAGCGATGCTGGCAGCATAGCCCAGTGCAATGGCCCAGGTCCATTTCAGGTGGCCGAAGAAAGTGTACTTGCCGCGGGCCTGATCCATCAGCGCAACGCCGGCCCCGGAGCCGATGGATAACATGCTACCACCGACACCGGCGGTCAGGGTCGCCAGCGACACATGATACCGGCGGCCGGATGACCGGCTTTGACTTGCGCAGATGGGTGAATTCCTCGGCTATGACCAGGCCATAGGTAACCGCGAAAATGAGCAGCGACAGGTAACCAACAGGGTGGGTCGTCAGATCCAGTATTTCGGCCGAAACGGCGCCGCTGGCAAAGGCAACGCCGGTGAACAACAGGCTTAGCATGGCAATAATGCTTTCCTTTTTAAATGCGAAGCGAACTATTCTTGATATTTTCATCTGGGATCTCTTTGTGATCATTGATTGATGCCTGTCTGCAGTCCGGTGAATAGTGCAGGCAAGCGGACGTTCCAGAGTGTGAAAACACCGGATTACACTGAGGAGCCGAATTGGGCGTCAAAATTTATACATAGTAGCTCACGCCTTAACGTGCATCTGACTAAACCGGGAGGCCAGCGGGGCAGCCAACACCAGTGCCGCCGAGCCCGCAATAGCCGCCGGGATTTTTCGCCAGGTATTGCTGGTGATAGTCTTCGGCATAATAGAACTGTCCGGCAGGCAGGATTTCAGTGGTAATCGCACCATATCCGGCCCTGCCCAGCTCCTGCTGATAAAGGGCGCGGGAAATTTCGGACTGCCTGTGCTGCTCATCGTTAAAGGTATAGATACCCGAGCGGTATTGTGTGCCGACATCATTACCCTGGCGCATACCCTGGGTTGGATCATGAGACTCCCAGAAAACCTTGAGCAGCTGCTCGAAGCTGACGATATCGGGGTCATAGACCACGAGCACCACTTCATTGTGCCCGGTTTTGCCCGTGCACACTTCCTGGTAGGTCGGATTGGGCGTATATCCTGCCGCATAGCCGACAGCCGTGGTGAATACGCCTTCGAGCTGCCAGAACTTGCGTTCAGCACCCCAGAAGCAGCCCAGTCCAAAAACGATTTGCTGCAGTTGTTCGGGGAAGGGTGGTGCTATCGGATGGCCATTGACAAAATGCGATGCGGCAACTGGCATTTTCTGTGCCCGGCCGGGCAGTGCTTCCCCGGCGGAAGGCATGACTGACTTTTTGCGCATGAACATCGACATCAGCAGGCTTGTCTCCGGCTCACTCTAATCAGTCTGATTATATGGCAGCGGGGGCATCTTATTTCCACAAATTTGAAGGACATTAAAGCTGGTATCGCTACCTGATGTTTCCATTCATGGTTCGCAGGTTTAACATTTTTTCTCGCAAAGGCGCTAAGCACGCAAAGGAAGATGAATCAAACGATATTGTTTCATGCAATAAATAACACAGCATTTACTTTGCGTTCTTTGCGCCTTTGCGAGAGTAAATTTATGATAATTTCAGCGATTACTGCTTTCTACCAGATCAAGCAGGCTCATATCATCAAGCGAGTTATAGATAGACTCGTTGATGTTTTGCAGCAAGCCGTCAACGGTTTCATCAGAAGCGACATTGTCAGGATTCAAGTGCGTGCTTTCCTGGGCGCTGCGCACCGCATCCCAGATTTCGCTTATCTTTATGCGTTCAAGCGATTTCCCCGGCAGGTAAACCCGGCTCTTGTCACAGCTCTCGGTCAGCAGTCCATGATCTTCCAGCGGCTTGATGACCAAAGTAAGTGCCTCGGCTGCTATATCCAGGGTCTTGCCCAGTTGCTGTTTGGTCAGTTTCTCGCTGTCCTGGTGAAAGCTCTGACCAACACGCAGCATTACAAGCAGGCCGATTTTTTCACGCAGCCTTGAGCTGAGTCTTAGAACCTGCTGTCTGGAAGATGTACGTTCGGGATGTTGATGATAGAAAGC
>Ga0209536_100003920_pt1 | contig 23658 bp, 17 predicted proteins | sample DeeMarSeWOR28_12_FD_187461 | JGI IMG/M metagenome (GOLD analysis project Ga0209536, IMG submission 187461) | Marine sediment microbial communities from White Oak River estuary, North Carolina - WOR-2-8_12 (SPAdes) (version 2) | ecosystem: Environmental > Aquatic > Marine > Intertidal zone >...
AAAGCAAAAGGTTTATCCATGTAATCTCACCCTGTTATCCCTGACCAATATTAAACAAAATCATCTTCACTATGATTATACAACGTCTCCCTATAGAACCGGTTACCGAATTAGTACTATTGCATAAAACACACCCTCAAAAAACCAACATCGGATGGATATGTAGTAAAATTCGCAAATTGTCTACCACAGGATCAAGATATGAATGAAAAAGAAAATATCATCGAAACGTTCACAGAATTAGCTCCCAGATACGAAGAGGTTGTCAACGCTGAGCTCAATTTCTTCTGGGGTTGGAGTTATGCGGGGTTTGTCAATCAATTGTTCCAGATGACGCCGATCCCGAAGAAAGGGAAGCTGCTGGACCTCGCCACAGGGACAGGCGTCATTCCCATAACAGTAGCATCCAACGGCCATGGTATGAGCCGCGTACATGGGTTGGACATTACCATGTCTATGCTGGCACGCGCCAGGAAGAAACTGGTCTCCAGTGATATTAAAAACCAGGTAGATTTGGTTTGCGCCTCAGCTATGGACATCCCCTATGCTAGCGAATCGTTCGATCTGGTCACTTGCGCGCTGGCCACGCATCACATGGACGTCAAGCTGTTACTTTCAGAAGCCTGGCGGATCTTGCACGAAGATGGGATGCTATCCATTGCTGATGTAGGGGGGTCAAAATTATGGAAGAACCCGGTTGTAAAGTTCTTTCTCCGGATTGCCGCGTTTGTATATTTTCTTCTCCAAGAAAATATTCATAGAGCCTGGGCTGAAGCAGAGGCAGTCGCAAACGTCCGTTCAAAAGAAGAATGGTTCGATCTGCTCACTGAAACTGGTTTTCGAAATATAAAAATTACAAAGCTGAAATCAAAGCATCGCTGGATTCCAGAACCTTTGATGATCCAGGCTATCAAATCCAATTCGGGAGGATCAAAATGAATTCACGCAAACTTTTGGAAGAGGGAAGAAGAGACGAACTGTGGATGAAACATTGTGGATTTTTCACTCTTACGCCTGATGACTTCATGGACGTGCAGAAGCGCCTGCTGCTCGAGCAGATCAATATCTTGGGAAAATCCCAAATCGGTAAACAATTGTTTGGGAACAAGATACCTGCCAGTGTTGAAGAGTTCCGGCAAAACGTTCCTCTGACAAGATATGACGATTACGCGGAATATTTCGACCAGCACAACGAAAGCGTGCTCCCTGAAAAACCCTTTGTATGGGTGCGCACATCAGGACGCTCATCCAGTAAGGGACCGAAGTGGATCCCCTATACAAAAACAATGTACGATCGCTTGGGAGATCTAACCGTCGGGGCCATGCTTATGGCCTCGGCATCCTATACAGGCGAAGTAAAATTAGAGCGGAACGACAAATTCCTGCTGGCTACCGCCCCCCCTCCTTACGTATCCGCATTTGTCAGCCGGTCTGCGCAAGAGCAATTAGATGTAAAGTTCCTCCCCTCGCTTGAAGAAGGCGAAAATATGGAGTATGCCAAGCGAGTGGCACTCGGATTTAGGCTCGCCATGCGTGAAGGCATGGACTACTTCATGGGATTGGCAAGCGTGCTGGCGAGAATGGGAGAGCAATTCGAACAACAATCAGGTTCCACAAAACTTTCCAAAGAGCTGCTGGATCCTGCCACTTTGTGGAGATTAATAAAAGCAGTTATTATCGCCAAATTTCACAGGCGAAATATCCTTCCAAAAGACATCTGGAAGCTTAAAGGCATCATGACGGGCGGCGCAGACACGGTTGTTTATGGAAGCAAAATTGAATACTATTGGGGCAAGAAACCGCTGCAAGGCTTCGGATGTACTGAGGGTGGCAATGTGGCAATGCAAGGTTGGAACGGCAAGGGAATGGTGTTCTCTCCCGATAACGTATTCCTGGAATTCATTCCACTCGACGAACACTTGAAAAGCAAAGCGGATCCAAATTTTAAGCCGAAAACCGTACTATATGACGAATTAGATTTGGGAATCTACGAGTTCGTGCTGACAAATTTCCACGGCGGCGCTCTTGCCCGTTATCGAATTGGCGACCTCTTCGAAGTCATTTCACTGGGGGATGAAGAACTCGGCTCGCCGCTCCCCCAACTGAGATTTTATTCGCGTGCCGATGATGTGATCGATCTTGGAAACCTGGTTCGATTAACTGAAAAGGACATCTGGAGTGCCATCGAAGCGACTGGTGTGATATATCAGGATTGGACTGCGCGAAAAGAGTTCAATAATGATATTGTCAACCTGCATATTTATCTTGAACCCAAACCTTCCGAAAGCGTTGCAATTGAAGAGTTCCGGGGGCAACTTGCTTTAGAATTATCGAAACTCTCATCTGAGTTTGGTGACCTGGATGAAATTCTAGGGCGCAACCCAATTGAAATCTCTCTCCTGAAACCGGGCTCGTTCGATGCCTATATGAAACAAAAACAACAGGAAGGGGCCGATCTTGCCCACATCAAGCCTCCGCACATGCAGCCATCAGACCAGGTCATGAAGCTTTTACTAGAATTTAAAGGAAATCTGCCAAATACACCATGAGCCTAGATTATGCCTTGACTCATTTGCCCCCGATACTGGGTGCCTTTATATTCGGGGCACTTGAGTTAATGGTAGCACAGTCTACACCGAAGACACGTCTTAAAAACATCTTTCAAATTTATCTATTTGCGATGTTCCTTTGGTCGGTCAGTGCATTTATGACAATAAGCGGATGGGGGGAGGTGCTGGTATGGTTTCGAATTATGACCATCGCCCCGATCACCATGACAATTGCCATATTTTATTTTGTCGAAACGTTATTTGGCCTACGAAGAATATGGGCACCACTTGTTTTTGTATTCGGCATCTTATTGATCCCCCTAAGTCTGTTCACTCCGCTATTGATCAAAGAGGCAGCCCTCGAAGCAGGGAAGTTACATTACGAATTTGGACCACTCTTGTTTTTTGTAGCCATATCGGGATATGGTCTGAATTTTTTCAACCTGGCAGAGTTAGCCAATGGATATTCTCGAACCAGCGACATCAACCAGCGAAATCGACTTCGCTACTTGATGCTAGCACTGTCAATCACCATTCTAGCCACATTAATAAACTTTACAGAATGGGGCAAATACCCGATCGATATCGCCGCGAACACAATCACAGCAATGCTGATAGCATACGTGATTCTTCGTCATAAACTTCTAGATATTCAAATCGTTGTCCGTCTGGGATTGTTATACTCGATCACTACTGCAATCCTGGGTCTCGTTTATTTTCTGGTTATTTCGCTTACATTGAACATCGTTGAAGCTTTTTCAGGGGGAAGGATATTTTTGTTATCAGCAATTGTTGCCATCCTTACTGCCATAGTTATCTCCCCTCTGCGCGAATCTGCCCAATCATGGATTGATCGTCTGTTCTATCGAGAAAGATATGACGCCAGTTTGATGTTGCAAAGATTGAGCCAGGCCACCGCCTCTTTGCTAGACTTGGACAAAATCACCCAAATCGTGTTATCGGATTTGGTTAAAACATTGCACATTGGCCATGCAGCGATATTTATAAAACACAATTCGGATAACAGTTACCAATTGCTGGCCGAGGAAGGTGAGCCAAAAACTCTGGCCATGTCCTTCAGTTCCGATCATCCTATCGTAAAATGGATGGTCCGCGAAAATCGCATCCTTACTAAAAATGTGTTGGGCATTTCCCCAAATTTCAAAGCAATGTGGAAAAAAGAATTGGACTATTTGGATGAGTTCCCCGCCCAATTATTCATTCCCCTCAATACAAAAGGTGAGCTGGTCGGCTTCTTCATTGTGGGCTCGAAACGCTCCACGCAGGTCTACACGCATGATGACGAAGTTACCTTATCGACATTGGCCAATCAAACAGCGGTGGTCATCGAGAATGCTCGATTATATGAAGATTTGGAAGATACTTTCGTCCAAACGGCGGTGACACTGGCAAATGCAATCGATATGCGTGATACTTACACTAGCAGTCATAGCCAGCGGATTGCCGAATGGGCAGCCGACATAGCGCGAGTCCTCGGTTGCGCAGAACAGGAAGTACAGGCAGTATACTGGGGCGGTTTGTTACATGATATCGGTAAGATCGGCATACCAGACTCTATTTTGAGAAAACCCGGAAAACTGGATGAGGCTGAATGGGAAATTATTCGAAGACATACCATCCATGGAGCGCAATTAGTTGCTCCGATCAAAAAATTAGCAGAAGTGGCCCCAATCATCGAGTGCAGTCACGAAAGATATAACGGCTCTGGTTATCCATATGGTCTGAAAGGAGATGCTATTCCTCTGGGGGCCCGGATCATTGGAGTAGTTGACTCATATTCTGCCATGCGCGATGCGCGTTCATACAAAGCGCCAGTCAGTCATGAAGAAGCGATCGATGAATTGAAAAATAATGCTGGCATTCTTTTTGATTCTGAGGTGGTAACTACCTTCTTATATGTTTTGAACACCGATATGACACAAATTCACCATAATCACTCATTATCTGCTGTAAACTCCTCGGCAGACCAGGGTGGCGACCACTTATAGTACAACAAGACTTGGGGGAAAGAAAAAAGATGCTTTCAAAATTGTAAATAAATTGCACCGTTTTCGCGTTACGATCTCCCCCCCTGCTCGTCATGTACATGCTTACGTTTATCACATAAACCAATACCATAGCAGGAGGATCATTATGCTGGATGAGTATCAATCTGTTGACACTTTGATCAATGGGATCAAGGGAACTACCGGTTTTTTTTCGAGTCTGATTTCTCGAAAATTTGGCCTGTTTTTTCTTTTTGTAGTTTTCGGTGTGATTGTCTCAAAATTGCTGTTTTAATCTGAGTTGCGGATAAGCTTTTTCATGATTTTGAAGCGTTTTTCGCTAAAACCCTGGCTCGAAATAGCTTATTTTCCTAAGAATAGTAGTTTTTTAGGCTATTCACCAGACAATTTGTAAAGCTTATTCCTTATCCATAACTGTGGCTATTCTTGCAAAGTAGAATATAGGCCTGGAACCCGCGATCTCTGGGTAGCGGGTTCCAGGCCTATATTAGGGGTGGCCTTTGATCGCTCTAAAAAACGCAAAGGCACTGTAAAAGTGCCTTTTTATGGCGGGGGTAGCACTCAAACCCGCGACCTCCGGGTACGGTCATATTCAATTCTTAGAAATTACAAGTTTGAATCAACGCTTCACGAACTTCATAGTCACCCAGTCCAGCTATTTGCATACCAAGTAAAATTGGTCCAATCACAGGTGGTACCTCTAAGTGGATGATACGAGCCTTCAATATATGCTGTAGAATGACACGCTGCATAGGTTCAGTGAGTAATTTACCACCCGCAAACACGCTGCCAGATTGAACAATTTCAACTTCATCGTTCTCCATGCCGATCTGACGGGTTACAGCAACAACCAACCAAGCAAGCTCCTCCCCTGCCCAATGAACGACTTCACGTGCTGCAGTATCACCTGCTTGGGCTGCCTCGAAAACTTTGACAGCGAGAAAAGGAGAAAGATGATAGGTATCGTTGGAAAGCCCCTCCATCAAATCAAGTTCATCTTTTGCACCGGTAGCTTCAAGATAGATACTGGTCAGTGTCGTGGGGAGGATGCGTTTAATCCAGGCATAGTTGACCATATGGAGTCCTTTCCAGACAATTTCGCTTCCACCACCAAACTCTCCAAAATCGGTACCGTTCCCAACGATGCGCCCCATCTCTCCGTTTGGGCCGCGTCCGCAGCAATTGACGCCCGAACCGGCAGAGATATTGACGCCAATCCCTTTGGTTGTACCCGCGAGAAGCCCGTTTACGCCGTCGTTGACAATTTCATGTGGGCAAGATAATCCCAATTTGGCGATAGCCTGCAAGTGAGATTCCCTGTCAGATGGGAAATCGTATCCTGCCACGCCGAAACCTGCTCCCGCTATTTGAGTTTGAGTAACATCTGACACCTGGCTTGCTTTCAGGAACGATCGTTGAATGGCATCGAAAAAACCGTCATAGCCAACAGTTTGGTGGTTACCACCCGGCGCCTCCCCAAACCCAACACAGTTTCCATTTTCGTCTGCGATCAGGGCATGTGTTTTTGATGAACCAACATCGATTCCAAGAAAGTAGCGCATCAGGTAACATCCTTATTCATAGAAATTTGGCAACCACTGTTTATTCGTTTCCAGCATATTATCCAATACTTGCTGCACTTTGTCAGCACTTGGACCAAGCGGATGTGCAAGCAGCGCTTGATAAGCGGCATTCCTATCTCCACTTACAGCTGCTTGAACTGTAAGGATTTCGTACATTTTGACCAGGGCGACGAGGCCGAAGCAGGAAGCAGGTAGGGGTTTAGAAGGAAGCGGATGGACTCCACGATTGTCCACTTTGGCGGGCATCTCCAGAACCCAGTCTGCAGGCCAGTCCGTAACCGCGCCATCATTCTGTATGTTGACAATGTGAGTCTGGCCCAGATTATTGTAGTGCGAGTTGATCAGCTGGGTGGCCAACGTGGAGTAATATGCGCCGCCGCGTTTCATCAAATCTTCAGGAAGCTCGTTCAAATCTGGATCGGCATATTGACGGAGCAACCCCTTTTCGATTTTCATCACTTCTTCTGCGCGTGAAGGCGGCCACTGCTCCTGCGCCTTGAGTTTCCTGTCGGTATAATAAAAGTATTGCAGATAATAGTTTGGGATCATGCCAAGAGATTCTATTGTCGGGATATCCCATTCTGGGGCTTCTTCCTCCTTGACCATCTTCAGAAAGGCTTGGAAAACTTCTGGCCAAACATCTTCGTCGTCTACGGTGAAGCCATAATGCCAGGTGAGATGGTTCAATCCAAGTGTATGCAGCCCTGCACGCTCAGGTTCAATTTCATCGCCGCGCAGCTCTTGCAATTGCTGTAAGATATTCATCTTGGTTGTAATGCCGACATTACAGACACCAATCGTTGAAATATTTGGTGCATGTCTTGTCAGAGCCTCTGTAATCAATCCGGCTGGATTGGTGAAGTTGAGCAATAATGCATTGGGGGCAAATTCCTGTATATCTTTGGCGATCTGTAGTGCGACTGGAATGGTTCGCAACGCCTTGGCCATGCCACCGACGCCGGTTGTTTCCTGCCCGATCAAATTATGTCGCTTGCCAAGGTATTCGTCACCGCGACGGGCGGGCATCATCCCAACCCGGAACTGGGTGATTACATAATCAGCCCCTATAATTGCTTCCCGCAGGTTAGTTGATAATTCTACCCGAAACGGATTTCCTCTGGCTGCGACCATACGTTTTGCATAACTACCAACGATATTGAGTCGCTCTGGGTCTATATCCATCAGGCAAAGCTCTTGGAGTGGTAGTTCGTGCACCCTGGTAAGAAAACCATTGACAAGTTCGGGCGTATAGCTGGAGCCGCCGCCAATCACTGTTATTTTCATAAGTATTTTCCCTGTTATGCCTTCAAATATTTTGCGTCTTCCGACCCTAGTTTATCATTTGTTCGATATGCGGCTCGATGATCTTAGCAACTTTGAGGTGCCACTGTACAATATCTTCTGCGGCTTCCAAGCGGGGATCCCGTGACCACCAACTCGCGTTGAGGCAAGCGTACGCGTAGGTGAATGCCAGCACACGCGACAGGTCGATTCCAAGCGCGCTGGCAAGGATCGCGGCGTTGGTCAGCAGGCGGGTTTCGTTGTGGACGAGTTCGGGCATAACCGGGTTGCAGAGGGTGTTGGCGCAGTCGTAGGTGCGCTCGCCAATCAGACCTTTCGGATCGAAGGCGAGCCAGCCACGCGATGACAGTCGGATGTTGCGGTGATGGATATCCCCATGTAGTATCCGCACATCGCGTTGGTCAGCGAGCAACCGTTTGGCAAGAGAAGCGCCCCGCACATAAATAGACTTGATGTTCGCTTGCCTATCCCCTGCAGCTTTGTTAAACAACTCCCGGAACCAGCGATCAAGCATAACTAAGCTATCGCGTGGAACATCCTGATGGACACAGTGAAGCTGCTTGATCACCTGCGCGATAATTCGCGTTGCGTTTTCGTCCTCACCGCGCTCAACCAGCGTTACGAGTTCGTCGCCTGCGGCGTATTCCATCAAGTGCGCACCTTCGTCGTAACGCAGTAGACGCACCGCTCCATGACCATCAAAACAGCGTAGCGCCAGCGCACCACGCTGCTCCTCCGTCTCTGATGGAGATAGCAATTTGAGAGTAACTATCTCGGCATCATGTGTGACGGTGTAGATGTGACTGGTCATCGTCTGCGTGAGAAGTTGTGGATTCGAGAGATTCCACGTGGCCAGGTAGTAATCTAATTTTTTGTTGTTGCCCAAGTTTTACCTTATGAAATATTTTCCCATTATTTCCAGTTCGCTACTATAGAGCAATCAAACAGGTTGAATTGCAATTCCTGCCAAAGTTTGATCGCTATTCTGCCGGGATGTATCCCATTGACCCGAAGGCATCTTCTTTGACGGGAAAAACATCCTCGAATTGATATTCCCGACTGCCAAGCCCCAGGGAAGCGCCATATTCAAGGACTTTATAGGGGTTTTTATACGGACCATGTAACCATTGAAGGGGATGTCCCTGGCGAGTGTGGACTTCCATACTGGTAGGAACATTTTCTTCAATCAACCGTGTTTTGCCGATTTTGTCTAATACGGCCTGATCCAACGCCACGATATCGTCAGAGCCGAAGATTCCGGCATCAGGGAGGACTGGCATACCGGTAAAGCCAAAACAATCACAGACCGGGGTCATGTGGGTGGCCAGCACCAAATGGGTGTGCTTGCCCGGATCGAATGTGGAAAGCGTTATGTCCACACTGTTCGCGCAGGCTTCTTGAAAGGCATGGAAATTGATGGGGTCGATCTTCCAACTTCCATGCGGAGCAACCTCCAGACAGCGTCCACACTGGTTGCAGGGTTCGATGTGAAGGTGCAAGTTGCCCAGATTTTCTTTATCTTCGGAAACGGCTTTATGGGGACAGGCTTCAATGATTTTCTTGTAATCATTTTCATCGGTAGTTTTTTCCGGAAACCAGTACGGATCGTAGTGGCAAGTATCGTGCATAGCAGAGCGGGTTGGGCCGACAACACACCCCAGGGCAATGTTCTTGAAGGCGCCGCCATATCCGCAACTGGGATGTCCCTTAGCATGGGCAAAGTTGATCATGAAAGTGGCATCCTGGATCATGCCTGCTACTTTCCATTCGGTTATGTTCTTGAACTTTCGCTCATGAGCATAAAAATATTCTCCCGAAAGGCCACCAACAGGGAAAATAGGACAGCCTAGCGTTTCAGCGGTATAGCCGCGTTCTGCTGCGCTGACAGTATCCCATTCCACATCGCAAACAAAAGACTTCCCGCCTCCATCTTTAACGGCTTGTACAATTTTTCGCACGAAAACGGGATGAATAACAGAATATCCGATATTGTTCCCGACATGTAACTTGATGGCAACGAGTTCGTCTTTTACCCGGTCACGGATCTTCAGCTTATCGATAATGAGATCAAGTTTGGCAGGGAGGGTCTCATTGGCTTTCAGTTGGGCCTGCCGGGGGGAGCCGTAATAAACGTTGCTAACCATAAACGAATCCTTTCGAATATGTTCTTGTGCTATGGCTGTTTCTAAATTTGACTGAGAAATGCATCCACAACTTCTATATACTTGGAGAATTGTTCGCGCCGAATATTGTGCCCTGCACCGGGGATATGTTCCCGTTTCAAATGGGGGACCGACTTTTTTAATTCCACCACATCTTCATCCTTCAGGATGGCTCCCCTCTCGGGATCCGCTGTGATAAGTAGAACCGGACAGGTAATTTGCTTTAGAAGTTCCAGGAAGTCTGCGGGAACAGCATCTTTGGGGTCAAGCATTTGCGTAATCTTCAAGCTGAAACGGTGTTTCGCATCTGCCCAGGGATCCAGTTCTGCTTCTGACCATCCGGGGTTATCGGTGCGAGCCATTTCATGCAGTTCATCACGGGTCTTTCGCTTTATTTCTTGGAACCACATGCCCATCCCAGTCCGGAAATCAAGCTCTTCCTGAGTGGGCGGTCGTATGCGCCAGAACGCAGGCGGATCTTCCAGGATGATGGCGCGCGGCAGGTCCGGATTGAGACTGGCCAGGGTCAGCGAGATCATAGCGCCCATGGAATGACCCATCACGACCGGATTTTCCATATCCAGGCCTGCGACCAAACCCGCGACTTCTACCCTCATCGTTTCGTAGGTGTACCTATCTTCAGGTGCATCTGATTTTCCATGCCCGCGCAAATCCACCATGATGATGTCATACTTTTGGGCAAATACTTCTGCAACGGGAGCCCAGCACAAGCCATCGTCGGTGATACCGTGGAGCAACACAAGCGGAGGTTTCGGTCCGCCTGTGCGGTAATAGTGAAGCTTTGTCCCGTGAGAAACGAAATATCCCGTTGTCCACTTATCCATAACCATCTCCCAATCCAAGAACTGTGATAACCCCGAACCCGAAAATCAATAGGTTTTTCATTTTCCGATCGACGAGGGAACAACTGAAATTGCTCCCTCGTCGTGAACAAGCTTAGGATTATGCGTCTGCGCTGTGCACCTGCTTCAGCAACCCATCTACAAAATCCTCGGGATGCATGGGAATTGCGCCTTGCTGCCACATCAGCACACTGACCAGTGGCATGTCGCCCAGCATATCTATGAAATCCATACCGATTGCATTTTCACCGTCCTCGCCGCCAAACATCTTGCGGCTCTCTGCTTCCATCATGGCGTAAATCGGACCGAATACTTCTTTCCCGCGCGGATCCTCCATCCACTCACGGATGGTGGATTCCTTGTCGAGAATGCAGGGCAGGCTGAGGGTTGATTCGAGTGTGACCGTCAGGGTCTGGCGGATGTCTGCAGCGGAGGCCGCGATCAGGATGTCGAAATCCCCATCCTCGGTGATCCATTGCTTGTATTCGGGATGATAGAAGGCAAAGGCCCGAAAATCGAGCGGGATGGATACGGACTTGGTCTCACCAGGTTGGAGTTCCACTTTGGCAAAGCCTTTCAACTCCTTTTCGGGGCGCACCAGCCTGGACTTCTGGTCGTGGACATAAACCTGGATAATTTCCTTGCCCGCGACATCGCCCGAGTTGGTGACATCCAACGTGACCGTGAGGCCATCTACATCTTTGAAGGTTTTCGCAGAAACTTTGGCGTTGCTGTATTCGAAGGTGGTGTAGCTCAACCCGTAGCCAAAGGGGAACAGGACGGGCATTTGCTTGGCATCGTAGTAGCGATAGCCGATGAACAAACCTTCACCATAATGCACTTCGCCCGCTTCGCCCGGCCAGTTAAGATAAGGGGATGTATCAGCGAGTTTGAGCGGGAAAGTTTCTGCCAGCTTGCCGCATGGGTTAACTTTGCCAAAGAGCACATCAGCAATGGCGATGCCGCCCGCCTGGCCCATCATCCAACCTTCGAGCACGGCAGCCACATCGTCGATCCAAGCACTCATCGCGACCGGTGCGCCATTGTTGAGCACCACCACGGTCTTGGGCTGGACTTTGGCAACGGCCTTGATGAGCGCGATTTGTTGCTCGGTCAGGTCGAGGTCCTTGCGGTCGTAGCCTTCGGATTCCTTGTAGATTGGCAAAGCAATGTACAACACGGCCACGTCTGCATCTTTGGAAAGATCAACCGCTTTATCAATCAGATCCTGGCGGAAAGAATCATCAGCAGGGTAGCCTTCGGCGTAGGTCAGTTCGGCATCTCCGGCCTGGGCCTGCAATTCCTTGAACGGCACGGCAACTTTGGTCGGGTTGATGTGCGAACTGCCGCCGCCCTGGAAATGGGCGTTCTCAGCCGAGCGGCCGATCACGGCAATATGCGCCGGATCCTTTAGCGGTAGGATGCCAGCGTTCTTGAGTAGCACCATGCCCTCGGTTGCGATCTGGTGTGCCAGTTCATGGTGCGCATCCACATCGAAGACGCCGCCTTTGGGCGTTTCCTGAGCTTTGAAGACAATGCGCAGGATTCGGCGTACCGATTCGTCGAGAACGGCCTCGTCCAATTCGCCAGATTTGACGGCTTCCACAACCTGTTTGACGCGACGTTCCTGCGGACCGGGCATTTCCCAGTCCAGACCGGCTTTGAGTGCGGGGACACGATCACGTACTGCACCCCAGTCCGAAACAACCAGTCCTTCGAATCCCCATTCATCTTTGAGAATCTCGGTCAGCAGGTAGTGATGCTGGGAGGCGAAGGTGCCGTTTAGTTTGTTATATGAGCACATGACCGTCCAGGGTTGGGCTTCCTTAACGGCTTTCTCAAAGGCTGGCAGGTAGATTTCACGCAGGGTGCGCTCATTCACTTCGGCGCTAATGCTGAAGCGCTGGTATTCCTGGTTATTGGCAGCGAAATGCTTGATGGAAGTGCCTACACCTTTGCTTTGCACGCCGTTGATGAAGTTGGCGGCCATCTCCCCGGCCAGATATGGGTCTTCAGAGAAATACTCGAAGTTGCGGCCACCGAGCGGGGATCGTTTCATATTCGCGCCGGGGCCGAGCACAACATCCACATTCAGGGCAATACATTCTTCAGCAATGGCCTGGCCCATTTTGCGGATCAAGTCCACATCCCAGGTGGCGGCAGTGCAAGAAGCGGTAGGGAAGCAGGTGGCGGGTAAACTTTGTCTTGTCATCTCATTAATATCCGGCACGCGCCGAACGCCGTGCGGCCCATCCGAAACCGTCATTTCAGGCACACCCAGGCGCTCGATGGTCGTAGTTGTCCACGCGCTGGCGCCGGTACATAGGGCGGCTTTTTCTTCCAAAGTCATTTTGGAGATGATGGACTGAATGTCTTCAGACATAGGTTGCTCCTTGGGTAGTTTTGGTATAGGTTATTTCGCTGCGCCATGCGCAAATGAATCGTAGATGGAACGAACTTTGAAGGCTGCTTGTACCTGGGAAAGTGTCCAGCCTTCGGGCAGCGGGGCAGAAATCGTGACAGTGCGACCAGCAGGCAGATCAAAATAATTGTCACTGAAAACAGTATCCGCACCTTCTAGCGCGCATTCCACCAGACGCGCCAGCGAATGGGATTTTAGTTCGATGTGAAGTTGTTCGTCTTCAATGCTCAGTTTCGTGGAAATTTCGGGGGCAATCAGGGAAAGGTGCTTGGTAGGGGCAAAAAATGCTGTTTGCCGTGAGATAACTTGTTCGCCCTGACAGAGTTCAGCGATAAAAACCAACTCTCGGGCATTGGCATCGGAAACATTTTCGGAGAAGTTCAATGCCGAAATAAGGGTAGCAGCTTGAGGGACGCCCTGAACCGGTTTCTGTCCCGAAGCCAGGACTTCACCCGTGAGCGTCTCCAGTGACCAGCGCAGAGTCCCTTCCCAGGGCTCGAGCTGGTCATTCGTGACGTATACATCCTGCTGGGGCGGCTTGTCCTCGATGGAAAGCATCAGCGGCGCGTAGAAACGGCGCGCGGCATAGTGCAGCGCCTTCCAGCGGCCGAAGTAATCCAGGCTCGACCAGGAAGCCACCGGCCAACAGTCGTTGAGTTGCCAGTACAGGATACCGGCGACTCGATCAGGGTATCGTCGCCAGTGTTCCACCCCGTAGCGGATGCCCTCGGACTGCAAAACCATGCTGAGATACACCAGCGATTCAAAATCCTTGGGCAGGCGGAAGGTATCCAGCATTTGCCCAACCATCAGTGAATTGCCATTGTCATTCTTCTGGTGCCGCTCCATGATATAGGAAGTCATATTCCAATCGGCCTCGTCCGCATAAGTGCGGATGGTCTCCAACGGCGGAAGCGCCTGGAAACCGAACTCGCTCATAAAACGCGGGTATTGGTCGCGGTAAGCAGTGAATGGCTTGCGCCCGTGCCATACATCCCAGTAATGCGCGTCGCCCTGCTGCTGGCCGTTAACATCGTGGAAGGGCGTGTCCGATGATGGGGAACTCGGCCAGTAGGGGGTATCAGGGTCAAACTCCGCCACCCATTTTGGCAACGTGCTGTGGAAGAACTCCTTATAAGCTTTCTGCAGGACTTCCCAATCAGCGAGCGGGTTGCGTTTGCCGACCGAATCCAGCAAGAAACCCAACGCCGGAAATTGTTTGACCAGGGCCGGAAGTTGATCTTCCAGGGGGTGTTTGGCCCAGCCCCAGCTTTCCCAGCCCCATTCCATCTCATTGTTGCCGCACCACAATGCCAGGCTGGCGCGATGTCGCAGGCGCTTGATGTTCTCTTCTACCTCGACACGAACGTTTTGAAGAAACTCAGCATCGTCTAGCGGATAAATGCTGCAAGAGAAGATAAAATCTTGCCAGATCAAAATGCCGTAGCGGTCACACAGGTCGTAAAAACGCTCTTCCTCATAGAATCCGCCACCCCAAACGCGCAGCATGTTCTGGTGTGTATCCGCCGCAGCGCGGATCAAATCTTCCAAATAGGCATCCGAGATGCGGGTCGGGAAAGAATCGGCCGGGATCCAGTTGGAGCCTTTAGAGAAGATTGGGACACCATTAACAACAAAGGAAAAGGATCGTCCCCATTCATCTGACTCCTGGCGCAGTTCGAGCGTGCGCAAACCTAACTGGTATTCGCGCTGCTCCAGCAGAATGTCAGCTTGATGCAGTTCGACGCTGACTTGATAGAGTGGCTGCGCGCCATAACCGTTCGGCCACCAAAGTTGCGGCGCATCAATCAGGACTTCGAGCCTGCTTCCGTGATTGAAGCCGATCTCCGTGCTGGTTTCAAACACCTGTCCATCCGGCGCGACGAGGCGCAGGGTGGCCGAACAAGGCACATTGTTCCAGTTTTTGACAGATACCTGCGCCGTAACGGTTACCTGATCTTCACCATGCTCTTGGTTGAGATGGACATCCTCGATGCGCGCACCTTCATAGCCTTCCAACCGAATATCCTTCCAAATGCCTATCGGCGGCAATTGCGGCCCCCAATCCCAGCCAAACTGACAGGGTGCCTTGCGCAAATGGGGACCACCGGGGATCGCTTGCGTAACGCCCGCCAAAGGACGAAGTGCTTGCTTCTCTGCCGTGTACTTCACTGGTGATGAGAAGGTGATGGTTAAATTGTTGGGTTTTTCAGCATTTAGAAAAGATTTAACTTCCCATTGATATTTGCGGAACATATTGTCTGTGTGGCCAATCTCATGGCCATTAAGGACAATCGTCGCCAGAGTATCCAGCCCATCACAAATCAAAAAAACCTTTTCTTGGGCCAGTAATTCAGGGGAACAGTAAAACTTACGACAATACTCCCAATCAGACTCGGCAATCCGTTGGACATGTTTTTCGTTGTCCGCTACAAATGGATCGGGGATGCTCCCATTTGCCAGCAGGTCAGTATGGACACAACCCGGCACCTTAGCAGGTAACCATTCGCTGGTTCCCACCTGACGAAATTGCCAATCATGTGTTAAAGGTTGAATTTGCATATTGGTAGCCTATTGAGATTGGGAAATATCTGGTCTGCCTATTTTTTGTTATCGGGTCACATTGGTCTTGGTTAAGATGCCCCTTCTTCCATCAACCAAGGGAGAGCATCTTCTACTAACTGTTTTGTGTAACAAAGGGATACATTATGAGAGATCCCACTCTTCATGGATCTTTGGTACATCATTGATCAAGCGTTGAGTATAAGCCTCTTTCGGATGCAGAATCACATCATCGGGAGATCCACTTTCAACAAATTTTCCATGTTCCATAATATATATGATGTCAGAAACATAATATGCCAGGCCAAGGTCATGGGTGATGAAAATAAGCGTCATCCCGGTTTCAAAAACCAGATTCAGGAGCATACTCAGGATAGTCGCGCGTGAAGAGGCATCGATCATTGAGGTTGGTTCATCAGCCAGCAGGATATTCGGCTTCAGCAGGAAGATACGGGCAATCATTAAGCGCTGCATCTGTCCGCCAGAAAGCTCAAAAGGATACTTGTTGGTCATTTCATCGAATTTCAAGTTGACAAAGCTACACGCCTCTGCCATCAACTCCATTTTTTTTGCGCGTGGAAGTCTTCGACCGCCGCGCATGTGAATACAATCCAACAGTACCGAATCGATCTTATTAAACATATTGTATGAAGCAAACGGGTCCTGAAAGATCGCCTGAATGCTCTTCCAATATGCCTGCTTCTTCCTATGAGTGCTGATATCACGCTGCTTCCCCTGGAAGTAAATCTCGCCCTCAGTGGAGCTAAGCAATCCCAAAAGCATTTTCGCCAAAGTAGTCTTTCCGCTGCCCGATTCGCCCACAATCGAGACGATTTCACCCTCGTAGAAATTGAAATCCACATGGTCAACGGCCACAGTTTTCTGGCGGCCAAGCCCAAATACCTTTGTAAGCCCCGATCCGCTCAGGCATAATTTTTTTTCATCTGGCATTTTTCTCAGCCTCCCTTGCATAAATTTCTCTTAGTTCTTTTTCCGATAGGATGCAGCGATAAGCGCGGCCGTCACCAATATCGTGAAGAGAGATAGAACCTGCCTCGCATTCTGGCCGAACATATTTGCAGCGTGCCGCAAACCGGCAGCCAGCCGGTGGGTTTTTAAGGTTAGGCGGTACCCCAGGAATGGCCGCCAGTTTTACTTCCCGCAGACCACTTTCAGGTACAATGATCGAGCCCATCAGGCCTCTGGCATAAGGATGGAGTGAATCGAACACGACTTCGCGAGAGGTTCCCTTCTCCATGATCTGCCCCGCATACATGACCATAATATCATCCGTCACATTGTAAAGCAACGGAAGCTCATGCGTGATGAAGATCATCGATTTGATGAGCTTCTTTTCCATCATATACTTTAGCATCTTGATGACCATCTTCTGCGAAGTGACATCGAGTGCGGATGAAGGCTCATCAGCAATCAGCACTTTTGGAAAAAGAATTGCCGAAATTGCGATCACCGTGCGCTGTTTCATGCCGCCTGAAAGTTCAACGGGATATTTTTGTAATACATCCGCTGAAAGCCCCAAGGCCTCGAAACTTTCCTTGGCTAGATCATAAATCCCAGTCGGGGGATTGTATTCATCATGTGCATTAATTACATCCTCAATAAAGTTGATGATCTTCTGGGTGGGGTTGAGCGCGTTCATCGCGCTTTGAGGGATGTAGGAAATCTCCGTACCCAAAACCGATCTACGGATGTCATCGGGATCCATTTTAGAAATATTGCGTCCATCGATGATAATCTCTCCACTTGTATAGTGCAGTGGAGGAAAGTAATATCCCATCAGGCTGAGTGCCAGCGTCGATTTTCCGCAGCCGGATTCTCCCGCAATTCCCAGCGATTTTCCTTCCTCAACCTGTAGAGAAACGTGGTCAACGGCGTAGATATCTTCCCCAAACCGGGTGATATATTTGGTTGTTAAGTTCTTGACCTCTAACATTACTTTTGACATATCAATCACCTAGTCCCTCAAAGCTGGATTGAATACTTGATCGAGACCCGTATTCATCAAATTCATCGAGAATGTAATCAAAGCGATGGTTATGATTACGGGGAAGTATGCCCACCATTTTCCCAGGATTTGTGCCTGATAGATCATCGCCCATTGCATCATCAAGCCCAAGGTTGGGACTTCAGTTGTTCTGGGTCCCAACCCAAGGATCGATAAACCAGCCTCCGCCAGGATACCCGAGGAAATTTGCAAGATAAAGGCCATCACAACATAAGAGGCGATGTATGGCAATATGTCAGCAAGGATAATGTGAGCGATCGAGTGTCCGGATAGCTTCGACAAGTTGACATGGTCACGATTTCGCAGGGAAATCACCTGTGAGCGCACCGCCCTGGCCGTCCACACCCAGGAAGTGAACCCGATCACCACAGCAATCGTGAACGCACCCCGATGTTCCTGCCCGATGCTGAATGAAATCAAGATCAACAGCACAATACTGGGAATAACAGTGAACAGATTGGTGATGAACATAATCGCATCATCCACGAAACCGCCGATATACCCCGAAAGCAGTCCCAGGATTAAACCGATCAAGGTCGCGATGGTACCTGCAACAAAACCAATTTGCAATGATACAGTAGTGGCTTTAACTAACTCTGTCAGTACATCCCGACCGAAATTATCAGTTCCTAATGGTAAAACCCGTACGTTCGCAACCCGATTGACGTTCACGTAATCTGATTGCAAAATAACATCTTTCTCTTCTAGGGTACCTGTTTCCGCGTTCTTTTCTGCAATGATGGCTCCTTCTATCGACAAAAGACCTTGGAGTGATTTATTAAGTCGAATATAGTAATTGCGTTGTGCATTGGTCATTCCAGAAATCTTCTTCGTGGAATCGAAATTGGTTTCCCACTGATCCAGAAGCTTTGCGGTATCCTCGATATCGATCTCATCTTCAGGAATCCCAGATGCCACAAGCCATTCTTGCATAGCTAGCCGGTCTTCGTCGTCCAACTTGCTGGCAATTCGTTTTGCTGCGGCGTCATCTAATTTCAGTGTATATGTATTAGAGTTAATACTGTCATAAACGCTCACATAGATTCCCGGTGGGAAGAAAGTGCCCTGTCCAATTATTTCCAATGGGGCATCTGGGATGAGCAGCGGATAAATGATTACCGTCAATAGGATCGCCATTAAGATGACAAAACCAATCACAAAATTAGTAGAGCGAAAAATTTGTTGAAAAGTGTGCTTCATAACGCTCTCCCCTTAATCAGCCTGCGCCGCTTTAATACGCGGGTCAAGGAAGCCATAAAGGATCTCAATCAGAAAGTTTGCACTCAATACCATAATCGTGATGATCAGTGCGGTGGCAGAAATCAGCGGGTAATCCCCTCCTAAGACAGCGGTCAGGATTGTAGAACCAAGCCCCGGATAGCTAAAGATGATTTCTGCTACCAACGCGCCGCCGACCATAGTACCGATCGCTAACGCCAAGCCGGTTATCTGCGGCAGCATGGCATTCCGAAATACATAGCGGACGATCTTGCGGTCTTTGATGCCCATGAAGCGGCTGTATTTTACATAATCTGCATTGAGTTCATAGATAGACATGGAGCGCATACCAATCGCCTGACCGCCGATCGTGATCAATACGATCGACCAGAAAGGAAGTTGGTAATGGTAGATAACAGACTTTATGAAGTTCCAACTTAGATTGGGAATCAGGTCATACCCATAACCGCCCGAGGTTGGAAACCATCCTAAGTTGACTGCAAAAATAACCAGTAAAATGACCGCCATGCCAAATGCCGGCAAATTGCTGACAAAAATACTGATTGGCATTAGAACTTTATCAAAGCCCCCTTTGAGATACGCCGCCAACGCGCCAAGTGTATTCCCGATCAGCCAGCCAACAATGATAGCCGGAAACTGTAGGGCAACTGTCCACCAGATGGAAGATTTGATAACATCTGCTACAGTTCTGGGATATTGGCTGAACGAGAAACCAAAATCACCACGTGCCACATTTCGTATATAAATAAAAAATTGTTCAATGATGGGTTTATTGGTGCCAAATAGCTCCGTATATTGTTCATAAATTGCTTGTACCCCGGTTGCGTTGTTCATCCCCTGGGCAACCCTTGCTACGATAGCCGCCACGGGATCTCCTGGCATCAGGCGTGGCAAGATAAAATTCAAGATAAATGCACTAACCAATGTGACAAGGAACCAGAGCAGCTTGTTGGTGAAATATTTTTGATATCCTTTCAACGCAACCTCCTTATAAAAACAATAATAAGCATTATATCAATAAGGTGACAGTCACCTGCTCAGACAAAAAAGAGTCTACGGCTTCCCCAATAAGTTGCCATACATGCAAAGTGACTGCCACCCTTCAATTATAAGAACAGCCATGCCCTTATATCGGAACACGGCTGTTCTATTTCAGGAGGGTTTACTGTTCAACCAGCTCCAAGTTATAGAGACATGCGATACCCCAGCCTTTTGTACATACCATCGGCGGGACGGGCGGGTTGGTACCATCATCCGCGTGCGGGAAGTTGGTCCAAACGCTCTCGTTCACTGTATGGAACTGATCAGGACGGTACATGAGCGTAAAGGAAGGAACGTCGGTCAGGTAGATGCTAACCAATTCTGTGTACGTTTCCTTCAGCTTTGCTTCGTCGGTTTCCGTAGGGATGGACTGAATCAAGGCATCTACGTCAGGGTTGCTATACTGGCCCCAGTTGCCGTTCCAGTTAACCGCCATTCCAACATATTCAGAGCTGAGCAAGTTGCGGATACGTCCCCAAGGTTCGGTAGGACCAGCGCCGTTGCTCCACATCATGAAGATGTCATAGCCTTCAGGGAGAGGTTTATCTGATACGGTGACCACGGTCTGATATACGGACCATTCAGGATAGTTGGTAGTGATATCGATACCGATCTCTGCTCCAGCGGCGGCAACTACTTCAATGGCAGCCTGCCAGTCGGACCAGCCATTAGGGCAGGTGGCAACATAGCTGAGATTTTCACCATTGTACTCACGCCAGCCGTCGCCATCAGTATCCACAATGCCAGCTTCGTCAAGTAGTGCATTAGCACCGTCGATGTCATTGCCAGCCCACTGCAGGTCGGCGACAGCATCGTGGTCAAACATGGCTTGTTCACCCGGGGTCGGGTTCATTAGTGAGCGCGGTACCTGATCAAAGGTAGCTGACTGGTTAGTCATGGCGTTGGCAATGATAGTGGGGTAATCCACAGCAATAGCGATCGCCTTGCGGACCGCAACTTGATCTAAACCAGGGGAATTCAGGTTATAGAAGGCGGTCGGTAAGCTGGCGCCAATGCCATAGGGAGCATCAGGTAGGTAAGTGGAAATGGGTAGTCCTTCTTCTTCCCACAGAAGTTGAACATTGGAGTTGAACTGCTGGCTGACATCCACCTCGCCAGCTTGCAAAGCGGTTGTACCGGCTGCGTTATCCTTGAAGATGGTATGCGCTAGGTACCTTGGAACCGGCAGCTTGCCCCACATGCTGGCATCCTGGCCCCAGTAGTTGTCATCGCGAATGAGGACAACTTTCGAATCGTCAGCAAAGTATTTGTAATAGGGGCCAGAGTAAACGACATCTTCTGCAATATCAGCAAGGAATGCGGTGGGGTCTTCACCAGTCCGCTCTTCCAAGGTTTGGGTCCAGGCTTTCTGGATGACATAGTTGCCGCTCAAGTAAGCCTTGACGATCAGAGGATTGACTGCTTTGCCCTCGTCATTCAGTTTGGCCTTGACCACAACCGTCATGTCATCCACAGCTTCAATGGTGTCGATGTAAGGGCCGTTAGCACCACCAGCATTGGTACTGTACTTGACGTGGGTGGCCCAGGTATAGGCGACATCCTCCGCGGTCACCGGCGTGCCATCGCTCCACTTTGCAGTCTCTTTGAGCTTGAAGGTGATCTCGGTCTGTTCGTCGTTCCACGTGTATGGGCCATCGGCGAGCAGAGGATACTGCTGCCCATCGAGCATATTGTACAGGTATGGGGATTCAAACATTGTGGCGTGGATGTTGGCGTTCTCAGTGATCGCTAAGGCATTGTTGCAGTTGGAATTATATGGATTCCAACACACAACCGAACCCCATTGCAAACCATTGAAGTACAGAGTTTCATTGCGGGGCAAAGCATTTGGGTCGGCGGGTTCTTCCATAGCCGGTTCTTCTGCTGTGGGCTCTTCCACCGCGGGTTCTTCAGCAGCAGGGGCAGTTGGTTCTTCGGCAACAGGGGCAGCCGGTTCTTCAGGCTCAGCGCCACCACCACAGGCAGCCAATACCATCGAAACGATGATCAAGAGGGACAAAACGTACAAAATTTTTTTCATGGTGAATATTCTCCTTTTATTTGGAATATGATAGGTGCATTGATCTAGGTATCTGATTTTTCTAAAAACACCACCTCCTTTTATTGTGGCTCGTTTGTGGAAAGAGTGAACTGCGACGAGATTTGATTTGCGCCACAAGAATCCCGAATTACAAGTTCCGTGTCCATTATTATGTGACGTGGCGGATATGTTCCATTTTCGATCATATCGATCAAAAGCTCTACAGCTCTGATTCCAAATTGAACAACCGGTTGTCGTATTGTGGTCAACTTAATATCAGAGAGGGTGGCAATGGGCAGGTCGTCAAAACCGACAAAGGCAACATCGCCCGGTATATTCAGCCCCGCTTCGCGCGCCGCGCGCATTGCACCGATCGCCATAGTGTCTGAAGCCACAAATACTGCGTCTGGTTTTGCGGGTAGCATCTTTTTCATGGCATAATATCCACCCATTTCCGTAAAATCCCCTTCGATAATCAACGCGTCATTTACTTTGATTCCACGCTCGCTAAGGGCCTTGATATAACCTGCTTTTCGGTCCAATCCCACAGTACTTTGGATCGGTCCAGTGATTGTTCCGATACGTTGACGACCAAGTCGAATTAAATGAGTAATGGCATGATGAGATGCGTTAATGTTATCGATATCCACGTAATTTACATTATCGGAGGAGACTAAACGTCCGAGAGCGACTTGCGGTATATCCACATTAGCCAATAAGCCATTGATCTGCTGATCACCATGATGGCCAGTTTGGACCAGCACCCCATCCAAAAGCCCCTTCCGCGAGATGCGAGTAAATATTTTTTTTTCATCCTCTTTGGAATCAACCAGAAACAGGGCCAATGTATAGTCGTATTGGTTGCATGCCTGCGCAATCCCCTTGGTCAAGTGTGCAAAGTATGGATCTTTGAAAAAAAAGGAAACGCTGTGAGGAAGAACCAAACCAAGGGTCCAGGAACGTTGCGAGGCAAGTGTGCGCGCGGCAGCATTGGGATGGTAACCGGTGTTCTGGATCACTTCTATTACACGCTTCCGAACATCATCGCTTACATTTGGATGGTTATTAACCACGCGCGAGACGGTGGAGCGAGAAACGCCGGCTTGTTTAGCAATATCCTCAAGTGTGAGACTGGGCACTGATCTCTCCTGAAATTGAGAGCGCTCTCAATTTAACTTAGCATATACACAGGTATTATTGCTGAATTTCAAGTTTGACGCATACATATTCTGGTATAATGGGAGCGCTCTCAAATATCAATAACATTATACAGATTTTTTTGTCAAGAGTCAATTACTTTGTAAAAATTGGCACAAACTGGAGCAGCACTTCCATGTCTAATTCATCTTTGCGAAACATCCCTTGGGAAGAACGACCAGATGATTGTTCTGACGTGGTATGGCGTTACAGTGCCAATCCCATTATTCCTCGCAACTTAATCCCATCATCGAACAGTATTTTCAACAGTGCGGTCGTTCCGTTTCAAGGTAAGTTTGCAGGGGTTTTTCGCTGCGACAACAAAAAACGTGAAATGAACATAAATCGAGGTTTCAGTAAAAATGGCATTGACTGGGAACTAGATAATGAACCCATCAAATGGCTGTGCGATAATCCAGAGATAGGCCAATTCCAGTATCGTTACGATCCGCGTGTACTCTGGCTAGATGATCGTTATTACGTGACTTGGTGCAATGGCTATCATGGTCCTACAATTGGTGTCGGTTACACCTTTGATTTTGAGAAGTTCCATTTCCTTGAAAATGCATTGTTGCCGTTCAATCGTAATGGGGTTCTCTTTCCCCGCAAAATCAATGGCAGGTATGTTATGCTCAACCGGCCCA
>Ga0209536_100003921_pt1 | contig 23657 bp, 19 predicted proteins | sample DeeMarSeWOR28_12_FD_187461 | JGI IMG/M metagenome (GOLD analysis project Ga0209536, IMG submission 187461) | Marine sediment microbial communities from White Oak River estuary, North Carolina - WOR-2-8_12 (SPAdes) (version 2) | ecosystem: Environmental > Aquatic > Marine > Intertidal zone >...
AGCCGCTCCGGTAACACCCGCAAAGAACATGCTCGCTACCACATTAACGAGCGCAAGACCGCTGCGCAACTGGCCGACAAGAAGGTTGGCGAAGTCAACCAGCCGTCGGGTGATGCCGCCGGCATTCATCAGACCGCCCGCCAGGACGAAAAAGGGGACGGCCAGCAGAGGAAAAGAGTCTGTTCCCTGGAACATCATATGGGGCAGGAGCAGCAAGGGTGTATCTCCCAGTTGCAGCACCCCGACCAGAGCGCTGATCCCGATGCAAAAGGCTATGGGAGTTCCGAGAGCCAGCAATACGGCGAAGCTGATAGCGATAGTCATCACCTGTTTCTCCCCCGTTCCCGAACTGGAAAGCTGCGGACCAAGGTGGTCAATTGTTCTGTGACGTGCACCAGCATGAGCACAGAGCCGGTCGGAACAGCAAAATAGACGATGCCCACGGGCAGCCCCATGGCCGGCGAGTGCTGAGCCATATTGAATAGAGCCAACTGGATGCCTTTAAGCGTCGCAATACTGAGGAAGCCCAGGATGCCAATGAGCGTGATTGTTTCTATCAAGTGTCGGGCCTTTGGGGGGAGAGCGTCCATCAGAGCCTGAACCCCCATGTGGGCCCTCTTTTTGAGAGCAATGGAGCCTCCCAGAAAAGTAATCCAAACCAAACTATATCGGGCAAATTCTTCAGACCATGTGAGTGATGCTCCCAGTAGGTAACGGCAGACCACCTGAAGCGCCACTACCAAAGTCATGGTTAATAAGACGACACAGCAGATCATCTCCGCTATACGATTGAGACTATGACTTAGACGGGAGAGCATTGCAATCCTCGCCGAAAACACCACATTTGACCCTCTCCCCCCAACCGGAGGGAGAGGGAGATGACATGTGAAAGAATTAAGCTACGGAGTGTCCAGGATTTCTTGAATGAGGGTTTCGCCGAATCTGGACTGGTATTTCTGGTATACCGGCGCCATGGCCTTACGGAAAAAGCTGCGATCCGGAAGAGTCACCCGCATGCCGAGGTCCTCAAGTTTTTTCAGAGTCTCAGCCTCACCTCTGCGAATGAGTTCTTTTTCGTAGCGGCCAGCTATTTGAGCAGCCTCCCAGAATGCCTTCCGGTCAGTTGGCGACAATTCCTCATATTTCTCTAGATTCATGAGCAGAAGGGCTGGCGAGTAAAAATGGGCAGTGAGAGCCAGGTTTTTCTGGAAGTCGTAGATACCGTGAGTGTAGATGATGTTGATCGGGTTCTCCTGACCATCAATGGCTCCCTGTTTCAAGGCGGTAAGGGCTTCTCCCCAGGCCATCGGGGTAGGATTCGCTCCCAGGAGTCGAAAAGATTCAAGGTGAATCTCATTTTCCATGGTGCGAATGATTAGGCCACGGCAGTCTTCGGGTTTGAAAACCGCACGGCGGTTGTTGGTGAGATTGCGGAAGCCGTTTTCCCAAAAAGCGAGTCCCTTTATGCCAGCCTTTTCCAAACTGGTCAATAGGGACTGGCCAATGGGACCTTCGAAGACATGATCGACGTGCTGGGTGTTGCGGAAAAGGAAGGGCAGATCGACCACGAGCATTTCGGGTACGAAGCCTCCGAGGGGCCCCGTTGAGGTTACCACGAGATCGATGCTGCCGATTTGCAGTTGCTCCACCAAAGACCGTTCGCTGCCGAGCTGTTTGTTAGGGAAAATAATAATTTCAAAACGATCACCCAGCCGCTCGGACAGGACCTGGACAAATCTTTCAGAGCCCAGGTGGTAAGGTGCCGCGGTGCTCACCGCGTGGGCAAGCTTGAGCTTCCGGGTGGCTGCCGTGGCTGTTTGGACCCCAAGGACCAAACAACAGATGGTCAACCCCACTAAAATCCGCTTCATTTGCTAAACCTCCTTTGCTTGTTGTTCTCCGGTCTTACCAAAACGCCGCTCTCGCCGCTGGTAATCGGCGAGCGCTTTCATTAATTCCGGCTCTCGGAATTCAGGCCAGTATACCGCACTGACATAAAGCTCGGTGTAGGCCATTTGCCACAGGAGAAAATTACTTATCCGTTGCTCTCCACTGGTGCGAATAAGTAGGTCCGGGTCCGGCATATCTGCAGTAAAGAGGTGATTAGATAAGGTCGCTTCATTTATATCTGCTGGCTCCAGTTCCTTAGCCACGCAGGCAGCCGCCAGCCTCTGAGCAGCTCGGACAATTTCGAGCCGACCGCTGTAGCTCAAGGCTAAGTTGAGGATCATCTCGCGGTTGCCTGCTGTTTGGTTCATAGTGCCAATGAGCAATCGGTTCACACTTTTTGGCAGTTCGTGAATATCCCCCAAGGCGTTCAACCGGATGCCATTTTCCATCATCTCGTTGAGTTCGGATTTGAGGTAATTTCTGAGGAGTCGCCAGAGGGCCTGAACTTCACGACCGGGTCGCTGCCAGTTTTCTTTTGAAAAGGCATATAGGGTAAGGATTGGGATGCCTATTCTGCGGCAGGCCCGGACAATCGTTCTGACGGACTCAGCCCCGGCACGATGACCCTCAATGCGGCTGAGATTGCGCTCCCGCGCCCAACGGCCATTACCATCCATGATGATGGCCAGGTGCTGCGGCAGCTTTTGCAGACTGAGCCTTTCGGCGGCTGGCTGTTCGGGGTTGATTAATGTGACCATAGGTCATCCAACCTTTAGTCATTCGTTACTTGTCATTGTTCTAACCGGCTAACTGACTTGTCAGATTTCAAGGATTTCGGTTTCTTTGGCTGCGCACAACTCGTCCACCTGGGAGATGAATTGATCGGTTATCTTCTGAACTTCCTCCTGAGATCGATATAGTTCGTCCTCGGTAATCTCTTTTTCTTTCTTGAGGTCTTTCAACATGTCATTGGCATCCCGTCGGATGTTGCGAACGGCCACTTTGTTATCCTCGGCCATTTTACGCGCAACCTTCACCAGTTCCTTTCGACGTTCCTCAGTGAGAGGGGGGATGGCGATCCGTATGATTTTTCCATCATTCATGGGGGTGAGACCTAGCTCTGATTTTAGGATCGCCTTTTCGATGTCGCCGATTGCCGTCTTGTCCCATGGCTGGATCACAATCAGTCGGGGTTCGGGTATTGCCAGCGAGGCCATTTGGTTGAGAGGGGTGGGCGCATCATAATAGGAGACCCTTATCCCATCCAGCAATGAAACCGAGGCTCTGCCTGTGCGTAACCGGCTGTAGTCTCGTTTGAGCGTCTCCACTGATTTTCCCATCCTGTCGTTCAGTTCTTCGAATATTTCATCAACCATGATCCTCTCCCTCCACAATCGTACCCACAGGTTCACCCATAACGACTCTCTTCATGTGACCCCGCTTGGTCAGATTGAAGACGATAACGGGCATTGCATTATCCATGGCTAAGGAGATCGCGGTCGCATCCATTACCTTCAACTGTCGTTGAAGAACCTCAAGGTAAGTGAGACGATCTATTTTTTCGACACCCGGGTTTTTTTCGGGGTCTGCGGGGTAGACGCCATCAACCTTGGTGGCTTTGAGGAGAACGTCAGCTTGTATCTCCATGGCCCGCAATGCGGCGGCAGTATCCGTGGTGAAATAAGGGTTGCCGCTGCCGGCGGCAAAGATTACAATGCGCCTCTTCTCCAAGTGGCGAATGGCCCGACGACGAATGTAGGGCTCCGCAACCTCTCGCATCGTAATGGCAGACTGTACCCTGGTTTGTGCTCCCATTCTCTCCAAAGCGTCTTGGAGGGCCACAGCGTTGATCACGGTGGCTAACATGCCCATGTAATCAGCCGAAGCCCTGTCCATGCCGCTGGAAGCGGCGGCCAAACCCCGAAAGATGTTGCCACCACCAATAACCACGGCTATCTCGACGCCAAGACGATCCACCTCAAATATATCTTCGGCCACCTTGGCGATGACCTCAGGATGAATCCCAAAGGAGCCGCCCCCCATGAGAGCCTCGCCACTGATCTTGAGAAGGATGCGCTTGTATTTGACTCCGGACATCGTCGAGCTTCTGTTGACTCCTAACAGTATATTGAAGTGAGGGGCAAAATAAGGGGTTTCGCTATTACACTGTCTGGATCAAATTCGAAACCCTGAGCACGAAGCACCAAACAGATTCAGGTCAAAGATGTGAGATCTGGGATGTGAGATATTAGACCTTGGACCACGACTGCTAATTTCACATCCCACATCGGTTGTGCAGGGAACATTTCGAATTTCGATATTCTGACTTGATGGTTACAATCGCCGTTGACTATTCCAGCTTCCAACCCTGAACCCATACTTTAGACTTTGGTGCCTGAGAGTCGACTATTCTGCAGTATCTTCACCCAACTGATAGCGGGTAAATCGGCGCACGATCAAGTTTTCGCCAGTCTTGGCCCGAAGTTCGTTGAGAAGATCCTCGACGGTTAGGTCGGTGTCGCGTACATATGGCTGTTCGAGGAGGCAAACCTCCTGGTAGAATTTATTCAGTTTGCCCTCGACGATCTTGTCAGCAATTTGTTCGGGCTTGCCAGATTGCAGGGCCTGAGCTCTGTAGATCTCCTGCTCGCGTGTCACCACTTCGGGGGAGAGATCCTCACGGTTAATGGCAAGAGGGTTGGTTGCAGCTATGTGCATGGCGAGGTTTCTGACAAAGTCCGTAAAGGCCTCGCTCCTAGCTGTGAAGTCAGTTTCACAGTTTACCTCCAGCATCACCCCTATCTTGCCACCCGCGTGGATGTAGGAATGAACCTGTCCCTCACTGGCGGCGCGCCCAGCTCGTTTGTGAGCAACGGCCAAACCTTTCAGCCTCAGGTGGTCTACGGCTTTTTCCATGTCGCCTTGGGTCTCTTGGAGCGCCGCCTTGCAATCCATAATCCCAGCGTTTGTTTTTTGGCGCAGCTGTTTTACCATTGCCGAAGTGATCTGCAATTTGAACCTCCTTCACAATCGCTCATTCCTATACAGGGTTGATAATCTCGATCTCTGGGCCGCCCTCTTCAGCAGCAGCAGTCCCGATCAGTGCAGCTTCGGCTTCAGCGTCAGTTGGCGCCTTATCTACGGCAGCCTGCAGTTGCTCTTCCCGCTTCTGTTTGCCGTCAAGACATGCATCCGCGATCTTGCTTGCAAAAAGGCGAATGGATCGAATGGCGTCGTCATTTCCGGGGATGATATAGTCAATGGGATCCGGGTCACAGTTGGAGTCCACAATGGCGACTATAGGGATTCGTAATTTGTTTGCCTCGGACACCGCGATATTTTCACGCCGTGGATCCACCACGAAGAGTGCACCCGGCAGTCGTTCCATGTCGGCAATACCCCCAAGGGTCCTGTCCAATTTCATCCTCTCCCTTTCCATTTGGAGGATCTCTTTCTTGGGAAACTTGCTGATGCTGCCGTCTTCTTTCATGGCCCTGAGCTGTTTGAGTCGGTCTATACTTTTCTTGATGGTTTGGAAATTGGTGAGCATGCCGCCCAGCCAGCGGTGGGTAATGCGATACATGCCGCAACGCTCCGATTCCTCCACGATGGAATCCACGGCCTGTTTTTTGGTGCCGACAAAAAGAACCGAGTCTCCGGCTGACACTGTATCGACGATGAATTGATAGGCAGTGTTGAACATGCGAACAGTTTTTTGTAGGTCAATAATGTAGATGCCGTTACGAGCCCCGAAGATGTAGGGTTTCATCTTCGGGTTCCATCGGCGGGTTTGGTGTCCAAAATGAACACCAGATTCGAGCAGTTGTTTCATGGTGATAACTGGCATTTTGTCCTCCCTCTGGTTTTTCCTCCATTCCCCCTTTAGCCACCTCGCCGGTCAGCAGGACACCAAAGGACTGGGGGAATGTGTGGTTTTAAAAACTATGGTCACAATGACTTATGGATAAACCTGTATTATTTAACACACTTCTTGCCTGCTTTCAAGGAGAAAAGCGACCAGGAGATTCCCCAAAAATCTTCTTTCTGCTGCGATGGTCTGCGCGCCAGCAGGGGAAGCTACTGCACAACGTGCACTTGAGCCTTATACCTTGTGCCCACATGATTAGTTCAAGGGTCTATGAGCCGACCAGCCTTCCGGATCAGTCCGGAACTCTTGGGCCCGCAGGTGAGAAGGAGATCCACCACGGAGAGATTGGCGATAAAGTCACCCCAAAGCTGGGGGTAAACTGGAGGTTCATACTTGTAATAGATGATCTGTATCCCATGTCGATGGAAGAGTGGCTCGTCAAGATACTTGTGTGAGGAAGCAATAGTCAAATACTTCCTGGCTCCCAGGGCCTTGCAGGTAGAAACCAACCGCTGGGAGCCCTTGGCAGCAACGGCGAGAGTGGAGTTGCGTAGGAAAGGCTTGTCGATTTCCAGGGCGGCCTGCAGATAGTCCAGGATTGTGAGGTTCAAATCAAGCAGTCCCTGCCAGCGGTTTTGGTAGATTTCTTGACAAAATCTACCGTGTTCATCCCAGTAGGGAGCATGATGGTAGGCGTGCTCCAAGCTGACGAGGTGTTTTTTTTGCCAATTTTCCTCGCTGCAAATCTCCACCTGGTCAATGCGCTGAAAGCTTCTCCCTCGCTTCCAAACCGGTACCGTGAGCCACAGTTCCCCTTGGTCGTTTTTGACCCGGTTTCGGTTAACCCAACTCCCTCCCAAGGGAAACTGCACATCATCCAGCAGCACCAAATGTTGAGCCTGCATAGCTTTAAAGAAAAGTCCTGGCCAAGGCATAAAATTTGGCTGGTGGCAGGCGATCATCATAACGATTCACGGTTCCAGCAATCAACCTTCACTCTAGCGCAATGGGCTAGTTTTGAAGTGGCCTCAGCGGCAGCCAGCGACTTAGGCAACAGGCGCAAGGTTATCTTTGGATAAACCCTGGGCTTTGTGTCTTATGCCTGCGCCATCACTAACTGCGATAATCGGCGTTGATCTTGACATAATCCAGGCTGAGATCGCAGGTGTAGACTGTTTCCTCAGCCCCTCCCTGACCCAGGTCAATGAGTATGGAAAAGGATGGCTGTCGGAGGATCTGGACAACCTTCTTTTCAGCCTCTTCTCCCACCAGGAGGCCGTTTTCCACGAGCTTCACCCCGCCAAAGAAAAGCTGCATCCGATTCGGGTCGAAGTCGATATCTGCCCGGCCGAGTGCGGCGATAATACGACCCCAGTTTGCGTCCTCGCCGAAAAGCGCGGTCTTAACCAGAGGTGAGTTGGCAACGGTGCGGGCACCGCGGAGAGCATCGGTCTGACTGGATGCTCCTCGCACCTTGATCTCCACGAACTTGGTGGCGCCCTCTCCGTCTGCTACAATTTTCTTGGCCAGATCAAGCAGAACTTCACGCAAGGCTAGGCGAAATCTTTTGCTGCCGGGGGAGGTGATGTGGTCGATAGGCTGGTTGGCCGCGTAGCCGTTTGCCAGCACGAAGAGGGTGTCATTGGTGCTGGTGTCGCCGTCCACGGTAATGCGATTGAAGGAGTGCTCCACTTCTTCTCGGACTAGTTGGTGAAGCGCTGGCGCAGTGATGGCCGCGTCAGTGGCAACGAATGAAAGCAAGGTCGCCATGTCTGGACCGATCATGCCGGCGCCTTTGGCGATGCCGAGTACAGTAAAAGGACAACCCTCCAGCCGGCTTCTCACCATATGCAGCTTTGGCACGGTGTCAGTGGTCATGATCGCACGCGCCGCATCCAGCCAGCCGTCTCCACGGATCCTGGTGAAAAGTTCTGGAAGCGAGTTGACCAGGGGCTCCATGGGCAGATCCATGCCAATCACGCCAGTAGAAGCCACTAGGATCTCTTCAGTCCGGCAGCCAATAATCCTTGCAGTGATTTCAGCAGTGACTTGGGCTCGTTTCAAGCCTGTCTCACCGGTGCAAGCGTTGGCAATGCCGCTATTGGCCACAATGGCACGGGCTGTATTTCCCTCCAGATGAGCGCGGCTGATCAACACGGGGGCAGCCAGAGCTTTGTTGGTGGTGAAGACGCCGGCTGCTGCGGCTGGCAACTCGCTTACAATTAGGGCGAGGTCAGGTCGTCCCTGGTAACGGATTCCGGCCTCGATTGCGCCAGCCCTGAATCCGGGAACAGTGAAGTCTCCAGGGGGAGGTAGATTGTCATTGATCATGGGTCATCCCTCAAAGGGTTTTCATTGCCTGCGAGACGAGCGAGGCGTGATAGATCAAGCACATCAGATCCCTTTAGTGATGCTGTCCCGCAACCCCGCGGGGCTCCCTATTTGTCATTCTGATACGAGAGAATAATCATTTAATTCCAACTTTTTACACGCTAAAGACGGGTCGGCTGATGCCTCAGAATGACCTTCTCGGACAGTCTTTAGTTTCCAACCTCCCGTCTCGCTGCGGAGACGCCATGCGTTGTGCGCTATGCGCTTAGCTTCTATCTCCCACAACACCTTTTATATTTCTTGCCACTGCCGCAAGGGCAGGGCTGATTGCGGCCAATCTTCGCTGCTCTTTTGGCCGGTTGCGGCTTGGAGCCACCTTCTGATCCAGCGTGACTCAAGAACATCGGTTGCTGCTGGGCCTCTTCCAGCTGTTCGGTTTCCTCGCGGGTAGCCACCTGAATCCTGAAAAACATCTGGATGGTCTCCCGCTTGATCTGCTCAATCATTTCCTGAAACATGTCGAGGCCTTCACGCTTGTATTCGATTAGCGGGTTTTGTTGGGCATAGCCACGCAGACCGATGCCTTCCTTGAGATGATCCATGGCCAACAGATGCTCACGCCAGCGCTGATCCACGGTCTGTAAAGTCACCAGACGCTCCATGTCCCGCACGATTTCCGGGCCCCATTCGTTCTCTTTCTGGAAATAAGCGCTGCGGGCCTTTTCCAACAGGAACTCATGGAGGGATTCAGGGGTAAGGTCCTCTTCCACCCTGTTTGTGAGGCTCAACGGTAGGGAAAACTGGCTTAAAAAGGCTTCCTCCAAGCCCCGGAGGTCCCACTCTTCCGGATGGGAATCTTCCGGCACGTGAGTCTCCACCAGGTCGGTTACCAGATCTTCGATCATGTCCAGGATAACAGGTTGAAGGTTTTCTTCCTCCAGGGCCTGGCGACGTTGTTCATATATGATCTCCCGCTGTTGATTCATGACGTCATCGTATTCGATGAGCTGCTTGCGAATGTTAAAATTTTGTGCCTCCACTTTTTTCTGGGCGTTTTCTATCGCCCGGGTGATGAGAGCGTGTTCTATGGGCTGTCCCTCTTCCATGCCTACCCGGTCCATCAGGTTGGCAATGCGCTCGGCTGCAAAAATCCTCATGAGGTCGTCTTCCAGCGAGAGGTAGAAGTGGGAGGAACCAGGATCCCCTTGGCGACCTGAGCGGCCGCGTAGCTGATTGTCGATGCGGCGGGCCTCATGGCGCTCTGTACCAATGATGTGGAGGCCGCCCAGTTCAACCACCCCGGGGCCCAAGACAATGTCGGTGCCTCGGCCTGCCATGTTGGTCGAAATGGTGACTGCTCCCATTTGGCCTGCTTTGGCGACGATTTCAGCTTCTTTCTCGTGGTTTTTGGCATTGAGGACAGAATGCTTGACACCATCTTTGGCCAGCATCTTGCTGAGCCGCTCTGATTTTTCAATGGAGACGGTGCCAACCAATACCGGGCGTTTCAGCTGGGCCAAATCTTTGATCTCATCCACCACGGCCCGGAACTTTTCACGTTCGGTCTTGTAGATCACGTCGGAGTGATCGGCCCTGATCATCTTTCTGTTTGTGGGGATGATGATCACATCCAGGTGGTAGATTTTCGCAAACTCCGGCGCCTCCGTATCGGCAGTTCCAGTCATGCCGGCAAGTTTTTCATACATGCGGAAATAGTTCTGAAAAGTGATGGTGGCAAGGGTTTGATTTTCTTGTTCCACCCGCACGCCCTCTTTGGCTTCCAGGGCTTGATGCAGACCGTCACTATAGCGGCGGCCGGGCATAAGGCGGCCAGTGAACTCATCCACAATAACGATCTGGCCGTCTCTAACCACATAATCAACGTCTTTGCTGAAGAGGGCGTAAGCCTTGAGCAACTGGTTGATCACATGGTTGCGGGTGAGCTTCTGTTCATATTCACTGCGAAGTCTGTGCTTACGCTCGGCCTTCTCCTCTGGAGAGAGTGAGCTATCTTCATCAATTCTGTGTAGTTCGAACTCCAATTCGGGCAGGACAAAGAATCTGGGATCTTTCTTGGCAATGATGTCTTTGCCGCTTTCGGTGGGATAAACATTTCGCTCCTTCTCTTCAACCACGTAATACAGGGACTCATCCACCTCAGACAGACGCTTGGCGAGAGAATAATCCTCTTCGACGTTTTTCAACAGCTTGCGCAGCTTCCCATCCTCGAGCATTTCCATAACTTGCGGATGCTTGGGAGCAGCCCGTTGGGCCCGGAGAAGCATCTCGCCCCCCTCATACTCCTCGCCTTTATCCACGAGTTTCTCGCACTCGCGGATCAGTTGGACGGCGAGTTTCTGTTGGCGCTGGAAGAGGCTGGCTACCGGGGTGCGAAGCTTTTCGTAGTCCTTGATGGAATATTCCATAGGGCCGGAAATGATCAGGGGTGTGCGTGCTTCGTCGATAAGGATGCTGTCCACCTCGTCTACGATGGCGTAATGGAGTTCACCCTGAACACAGTCCTTGCGGTGGAATTTCATGTTGTCCCGAAGGTAGTCGAAGCCGAACTCATTGTTGGTTCCATACGTTACGTCTGAACCATAGGCACGCTGTCGCTCCTGATCGTTAAGATGATGGAGTATAACCCCAACAGACAGGCCGAGGAATCGGTAGATCGCCCCCATCCATTCGGCATCTCGGCGAGCGAGGTAGTCGTTGACTGTTACCACGTGCACGCCCCGGCCGGTCAATGCATTGAGGTAAACCGGCATTGTCGCAGCCAGGGTTTTGCCCTCGCCGGTTTTCATCTCAGAGATCTTACCCTGGTGGAGCACGATGCCGCCAATCATCTGGACGTCGAAGGGTCGCATCCCCAGAGTCCGAACCGAGGCCTCACGAACCACGGCAAATGCCTCCGGTAAGATCTCATCCAGGGAGGCTCCCTGGGCCAGGTTTTGGCGAAAGCGCGCCGTGGCGCCAGCCAGTTCAGCATCGCTCAGAGAACGGATCTTCGATTCCAGACTGTTCACTTGGTCCACCAACGGCGCCAGCCGCCTGAGTTCACGATCATTCTTGCTGCCAAAAATCTTTGTCAGTGGATTTGCCATTAGAACCATGAGAGATTCTCGCCTCGAAGAACCCGACGAATGAGCCTGCCACAAAAGGCTTAGATTTGAATGATCATGGCAATTTCATCACAATCGGGGAATTTGACGCATTTTATGCAATCTGCCCAGATTTTGTGGGGTAGAGTTGCCTTGTCCACTTCGCGGAACCCAAGTTTTTGAAAAAATTCCACTTTATAGGTGAGAACGAAAATACGACGCAATCCCAAGGTGACGGCTTCAGCAATACACTCTTCCACGAGCTTCTTGCCAATGCCCTGACGGCGATAGGGTTCGCTGACCACCAGCGATCGGATCTCGGCGAGGTCTTCCCAGCAGATGTGCATGCTGCAGGTGCCGACGATCTCCGGCTGATTGTCATCCATGTATACGAAAATGTCACGCAGGTTGTCGAAGAGCTCGCTGAGGGATCGAGGCAGCAGATGGCCGCGCTGGGCATGGCTCGCCAACATCTTTTGAATTTCGTGCACATCGCCGATCTTTGCTTTCCTGATAAAACCTGCCATCTTAGTCCCCGATTAGGTCCAGCACTGGCCTGCGGGCCCTTCTTGCGTGATGCCACAGGGCGGTCCGGCACGCCTCCTGAGCAACGAATATGGGATGTGAGATTTGTGATGTGAGATTCACTCGCGTCTTACATGGTCTAATATCCTGCACCCCAGACCTCACATCTCACATCCCTTGCTAGAAAGGGAGTTTATAAGTTGCTTCTGTGTTGCGTCAACCGTAAGTTGAAAACCCCCGACTTGGGTAAATGTCTATATCAGCGGTTTCGTCTGGTGTTCAGGCCGTATTTGGAGATAAGCCTGGAAAGGTAAGTCCTCTGGATGCCCAAGACCTTGGCCGTATCTTTGACGCTGCCTCCCTGATGATTCAGGTTGCTCTGAAGGAAGTCGCGTTTGAATGCATCCAGCGCCTCCTTCAAGCTGCAGCCCAACAGTTCTTGGGTGGTATCTCCAGATGGCGTGGCCCTGAAAGGAAGGTCCTCAGGTCCTATTTGCTCAGAGGTACCCATAACCACTGCTCGCTCGATGGCATTTTCCAGTTCGCGCACATTGCCAGGCCAGTGATAGTTTTGCATCACTTCGAGAGTGTCGGGCCTGAAGCTCAGTTTGGGTGTTCCCCTGATCGCCCGGTACTTATCCAAGAAGTGTTGGGCCAAGACCAGGATATCATCCCTCCGTTCCCTAAGAGGTGGGATGTGGATGTGCACAACATTGAGGCGGTAGTACAGATCTTCACGGAACATGCCTCGATGAACCTCTTCAAATAGATTCTTGTTGGTGGCAGCGATGATTCTGATGTCTACTTGCATGGGGGAGGCGGAACCCACTCGATTGAAAGTTCCCTCCTGGATGACGCGCAATATTTTCACCTGCATGGAGGGGCTCATTTCGGCAACCTCGTCCAGAAAAAGGGTTCCACCATCGGCAATTTCAAGAACTCCGGTCTTGCGCGAAATGGCACCGGTGAACGAGCCTTTCTCGTGTCCAAAAAGTTCGGATTCCAGAAGGGTGTCGGTAAACGCTGCGCAGTTGACCACCATTAGCTTCTTTTTGCGTCGCGGCCCGATTTTATGAACTAGGCGGGCTACAAGCTCTTTGCCCGTGCCGCTCTCACCAGTGATCAGGGTGGTAGTCTTGGAGTTGGCAACCTTGACGGCGTCGGAGATCACCTTTTCAATGGCTTTGCTAACACCGATAATCTCGTAGCGGGATTCCAACTCCTTTTTCAGATAGATGTTTTCATTTACGATGTCCTTGTAGTTCCGGGCCCTTTCCATGGCAACGGAAGCCAGCTCTGAGAAATGGCTCATGATCTCCATGTCTGTTTCCCGGATGGGTTGGCCATCCTCGCGGTCAATAATCTGGATGACGCCTATCACTTCCTGGCCTCTTTTGATGGGCACGCAGGCAATTGACCGGGTTTCGAAGCCAGTTGCTTCGCTAATTGTACTGTCCCAGCGGGGATCTTTGGAGACGTCAGGAACAAGGAGGGGTTTCCCGGTCAAAGCCACGTGACCCGCGATGCCCTGACCCAGGTCGATCTCGAATTTCTTGACCTCTTCTTTCGCCTCCCCTGTTGCAACTTGAAAGTAGAGTTTGTTTCTGCTCTCATCCACCAGCAATAGAGAGCTTGCCTTCGCTTCCATCAGTCTCGTCACCGATTCAATTATCATTTCCAACACACTATCGGTGTCCAGAACGGAGGTGAGCAGTGGCGCGATATCTTTGAGTATACTTACACGCGGATCCACATCCCGATTTTGCATGAAAAATCCTCCTTCAATACGAGCGATGTATTTATTCGTATACTAAAAAAAGGGGGGAGTCAATAGTTATCAGTGGTTGGTTAAATTCTCCTTTGAAACGACCCATTGAAATGAGATAAATCGCGAATTTTGGCGCAAAACTTGCTTATCAGACGTACGACTGTAATACAAGCCAAAGTTGATTTGAGCGTCGAAAACCTGATCCTTTGGGCCCGGATTCTTTAAGGCATGGGGGTGACCAAGTCCTCAAATGGTCGTTTAACTCACCGCTATGGTTTAAAAAAAACTTGACAGACCCTGAGGATTCAATTAAAAGTGGGCCAATGTGCTTAGGGTGCACCTAGCTTATACTCGCTGGGTCCCATTCCGAGACAGACTAATGGCAGCAGGTTCAAGGGGAACTAACCACTTCTTTTTTGCCATTTCGCCCGAAACACACCGGGGTTTGGAACCCGGAAATTTCTCCAATCAATTCGCATATCTACTATCATCAACAGTCTTTTCGATCTGCTCTGCAATACCCAAATACAGGAGACGGCATGAAGAAGAATAGAATAACGGTCATGTGGATGCCATCGGTGAGTTCCAAATCTAGGACTTTTTCAGTCCCACCGGTACTCTTGTATCTTTTTGTGGGCTTGCTTTTTGTCTCCTGGGTATTGTTGACTGCCGGAGGATTCTTTGGGAACCGTCTTTACTATGACTATCTCCAGCTGCGAGAGGAAAACTCCTATTTACTTGAGAAAGAAATGGAACTGGATGCACTTCGCCAGACAATGCAGCGTATCCAGAAAGACGAGAACACCATCCGGAACTTTCTCGGTCTGGACAAGGGTCCGGGTGAAACAAGCAGCCTTGGGCAAGGGGGTGAGCCATCCCCTGATCTCTCCACCATTGCCCCCAATGATGCTATGGGGAGCGGTGCCGTGCCGGTTCCCGCCAAACCCAGAAATGTCTCTGCTCTGCAAAGGGCTCAGCGGCTGGAGGCAAACTTACAGGAACTCGTGGAAATCATGCGGGGGCAGCGGCAGACCTGGGACAGCACTCCGAGCGTTATACCTGTGGACAATGATGATTATTGGTTTTCCTCAGGCTTCGGCTGGCGGCGCAGCCCGTTCACCGGTCTCAAGGAGTTTCATAATGGGCTGGATATTAGCAGCCGTAAGGGCACAGCCATCATTGCGCCTGCCAATGGCAAGGTAATCAAGAAAGGCCACGACAAGTACCTTGGCAAGTATCTCAAGATAGACCACGGCCGACAGATCATTACCATATATGGGCATCTTTCCGGTTTCAATGTGAGTCCTGAAGAAACCGTCAAACGGGGGGATACCATCGCTTTTATGGGCAATTCCGGGCTATCTACCGGTCACCATCTTCACTACACACTGAAGGTGAAGGATAAGTGTGTGAATCCTCTCCACTACATTCTCAATGCCAGGGGCAACCGACCCTTGGTTCGTCCTTTGCGAGTTGAGGGTGGCGGACAATGAGACTAAAGAGTAACAAGAACAAAAAGGGGAAAAGCTTCTCCTTGGATACCCTTATTGGAGCAAACACTGTCTTTGAGGGGGCCATCCACAGTGATTGCAGCGTTTGTGTTGAGGGTAGCGTCAGGGGTAAAATTGAGGCCAAAGGCGAAGTGGTCGTGGGGCGCGAGGGCAAGGTAGAAGCTAATATCTATGCGGAATCTGTAGTCGTAGGCGGCCAAATCACTGGCAATATCCATGCTCGGGGTCGATTGGAGATCACTGCCACGGGTCGGGTGACCGGTGACATTGAGGCAACCACAATCACCGTTGCCGAGGGCGGAATGGTGGACGGTATGTTCAAAATGATGGATGGAGCTGAATCCGCATATCCACAATTAGAGAATAGATTATCCGTGAAGGAAAGCGACCAGTCCGAAATTCAAGCCTCATCTGATCCCATCGAAAGCCTAAACCAGGCGTGAGTCAGGCTGGAAACCCGGCGACCGACAACATCCTTAGCTCAGGAATTCATAAGGACCTCAATCTCCTTGCCTAGCCCGCATATTTCATAGATCGCCTACTGCGACCGCGGATATGGCCGTCCTTCCGGGCGTCCTCGGCGCTCACACCCTGCGACTTACGGTTTAGGTACGCCTCGGGTCCGAGACCCTGCGGTTGCCCGGTGGCAAGCCCATCTTCACGGTCTCGTGACGGCAATTCATGAAATATGCGGGCTAGGCCAATTGAGGCCGGATACTGCTGACTCGATGATCAGTTGATTATTGTATGATATCCAGGAAGCACCAAGGGGGTCTAGGGGGGATTTCCCTGGCAGTCAACCCTTGATGGAACCGTGTTTGTGCTAGCCCACCACAAACCTTTGTTTCCGATAGGGTATTCTGAACAGTTCTTTGCCTGCCAGGTCGGAAACGGCTAAGAATTTGGCATGCAAAACGACTACTTAATCACTATTTTTTCCAGAAACAAGGGCAAGACCCGATCTTTCAGCTTAGATCGCCGACTGCTCTATGTGGTGCTGGTCAGTTTGATCTTTCTTGCGCTAAGCTGCATTCTTTTCGGGCAGGCCTATTTCCAAGAGCGCGCTGAGCGTCGGCGCTTAGAGGGGAGGACCGCCCTGCTCGAGCGACTGATGAGCAAGTTTGAGGAACGGACTGAGAGGCAGGGTGGGGAAGTTCCCACAGAAGTCAAGGCGGAAACTGAAGTCCAGAGACCTGTAATAAATGTTGCAGTTAGACGGGAGGAGAACGAAGCGACCGCAGAATTCCGTGAATCAGGGAGCCTATATATTGAAGACATGAAAAGAGACGCCCAATCAGTTGAACCCACAGCCAAGATAGATGACGCCAAGGTCGCTTCCTTGGAGGGGGATAGGGAAGGTTTTCGCTTGATTTTTAAGCTGGTTAACCTGATTGGCGAGCCTATCTCCGGAAACATTGCGATAATCGCCGCCCTTAGGCCACCTCACAAGCCGCGTTTCGTCTCCTTCCCCAGTATGAAGTTGGTTGATGGTATGCCGGTTGTGTTGAGAAAGTCGGTGAGCTTTGATATTCGCTACTACAGGTACGTAACCGGTAAATTCTACTTTCCTTTCGCCTACGCCGAATCATTTCGCATATTGGTCTACAACCTTGATGAGGAACTGATCTTAAATTCCACCCTGCCTGCTGAAGAGGTGGCGCCACCAGAGCTTTTGTCTGAAGAGCATGCATCCACCAGCGATTCTTCCTAGCCTGCCTCATTCGTGCCAATCCGCAAATCCGGACCATTTCCGCTTTGAGTTTGAGGGTGAGTCGCCTCGCCTATTTTCAGCTGTAGATACTCGAATTCCTCAATCCCTCGAATTCCTGATTTCTGGGCTGAGCTCTTCGCCCAGTAGTTTCCAACGTGTGACATGCGATCTCATCGCTGCCGCATCAAGCATACCTTCCTCAGTCACAAAGCCGGTAACAAGCTGAGCAGGAGTGATGTCGAAATACACATTGTCGCACTGTGTCTCATGGCTGGGCCAGACCTCCTTGCCGGATTTCGACTCCAGGACGCAATCGTGGGAATCCGCTTCAGCGTTGATTTTGTATGTGTCTGATGCCACGAAGAAGCCACGACCGTGCGCGCGAGCAACCAGCGCCGCCAGATATGTGCCGGTCTTATTCAATACTCCTAGATCGCTTAAGACGCTGTCGGCTCCCACCAAAACTAGGTCGGCAGTGGGGATGACCACACCCATTTGGGCGTCGGTTACCATCCTGAGATCAGCAACGGTACCCGAAAGGCTTCTAAATAAATGCCGTCCTTCCATGAGGGGACGGGATTCCGCGATGACTACTTGACATCCTGAAGGGAGAGCATGGGACAAGATTGATTCCACTGTGGAGGAATAACTGAGGGTGAGCACAGACCGGCAGTGACCCAGCAATGCCCGTGCGGTTTCAACTTGACGGTGGCGGAACTCTTGCTGCACTGCCAGCAACTCTTCTGCCAAGAGTATTCCCTGGCGTTTCGCATCGTGGGTGGAAACACCGCGGGCCGCCTGCTGGTTGAATCGGTGGGCAAAGACAAGGCTCCAGTTGCGAATGGGGGCCATGGATGGGCGCGATTTTGCCAGAGAGAATGCGGTTTGTTTGACCTCTAAGGTCAGTGATTCCAGGTCCATGGACTCGCTGCGCTTGCAGACTGCCATGAGAATCCGGATGGCGGCACTTGCCAGTTGGGCCGCCCCGTGACGTCGATCGTTCCTGACACCGTCTATCTTGCTGTCAAGCCAATCCATAATAGCTACAGAGTCCGAACCTAAGAGATGCAGGCTTCCACTGGAGTGATGGGGTAATGGAGTAATGACAATTGAAACCACTCGAATTCGAAAGACATCTCAATACTCCAACGCTCCAATACTCCAAAGCGTCCGTCGCAAAGCAGTCATAGTTATCGAGTGCGTAACGGACCTCGCATCTTTACCAATCACATGACGCGTTCGAGTGTCTCCTTGAGAGCCGGTACTGTTCGGAGTTCGACGAGTTCTTCCGGTCGAACCCACCGCATTTCTATATTCTCCCAGTCAAGTCTGATTATTTCAGGGTCATGCACGGAAAAAAGAAAAGGATGAACCCGCCAGGCACGATCTCGAGATTCATCAACAATCTCGAGAGGCTTGCCCGCACTCAAGAGGGTGACGTCTTCTCTGCTGAGGCCCACTTCCTCGGCCATCTCCGTGTAAGCTTGAATCAGAGGACTCTCGCTCTCCAGATATCCACTCACCCCAGCCCAATGACCCTGATAGGTGGACACTTTCTTGCTCCTTTTGAGCACTAGGACTTTGCTGCGGTGGGTGAGAAAGACAGTCACCACGTCCTGGAACTTGTTCACTTTTGACGACTCACCAGAGGGCACGGCACTAAGGTCTCAAAAAGAATTCTTATGTGGCAGCCCGCATGATTCACGAACCGCCTGCTGCGACCGGAGATGCGGATGTCCTTCCCTCCGAGCTGTAGGCTCCAAGAGCCGGAAGAGCCGACCGTCCTCGGGTCCCAGACTCCGTGACGCACTGTTACGGCTCCGAGACCCTGCGGTTGCCCGGTAGCTCACCCATCTTCACGATCTTGCGGCACCGTTTCGTGAATAATGCGGGCTGGACGATTGCCCAAAATATGATTACTATTTGACCACACTACGGATCTCGAAGCCAAGTATAAATTCGTTGGGAAACATTAAGCGGTCAGGGGTAAACGGTAAAGGAGGGTGAACATTGCTTACCGATGGTTCGTTAGCAAATTCTGCGCTTTGCGCCATGCGCTCCTCTACGTTCTACTGCAGGAGGTCTAACAGCATGAGAAGAGCGATCTTTGTCTGGTGGCTAGTAATTGTGTTGAGCAGCACCGTGTGTGCCTTCGCTCTGGCGGAGCCGTTGGAAGTTCCTGATCTGGGGGCTCTGGCTGTGCCCGCGGATCTGGCTGCCAGCGTAAGTAAGGTGCTGCCATCAAAACCTGGGGACACCTTTTTGCAGCTGCGAAACGGTATGACCGTACTTATCCGAGAGAACCATTCTTCCCGGGTGGTGTCCACTCAGGTGCTCGTCAAGACAGGGTCCATTGACGAAGGCAAGTATTTTTTCGGCGGACTTTCTCACTACCTTGAACACGTGGTTTCCGGCGGCAGCACGGCTTCGTTCACTGAGGCCGAAGCGCAGAAGATCCTGAGATCCTTGGGCGGTGCAAGCAATGCTTACACTACTTACGACCGCACCGTGTATTTTATCAATACCACGGCAGACCACTACCGTGATGCCCTCAGGCTTCTTCTTTCCTATGTCTCTGAATCGCTTCTGGACCCCAATGAGGTGCTAAGAGAAAAAGCGGTTATCCAGCAGGAATTCAAACTTGGGGAGACCGATACTGGGAGACAGTTATGGCAATTGTTTGTACAAACCGCCTATCTTAAGCACCTTATTCGTTACCCAATCATCGGCTACGAGGACGTTTTCGTAAACATTGGCCGCGATGATCTCCTCGACTATTATCGTCAGCACTATACCCCACAAAACATGGTGGTAACCATCGTCGGAGATGTGCAAACAGCGGAGGCATTGAAGTTGGTCCTGGAATTGGGCAAAGATATGGTGAGAACCTTTGCCCCACCCACAGCGGTTGAGACCGAGCCTGCCCAGAATACACAGCGGTGGGCAGAGAAGTCATTTCCCCCAGCCAGACTAACCACCATGATGATGGGTTTTCATACGGTTTCCTTGACTCATCCGGATCTGTATCCGCTAGATATCCTGGCGATTATTCTGGGTGAAGGGCGGACCAGCAGACTTTATGGTAGGCTCAAGGATGAGAAGGACTTGGTGCTCTCGGTGGACGCCTCCAGCTGGACCCCGCCCTACGCCACAGGGGCTTTCACCTTCTCTTTTCGCTTGGACCGGCAAAATGTTGAGCCCACCCTGGCGGCTGTCTGGCAGGAGGTCGCAAGGGTACAAGAAAGTCTGGTGGAAAAGAGCGAGTTGGAAAAGGCCAAGCGAAACATTATTGCTGGCTTTATCTTCTCAAAGCAATCTGCGGCCGGGATGGCCTCCAGCCTGGCGAGCTCCCTTGCCGCCACCGGCGACCCATATTTTGACGACCGTTATGTGGAAAGGATAGAGGCTGTCACCCAAGAGGAAATTAGACGGGTGGCGCAAACCTACCTGCGCAAGGAAGTAAGCACAGTGTCCATTCTATCACCACCGCCGGAGCAAACCCAGGCAGCTGTGACCACGGCCCCGAAACCGGCGGGGAAGATTGAGAAACTTAAGCTGGACAATGGTTTGACCGTGCTGTTGAAGCGCAATCCATCAGTTCCAATCGTTAATCTTCAGGTGTTCGGGCTAGGAGGACAGCGCTTTGAAACCGAAAGTATGGGGGGAATTAGCCTCTTCACCACGGAGCTTCTAACTAAAGGGACCAGAACTCGGAGCAAGCGAGAGATCGCCGAGACCATAGAACGCTTGGGGGGCGATCTGGACTCGGGCTCGGGCCGAAACACCTACTACGTGTCACTTTCAGTGCTCAAGGAAGATGCTGACGCAGGCCTGGAATTGTTGGCAGATGTGCTTCGGAATCCCAGTTTCCCACAGAAGGAAATCGACAAGCAACGCCAGGATACCTTGTTGGCCATTCGCCGCTTGGATGAGAATTGGCAGAATGAAGTAGAGCGGTTGTTCCGCAAAAACTACTATAAACACCACCCTTATCAAAATGACCCTGTTGGCACGGAGCAATCGGTCCAAAAAATTCACCGGGATGAGATTCAACGTTTCTACCGCCAAACGGTTATGCCAAACAATGCAGTGCTGGCAGTCTTCGGTGACATTGATCCCAAAGAAATGATGGCCAAAATAAGGTCGGTCTTTGGGAAATGGCAACCCGGAACGTTGATCAAACCGGTCATCCAAGAAGCCAGCGCCCCACTGACCGCGGATGACCAGGTTGAGAAGAAGACCGAGAAGGTCTCCGCTGCCGTTTTTGTGGGGACCAATGGAACGACTATCCTGGATTCTGATCGGCCTACCCTGGATGTGATTGATGCGGTTTTGTCAGGCATTGGTTATCCAAGCGGCTGGCTGCACGAGGCCTTGCGGGGAGGAGATCGGAGCTTGGTTTATGTGATTCACGCTTTTTCCAGCGCTGGTATCGACGGCGGCCATTTCGGGATTCTCACTCAGACCACAATGTCCAATTATCAGAAAGTAGTGGAGATCATTCTTGAGAATCTAGTGAAGATTCAGCTGGGGCCCTTGGATGAAGAGGAGTTGAAGGCTGCAAAGGAGATGTGTATCACCACACATGAGATGGGTCTTGAGAGCAATGGAGCTCAGGCAAGAAGTGCGGCTATCAACGAGGCATTGGGATTGGGCTATGACTATGACTCTCGCTATCCCGAACTCATTCGCAAAGTGAGTGCTGATGACGTGCTCAGGGTGGCACGCAAGCTGTTCAGTCATTACTTGTTGGCGAGCACGATCCCGGAAAAGCCGGTGGAGGCCGTTATTCCCCCAGAACAGAAGCAGCGGCTGCATCCACAATAATCAAGTAGGGGATGAGGTCTCGGGTGGAAGATGGGTAGCGGCTACACGAAGATCCCCACGTGGCGCACCTCGCTTCACCCATATACTGCCGTTTTCGTCTTAATGCATTCTAGAAATCCTCCCCCTCTGAGCCGGGTCAGAGATGGTTGGCTCTGCCGAAACCAATGGGCCAGAGAGTACTGGAGTGATGGCGTGTTGGAAATTGCTGATGTCTCGGATATTCAGTTGCTGGTCACAAATAACGCGTCAATAAAGGACTGCAAATCTGCAAAGATAACAATCCGCGATCCGAAATCGTCATTACTCCGCTACCCCAATAGCTTGACGCATAAAGCCCAGATTTCACAATTCCCCCCGGGGGTGACCAAAATCGGCTGCTATGGACCTGGATAGTCCGATTCAAGCGATTTCTCTACTTTCGGCGTTCCTTATTCATAGTTCGCCCCAGCGACTAAATTCTTGTCAAAGTCGGGCGTGAATGATAGATTGAAAAACACAGGATCAAGAAGGTCCAGCCCATCGGCGGTTGTGATGTTTAAGGGGCCACGAAGGCTTGTTTCTCAGGGAAGTTAACGTGGCCCTGTCTTATTTCAATATCGAAAACCTGGTCATCTGGGTCTCCGGCTCTACTTTCAGGCTCAGAGGCCGGAGGAGAGAGTCTGCGGTTTTGAGAGCCAGGTTGGAGTTCAATGGCTTTGCCAGCCGAAGAGGTTTACACGATTGAGTCGTTGCGCTTCGCTGTCTTCATGGCCAATAATTGTGGCATAGGGCTCAAGGAAACAAATAACTTACCATTCAACTTTACTTCCTGTGCCGTACGCCAGATGCCGTATACGTTGTGTCGACCCAATGACAGCACAGCGTAGTGACGGCGAAGCCAAACTGGAAAACCGCTTGCGGGCTTGAACGGGGCGAAGCGAGCGCGAACTAATGACGCGGAGCAAGTGACCCAACGGTTACTGGCGCCATTCCCTGTGGGGCAGATCAAAGCCCCCTTGGGTCCAGATTTTATGCTCGGTGGTAGGGAGGTGACCATTATGTGTGAAGCCAACGCCTATCTGCTCAAGGGCGGCAAAGAGGAGCTGATTCTCGAGGCTGTGGATATCCTGGAGCACGACGAAGATGGAAAAATTCGCCTGGCCAACATCTTCGGCGAGCAGAAGGTGCTGGAAGCAAAGCTGAAAAGGATGTCACTGGTCAATCACAAAATTGTGCTTGAGTAGGGGGTCTTTCGCTAATCCTGTCCGTTTCGCGGAGATCGCCAGAATTCTCAGAGAGCCGTTCTCTATGCAAGGCACTAGGAACTATGCAGTAGGCAAAGAAGACTCACATCTTCGAGCCGCTCTGTTGCGGTAGGGCGTGCGCCGATCATGTATGACGAGTCTTGTGGATTGGCAAACGAACAATGAGATTAATTCACTTGGTGCTTACTGCCTAATGTCCTTCGCATTATTCTTCGGCTGCGGCTCAGCGAGAGCTAAAATTGTTCACATAAGAGCCTAGCGAAAAGAACCCATTGATCAGATTCCGACTTCGCGCGCTTCAGCCCTCGAAGGAATAGTCTTGATGTCCAGGTGATGGTGGGCGGTGACGTAACGGACCGTTGTGGTTTTGGCGCGCATGGCCACTGAGTGGGTGATGGCGACATTGCCCTGGTATCGGACTCCGGGCAGGAAGTCGCCTCCGGTGATGCCTGTGGCGCAAAATATGATGCTGTCTCCCTTGACAATGTCTTCGGTTTCGTAGACTTTAGCAAAATCCTCGTCAGAGTAACCCATATCTAGAATTTTCTGGCGTTCGTCCTCGTCCCGGGGCCAGATCTTCACCTGCATCTCTCCCCCCAGGCACTTCAAAGCGGCAGCGGCCAGAACCGCTTCGGGGGCCCCACCTATGCCAAAGAGGATATTCACGCCTGAATCCTCCATGGCAGTGGCGATGGCCCCGGCAACGTCGCCGTCGCTGATCAGCTTGATTCGCGCCCCGGTCTCGCGAATCTCGGCCATGATCTCAGAGTGTCGGGGACGGTCAAGGACAATGGCTGTCAGCTCGCTGGTTCGGGCGCCATAGGCCTTGGCCACCCGTTCCAGGTTAGCCTGCACTGAATCATTGATGTCAATGCTCC
>Ga0209536_100003922_pt1 | contig 23656 bp, 16 predicted proteins | sample DeeMarSeWOR28_12_FD_187461 | JGI IMG/M metagenome (GOLD analysis project Ga0209536, IMG submission 187461) | Marine sediment microbial communities from White Oak River estuary, North Carolina - WOR-2-8_12 (SPAdes) (version 2) | ecosystem: Environmental > Aquatic > Marine > Intertidal zone >...
AATTACTCCCGGAAAATGATTTTATTAATGATGGTATAAAATTTAAATAATTCTCGAAAAGTCAACAACAAAAGTTGCATATTATACCAGAGCCAGAACTATTACGAATTGGAGTGTTAATCCATTAAAATATGAAGTGTTGTACGATTTCCCAGGGAACGTATTGACAGCTAGTTAATCATGAAACATTTGTGAATATCGATTGAGATATTGAAATTTCAAACAAAAAAAATTTACAAACCCGATTTTGTGTAAGGATGGTACTCCTTCCTGGTTTAATGTGCGGTGAACTGAAATTTAATGGGTGTTGATGATCTCCTTCGACAGTGTCTTTTTGAGAATGATCAGAATATTTTCAATTACTTCACTATCAATGAGAGTCTCTCTGACTGCAGGCAGGTTGGCGTGGGTTTTTTATTTGTCTCACTCAAACAATTGCCTCTTGACAATTATTAGAAAGTTTTGAATGTTTGCCTGCAATAAATACATCTACACTTTTAGGAAAGTGTAATAGGTTTTTCCTTACTATTCTTAACTCTTTCACTTATTCATTTCTCCTTAAGCGTGGATGCAGTTCATTAGATTATGTTCTGTATTTGCGTGTATTTTTTCCTTTTTCGTGTTGGTTAAAAAAAATTGAGCAATAAAAAACTAGCAAATTAAATGAAGAAGGTTCCATTAAATTACCCTACTCTAAGATTCCATTCTGATCAATTGGAACAGCAGTACAATAGAACTTCTGTGAAACAGTCTTTGAGGATAATTCGTGCTGCTATCATACTTGGTTGTATTCTTTTTCCCATTTTTGGTATTCTTGATATTTGGATGGTTCCTGAAAGTCTGGGAACGGTATGGGGAATTAGATTATTTGTGGTTGTACTGCTGATAGTTATGTATCTCTTAACCTTTAGACATGTATTCAGAAAACACATGAATTTATTTCTGGATTTGCTTACACTTATCATTGGCGGGGGGGTTATTTCCATGGTTTTTGTCTCTGAATTTGAGGGGGGATACTTTTATTACGCAGGACTAATGCTGGTAATTCAGTTTGCACATGGACTTATAAGGTTAAGATTTATTCACGCAACAATTGTAACAATTTTAATAGCGATAACATATTTATTTGTAGCTTGGGTAATAAAGGATACTCCCGGAACACTAGTAATTAATAATTCGTTTTTCCTATTTTCTACAGTGATTATAGGAATGTTCATTAGTTACTCGCTTGAGTTTTATATGCGTAGCAATTTCTGGCAGAGAAAGATTCTCTCCCGCCAGGAAAATCTTCTGAAATTGTCGAGCAGCTGAATTTTACAATTGAGAACTGGAGCAATGGTTACCCATTAATGGATGATATCACTTTTCTTGTATTCAAGACTAAAAACAAATTAATAGTAAATAAAAACTAGTTAACACATTAATTAATTAAATTCAAAAGAAAGAACATTTATGGTTGACGGAATTATAAATTTTTTTCACTTGCTTGGAACAGTAGTCTGGATCGGTGGAATGTTTATATGGATTTAATACTAATGCCTTCAATTGCAAAAATTGATCCTGGCGAAAGCGGTAAGTTAATGGGAATTATAGCAAAAAAGTTTACCATTACTGCATGGAGTACAATCATCATACTAATTATTACAGGCATTCTTAAAACACCTTCAGATATGTACTTCGATACCTCAGACGAATACGGAATATATCTGCTTATAAAGCATGTTTTGATGATTGGGTCGATAATGGTCGGATTAGTAATAACTCTTGTATATGTTCCAGGTTTGAAAGCCAATTCTCCTGAACCAGGTGAAAAGCCATCGGCTGAATTTGAATCTTATTCGAAGAAAATAGAGAATCTTTCAAAAACCAATTTGGTAATAGGAATTCTTATTCTGATATGTGCTTCCTGGTTATGGTGATTATAGCTTTTATTGACATTCCCATATAGTATTACCAATTCAAAAGTTAGTATTTCCCCACCCCTGCATAATAACATAGGCGGGGATTTTTGTTTAATTATTCATCCCAGGATACATCCCGCCAATAAAAGGAATGAACCAAAACATCCAGTCTTCAATGCTAAACTTGTAGAATTTTACTTTCATTAACTCATCTTGTTTTATAATTATCCGTGTTGCCCATATCGCGTGCGGATGCATTAACCACAGAGCTATTTGTCCTGTCAATGTGTGAGTTTCTAAAATATCGAATAGTCCTTGTGCAATTGGGTTTATTTTATAAGTCCCATATAAATCAAAAGTAAATCCGACCCAGAAAGAAACTACACGCCACGGTTTAAGATATTTCGCTATTCGATCAGACCAAACTCCAAGAGAATAAAACATTAATGCAAGTGTAATAAGAATCGTTAATAGGATTTATAAAGTTGACGTAAACAAATATATTTAATTCCAAGGGAGCACTGCTCTCTTTTATTTTCCATAAAATCCCGTTATATCAAACCAGAATTCTTTTACTTCATTTTTTTATCCATAAGAACTTCAACTCGCCTGATTTTACTTTCCCTATTGAAAATTGATTGACTCAGACTTTCTCCTAATTCTAACCCATCTATATCTATTCGTTCATCATTTTTCATGTGGACAATTATTTTACTGTTATCCGAAAGTTTGTAAATAAAAGGAACCTGACATAATGTAAATGCAATTGATGCTTTGCTGCATTTCATTTTTTGTTCAGCGCCAGATAAATCATAGTAAACAAAAGGCTCAGCCTTTTCAATAAACTCTTCTACTTTCAATAAAGAAGGATTAATTTTAATTTTTCCTGATTTAATTGTTATTCCGATTTCATGAAGACGGGATATTATATCTTCCTTTACCTTTCCTGTCATGCCCGGCTGCTGTGCTCCGGAAAAAGTTGGAGTATGAGAATATGGATCAGTCGGAAATGCACCAAACTTATCAGGTGAAATTTCTGCTGCAATTCCTTTTCTAACATCATAGTATATTTCTTTTAATTTTTCCAATTTTTCTTTTTCATTATGATTTGATTCTGCCTTAAAATACACTTCCTGCACAGCTAGCAACAGTTTTGAAACCATGTGCCAGTAGATTGAGCCTAATCCTTCGTACTTGTAGAAGGTTGTTGCTCTTCCGGTAAATTCTTCATGCTCAAACGTTGTTTCATATATATCTAAGATTAATTCTGAATCATTCCTGACATAAAGTCTGTATTGGGGATCAACCTCCAGCTCATTTAATTTCTTATGAAGAATTTGAGTATTTATAATATCATTTTGAAAATGGTACCCACCATCTACATCTTTATAAACAATATCGGTCTGAGAATTATTAAACATTAATTTTAATAATTCTGATTTTTCGACTAACTCAGGTTTAATATTATTTTTATTGATAAATAAGGGAAGCTCTATATTGGGATAAAGGATATAGCTATTTTGGTCTTCACGGTAGAGACGGCTTCGCTTTAGTGCAGTCAGTAATTCAATTGATTCATCTGTTTTTAAAAATCCTGAACTGAGTACTGCTACTTGTCCCTCAAGCATTTCAAACAAATTTGAGATTTTCATTTCATCGTTGGTAATCTGCAGCAAATTATATGAGTGATACAGTCCGTCTTCGCGTTTATTCTTCTTAATAGTACCATGGACGATCAACAGACATAAATTTAGGAACTCAATTACTCTCTCCATTGAAACAGCTTTCCGAATATCAGAGAATCCCTGTTCATAAATTTTCTTTCTATATTCTGATGCAACCATTCCAAGTCGATCTACAATTTCTTTCCTGACTTTATCAGATAAATCAGAATCGCATTTATGGCTCAAATCATTTAAAGCTGAATAGATACCTTCGAACAAAAGTTGAACTTCTTCCGAAATTTCAAATTCAACATTATTCGATTCACTTAAAAAATCTTTTAGAAATATCAGGTAACGCCGTATATAATATAACGTCACCATAGAAATACCGTAACCAGCAAGTGCATTATTTGCGTCATTCCATTCTGGTCTCTGTGTGTTCATCCATATACCGCCGTCAGGAATGAAATTGGAAAATTTAATGAGTAATGTTAAAAGAAGTTTTTCAATAAGATTCACTTGAACAAGAGAGTTGTCCGCCTTCCTTATAAACTTTGTGTCTGAGCCGTAAAGCTCTTCTTCTAATTTAAGTCTTCTATCCAGCTCTGCATTAAATTCTATAGTATCTCGAGGATTTTTTAAGATTTCATTATACTCCTTTATTCTGTAAGGTACGTTCGCATAAGTAAAAAGATCCTGATCTAAAAACTTTTCCAGTACTTTTGGATTAAATTCCTTAGATAACTCCAGCAGTTTTAATAAATAAATTATTTGATGGTCACCCCAATAACCAATATTTGCCCAGGGATTATGAGGTTCCTGGACTTCCCAATCAAAACCATCTCTGAATATTCTATAGGGATTATAACCGTCGGCGGTTGAATTATTAAGAAATTTTGAGGTCATTGATTCTAAAAATTTAGGATATGAAAAAGCAAGAGCTTCCCAATTCTGAAATATATCTCGCCAGTTTCCCTGATAATTCAGAACTTTTTCATCCATTTCATTTTTTACTTCAATTGAAAATTTATTCCAGGGTCTGCTTGGATCACCATGCCTTCTGCTGAATGTTAATGGCAAATATTCTAAAGCCAGTCGGGTAAAATGCGGATCTCCTGATCTGCGAACTTGATTGACTAACTCTAAATGTAAAATTGTTTTCGGAAGATTCTGAAGGAAGTCTGCGTGGGCATTGAGAACAAATGGATTTGCTTTCTTTATGAATGAAATAAAATCCTTCTTATCGATAAAATATGAATCATTAAATACACCGCCTCTCATAATGTTAAAAAGCACATTCGAGAAGTGGCGGGCAGAAGCAAGCTCATCTTGAGTTAATTGTGATCCATCTGCCTGCGAAACTATTTTCTTCAAATTGATTTGACTTTGTTTAATATCTTCAGCTACTATGGATTTAAATTTCTTTTTCCGTAATGATTTTTTCAATTCAACGATATCGCCAGCATTCTGATCTACATCGGCAATAATGTACCAATCCTTAGATTGTACAGACTTGATCTTAAAATGTGAAATGATAAAATATGCGCCGCGGATGCCTTTGGTACTTGTCTCCTGTTCCAAAGGCAAATTTTTTCTGAATAAATTAATTTGTCTTGAGCTCAATAGATATTTATCGACATCGAGTCCTGTGCTGCACACAGTCGCAGAAGTCAGTGATTCACTTGGTTGTGCCAGATCGGAAGGAATTGAGCTGAGCGAGAATACACCCAGGCTGGTGTTTTTAATCAATTCATTTTTTTTGTATCCGTCAACAAGTGTGCTGTATTCAGTTTGGATTTGCTGACTCACTCCCGAAGGAAGAATATTCTGAATACCGTCTAATATTTCAATCTCTTTTTCCCGGTCAGTAGTATTTGATATTTCAGAAGACTTCACGAATCCGAATTTAGTGCTGGTTGACCAGCTATACTTAAAAATCAAACCAAAATCATTATTAATTTCTTCAAAAATAATTTTCGTTCCGGAAATATTTTTGTAAAGATTTCTATTGATAGAATAGATTTCTTTAAATCTATTTGAGAATGGTTCCCATAAATAGATTTTCTTATTATCAAAAATCTTAATTATTGTTTTACTGCCTGTTATTTCATTATTATCGTGAAGCTGATCATCATTCAAATAGGGGAAAAGTGCATTATCTGGATTCCGTCTTCCAGCGGTAAGTCCCCCACTACTTGAAATATACATCCAATGATCGGAGGCACTTACAATACTGATTAAAAAGGGATTCATCAGATCATAATTAGAGATCTTATAAAAGGACTCCCCTTCAACCTTGACAAATTCACCACGCACCGAGGCCTTACTAAATTTTAATTCTTGATTACCAACAATAATTTTTTCTTTACTCATCCGATTTAAAAAGATTAAAAGTACAAATTACTAAATCTTAATTTATGCGATAGAAATTAATTAAAAAATGCTGGTGTCCTTTCGAACACCAGCATATCTCATTTGAGCCAAATTATTTAATGAGAAGCATTTTTTTAACTGAATTGAAGTCACCTGCAGTAATTGAATAGAAATATGTCCCCGTCGGTAAATTTTGAGCGTCAAAATTTACTTCAAATGTACCTGCATTCATAAACCCATTGATCAATGTTGCAACTTCTTGTCCGAGCATATTATATACTTTCAATGTGACTCTCTTTGCATCAAGCAAACTGAATCTGATATTGGTTGATGGGTTAAATGGATTTGGATAGTTCTGTTCCAGACTATAATCTGATGGGAAAGAATTTTTAACTTCCTTTACATCTGATATCATAGTTGAAAAGTAGATGTTATCGAGATAAATTGTTCCATTACCAGTAAACATCATCTGAAAAACCTGAGATAGATCAACCGTCGGTTCAAAATCAGTTAATGGTATGTCAACACTTACCCATTCTTCGGTTGTACCCGGGGGAACTAATGCTACGGACTGTTGATTTGTAACAGGACTAATCAAGAAGAAATCCAACTCCGTAGAATTCGCATTCCAGAAATCTATATGAATATATTGCATACCGGCACTATCAAGGTTCAGATTTTGATTCAGTTCGGTTCCCTGGAAGTTTAAATTCCCATAAACCATTGTGGTATCGCCCTGAATTGTAATCAGTGAAAACACAGTACCCTGTCCCCAATTAGGATTAAGGTTAACTCCAGGCAAGGTTGTATATGCATCACTGAATATTGATATAACTTCATTTTGGGGAAGTGTTGGAGTAGGTGCAGGATCTGTCGGTTCCGGGAGTACAATTACAACCCCATCAGGAACCTGAATATTATCTATATATATAGTATTATCCTGTGGTCTTGCATATAAATCCGGAAGAATTACAAGTCTATTATATGTCTGCCCTTCTACAGCTGAAAAATCGAAGGTTAATTCCTGCCAAGCATTGACAACAGTATTTGAATCTATGAGTTCTGTGGGAGTTCCGGTAGCTCCTTCAACTTTAAAATGAACAGGGCTTAATACAGGTTTCCAAACCATAATTTTTACAGTTGAGTTGGTAGCATCAAAAGTAAACTCGCCATCATCGTCTGTAAAAAATAATGCCCAGGGATTTCCAGCTTGCCTTGCAATAAATTTAGCAACAGTGGGAGATGTGTTGAGGCCACTTGGATCAGGATTTGAAATAAACTCAAGTGGCGGATTATCACCATTTTCTCCCACGATCCAATCCCAATCTGCACCAACCCCGGCTGGTTCAAAATCGATAGTATGGGTAGGCTGGGCAAAAACAGCGCTGCCAATCATAAAAACAAACATTAATACAAAAAGAGAAGTGAACTCTTTTTTCATTTTTTCCTCCTGGAAAGTGATTCTTTATAGTTATTTAGTTGTGGTTTATTCATTTTAAATAAACTTATATTGATTATGTATTACACTTAATATTTATCTTTTTCTGTTTTATATACTTTCAAATAATTCTGAAAAGATTCTTTCGGTGTGCGGTTTTCATAAAATACCCCCCAATGCTTTTCAATTTCATTTGGGCTTGATTTTTCTCCTCCACCTTTCCATGGTTCATCAAAAGCTTCAAATAGAAATGTTGTAACATTATTCTGATCTATCCAATCTGATATTTTTTTAAGAAACCTTTCCTGTGCTGCCAAACCGACCTCTCCTTTGATTAAGGAACCTTGTTGACCATCACCGGTTTTAGTTGAATCATAATTTGTAGCCCATCCTATTTCTCCCAATACTAAAGTTTTTTCAGGATGAGACTTTTTAATTTGATTAAAGAAGATACTATTCATCCACTCAATGGAATGCTCAAGTGTTTGTCCATTCCAAAGTGGATAGATATGAACCACAATGAAGTCCACTTCTATTGAAACAGATTTACTTATAGGTTTGTTCCAAAAATTATAATCGTCTGCCGTTGTAACGGGAACGCTTGTGTTATTTCTTATTGTTCTCAGGTACTTAATTAGATTGGCAATTTCCATTTTATGAGCCGACCAGAATACTTGAGTTTCATTACCAACATTTATTGCTGAAATAATTTCATTGTATTCATTTGCCAATCTGATCGCATTCAAAACCTCCTTAATATTTTCATGTTTCCTTTGCTTGTCTTTTGCTTCATTTTCTAACCAAACTCCCAGCATAACTTTAATTGGTAAATTATTTTTTCTGATAACTTTTAATATTTTTTCTGAGTCCTCATCTGAGCCGTAAACTCTTATCATATTCCAATAATTCAATATTATCTGTAAATCCTCAAGAATTTCAGATTCACTCGGACCTTTTACCCTTGGTGCCTGTCCTTCACGATAACAACCATAAGAAATTGCTTTCCCGATCCACTTGCCATCTAAATAAGGATCGAATTCCCGGATTATAAATGGGTCCTGTCTTTCTGATATAAATTGTTTTCCCAGATTTAGTTGTATTGTTTCCATTGATTCTGTTTTTTTGTCCCCCCGATTTTTTTCTACAACATCTGTTTCTTGTGATTGACAGCTAAGAAACATTAATGTAACAATGCTTATAATTAAAATTGTTAAACTCATTCTCTATCATTTTAGAATAAGTAACTGATCTTTAATTCACAGCAACTTTTTCACAGCCACGTATTCGATCTTTATAAATTGATTATGAATTGAATCTTTGCCTGCATTAAGAATGTATTCTCTACAGTTATCCAATGAGTTATCTGTTTCATCAAATTCATCTCCGGCCCACTTACCACAAAGAGTTATATTGAAAATCATTTTAAGATTAACAAAGTCACATTTGTTTTTTCCATCACAGTTTTCACACTGCCATTCCTGATGACTTTCAATATCGCATTTAGTACTTGCCTCTAAAAATCTAACGTGATTCTTAAGAGATGATTTATTCCAGTCATCTGGCTCAGGAAATTTACTTAAAGGACCACCATCTGATCTTACATCTAATTCGGGTTCCCAATAGTAAAAGCTGATAGAATTATTTTCCCATAAACAACCAAAAGTTCCTTCAACCGAATTTAACTTGTATGGTATACCACTGCATCCGGAATTTGGATCAGTAGCAGTTGAGTTTGCACAATTGATTATTACACCGTCTTTATTCCATTCCGAATCGCACATCTGCGGACAGGTATGAATGGTATTATGAATAAGGTTATCCCCGTTAATTGTCTCAATAATATCAACTTCACCTGCGCTTGGCCAATCCGTACAATTAACAGGGCTGGGAGTATTGTAAAATTGCCCAACGCCAGAATATATATCTAAGTTCTTATCTAAGGTATAATTACTTTTTCCTTTGTACAGCCATTCATCCTGTCTGCTTCCGTTTAACCACCAGGCTGGCCAAATCCCTTTTGCTGAAGGTAACTCGCCCTTGAATACAAATAGGATTTTTTTTACATCATCATTAAGATTATAATATGGTTTTGATGTAAATCTGAATGAATCAAAACCTAATTCATCCTTTCTAAATTTTAGATAACCATAAAGGGCATCGTTATCAAATAATTTGATCATATCCGTATTTACCCATTTCATTCGGTCATAAATTACATTACCCAGAGTGGGATCATCATGCGGAAAGGTTGTAAAGAAATATTTTTCAATCTCCGAGAAATCATATTTATTATTTTCAAAATCCAAAACAAAGAAACGATTCTCAAAGTTTGTAACACTTTCAGGTTGTGCAAGAAACGCACCGCTTAGTAAAAGTTGAACTGTAAATGATTTAAAAATTATTTTGCTGTAGTTCATAATTCTCTTCATAATTGAATTCGTAGTGTCTGCACTGAATTTGGAACCATTTTTATAAGTGCATGCTGATCATCTATTTGAAGACTAAACTCTAATTGCTTTTTTGTTGTATTTAATAGTTGAACCGTGAGCAGATTCTCATCATTTATCGTAGCACAGGCATGTAAGGCATCATTATCCAATCCATCTAGTATTTTTTCAGTTTTTACAGCTTTATCACCTGGCCTTATCGTTCTGCTGAACTGCGCTAAGACATAATAAATAGGTGTATAGTAAATTTGTTTGCTATCTAAATCTATCATGATTGGTGCACCACAGAAGTTTCCAACGTGATTGGGTCCGCCTCTCTGGTCTAATACGACATTCCAATCAATCCAACCTTTTAACCAATGATCTATGCTGACTATAATATTTCTTGCGTATCGGTGAACTGGGGAGTAAATCGGATGATCTTCCATTTTTAATCCTCTCCAAGTTGCCGAATAGCCCCAGTCAGTAGCATTTTCGTTCCACCAAAATGAATCATTATCAAACCAATGCTTTTCTTTGAACTTATCTGGGTCGGTAATCCCCTCAGGAGCTTCTTTTCCTAGATCATCAATGCAGCCTTCAGTGTGTAAAATTGCGTGGTTAGGAAATTTAGTATTAACTCTTTCAAATACATCCTCATATACTTTATGAGTGCTTTCATACCAGTGCACCGCAGAACCATAAACATATTTTGCTGTTTCATTATCTCCCAATATTACATCCGTCCAATGTTCTAACCCGTCCCTGTTTTGATCATATATGAGAAGGTTTACATTTTCAAACCCGCTTTTAATAAGCTTTGGTCCCAAATAATTTTTAATAAATTGATTCTGAGATTCGGGTGTAAAATGCATACTCTCCCATTGTCCATTATTTCCATGAGGTTCATTAACTGGTGTAATACCCCAAATATCAACCCCTTCTGATTTGTAAGCATCTAAATATTTTATGAGATAATCGGCATAAGTTTCTTCATACTCTGGTTTGAGTTTACCACCAGTTCCTTCGTAATTATTTTCTTTAGTTCCCCTGATATAATAATCTTCGATATCTTTCATCCACGGAGGTGCTGTCCACGCAGACGCAACAACTCTTAGTTCATTGTCTTTTTGACTATTCTTAATTTCAATCGCTTCTTTTATCATCGGTAATAAATCATAAGTTTTATCTTGTATACCAGGATACTTATCGGGATCAAAACCTTCTATATCAGGTTCAATGCTGAAACTTTTTAATTCAATATCACCCTTTTTATCCAGATATGAATATTTTCCTTCAACACAAAAATCGCATGAGCCGATATGAGTTCTGGTAAGTGAGAAATTAGCTCCTTTGTCGCTGTATATATTCTCCATAACTTCTGCTCGTGACTTCTTGTCCAAATGAGCTAAAACAAATGCAGAAGCCTCTGTAAATGATGAACCAATTCCATCTATCTCTTGCTTTATAACCGCAGGATCAATTTTAATTAAGCTTCCTGTTGGAGTTTGTCCAATAACAAAAGAGATATTTTGCTTTTGAGCGATTTTATCTCCAGCCTCCGAGGTAACATAATTTTCTTTCGTCACCAATCCTTTTCTATTCTGATCGCAAGAAACCACAGTTAAAGCAGTAAAAAAAGTAAGCGGGAAGAAGATTATTTTAAATATTAAATGTGTTTCCATATGAGTCTCAACTATTATTGATTGCCAAACTTCAGATTTCCTTTTTTATCCCATAACCCCCAATAAGCTCCAACATCACCTTCTTTCTCTATTTTCCAGGTTTCATCAAAACTTGCGAAATAGAAAATATCTATGTTTTCCTGATTAGCCCAGGAAAATGTCTTGATGAAGTACGTTAATGCATTTTCGTATGAAGGAACAGCATTACGGTCGGGTGAGCCTAAGTTTGGCCAGCCGGTTTCACTGATGATAACTTTTTTACCTTGTGCAGCATTAACTGCCAGGTAGTACATATTCCTTAAATATGAAAAAGAATGTTCAATTGGATATCCCTCCCAGAATGGGTAACAATTTGCCAGAATAACATCACAAAGCTTGCATAGGCGGGGATGATTTACGAATTCAAAATATGCATCAACATATCCTACGGGAATATTCGGAATTTCGTTTTTAACTTTTTGAATATACTTAATAATTTCTTCCTCACTTAAATCTCCGCGCAGCAGCACTTCGTTACCAACAGCAATTATATCTGCATTGCCTTCTTTAGCAATTTTTATAATACCTTCGATTTCTTTTTCATTCTTTTCCCGATCGTTCCCTAGCCAGGCGCCGACTAATGTTTTCAGACCATGCTTGTGAGCAATTCTCGGAATATGTTCATTACCATCGACACAGGAAAAAGATCTTACCCACTTAACATAGGGTTTAATGATTTTCATTCTCGCTTCAACCTGTTCCTCAGTAATTTGAGAACCCGGACTTTGATTTTCTAAATATGCACTGAAAGAAATTCCGTGAATACCATTTTTTAAAATTTTCAGAAATGCCGATTCCAGTTCTGACTTGCTTGATTTCGATAAATCTATTCCGGATAATATGCTATATTGTGATTGGCTCCGTGACATTTTGCCTCTGATTTAAATATTATGAATAACCAAAACCGGGAGTTTGGATCTGTGTAACACTCTATTTACAGTGCTGCCAATTGTATAATCCTCCAAGCCAGTCTTACCTTTAAATCCCATAACTATCAAATCACATTCTTTTTCTTCAGCAAGGCTTAATATTATTTTAACAGGATTGCCTCTTTCAACAAGGATATTAATCTCTTCTAAGAGGTCCTTCCCGAATGCATCAGAAATTTTCTCTACAACTTTTGCACGTATGTTACTTGTAAACTCTTTTGCTTCTGTAAATTTTTTGTCAATGCTGGAGGATCTTTCAAGTCCCACATCGAATGTCAATAAATCAATCAATTCAGTATTTAGTACATATAAAACTGTCAGTTTAGCTTTATATTGTTTTGCAATTCCCAACGCATGAATGAATACTTCTTTCCAACTTTCAGAAAATTCTGTTGTATAAAGAATATGCTTATATGATATTTCAGCTACTTGCATTATTGCTCCAATTATTTTGCACCTAAAACAATGATTACATTTCTACGATGAAATCAGAGTACTAAATATTTTTCAGGAATATCCTGATAACCCCACGCTCTTAATTGTCTTGACCATCCACCTAAGTTTTCAATAGAAACGGGGATAGTATTTAGTCTGATAATCTCATCTACTTTTTTCTTCAAATAGAGTTTATCAATAACCTTTTCAACTGATATTTCACCCCATCTGAAAGTGGGTTGACCCAATAATACCTGAACGTAATTTTTCTCAATGTATTTCAATTGAACGGGAAGTGCATCCACACCAACTATTTTAATTTTCCCTGGTTCAATTATGTCCTTTAATTTTTCTCCGAACATCGGCCAGCCTCCGACCATTGCCCAGCCTTTCAAATCAGGATATGTCTCCTGGACTTTCTTCATTACATCAATAGCATCGGATTCGGTCTCGGGATGGTAATATGTACCTACTATTTCGATATTGGGATAGTCTGCAACTGCTATTCTGACTCCCTCAACTCGTTCCTGTAAATTATTAGCTGTTTGGTTTCCCCCGAGAATTGCTATCTTTCCCTTATCACCAATTAATCCTGCCAGTTCATTCAAAACTTTCTTCCCCATTTCTTTATCATCCGGGCCATAAAAAGCAAAACGTTTAGAATCAGGGGCATCGCTGTCAAATGTCATAACAGGGACACCATTATCTACTGCATAATTAATAGCTTTTGTCAGAGAATCCTTATCGGAGCAGGAAACTATTATTGCATCGGTTCCTTCCTTAACTGCATTGCGAATTATTTCTGCTTGCTCAGAGGCATTTTCATATTCCGGGGTTTTCCAATTAATGAGAACATCCAGCAGACTATATTTTTCTGAAATATCTTCTGCTTTTCTCATTGCACCAATTTTAGCTGACATAAAAACAGGATTTGCAGAACTCTTGGCGATCATAGTAATCACAAGTGTATCTACATTTTCCGGTTCAACTCCACCTAGTTTGTCGGTGACATCTCTACATCCGATACTAAAAGCAACTAAACCGATGAACAATGCGTATATGAAGGTTTTGGTAATTTTCATTTCAGCATATATTGTTTTCATCTTTATTATTTCTATTATTATTACATTTAACTTTGTGCTTCAGTTTCCGGTGTAATTTTTACACCTCTTCTTTTTTCTAATTCACTTCTGATCTCATAAGCTTTCTCTTCTGTAATTTTAAAGGAAGCAACTGAGAAAATAGCAATGAGTGAAGCTGCTGCCGGAATACTCACGTCTAAAAACCTCATCCAGAAAAATGTGCTGGAGGATTGTGCCCCGCCCAATTCAACTGCATAACCAGTGCCTTCAAGCAGAAAACCTGAAAGTCCAAATGCTAATGCCATTCCAAGTTTAACCATCCACCAATAAATTGATCCGAACATTCCCTCGCGCCTTTCTCCAGTTTCCAATTCATCCAAATCACAAACATCAGCTATCATTGAGCCCATCAATGTAAACAATGCACCCATACCCACAGCAATAAACGGTGCAGGAATAAGTACTTTCCATGGAGCCATGGGATCATAACAGAACCACTTTAGCAGACTTCCGACCAGTGTAATTGATGTAGCTATTATAAAAGTTTTCCTTTTTCCAATTTTTGAAGAGATCCATGTAACCACTGTTATAGCGGCAAGTGTAGAGATTGTAGTGATTGTTCCGAACAAGCCCATGTATTTTGCACCGAGATCGGTATCCCCACCACTCACATAAAATATTGTGATGTAAGAACTAAAAGCACCAACAAGCATAATTCCATTAAAAAGGAAAAAGGTTCCTGCACATAGCTTCAAAAATTCTACTCTTTTTATTGTTATTACCAGCCCTTTTAGGAATGCAACTACGTTTCTTTTTATGCCTTCTAATAATTTAGATTTCACTTTTTCTTTTTTGTCTTGAGCTACAAAACGTTCCTTGCAAAATATAGCAGGCATAACACCGACCACAGCAACAAAAACACCTATTACAATAGCCAATGTTCTGGCTCCCTCAACGGAGTCCGAAAATAATGCATCATTTTCCATAATAGAGTAAAACCATGGAAGAGATATCCAGGCAAACTGGCCCATAAAGTTCATAACTCCCATTAAACGGGTTCGTTCATGGTAGTCAGAAGTAAGTTCATAGCCCAATGCAACCCAGGGCGTTGCAAACATTGTATAAAATAAGTAGAAGATAATTGAGCCGAGAAGAAAGAACCAGAAATAGAACATTTCGCTGTATCCATCGGGCAACTGCCACATCAGAGCAAATACCAGCCCGACAAAGATTGCACCCACGAAAATAAATGGTTTTCGTCTTCCAAATTTTGAACGGGTATTATCTGAAATATATCCCATTACAGGGTCTGTTAAGGCATCGGTAAAGCGAGGTATTGCTTGAAGTGTCCCAACCAATGCTGGATTCATACCGAGACCTACATTCAGTACAATGGACATATATCCTATTGCACCTCCAAGCAGGTTATTGACAATTGATCCGAGTCCGTATGCAAACTTTTGTCCCTTGGAAATCCGATCGCCTGCTGCTGTTTTATGAATTTCTTTTCCACTCATTAGTTTTTCTATTTCCCTTCTAAATGTGAATGAGCAAATTTGCTTTTATAATATTTCAAATTGACCAACATTATAAGCACGGGATAATAAACTTATTGCTCTCTATATACTCTTACATAATCAATTACCATACTTTGTGGAAACGGAGTCTCACTCGTTGGGAAGCCAACATAGCTACCTCCCACAGCCACATTCAGGATCATAAAGAAAGGTTTATTAAATACCCAAGGAGCTGGCAGATCTCCCGGTTTAATTTCTTGATAGAGCACATCATCAACATAAAATCTCAAATAGTCTACGCCCCATTCAACAGCAAACAGATGAAAGTCAACATCAAATCTATCTCGTTCAAAACCATAGCTTTTTGTAACACTGGCACCACCCGAATATCCGGGACCATGAACGGTTCCATGAATTAAGTTAGTCTGCTGACCGCGGTATTCCATAATATCTATCTCACCGCATTGAGGCCAACCAACTGTTTCTATATCAGAACCCAATAACCAGAATGCTGGCCATATTCCAGGTCCCCATGGCATTTTAATTCTTGCCTCAAATCTGCCATAGGCCTGTTCTAAAAGGCCCTGTGTCTTAATTCTTGCTGAAGTGAACGGCTGACCACCGAAAGATTCTCTTCTGGCTGTAATTACTAAATTACCATTACCGTCAAGAGATACATTCTCCGATCGATCAGTATAATATTGAAGTTCCTGGTTACCCCATCCATTATCTCCTGTTCCAATATCGAGGGTCCAATTAGCAGGATCCGGTGCCTGATTCGCAGGTCCATCAAATTCATCCTGCCAAACAAGCTGATAGTTTGGTACTTCAGGTTCCAAAGTGTTATCGCAGGATGGAACTGTGATAAATATGAGTGAATAAACCAAAAGTATTAAAATGTGCTTTTTATTAAATTTCATAAATTCTCCTTTTACTTCTGATTCTATTAATTCTTAATAATTTTTATTTAATCACTGCCGGAACTATGTTCTTCCGTAAAATTTTCGGATCAATAAATGCTTGTTCAATTGCCAGAGTTGCAGCACCAATGGCAATTCCTTTCGAACCAAGCTCACTAGTTTTCAATTGAGTTTTAGTAATCGTGCTTACGAGTGCGGATGCTTCCATTTTTTCCCTAATTGGTTTCAGCACTAACTCCCCAAGCCTTGATAAACTGCCACCAATAATAATCATCTCGGGATTCATTAAGTTTACTAGACTAGTTATTGCACTTGTCAGATAGTCAGTCGCTTCCGAAACAACTTGAATAGCCAATGGATCACTATCCAGTGCTGCATCTTCAATATCGATAATACTTGGATCGATATTAACAAGCGAACTACCAGGATATAATGTAGCAAGTGTTTTAACTCTCTCTTTAAGAGCCCAAGCGGAAATAACAGTTGCCAAGCATCCTCTTAATCCGCATCCGCACAATCTGCCGTTGGGATCAATCGGCATGTGGCTCATTTCACCTGCAATACCCCTGGAACCACGATAGAGTTTACCACCTAAGATGTAACCAGCACCAATTCCACTTGATATTTTTATGTAAATAAGGTCGTTAACATCTTTACCTGCACTCCACCAGTTTTCAGCCAATGCACCCAAGTTTGCATCATTATCCAGGTAAACCGGTACACCATATTTTTCACGCAATCTCTCCAGTCCGCTTTTTCCATGCCATGCAGGAATTATTGATTCAGATAAATACTCAGGATGAATTGGGTCCACAGGACTCGGAACAGAGACGCCAATGCTGAGAAGTTTATCATAGTCTAAATTTTGTGAAGAAAGAGATTCATTACAGAGCTCATTGATTACTTTATGTGTACCTTCCGAATCTTCTCTTACAGGATATTCTTTTTCCTTCCAGAAAAGTAATTTCCCTCTAAGATTTGTCATTGCTACAGAAACGTGAGTAGCACCAATATCGATACCAAGGATCACCTTAGCATCATCTTGAAATTCAAGCACAATCGGTTTTCTGCCTCCGCTGGATTTTCCAATTCCTACTTCGGCAACAAGGCCTGTCATGAGCAATTCTCTGACTATTTCTGTAACAGTCGACCTTGATAAATCTAACTGGCGTGAGATCTCTGCCCTTGAGATCTGATGTTCACGCCAGAGTAATCTTAATATAGAATCTTTTAAAGAGACATTTATCTGATTATCGCGTTCTACTAATGTCGACTTATTAATTCTGCTCATCGCATATTTGGTTCTGAAAGAAACAGAATTCATTTACTTATGAAATAGTATGTTATCAACATAAACTGTATTTGGATCCCCTGATATAATCAACTGTGCCAGATGACCTCGTGTTATTAGCCCTGTGAAATCTGAGAAGGGAATGTCATAGCTTACCCATTCTCCTGTGGCTAAAGGAGGTGTTGAGTTTGCATCAAGCGTAAGCTCGTGCTCAACATCGTCTCCCCCGCCAAAAACACCATCAGCTCCGAAATCAACGAGTTTGATTTTGAATATAGCAGGAAGAGCTGTCGGGTCAGGAGTCCAGATATCCATTCGAAAATGTGTCATCGAAGTCGCATCAATTGTTTGATTAGTAAATTCAATGCCTGCAAAAACTAAGTTTGTATATAACTTAGTGTCATTACCTGCTACTTGCACATCTTCTACATCAGCTTGATCCCAGGAAGCAGACCAAGTATCAACTGGTACATTTGTATACGGATTACTGAATAATGATGTAACATCAGCTGCAGGATAAGTTGGAGTAGGTGCCGGTTCAGTAGGCTCTGTGCCCCCTCCCCCTTCCTTGTAGAAATAAACATTATCCACGTAAACCGTATTTGGGTCTCCGGAAATCACCAATTGTGCTAAATGTTGTCTCGTTGTCAGTCCAGTAAATGCTGACATAGGGACATCCAGCTGAATCCATTCACGGGTTGCCAAAGCCGGAGTTGTATTAGCTGTAAAGGTAAGTTCATGAGATACATCATCTCCACCACCAAAAACTCCATCTGCACCAAAATCAACTAATAAGACTTTAAATTCCGCCGGAGGGGCTGTCGGATCCGGAGTCCAAATATCCATATGAAAGCGTGTCATCGAAGTTGCATCAATAGTCTGTGATGCGAATTCAATGCCATTAAAGTTAAGGTCTGTGTATAGTTTTACATCATCACCTTCAATTTGAATTTCGTATAAAACAGCTGTGGAAAATTGCCACCCGGTTGCCCAAGTATCGACCGGTACATTCGTATAGGCATTACTGAACAACGAAATGACATCTTCTGCTGGAACTGTTGGAACAGGTGCTCGCTCGGGTGATTCTTCAACAGTAAGAGTAATCGATCCGGTTGCATCAGTTGACCCTAATTTTGCAGTCACTATTGCACTCCCTAATCCAACAACCGTAATCTGTCCATCTTCGTTAACCGTTGCAACTGACTCATTGGATGATGAATAGACAAAATAGCTCGGTGCAACGTCAACTCTTTGATCTGTTCCGTAAGGCATATTAAATACAACATATATATCACCGATGTTAAGCGTCTGACCAACTATTGCTATAGTATTTTGATTTTGTCCATTTAATATGAAAGGTCTTGGATGAGCTATAGTACCGAGTTTTTCAAACTTAACTTCATCAAACCAGATAGTATACCCGCGATCGTTTTCCGGTCCCTCAGAATAGAAAAACATTCCCCTTTCTTCCGTGAACCTGCTTGGATCAGGTATAGGGATAATATATTTTTTCCAATTAGTGTTAACAGCTAAACCTGTTATAGTAGCTATATTTCTGGACAGTCCAAGATCATTGCCAATTCCTACTATATCAATAGATGCAGGTTGACTGGCTTTAGCCCAAAATGTTAAAGCGTCATAGCCTGTTAAATTACGTCCAACATTAGTAAAGTAGGCACCGCCCGCATAAGCTCCAAGAGGATCCTCGAAATCTGGTACTTCTATTCGCATCGAAGCTGTGCCACTGTACTTAACATCAAAATCTACATCAAAAGCGGTTACTTTTGATCCGCCGAAAGCGGCGTAATTAAGACCGGCACTAAATCCGTCAATAAAAACTTCGGGTACGTCTGGATAAGTTGCAGGCTCTAAAATTTCAAGATCTCTTTCACAACCTATAAATTGAAGAACAAATAAGATTGTGAAGAAAGTTGTTGCCGAATAAAAAATATTTCTTTTTATCATTAGAAACTCCACTAATTATTTTAATTACATACCAAGGTTGAAATGTAAATATGTTCTTATTTCCCACTCGCTTCCATTAGAAAAACCTGGAACGTCAGGATCACAAACTGGTTCACCTAAACCATTTAGATTTTTTGTTGGACAGTAACGTGGTGAGTATTTGTCTAGTGATCTCCAGGTCCCTAATATACCTAATCTGGTTTGCGGTAAATCAAACCACTCGGGCATATTTAAAATTACAGAGACATCTAACGCTAACTGAAGAGGATAAGTTAAGTTAAAATCACGATGATAATCATAAGGACCCCAATCGTTTACTTTAACCTGACTAATAACCTTGAAATGTTTCATTACCAATCGGATATCTCCTCCATATCTTTCGATTAGTCTTGTATCACTGCCGTTCGGTTGACCTAAACCACCATACAGGTTAGCTATTAAACCAAATCCTGGGCTTAATTTTGAAACGATTCTGGTGTAAACTTCCCATAAGTCACGAGCCGGCGGCGCACCGTCAAAAGCAAAAAGGGTTCTTCCATCAGCTAATATACCTATTGCAGCATCTTGTGTGGTTGGATGATGTCTAAAGACATAGCCAGCACTGAATCCGAATTTAGCGTCTTCCCTTTCATCATTATCCCAGGCATACATCCAGGTAGCTGGCGTAGGATCATAGGTAATTAATAATTCACCTGCAATTGCTTCCCGATTTCCTCTTACTGCAAAAGGATCGTCTAAAATATTCCTCGGTCTGCCAGGAGGTGGTGCATCACCTGGGATTGGTCCTTCAATCGGTTTCTGCCAAAGAAAATTTGGAGAGATCTGAAAGTCACCCATTGTTACAGCTAGTCCTGTGAGGAAATTATAATTATTTCCTAGTCCACTTGATTTAAGTCTCCACCCGGTAAAAGTAAGAGATTGATTGACTCCACCATCTGCAACTATTCCCTGGACAGCACCCTCTGCATACCAATTCCATCTTCCACTTTGAATCGTAAATTTAATCTTACCACCGAAGGCATCAGAATCTTTAATTTGATCCTGAAGAATTCTATAATTCCCTTCCTCTCCTGCAAGTAATTGAAAGGATTCTCCTTTTTTAGTGCTTCCCGACCAGATACCGCCCACTTCAAAACCAAATACTCCGAATTTAGATTCTATATGTAAAGTTGCTCTTCTCGTGGCAGGAACTGGTACGGCAAATGAACTCACTGTCTGTCCCGCCTGATCCAGGTCTTCGTGGAAAATACCGGTTATTGAAAATGGACCAAGCTCACGACGGTATTTAATTAATATTGCAGGATTTGCGCCCCACCATAATTCAGGTCCAAAGGCAAGTTTGAGTCCATCAAGATAATCCTTACCGGCTATTTCAAATCCTACTGGTGCATTACCATTATAAATGTCAATGTTGGGTCCATAATTAGCCTCGGGGTATAAACCAAAAAAATCACCTTCATATCCCCAATGATAATGACCGGTACGGTAGAATGCATCTAGTTTAAATAGGTCATGATCCCACTGAATACTTGCTTTATATACCTGCACTCTGCCGATTCCGCTTAATGATACATCACCTTGGTTGGTAGGAACTAATATTGGTCTTCCACGATTTTCATAAAATATTTCATTGATTGGATTATCAGGTACATTACCCAATACGTTTAATGACAAATTACCGGTTACATTTGGCGCAGGATTAGACTCAAACTCAGCAAAGAACGACTGCAAATGATCAAATCCCAAAAAAGCGGGGTAAACAGGATTAAGAATATTTCCTTCTTCTCTTTCATCCGGCGTGCTTATCTTGTCACCACCTGTAGAATATGTTTCAAACTTCAGCATCAAGCCGCTTACACGGAGAAGACTATTTTTTGATGACTCAAGTGCCGCCTTATCACCTCTGGCTATTAAGACGTATTCCATTGGCACTAATTTATCAAAGTGATCTTTGATACGACTGGCATTTACGTTTTCATCATATGGATTAATTTTGAAAGCGTCTTTTAATGCATAGTATGCAGCTCTTGGATATAACTGATATAATCCTCTCTGATTGGTTGGACCCTTAGCACATATGCCGAACCATTCTTCATTCATATTATTTTTACCCTCAACATAATCCTCTTTATATCCACCATTAGACCATGAAGCATGAGTATCATGAAATTCTAGGTTACTGTCTTGTAAATATTTCCACCAACCATCACTAAATTGGAAGGTCATTCCTCCAATTGAAATTCCGGTTTCGCCATTACCGTAAGCATGTTGAAAAATCTCTTTCCAATTTCCTAGCATATATTTAGTCTGCATCATCTGATCTTCACGCATTTCAAGTGCATTGAAAGCATCAGATCCAAATTCAGTAAACAAAATTGGCACATCAAGTTTCTCTTTAACATTTTCAAATGCATCAGTAAAAGAAACACCTCTGTAGGCATTTACACCAAAAACATCCATATCAGGAACTTCTTCTGCCAAAATTTCGATGAAGAGTAAGTCACCATTACAAATTGCAACTGGATGATTCATATCAAATTTTTTGATTTCCTGAACTCCTTCGTTAAAGAGCTTATACATGTGTCTTGCTCTCACTGACTCTAAAGTTTCACCTACCGGAATATCTTCGGTTTCAGCCCCTCCCCAGAAAAGACCGTAATTATTTTCATTCCCTAACAGCCACATTAACAAACCAGGAACATCTTTAAAATCCCTGACAAGAGCATTTACTTCCTTAAGAAGTTGCTCTCGCGTTTGAGGATCAGCATAATCTGTATTCTCTACATACACTCCATTAATGGTTACACCATAACGGCCAAAGGAGTGATTAAGGACAGTATAAATTCCGTAATTCTTGTAGATGTACTCAATCCACTTGGGTTGAATTCCAGTATAAATACGAACAACATTTACACCCATATTTTTGAGAAGTGACATTTCCTGGTCCAGAGCATCTTTGATAAGATCCTCTGGTTGGGTCCAAAGACTGTAAGAATAATTTTCACCAATGGGGAAGTAATCCCAATTCATTCCAATTACAAAAAAGTCCTTGCCATCGATTTGTAACTTTGATCCATTCTCATCATTAACTATCGAAACCCGCTCGACTTGTGCACTCACAGTTGTGATAGCAATGAAGAAAAATAAAAGTCTAATCCATTTTAATTTTAATTGAATAAAGGTCATACGAACCTCCTTACAATGTTTCTGTATAAGATCAAATAAAAAACATTTAGTGCACTTATTGATTTGTGCAGATAGTGTATTAATTTTTGGAATGATACTCGTGCAGAGGAAGTGCGAAGAGAATTTAAAAGTTCTTCACGACCTGAGTTGTAACTTAATATAGTTTTAGTTTGCTCTAGTTCTCGAAATTCCCTTTTCATTTTGAGTTTCCAATTAAATAAACAACTTTTAACTAGATAAGAGCTATATCTGATTATAACACAAAATGAACTTTGTTCGTTTACCGAACAAAGTTATAATTAATATTCTTCTTTGTCAAATAGAAAATTAAAAAATCAAAAAAATGAGAATTTGTATCGAGAAATGAGCTTTTTTAAAATTTCGAAAAATACTAAATAAAACTAAACCAGAATTAAAATATTGGGCGATTTTGTTGGAAATCAGATCAATTTATTCAATTGGCAAGAAGTTACCAGAGACACTGAGTAGGACTTACATTATCTAAAGTCGAAAATCTCATCCTACATACTATTTAATAGTACCAAATAGGAGCCCTCTCCGTATTTCCTTTAATTTTAGCTTACAAATGAAGTTTCCCAGATGTTGCAAAGAATTTATGACTTTCCTTAAAATCCCCATAATTTTCTATAATCAAATGAGTTAACGAATCCGGTAAAGCTGAATGTGGCAGATTCGTACCTTCCTTATCAGACCTTATCACTTCAAGCGGGCAAGACCAAACATACTTAGCACAATTCGTACGCCATAGATTAATAATAAAAATCTCTGCTTCTTTTCATTCGAT
>Ga0209536_100003923_pt1 | contig 23655 bp, 20 predicted proteins | sample DeeMarSeWOR28_12_FD_187461 | JGI IMG/M metagenome (GOLD analysis project Ga0209536, IMG submission 187461) | Marine sediment microbial communities from White Oak River estuary, North Carolina - WOR-2-8_12 (SPAdes) (version 2) | ecosystem: Environmental > Aquatic > Marine > Intertidal zone >...
CTCATGATGGTTCGACGGCAGATATCTTTGAAACCCAACCTGCGATTCATTAGTTTCAAACTGAGAAAGGAAATGATTGATGTGGCTGTATTCGGTGTCATTGCTGGGTTGAGTGGCATTGCATTGATGTCCATTGATAAATATATGGTTACAGAATACCTCGGACTGGCGAATGCCGGTATCTATTCCATTGCATTTTATTTTGGAACCATGATCCTGATACCATCCCGGGCATTATCCAAAATATCAGTGACATTTCTTGGAGAATCATGGAAAAAGAATGACCGGACAACCATATTCAGCATATATCAGAAAAGTGCTCTGAATCAGTTTATTGCAGCCGGATTGCTGCTGGTATTGATCATGGCCAACCTGCATAATATTTTTAAATTCCTGCCCTCAGAATATGCGCAAGGTCGCTGGGTTATTATTTTGATAAGTCTGGCTAATGTATTAAACATGCTTTCTGGAGTTAGTATGTTTATTATCGGGACGTCACGATTTTACCGATATCAAAACTATTTGATGATTATATTGATTGTCACGGTAGTGGTGACCAATATTATTTTTATTCCATTATTTGGCATCACCGGCGCTGCGGTGGCTTCTCTGATTTCAACGCTTCTATTCACAATATTGAAATTTCTTGTGCTGGTTAGATTGTTCAATTTTCAACCTTATAATTACAGATTTATCATTGTTATTGGTATTACCGCCGTGGCCTTCGCAGTTCATTTTTTAATCCCAGAATTGAATTTTTGGATTGATCTGATTGTAAGAAGCGGATGTATAACAATGATCTATATTACAGGTCTTTTAATTACAAGGATATCGGAAGATGTAATGGTAATCTGGGAAACCATTCTTGGAAAAATATTGAAAAAATAAATAACCAAAGTATCAATTATTTTCTTGAAATGCATTGCGAAAATACATGCCCAATTTCTTCCGTCTCGTTACCTGGGCAAGATGATAAAATTTTTTCCTGGTCCTGCAATAAAATGAATTCAGCTGACGATCCCATTTTTTAGAATATTCTATAAATATATCATCACCGGTCATTTGGTAAAGTGCTTTCAGCTGGATAATATGTACCTTGTGATAATAGTATGAAGTGATGGTGCCCTTCATGTCATATAAACTCCAATATCCCAGGTCATATTCAGAAAGGCTTTTTCTTAAGGTGTCGAGGCATATAGTCCATGTTTTTATGAGCTCTGGTTTCCCTGAGATCAGGTAATAATCCCAAATGCCCCAAATGGCAAAAATATATCCATTCAGAATGTGATTTGCTGGCATTTTAGGGGCTTCCTCAAACCATAATCCATATTCATCGGTATTCCTGAAGCCATATTTGTCTCCAATGGGGTACTGGTAACTGTTCCAAACTTTCTCACATATTTCCAAAAAATTCGCATCATTTGAAAGATAAAATGCGCGTGCAAAGCACGAAAGAATTTCACCCTGATACATTCCGGAAACCCAGTTAGGATATGGACTGAATTCTGGCAGAGCATACGGGAATGGGAACACCAGGGAATTTTGATGCTTTATTCCGTTTGTTTTCAGCCAATGTATGTGCTTCCAGAAGACTTTCGAGGCTGTATTTTTTTCCTGCTGATTCATCAGGGCATTAAAGCTCCCTAATATTGAATTCGCAATTAGAATAGGATGGTAATAATAAGGGGAATCGTCCCCATTCCGATACAGATCCCTTGATTTAATTTTGTATTGGTATTTAAGGTATTCTTTTGAGGCCATAATGATTCCATCTGAATCATACTTTTGCCATGGCGATTCAGAAACATCAAGGTACTTTGCCTCATAAGGATAATAATATACAAAACGATTTTCTATCTTTTTCATAGAATTCCAGGGCATTGAACGCCATATAAAGATATGGCTTTTGGACTTTTTATGAATCCCGTCAATTGATTATTTGAATCTTTTTGAATATGCCATATCTTTAGGATTCAATGTATCATCATGGCATATGTTATCGACAGAGAATATTTATTTCAACTTATTGATGCAATTACTGATCCTGCCATCCATCCCGATCAGGAAAAGCTGTATCTACTGAAAAAGAAGTTTCCCGAGTGGTTACAAAGAATTGTATTCAGCAGTTTTAATCCCTTATATGTATACTTCATATTCAGGGGTGCAATGCAACAAAGGCAATTCTACAATTCAAAGTTGAGAAATCAATTTACCATTGATTTCATGAAATATTGTCTAACCAAAGATATTCATTTGGATGTACACCATTATTACCCTGAAAAGGATCATTCTACTGTTCGGGCCTATGTGGAAAACAGGGTAAAGTCTCTTTTTCTTGACAACCTTCGGTTGGATGAGTTTTACTCTGAAAAGGGTATTTCAGAAAAGATCAGGAAGAAGTTGAAAGTCATCATAAGGAAAACTGGGCGATCAGCATATATTTGGAATATAAATGGAAAGCCATACTATATTTCAACCATGCCAGAAATTTCAGCAGCGTATTTTCACCTGGGCTTACCCAATCTTCCAGATCGCGTGATGTATTCTCTTGAGGGCACTACATTTCTGGATGCCGGAGCCTACAATGGTGATACTGCACTGTCTCTGCTACCTTTTAATCCCTTGAAAATATTATGTTTTGAACCGGATGATGCCAATTTCAATTTATTGAATGACACCATTCAGAATAACCATCTCTCAAGTATCATAGAGGCTTTCAAAATAGGAGTTGGGGAGAAGGATAATGAAATGACTTTCAAAAGTCAGGGCATTATGAGCAGTAAAATCAGTGAGAAGGGTAATATAAAGATACCGGTAAGAAAAATAGATACCCTTGCAAAAGACATCCAGGGCCGGATAGGTTTGATAAAAATGGATATTGAGGGATTTGAATTTGAGGCACTCAAAGGAGCAAAAAACACATTGCAGCAACACCAACCTGTGCTCATAATTAGCGCCTATCATACAGGAAAAGATTTTTTCGAGATTCCACCATTACTCAAGAAATTTGTACCTGATTACCATTTACGCTTTCTGGACCTTGAACCCATATCTGCACTACTGGGTGAAAAAATAATTTTGGCATATCATGAATGAACATTCGTATCAGCATTTTGTCATTACCCGCTTTAATTTGACAGGGCAACACCATCAAATGAGTGCTGAGGAATGGAAACACTGGAATCAACACCGATTTGAGTTGTTCCACAGGTTCTGTCTTCCTTCAATGATATCACAGGAGGGGGCCGCATTTATCTGGCTCATTTACTTTGACCACCAGACACCGGAGGGATTTCTGCAGGATATTGACAAATTGAACGAACATCCTATCATACGCACCCGGATGGTGTCAGGCATAGATGCATTTATTAGCAATTATATACAGGATATTATCGGGCTGATTCCAAAGTCTGCTCGGTGGGTTATTACAACCCGAATGGATAATGATGATATTTTGAGAAAAGATGCCATCTATTGTATTCAATCACATTTTAAAACACAGGACAATCTCACTATCAATCTCTCATCTGGCTATACTTTCAACCTTGAGAATCACTTGATGACCCATTACTATTATTTAAAATCTCCTTTTATCAGCGTTGTTGAGGATACCCATAAAATGGAACTTCAGGGAGTATATGCCAGACGTCATACCCAATGGGAACCAGGACGAGCAGGCCGGTTTTTCCCCGAATTGAAATCATGCATTACAAAAAAGAGAAATAAAGTGTACATTCTTGATAAACCTTATTGGATCCAGATAATCCATGGGAAAAATATTTCAAATGATCCCGTACGTGGTTTTCCCATTTTCAGAGAGCTTGACCTTAAACTTTTTCATTTTCCAATGATCAATATGAAAGAAAAATTCTATAATTTATTTAAATATTACCATTTCATCTGGTGGAAATGGTATATGAAAGGCATTGTGCTAAAGATTATGTACCGTTTTATCGGATACTGAGCTGAGATGGTCATGCATTTGAATAAGTCTGGTTAGAATTCTCTGGGCAGTATGTCCATCCCATAGTTCTGGTCGTATGGGGGAGCGGCCGGCTTCCAGGGCACTATGAAGTTCCTTTTGGATCTTTTCAGTATCATTTCCGACCAGTACAGATACGCCCCCGTTTTTTCTCAGCGTTACCGGTCGTTCTGTATTCCATCGAAGGGTCAGGCATGGTGTACCAAATATACAGCATTCTTCCTGCAGACCACCACTGTCGGTCAGCATAATCCGGGCTTCGGAATTCAATCGAATCATTTCATGATACCCAATTGGTTTCAAAAGGATCATATTGTTGGCCTCCTGTAATTTGTTCCAGATACCAAATTCTTTCAGTCTCATTTCAGAGCGGGGATGCATGGGCCATATGATTGGTAGGATGGGAGCCACTTTTTCCATAAGAAACTCGGTCAGTGATTTTAAGATTTTTTGATCATCAACATTGGAAGGGCGGTGCATGGTCATAAGTGCATATCCCGGTGAATTGGACAAAGATATTCTACCTTCCAGACGGCGGGTCTCAGAATGATGATTCGCCTTTAAAATTTCAGTAATATTGAGCTGAGCTGAAATTTCCCTGTGCTGATCGAGTGTATCGATCATGATATTCCCGACAAAACTGATTTTATCATCTTTGACCCCCTCATTTATGAGATTATTATAAGAGATGGTATCGGGGGTCAACAATAGATCTGAAAGCCGGTCAGTGACCAGCCTGTTGATTTCTTCAGGCATATGCATGTCATGTGAACGCAAGCCGGCCTCGATGTGCGCCAGCCAGATGTTTTCTTTTTTAGCCGTAATTGAACAGGCACATGTGGCATTGACATCACCAACCACCACGACCCAGTCTGGCTGAATTTCCCGGACGACTTTTTCAAAGGCGATCATTGTTTGACCGACCTGTTCAGCATGGGTTCCCGAACCAATTTCTAGATTTATATCAGGTTCCGAAATGCCGAGGGATCTGAAAAAGTAATTTGAAAGGTTATCATCATAATGTTGACCGGTATGTACTAAGATATGTTGGATCTCAGGCAGGGATCCGGAGGCGTTATGGTTTTCTATGGCTTTAACAAAGGGGCTAATCTTCATGAAATTTGGTCGTGCCCCAACAACTGATATTACCTTCATTTTTGTGGATTCTAAAGTTTGGCATACAAGTTTAATAAGACTTCGGCATTTTGCTTCCAATTGTATTTTTCCCGGACCCAGTATTGACCCCGATCATAAATTCCCTTATGAAAATCAATATTCCGGTACAGATGATGAAAGGCTTCAGCGAAACTTTTCGGATCGGAATGAGTAAATGTGACACCCATATTGGTCTCTTCAAGGATCCTTTCTAGGGGTTCACAATTTGATGCGATTACCGGAAGACCGGCAAAGATATATTGAAACAGTTTGTGCGGGATGGTGGCATCCGAATGAGGGGATTTCATGTGCGGGATGACGGCGTAATCAGATTGATGCATCAATGCGATCATTTCTTTCTGGGAAACCCACCCTAAAAATTGAACATTCCCGGCCAATCCAAGTTCCTGAACCATGATTTCTAATGCATCTTGGAAATTCCCACTTCCGGCAATCAAAAATCGAAGTTTTGGATAGTGTTTCCTCAATTCTGGTAAAGCTTGTAAAACAGTTTGAATGCCCCGATGTAAGTGAATGCCACCACCATATATCAATGTAATATAGTTGGGATCTTTTTCCGGTTCCGGAAAATCAAACAATTCAATATTTAGGGTGTTTGATACAATATGGATTTTGTCAGATGGCACTCCCAGATTTTTCAACCGCTCTCTGGCTTCCTCTACAACCACAATAATCCGGTCTGCTTTCGGGACTTGAATCCGTTCATATTCTTCCCATTGTTTTATTGAACAAAGTATTCTTCCCAGCAATGTTTTTGTATGCGTTGAAATGTCTAGTAGTGCAGGCCAATTCTCATGCAAATCCAGGATATAATGCATTTTATATTTAATGGAACACTCTAATCCTATTTTTGCAAGTGGCAGATCGTGGATATGGATCACATCAAAAGAGTATTCACGCATCAAATTGCGTATAAATTTTCTCCAAAAGCGAAAATAAAAACCAAACTTAAGTGCACCCACACTGGATTTATATATGAATTCCGGGATGTACTTTTTGTGAATGGTATATTGATTATGGATTTGTGCTGGAAAAGACCTGGACCTGCTATAGCAGGCGATATGAGCTTCATGTCCGGCTTCACTAAGAGCAATCAACTCATTCTCCACACGGATATCTGGAGGAAAATCAGATTCTAAAACCATCAGTATTCTCATGATGCCGTCTTCGTATCTGTTAATATTTTGGATAACATCCCGGTAAGAGCCTTTCTTGAATATTGTTGAATATCCCTTGATTCCCAATTGAAATCATGCCTCATATAATTATGAAATTGCTTCATAATCATGGTTTTCAATCCTTCAGAATCATGATAATCAATCATTTTTCCGGCTCCGGTTTTGAGTAAAATATGTGCCGCATCACCATCAGAAGGCCCCACACCAACTATTGGTCGGTTGGATGCCAGATATTCAAACAACTTTCCTGTTTGAATGCTTTTGGAGTTGGGTGTATTGTTGATGGGGAGATACAACAACCAACTGTTCATCAACAAGGGTGCAATTTGATCGTGGGGAAGATATGACTGTTTCTCGACGTATTTTTCCAGACCATAAAATTGAATATGCTCAGAAACTGAGACATCAAGCTTTCCAACAAGTTTTATTTTTAATGCTCTTAATAAGTCCTGATTATGATCGGTAAGTTCGGCAATGCATTTCCAGAATAGTTCAAGGTTTCGGTCTTTATTCATGGATCCTACATGCGAAATAGTAAAGGTTGAATCGGGTTTTATTTTGATACCTTCAAAATTGCAGTGATCAAATCCATTGGGGATGACCTGTGGTTCTTGCCGACATTTCTGCTTGAGATAAGAACCCATTGTGGGTCCTACCACGATAACATTATCGGCCCCCCGCAACACTTTCTTTTCAAGTTGGGTGTGTTTTGTGTGGGCCCAGGAGGTCAGCTTCAGTTGTTGGTAAAAATCAATATTGATCCATGGATCCCGGAAGTCAACAACCCATGGAATATTGAAATATTTTTTAAGTTTTAAAGGGATCAGATGCATGCTGTGGGGAGGCCCGGTCGATACTATAATGTCGACCGGATTTTGTGTCAGATAATTTTTCAAAAATTTTACAGATGGTCGTATCCAGTATTTCCTGGCATCTGGAATAAAGAAATTTCCCCTGATCCATATTGAAAAATCCTCTTTCTTGCGGGGTTTCTTGTGTTCGGTAAGAAAGCCCGCATTAATATTCTCATTCTGATCCATTCCAATAAATTTCTTATACAGATGGTATGGTTCCCATATGGGCCTTTTAATTACCGTAACTGTTTTAGGGATGTCATTTAAAAGGGAGAGATCCTCCACTGGCGCTTCGGGATTCTCAGGTGTATAAATGATGGGATCCCATCCATATTCAGGAAGGTATTTGGTAAATTTCAGCCAACGCTGAACGCCCGCACCACCACTTGGAGGCCAGTAATATGTTATGATTAAGACTTTCTTGCGTTTCATATACGAAGATCAAGAGATCTTTTTCAAAAGGGCGCTGAAACTGACTTTTTCAGCAACAATGGCATGTACATCAGCAATGGGGATCCGTTCCTGCTTCATGTTGTCCCGGTCACGGATGGTGACCGTTTGATCTTTGAGGGATTGATGATCGATGGTGATGCAATATGGTGTTCCAATGGCATCTTGCCTTCGGTACCGTCTACCTATGGAATCTTTTTCCTCATACTGGCAATTGAAATCGTACCGGAGTTGTTCCATGATGGTCCTGGCCTTTTCGGGAAGACCATCTTTTTTTACCAGGGGCAATACCGCCACTTTTATTGGAGCCAGTGCGGGATGAATTCTGAGAACCACACGATCTTCCATTTGTCCGTTGGCATCGGGAACCTTTTCTTCTTTATAGGCATTTGACAGAACCGAGAGGAACATGCGGTCCAATCCGATAGAAGTTTCAATGACATAGGGAATAAAACTATCCTTTGTGTCGGGATCAAAAAACTGGAGCTTCCTGCCAGAGAACTTTTCGTGTTGAGAAAGATCAAAATCAGTCCGTGAATGAATACCTTCCACTTCCTTGAAACCTATAGGAAAAAGAAATTCAATGTCAAAAGCCGCATTGGCATAATGGGCCAATTTATCATGCTCATGAAGTTTCAGGTAATCATTGCCAATTCCAATAACCTGGTGCCATTTAAATCGCTTCTCCTTCCAGTAGTCAAACCATTTTTTCTCTTCACCGGGTTTGACGAAGTATTGCATTTCCATTTGTTCGAATTCGCGCATTCGGAATATAAACTGGCGGGCCACAATTTCATTTCGGAACGCTTTCCCGATTTGTGCAATGCCAAATGGCAACCGCAGTCGTCCTGATTTTTGGATATTCAGGAAATTAACAAATATCCCCTGTGCTGTTTCAGGCCTGAGATATACGGAACTGGCTTCTTCGCTTACCGAACCCAATTTGGTTTCAAACATCAGGTTGAATTGCCGGACATCAGTCCAATTTCTGGAACCGGACACCGGGTCGGCAATCTCGCAATCCAGGATGATTTGCTTGAGATCGTCCAGGGCATTTTCGTCTAAAGCTTTGATGAATCGTTTTTGCAACTGGTCAATCTTATCCTGGTGAGTCAATACCCTGGGATTGGTTTGCCGGAATTTTTGTTCATCGAAATCAGCGCCAAAACGTTTCGAAGCCTTTTCAATTTCTTTAGAAATTTTATTTTCCAGTTTTTCAAGATAATCCTCTATCAAAACGTCCGCCCGGTATCTTTTTTTGGAGTCTTTGTTGTCAATAAGAGGATCATTGAATGCGCCTACATGTCCTGAGGCTTCCCATATTTTTGGGTGCATAAAGATGGCCGAATCAATACCCACAATGTTCTCATGTAATAAGACCATGGAATCCCACCAGTATTTCTTTATATTGTTCTTTAATTCCACACCATTCTGTCCATAATCGTAAACTGCACTTAATCCATCATAAATTTCACTCGATGGAAAAATAAATCCATATTCTTTGGCGTGTGAAATCAATTTTTTGAACAGGTCTTCCATGAATTTCAAGTTTTTAGGGAATATCGCACAAAAGTAAGAAATTATCTTTTTGGTGTTGAGAATGGTTCCCATAATCATCCAAAATGTGTGATCGATCTGGCTTTTATAAAAGCTTATATGGCAAATTCTTCCGGCTTTGTCTATCTTTGTTCTATCCACCAGTCATTAACTTTCAACCCGTGAAAATAAAGACGGACTTCCTTGTCATCGGATCCGGGATTGCAGGTCTTAGCTTTGCCCTGAAAGTGGCTGATCATGGGACGGTTTTATTGATTTCGAAAACCAACCTGGACGAGAACAATACCAAATATGCACAGGGTGGTATTGCCGCGGTGACCTATCCCCCCGACACAGTTGAGAAACACATTTCAGATACTCTGGAGTGTGGGGATGGTTTTTGCACCACCGAGGTGGTGGAGATGGTCATCCGGGAAGCCCCGGACCGGATTCAGGAATTGGTAAAAATGGGTGTGCAATTTGATCAGACGGAAAATGGCCGCTTTGATCTGGCAAAAGAAGGCGGTCACTCCGAACACCGGATCCTGCATTATAAAGATGCAACCGGGATCAGCATTGAGGAGACGCTCCTGCAGCGTGTCCAGGCACATCCAAATATTGAGACACGCGACCATGCCTTTGCATTGGACCTTCTTACACAGCACCATATGGGAAAACTGGTGAAACGGTCCCACAGCACGACCAAATGTTTTGGTGCCTATGTACTGGATCTGAAAAGTAGCATTGTGGAAACCATCCTGGCCCGGGTAACGGTCGTGGCGACCGGTGGCATCGGTAATATGTATGCCACAACCACCAACCCGGTCAGTGCCACAGGTGATGGTATTGCCTTGGTTTACAGGGCAAAAGGCATTATTGAGAATATGGAATTTGTACAGTTCCATCCCACTTCCCTGTATAATCCAAATGAACGTCCGTCATTTCTGATCACTGAGGCCATTCGTGGATTTGGTGCGGAACTTAAAAATCACAAGGGCGAAAAGTTCATGCATAAATACGATCCACGTGGAAGTCTGGCCCCGCGTGATATAGTAGCCCGGGCCATTGATAATGAAATGAAAATATCGGGAGAGGATTTTGTCTGGCTGGACTGCACACATTTGGCCCCAGATCAATTAATCGAACATTTTCCAAATATTGCAAACAAGTGTCGATCGCTTGGTATTGACATTCGGAAAGACCCTGTACCTGTGGTGCCGGCAGCACATTATCTGTGCGGGGGGATAAAAGTGGATAAAAACGGAAAAAGTAGTATTCATAATCTATATGCCATTGGAGAAGTCGCCTCCACAGGATTGCATGGCGCCAACAGGCTGGCCTCTAATTCCCTGATGGAAGCGGTTGTTTTTGCACATCGCGCGGCCATGAATGCCTTGTTGAATATCAGTCAAATCGACCATAACCGGGCTTTGCCTGAATGGGATTACGGCGGTACAACCCATCCTGAGGAAATGATCCTGATTACTCAGAATTTTAAGGAAATGCAACAAATCATGAGCAATTATGTCGGTATCTTCAGGTCCAATCTGAGATTGGAGAGGGCATTACGGAGGTTGGAGATTATTTATGAAGAAACAGAGAGTTTGTATAAAAGATCCACCCTCGTTTTGAAATTATGCGAACTTCGAAACATGATCAACGTGGGATACCTGATCATCAAGATGGCTCAAAATCTCCATGAAAGCAGGGGATTGCATTATACCATCAGCTACCCAAATAAAAAAAGAAGTTCTGAATTTTAAGTTTTGATTGGTTGTCAATACCAGGCTGGACCAGAATTTCGAAATGTCAGCCAGTGTATGCCCATGCATCTTACTGAATAAATCCCCAATGTCCGATTTAAACCGTGGTTTGTTCCCGGTTCGGGTATGATGCCAATGGTACCACATCACGATACCGTTCTTCAATGATGTCCAGAGTGGAAAATATTTCTTCGGGATCCATCGCAGTGAGTAGCTTGAGTCGAAGTTCTTTGAAGTTGGGAAGGCCTTTAAAATAATTTGAAAAATGCCGTCGCATTTCATAAATCCCGCGGGGTTCGCTTTTCCATTCCAATGATTTTTTGAAATGCAATTTGGACAGAGAAACAATTTCCGGAAGTTTTAATGGGGGCATCTGTTTCCCGGTTTTTAAAAAATGTTTGATTTCTTTGAAGATCCATGGCCTGCCGATGGTCGCCCTTCCAATCATGATACCGTCAACACCATATTGTTCGAACATGGATTTTGCCATTTCCGGTCCATTAATATCTCCATTGCCGATTACCGGGATATGAATTTGTGGATGATTTTTTACCTCACCGATCAATGTCCAGTCGGCATTTCCTTTGTAAAGCTGGTTGCGGGTCCGGCCATGGATGGTAATGGCTTTGATCCCCACATCCTGCAATTGTCTGGTAATTTCAAGAATATTTTTGGTACCATCATCCCATCCCAGACGGGTCTTAACGGTAACCGGTAACCGCGTTGATTTTACAATAGACTCTGTCATTTTGACCATCAACGGGATATTTCGAAGCATGCCGGCACCCGCACCACGATGGGCAATTTTTCGGACCGGGCAGCCAAAATTGAGGTCTATGATCTCAGGATGAGAAGCTTCGGCCATTTTTGCGGCCTCGACCATGGGCTCAATCAGATGACCATAAAGCTGGATGCCAATGGGTCTCTCATCGTCACTGATTTTTAATTTCTTCAGGCTTTTAAATCCATTTCGGATCAATCCGTCTGATGATATGAATTCAGTAAATACCAGGTCGGCCCCAAATTGCTTGCACATATATCGAAATGAAGGATCGGTGATATCCTCCATGGGTGCCAGTATCAGGGGCTGGTCATCGATCTCGACATGCCCGATTTTAACCAAATCTAAAAATATTGTGTACCTTCGGCTGCAAAAATAGAAAAAAAGGGCACATGATCAGAGGCTACTTAAGTGCATTACATCCGTTTTTAAAGATGCTCATCATCCTGGGATTGGCGTTTTTTTCTTTTCTAATCGTGTCGATTCTGGGTGTGATCGTAGCCCTATTGATATTTGATTCGGATGTGCAAGGCATTATGAATGCACTTCAGGACTACACCAATCCTGAAATTATGGGAATATTGAAATACCTGCAGATCCTCCAATCTTTAGGTTTATTTATTATCCCATCGGTCATTCTGGGCATCCTGTTATTTGATAACGGCATGCGGGGATATGGATGCATTGCTACGAAGGTATCAGGGAGTGTCATTGCAGTTGGTGTGCTGGTATACTTTGGATTTCCCCTGGTCAATCTACTGGCCGACTGGAATTCCAATTTAAAGCTGCCTCCATTCCTTTCGGGTTTGGAAGAAGCGATCAGGAATATGGAAGATAATGCAGCACTTTTAACGGACGCATTTTTACAAACGACAACAGTTCGGGGATTTCTGGTCAATATGGTAATGATCGCCATTCTCCCGGCCATTGGGGAGGAACTTTTTTTCAGGGGATTAATTCAGAAACAATTTATTCAATGGACCCGAAAACCCTGGATGGGTATTATTCTGGCATCGGCCTTTTTTAGTTTTCTTCATATGCAATTCTATGGATTTGTACCCCGTTTTTATCTGGGCATCATTTTTGGGTTGATATATTACTGGTCGGGCTCCATATGGTTGCCCATTCTGGCTCATTTTCTGAACAATGGAACGGCTGTTGTTATTTATTTTATTTTTGGTATCGATGCGGTTGAGAGTAAGTTCGATTCCATTGGGACCACCAGGGGGAATTGGCCAATACTGGTTATCAGCTTATTGATGATAATGAGTGCCATGTGGTATTTTTGGCGAAATGCCCAGTTAAAGTCAGCGCTACAAATAAGAGATGATTAGTTTTTTTGGTGGAATTGAAAAAATGAGTGCGTGTCGTCACCCTGGTCTTGATCGGATGACACCTTTTTCTTCAATTCGTTCTTCCTGAATACATAAATAAGCCCATATTCAGCCGCTTTTTTCCTTTTGATTTCATCTGGCTGATCATCGAAATAATCTTCAACCTCATTCCAGACTTTGACAATGATATCATCGGCTTTTTGCCGGATTTCTGTCATGTTTTCAAGACTGGCATGGTGTCTTTTTTGAAGTGTTTTTCTATGTATAAAGGCATCATGGTATTGATCGAACCAAACCTTCACGACGGCCACAGTGGGATTGGTGACACTCGAAACACCTTCTTTGCATCGCTGGGATTCTCCATCAATTAATTTGTGACCCAGGTCCAGGATTTCATCATCGGTTTTTAGTGAGGGTATGGTTTTTAAGTTGTTGTTTAATCCGTAAAATGACTTGATACGGGAGGGCAATTCGCCCCTGATGATGGCCAGGTTCATGACCTGAATGAAATGTGAAATATACAAACGTGCTTTTCGTTGGGCTTCTCTAAATTGATGATTATTGTTAACGAGGTTTTGATAGTTTTGCTTTTGGATGGACAGGGCCTGCTCGAATGAACCAATAAACGACTGCAATTTAAATAAACTGCTCTGGCTGTATGCTAATTTGAATGGAGGAAGTTCATTCCCTTTTTCCAGGGCTTTTTTGAGAGCTTTTAAACGGGATGTATCGGTGTTTGGCAATCTTCTATACGGCATCCATTATGATTTTTAATTCACAATCTGATCCTGGTATCTGCGAAGGTAATATTTTTTTGATTTTAACCAAGGCCATTCGCATTTTAATTAATTCGCTTATTCCTAATTTCTTATATTACATTAAGATCATGGAATTTAAAGTGGAAATCATAGTTTTTGAAATCCGGATAAATGAACGTATTTTTAGTGATCTTATCGCTCAGTATTAATAAAATTTAACCGACCATGTTTCAATCAGATGTGTATCAAAGCAGAAGAAACAAACTTAAAAACATTGTTCAATCGGGACTGTTATTATTCCTTGGGAATACCGAAGCCAGCATGAATTATACGGCCAACACCTATCGATTCCGTCAGGATAGCGACTTTTTATATTTCTTTGGTCTGGACCATCCCGATTTTGCGGGCGTTATAGATGCCGACTCAGGTGAGGAGATCCTTTTCGGTGATGATGTCGATATGGATGACATCATTTGGATGGGGCCTCAACCCAGCATGAAAGATCAGGCTGTTCAGGTTGGTGTTAAGAAATCATACCCTTATGCGAAACTACAGGATTATATCAATGACGCTTTAAGTAAGGACCGAACGATTCATTTTCTTCCACCTTATAGGGGGGAAAACATTCTTCAATTGGGCTCATTATTAAAAATATCTCCAACAAATGTGAAAAGTAAGGCATCTGTTGAATTGATCAAAGCAGTGGTCAGGCTGCGACTCATTAAGGAAGATGTGGAGATCCAGGAAATTGAAAAAGCCGTAGATATTGCGTATGAAATGCACACCACTTCCATGAAAATGGCCAGACCTGGAGTGATTGAACGTGAAATTGCTGGAGCTATTGAAGGTATCGCTGCTTCTCTGGGTGCCGGGATCTCATTTCCCATCATTCTTTCTATCAATGGGCAAATACTTCATAACCATCATCATGGCAATCAACTTAAAGAGGGACGGATGATGGTCACAGATGCCGGAGCTGAATCCGTTTTGCACTATGCCAGTGATATCACCAGGACCGTTCCTGTGGGAGGCCGTTTTAACACACAACAGAAGGATATTTATAGTATTGTTTTAAAAGCCATAACTGAGACAACCAGAATGGTTCAACCAGGGCGCACCAACAAGGAAAATCATTTACTGGCCGCTGAAATAATAACCTCTGGTTTACATGATTTGGGGCTGATGAAGGGAAATATTACAGAGTCCGTCGAAAGAGGTGCGCATGCATTATTCTTTCCCCACGGACTCGGTCATCATATGGGGCTGGATGTGCATGATATGGAAGGATTGGGGGAAAATTATGTGGGCTATGATGATCAAATTAAACGGAGCGAACAGTTTGGCCTGGCCTTCCTGAGGTTTGGAAAAGCCTACGAACCCGGACATATTTTCACAATAGAGCCAGGCATCTATTTTATTCCACCACTGATTGATACATGGCGGGAGGAAAAGAAATTTATGGAATTTATCAACTATGATCAGGTTGAGAAATTTAGAAACTTTGGTGGAATCCGTATTGAGGATGACATTCTTGTAACCAAGGATGGATACAAAGTATTAGGAAAGCCCATTCCAAAAACCATCAGTGAAATTGAAGATCTGATGGCATAGCTCTTATTCTCTTTGGGATCTTCTTGATTTACTCCTGGCGCCTTCTCCTCTGTGGTGTCGGAAATACGGGCAGGCTTTCATGGCCATTTTCATCCACAGATTGAACGGCAAAGAAGTAATTATCTTTTGAGTATGGTAATGTGATTTCCGTACCTGAAGTATAGTACTTTTTTGTCCACATGGATGCATGGGTTTCTCGCATTAAAACATAATACCCTGCGGGTGTTTTTCCCCGGGTTGGAGGGTCCCAGCTCAGGCTGGTACGATTGCTCAGGCCGGATAGAAGAATACCTACATTCCCGGGTTGCTGGGGGGAAGATGCAAGATTGGCCAATGTGGCCAGGTTGATCCCTGCATTTTTCCTTACATACTCATAATCAACACCCTCTGGCAGGTCTCCAATGAGCTGGCCATCCTGTTTTACAGGTGTTTTATGAGTCCGGTCATAGTTCTCATTGAATTCACATATTCTGACAGCGGTAAATCCTTCACGGCAAAATGGTGTATGATCGCCACCACGCCCAAATCGATCATTTCGGTAAATCAAAGTGACATTTAACTGATCGACATACCGTTCCCCAACCTCCTTAATGTAACGGGCCAGCTGTCGGGCTTTCCCATCATTTTCACCAGATGTGTAGGTTCGCATTCTGGCCATTTGTTCTGTCTCATATGCGGGGATCCCTTCACTAAAAATACGCACTTTCATGTTGTCGTTCAGAAGAGTTTCACTCGATCCACTATTCCCGATCATATCGTTATTCAACATGGCCACTATATTCCAATTTTCTTCTCTGGCCAATTTTGCCATATGGGCAGCACCATAAAGACCATGCTCCTCGCCGGTGACAATCATAAATTTAATGGTGCAGGCGAATTCATAATTTGACATGATCCGCACCAATTCGAGAATGGCAGCAACACCAGAACCATCATCATTAGCTCCGGGAGCGAACGATGTGGAATCATTAGAGCCTTCAACTCGGCTATCCAGGTGGGCGCTGATAATGAGGATTCGGTCATCCTCGGGTAGATTCCCCTGAAGCGTGGCGACCACATTTTTTAGTTCCACTTCATATGGGATACGCTCATTTTCACCCCCCACTGAGTAGTTTTTGAATTCTACAGAAAGCCGCCCTTTTGACGGAGGTATGTATTTTTCCATTTCGCCCTTCACCCAGTTCCAGGCCGCACCAATTCCTTTATAAGGATCATTCTGAGCACTCAAATTATGCCGTGTATGAAAACCGACCAGAGTTTGGATATACTGCGCTATATTATCTCGTGATATTTCTCTGACCATTTTTTCAATTTCCGGATCCCTTTTAATCAAGGTTTGCCCTTGCAGATTGTTAAATCCCAATAATCCGATGAGGATAATAAACGTGGTGTGTATTTTCATCATGATATTCTTTTAATATGAATATGAAAAGATAATAAAAAAGGCGCCATCCGGCGCCTTTCCTGGATGGTATTTATACTCAGCATAATTTGGCTTTGTAAAACTCCCGGTTTAACCTGGCGATATTGGTCAGCGAGATTTTTTTCGGGCATTCTGCTTCACAGGCACCGGTATTGGTACAATTACCAAACCCGAGTTCATCCATTCTCTTAACCATGGCCTTGACTCGATCTTTTGCTTCAATATATCCATGGGGCAGCAATGCATATTGAGAGATCTTCGCCGATACAAATAGCATGGCAGACGCATTTTTACAGGCTGCAACACAAGCCCCACAACCAATACAGATAGCAGAATCAAACGCTTCATCCGCATTTTTTTTATTCACTGGGATGGAATGTGCTTCGGGCGCCGACCCAACATTAGTCGAAATGAAACCCCCGGCCTGTTGAATGGCATCAAAAGCATCTCGATTTACGATGAGGTCTTTAATAACCGGGAATGCTTTGGCCCTCCAGGGCTCAACAACTATGGTTGCCCCATCTTTAAATTCCCGCATGGAAAGATGACAGGTGGTAATACCCGGGACCGGACCATGGGGTCTGCCGTTAATATACATACCACATGATCCGCAAATCCCTTCGCGGCAATCGTGATCAAAAGCGATGGGATCTTCACCTTTCCTGATCAGATCTGTATTTAATGCATCCAACATTTCCAGGAACGACATTTCAGGAGATGCACCATCAAAAGTGTATTGAACAAATTTTCCTTTATCACGGGGACTTTTTTGCCGCCATATTTTGAGTATCACTTTCATCTGTACAATGTTTAAGTATTGAAAGAAAGGTTTAGAATGATTTTCTGATTATTTGTAACTTCTTACTTTAACTTCAATTTCCTCATACTCCAGGGTTTCCTTGTGCAGATTGGAGGGTTGATCTTCACCCTGGTATTCCCAAGCAGCAACATACATATAGTTCTCATCATCGCGTTTGGCCTCTCCATCTTGGGTTTGACTTTCCTCTCTGAAATGAGCGCCACATGATTCTTTCCTATTCAAGGCATCCTGGATCATCAGGCTGGCCACCTCAAAATAATCAGCCACCCTACCCGCTTTTTCCAATTCCTGGTTCAACTCATTTGAATCACCTGGCACGCGCACATCTTTCCAGAATTCATCTTTCAATTGCCGTACTAATTCAGCGGCTTTTTTAAGACCATCTTCATTACGGGACATACCACAATAATCCCACATAATTTTACCCAACTTTCTATGAAACTCTGTTGGGGTTTGTGTCCCGTTGACCGCAAGCAGCTTCTCAATTTGTTGGCGCGCCTGGTTTTCAGCTTCCTCAAATTCCTTTGAATCGGTAGATATTTTAGGTGTGCGAATATCATCGGCCAGGTAGTTCCCTATCGTATAGGGAAGAATAAAATAGCCTTCACCAGAGGTTTGCATCAAGGAACCGGCTCCCAGGCGGTTGGCCCCATGATCGGAAAAATTAGATTCCCCGATGGCATACAATCCGGGTATGGTAGTCATCAGTTCATAATCGACCCACAAGCCACCCATAGTATAATGTCCTGCTGGATAAATACGCATGGGTTCTTCGTATGGGTCGATACCGGTAATGGTTTTATACATTTCGAAAAGGTTCCCATATTTGGATTCAATGGCTCCTTTTCCCTGTTTTTCAATGGCATCACGAAAATCCAGGTTGACTGCCAGTCCGGTTTCCCCGACCCCATATCCAGCATCACAACGTTCTTTCGCTGCACGAGATGCCACATCACGCGGCACCAAATTACCAAATGCTGGATATCGCCGTTCCAGGTAATAATCCCGCTCTTCGTCCGGAATATCATTGGGATGCCTTTTGTCGCCTTGCTTTTTGGGGACCCAGATGCGACCATCGTTTCTTAATGATTCCGACATCAGCGTTAATTTGGCCTGGTAATCATTCAGCTGAGGGATACTGGTAGGGTGGATTTGAACAAAGCTTGGATTGGCAAAATAGGCACCTTTCTTATGGGCCTTCCAGGCAGCTGATGGGTTTGAGTTTACGGCCAGTGTTGACAGGTAATAAATGGTACCATATCCCCCTGTTGCCAGAACCACCGCATGGGCTGAATGCCTCTCCAGTTCACCTGTAATCAGATTCCTGGCAATAATGCCTCGGGCTTTTCCATCGATCACAACCAATTCAACCATTTCCCGGCGTGGATACATGGTCACGGTTCCTTTATTTATTTGCCTGTTTAACGAGGAATATGTTCCTAATAAACACTGTTGGCCGGTTTGTCCCTTGGCATAAAATGTCCGCGATACCTGAACCCCACCAAACGAACGATTATCCAGATTGCCTCCATAATCTCTGGCAAACGGAACACCGATGGCAGTGAAATGATCAATCACATCGTTACTTACCTGAGCGGCCCTGTATACATTTGCTTCACGAGCCCTGTAATCGCCACCTTTAATGACATCATAAAAAAGACGGTATATACTGTCACCATCGTTCTTATAATTTTTAGCCGCATTGATACCCCCCTGGGCAGCAACAGAGTGCGCCCTGCGCGGTGTATCCTGGTAGCAGAAATTTTTAACATTATAACCCAGTTCACCCAAGGATGAAGCAGCACCGGCCCCTGCCAGACCTGTTCCAACGACAATGACATCCAGTTTTTTCTTATTTGCCGGGCTGACCAATCTGACCTCCGATTTATATTTTGACCATTTCTCAGCAAGAGCACCACCGGGAATTTTTGAATTGAGTTTTGACATGGTATGTGAATGTTATTGCGTTAGATTATTTGAAAAAATAGATAATGAGCGGAATAATGGCAAACCCCAACGGCACCAGGATAGAATAAAACAATCCCAGCTTCTTTATGAATGGGGTATATGTTTGGTGATTCAATCCGAATGTTTGAAATGCCGATTGAAAAGCATGATTCAGATGGAAGGCCAGAATCAGAAAAGAAATCAGGTAAATGATAATATAGGCTGGTAATTTGAATAATTCTTGAGCCAGCCCATAGAAATTTTCATGATCACCTTCCACCAGGCCAATTTTAATAAACCAGAAGTTCATGAAATGAATAAACAGGAATATGCCAATAATAATACCGGTATAAATCATATATCTCGACCAGAAAGAAGTTTGCGACTGTGCAATCTTTTGGTATGCAATGGGCCGTGCCATCCAATTCTGAATTTGCAGTATAAGACCCCAGGCCATGTGAATGAGGAAGCCACCTATTAAAATGACTTCAAATAGTTTAATGACATAGTTGGAGGCCATAAAATGGGCTGCTTTGTTAAATGGATCCGGATCATCGGAAAGGAGAAATAAATTGATGCCCAGATGCACTAATAGAAAAATGATTAAAAAAAGGCCAGCTGCGGCCATAACAATCTTTTTTGTTACTGATGTACCAAAAAAACGACTCATATGGTTAATATTAATTGTTGATGTTTAACTTGCGACTAAAGCACATATGTACAAGTCATCAAATGTATTTTTTTAAATATGTTTTTGCAATGTTAATCAGCATGCGACATTCAATTTAAAATCAATCTAAAATATTGTTGTAAATGACTATTAACAAATCATATAAGACACTTCAGTTAAATGGGAAATTAGTGTATTATTCTGATATTGGAACAGGATTCCCTGTGGTCCTGGTACATGGATATCTGGAATCCAGAAAAATTTGGGATTCTTTTGCGGATGCTTTGGGTCAGCATTTTCGTGTCATATGCCCGGATCTTCCAGGACATGGAGATTCAGATGTATTTGACAGTGTGCATTCCATGGACTTTTTATCCGATTCAATCCTCGCCATCCTGGACGATAATGGATTCGAAGAAGTGGTCATGGTGGGGCATTCCCTCGGTGGTTATGTAACCATGGCATTTTTAGAACACCATCCTGAACGTCTCAGAGGCTTTTGTTTGTTCCATTCCCATCCCCTTGCTGATTCTGGTGAAACGATTACCAAACGACTGAAGGAAATTGAACTTATCGATCGGGATCGTAAGGATCTTATTTATAATTTAAACATTCCCAATGCATTTGCTGCAAAAAACCTCAAAAGGTGTGCGTCTGATGTTGAACGGGCAAAGCGTATTGCTGCTGCTACATCAGACCAGGGAATTAAAGCCATGCTACATGGCATGATGGAACGGCCCGACAGAAGGTCTATTTTGCAGGAAACATCCATTCCATTTCTCTGGATACTGGGCAAGCTGGATAATTATATTCCATATATGGAGATACAAAACCAGGTTACACGGCCCCTGAACAGTCAGTTGCTTACACTTGAAAATAGTGGTCACCAGGGATTTATTGAAGAATTTAACGCGGCATTTACGAATATCCTGGACTTTGTACGGCTGGTTTAATAATAGGATATCTAACCTGGTGTACTCATATATCGTATGGCTTCTTTAAGCGTATAATCAAGGTCCTGCCAGATTGGATAAAAGCCTTTATTGTCGAGCATATTTCGAGCAACATATGCCTTAATCTCGGTATGAATAATGAAGGATGATTCCTGCAGATCACCCTCATCTGGATGGATACCCTGGCTGGAAGCATAGCGTACAAAATTTTCAAGAAGATTCTGGGATTCAAGATAGACATCCATATCTTTGGAGGTGGTATACCGTGCCAGTTTTTCCCTATTCTTATCAGTATATTCAAATGCAAACCGGTAGATCAGACCCCTGATCCGAAGCTGTCTGAAGTAAGGGGTAATTCCGGTCGTATCTACGGGCACAAATAAATCCGGCATAATTCCGCCGCCACCATATACAATTTTTCCTTTTGGGGTGGTGTATTTTAAAGAATCGGCAAATTGGATACTGTCTATTGATTCCAGTTCTCCATTTTGATAACGATCACGGAGATCATGATAATAATCATCAGCACCATCTTCATATGGTTTTTGTATACAACGACCCGTTGGAGTATAATACCGGGCTATGGTTAAACGGATCATCGAGCCATCATTGAGCAGGAGAGGTTCCTGGACCAATCCTTTTCCAAATGACCGGCGGCCCATTATAATTCCCCGATCGTTATCCTGGATGGCACCTGCAATGATTTCACTGGCAGAGGCAGACCATTCATCAATGAGCACCAATACACCCCCTTCCTGGAAACGACCATTTCCATTGGCAAAATAATTTTCACGGGGATGGGATCGACCTTCGGTATATACAATTAAGCTGCCTTCAGGCAAAAACTGATTGGCCAAATTGGTGGCTGCATCCATATATCCACCGCTATTACCACGCAGGTCGAGGATCATATGTTTCATACCTTTGGGCTGCAGGTCTTCAAGGGTCTCAAGGAATTCTCTGTATGTGGTACGCGCAAAAGTGGTAATTTTAATATAACCAATGGAATCGTTAACCATATATGCTGCATCAATGCTGTAAAGAGGGATCTTATCACGGGTAATGGTGAATTCAATCAGCTCAGGAATTGATTTTCGCTCAATTCCAATATCTACTTTAGTCCCCCTGGGCCCTTTGAGTTTTCTTACAATGGCATTCTGGTCCATTTGGACACCGGCCACAACGGAATCTTCAATTTCAATAATCCGGTCACCGGCCTGTATACCAACTTTCTCGGAGGGTCCACCTTTGATTACAGAAACAATGACCACTGTATCGTTGGGCATATTAAATGACACTCCAATTCCTTCAAAATTGCCCTCCAATGGTTCATTTACCCGCGTAACATCCCGTGCAGGAATATATATGGAATGGGGATCCAATTGTTTCAAGAGTTCTGGTATGGCGGTTTCTTCCAGATCTTCTCTACTAACAGAATCCACATAGTCGGACTCTATGAAATTAATGATACCCGTGATCTTATCCATTTTGGGAATAAAAGATCCCTGATATGCGGGCGTTTGTCTTTTTTGAAGCTGCACTCCAAGAAGGATACCACCGGCCAGAACTATGGACAGAAAAATGGGTAGGTATATATAGATATTTCTTTTATGATTTTCCATGCGAATCACATTATAAGTTTATAAGTAAGGTCTCAATCTGTGCCCTTTTCAATAGGTTGATACCGGCTTCATCTCTGTAATTCTCAGAGTAGACCACTCGTTTAATTCCAGATTGAATGATAAGTTTTGCACATTCCATGCATGGTGAAGCAGTAATATATAGTGTGGCTCCTTCACTGCTGTTATTTGATTTGGCCACTTTGGTGATGGCATTGGCTTCAGCATGAAGAACATAGGGCTTGGTTTGTCCCATCTCATCTTCACATATATTTTCAAATCCTGTGGGCGTACCATTATAACCATCCGATATGATCATACGATCTTTTACGATCAGAGCCCCCACTTTTCTTCTTGTACAGTAGGAATTTTGAGCCCATATACTGGCCATTTCGAGATACCTGCGATCAAATTCAGGCTGCCGATTACCATACGGCTGGATAGATGGATTGATTGTTCCCATAATGTTTGAGCCACACAAAAAAACCCTCAAAGAGGAGGGCCGATATGGATTTGTACCCAGGGCCGGGGTCGAACCGGCACGGTATTGCTACCACTGGTGTTTGAGACCAGCGCGTCTACCAATTCCGCCACCTGGGCAAAAATTCAAAGAAACGCTACCTTCAATTACTCAATTGCAATGCCAATATGTTACCGGTGGCGGAATAGCTCCCCTGCAGTCTGGCCCCTTCCTAAAATGATCCACAGGATCATTTTTTAACGGTTGGTCCTGCCACCTGGGCAAAAATTCAAAGAAACGCTACCTTCAATTACTCAATTGCAATGCCAATATGTTACCG
>Ga0209536_100003924_pt1 | contig 23654 bp, 25 predicted proteins | sample DeeMarSeWOR28_12_FD_187461 | JGI IMG/M metagenome (GOLD analysis project Ga0209536, IMG submission 187461) | Marine sediment microbial communities from White Oak River estuary, North Carolina - WOR-2-8_12 (SPAdes) (version 2) | ecosystem: Environmental > Aquatic > Marine > Intertidal zone >...
TAGATTTAAAAAATGCAGAAGCCAAAAAACATCCCAGTTGCCCCCATATCGTCCGCCTCGATAAATGTCGAGGCCGACAGACATTAATGGTATGCCCTTATCAGCAGAATCAAAAGTTAATTTGTTGTACTATGAACACACCAATAAACATCAATAAATGTAGTCCGCAATCTACGGTATTTAAGTGTGAGTGTCAAGAATCCGTGCTTACCAGGAACAGGCCTGATTGACTTTTGGATAACCTTTGACTATGGTTGCTGGTCGCTTAAAATTTTTCGCAGTATTTTTTTATTTGCTCATATAACATGCATATTGTACTTAAGTCTTTTTTGAGGAGAATGTAAATGGCCAATGTGGTAGTGGTAGGCACCCAATGGGGTGATGAGGGTAAAGGCAAAATCGTTGATCTGCTTACCCGCTACGCGGACTATATCGTCCGGTTCCAGGGGGGTAACAATGCGGGACATACCCTGGTGGTGGAAGGCAAACAGTTTATTTTCCACCTTATCCCATCCGGCATCCTTTATGAGAACAAGAAATGCATGATCGGAAACGGGGTGGTCATAGACCCGGAAGTGCTGCTTGCTGAAATGCAGGAACTTGCAGAGACCGGCCTGCCGGTTACTCCGGAAAGGCTTATGATCAGCGAAAATGCCCACCTGATCATGCCCTACCATAAGGCTTTGGACCTGAACCAGGAAGCAGCCCTGAAAAGCAGCAAGAAAATTGGCACTACTGGCCGTGGCATCGGACCATGTTATGGTGACAAGATTAACCGCAAAGGCATCAAGATCGGTGACCTGCTGGATGAGGGTCTTTTCAGGGATAAGCTCAAAGATAATGTCGAGGAAAAAAACTTTCTACTGACCCGGCAGCTAAACAGCGAACCGGTTTCCTTTGCTGCGATAAACAGCCAGTTTCAGGTTTTTGCCGAGAAGCTGGCACCCTACCTGGGCAATGTTTCACTTGCACTGGACCAGGCCAGGAAAAGCGGCCAGCATATACTTTTTGAAGGGGCGCAGGGAACGCAGCTCGATATTGACCATGGCACCTATCCATTTGTTACATCTTCCAATACAGTGGCAGGGAACGCCTGTACAGGCAGTGGTTTCGGGCCTGTTCACATTGATGCGGTCATCGGCATTTTAAAGGCCTATACCACCCGGGTCGGAAGCGGTCCCTTTCCTTCTGAACTCTTTGATGACACCGGCGATCAACTGCAGAAGAAGGGGGGTGAGTTCGGGGCGACAACCGGCAGAAAACGCCGGTGCGGCTGGCTGGACTGCGTGGTGGCAAACGAGGCCATACGCCTGAACTCCATTACCGGCCTGGCGGTAACTAAGCTGGATGTTTTAAGCGGTCAGTCCACAATTAAGATTGCTACATCCTATGAAGCTGATGGCAGAAAATTCCAAGCCATGCCCGGCAATATCAGGATCACTGAAAAAGTAAAACCGGTCTATGAGGAGCTGCCGGGCTGGCAGGAAGAGATAGGCGCTGCCCGTTCTGTTGAAGATCTTCCCATGCGGGCGCGGGATTATATTAAGCGTATAGAGGACATTACCGAAACTCCTGCGGCAATAATTTCAGTGGGACCGGCCCGTGATGAAACGCTGCTGCTGAAAAATCCTTTCAGGCCGTAAAGACAGATCGTTTCTTCATTTCATTCGCAAAAAAACTTTGCGGTTTTCCTTTAAATGATTATATTCAACAGGTTTTAAGGATTGACACCCGAGGCCTGTTATTTTTAAGGAGGTTTTTACCTATGGCACGAATTACAGTCGAAGACTGCTTGGAAAAAATTGGTGATGACAACCGTTTCAGCCTAGTTCATCTAGCGGTGGAGCGCGTTAAGCAAAGAAGACAGGGAGCACCCTTAATGATCCCGACCAGAAAGAACAAGGAAGTTGTTATGGCCCTGCGGGAAATTGCCGCCGGCGCAGTTTCATTCGATAATATCCTTGAGCTGCCCAGGATGGAGGAAAAGCATGCAGCAGGTGATGCTGCAGCACAGGAAGATCCAGATAAGCAAAAAGCCCAGGAGGCCGCTTGACTTCCACTATGGAGTTTGACTATTACGACGTGCTTGGCGTCTCAAGGTCGGCCTCTCAGGATGAGATAAAAAAGGCCTACCGCAAGCTGGCGATGAAGTTCCACCCGGACCGCAATCCCGGGGACAAGGAAGCCGAAGAAAAGTTTAAGCAGTCCACAGAGGCTTACGAAGTCCTCAGTGACAGCAACAAACGCCAGATTTACGACACCTATGGCCACGAGGGCCTGAAAAGCAGGGGGTACCAGGGACCTGACTTCGAGGATATATTTTCCAGTTTCGGGGATATTTTCGGGGATATATTCGGGTTCGGCAGGGCCGAGACGCGGCGTTCAAAACATGGGCCCATGCGGGGGGCTGACCTGCGTTATGACATGTCCATTTCATTGATGGAAGCAGTACATGGTGTCTCCAAGGATATTGAAATAGAAAGACCCGATACCTGCTGGACCTGCGAAGGAACAGGCCTGCGGCCAGGGCACAAGGCTGAGACCTGTACTGCCTGCCATGGCAGGGGCCAGGTTGTAAGGGCCCAGGGCTTTTTCAGGATGAGCACCACCTGTCCGCAATGTCGGGGCGAAGGCGAAATAATCAAAGATCCCTGCGCTGACTGCAATGGTGTCGGCCTTGTTAAGAGCAAGAAAAAAGTCTCCCTGAAAATACCGGCCGGGGTTGATACCGGTGCCAAGATGCGGTTGCGAGGCACCGGGGAAGGCGGTCGTAAAGGTGGGCCGGCCGGCGATCTTTATGTTATAATACATGTTGAGCCGCACGAGTTTTTTCAGCGCCAGGGGGACTTGATCTATTGCCAATACCCCCTTGATTTTGAGCAGGCGGCTCTTGGCTGCAGCCTGGAAGTGCCGACTGTCCACGGAACAAAGAAACTGAAGATTCCCAAAGCAACCCAGACCGGCCAGAGATTTACCCTGGAGAATGAAGGGGTGCCTCACTTAAGAGGTAATGGCCGCGGTGATATGATCGTCGAAGTCAAGGTCGTCACGCCCCGGAAGCTGACAAAAAGGCAGAAGGAACTCCTGCAGGAGTTCGGTGAACTTGAAAGAAAAAAAGAAAAGGGACAGAGTGAGGGACTTCTCAAGAAATTATTGCACCTGGGCCGCAAGACGGAATAGGAAGATTTTTCATCAATTTCCTGCCCCAGACAGGACCGGCATGGAAATAAAAGCCTTGCCCCGGTTTCTGATTTTGCCTGAACAGGCAGGAGATATGCGTAAACCTGTTGACAAAGACAAGCAAATCAATAATATTCGACTCCTTTATCGGACTGGCGGAAGTGGCAGTACAAATTTTCGCCAAATCTGACAAGGAAGACAGCAGTCTGCTTTTTAAATTGCACTCAGGAACAAGGATCGATGGATACATCTGGAGAAGAAGTTATGGATAAAAAGCACAAGGCGCACTTCAAAGCGAAGCTTGAAGGTATGAGCCAGGACATATTGGATGAAGCTGAAAAAACATTGCTGGAAATGACCGACCAGTCTGATAATTATCCTGACCCCGCAGACAGGGCCACGGCAGAATCCAATCGCAATTTCGAGCTGCGAATCAGGGATCGTGAAAGAAAGCTGCTTGCCAAGATCAAGGAAGCGCTTGAACGCATAGAAAATGGAACTTACGGAATATGTGAAAGCTGTGATGAGGAGATTTCCATTAAACGCCTCGAGGCCCGGCCGGTTACCACGCTCTGTGTAAAGTGCAAGACCGCTCAGGAGCAGCACGAAAAAGAACATGCCCAACCGTAAAACAATATGCCAGAATTACGTAAGGACCCTATCCTCGGCCGCTGGATAATCATTGCAAAGGAGCGCAGCAGACGTCCTACAGATTTTGTTATTCAGGAACAGATAGTTAAGGGGGGTTTTTGCCCTCTCTGTCCAGGCAATGAGAATACAACTCCGGCAGAAGTTCTAGCCTACGGCCGCACACCGTCCCAACATCCTAATTCCCCGGGCTGGGAACTCAGGGTGGTGCCGAACAAATATCCCGCGCTGGTTATAGAAGGAGATCTCAACAAAGAAGGAGTTGGGATCTATGATAAAATGAACGGCATCGGGGCCCACGAAGTTGTGGTGGAAAGCCCCAACCATGACGATTCATTCACCAACCTTTCGCCGGAGCGTCTCCTTTATGTCTTCTGGGCTTTCCGGGACAGGTTGATAGATCTGGGGCGCGACCCCCGCTTCAAATATGTAATGGTCTTCAAGAACAGCGGCAAGGCTGCCGGTGCCTCGCTTGAGCATTCCCATTCACAGTTGGTCGCTTTGCCGATCCTGCCGCGCATGATAGTCTCAGAGTTGGACGGCAGCCTTTCCTATTACAAGTACAAGGAGCGCTGCATTTTCTGTGACATTATCCGCCAGGAAATTCGCGAAAAGATCCGGGTGGTATGCGAGAATGAACATTTTATCACCCTCATGCCCTTTGCTCCCCGTTCACCTTTCGAGATGTGGATCCTGCCCAAAAAACACTCTTCCTCATATATAAAAACAGACGATGTCTCTTTTATTGCGTTGGCGAAAATATTTTCAGAGACCATGAAGCGCCTTGATGCCTGTATCCCGAATGTGCCGTATAACTTCGTACTGCATGGAGCGCCGCTGCATTCTGAGTTGCTGGATTACTACCACTGGCATTTCGAGATACGACCGAAGCTCACGACAACAGCCGGCTTTGAATGGGGATCTGGATTCTACATCAACCCCATGCCTCCGGAAGATGCCGCAGTTTATATGAAAGAGGCTTTCGAGAAGTAATGCAGGGCGAATCCTCCCGGGATTTGCTGTGTGATAAAATTTTAATAGAGCTTGATCAAAAAAGTGATGGCCTGGATCTATACAGGACGGGGCAGCATAATTTGTATACAATACTAGTGCGCTGAGGCAAACAATGAAGAAGATCCTGCTGGTTGATGACGAGGAGAGCATCCATCTTTTATACCGTGAGGAGTTTGAAGAAGAAGGGTATGAAGTTCATTCGGCGCTCAGGGGTGCGGATGCTCTGGAAAAATTTAAGATAATTTCTCCAGATCTGGTTATTCTGGATATAAACATGCCGGATATGAACGGTATTGAGGTTCTGCGCCAGATGAAGGAGATTAATCCGAATCTGCCGGTAATTCTGAGTACGGCATACCATGAGTATAAGCAGGACCTGGGAGCATGGGCCTCGGATGAATATATTGTGAAATCTTCCGACCTGGGAGAATTGAAAGAGGCAGTCCGCCGATATCTCTCAAAATAGTGTAAACATTTTTTCCCGTACATACCAACCTGATCTCTGCCATGAAGGATATCCAAAGTCAGCGGGACCACCGCCGCATTAATATACAGAAGGTGGGGGTCAAGGATATCACCTATCCTGTCATGGTGCTGGACAAGGCCAAGAAACTGCAGCGGACCGTGGCGAACTTCAATATGTTCGTTAACCTGCCGCACCGTTTCAAAGGCACCCACATGAGCCGCTTCATAGAGATCCTGAATCAGTTTCACGGCCAGTTTGACATTAAGAATCTGCGGTTGATCCTTGAGGAGATGAAATCCAGGCTGGATGCAGAGTCAGCACACCTGGAGATTGAATTTCCGTATTTTGTAAAGCAGAAAATGTCCCACGCCAATGCCATCGGTATCGGCGAGTATCAATGCAAAATGCACGGCGTCCTCGATGAGAACTATGAACTTGTCCTGCAGATAAGCATTCCCATTGCAATGCCCCTGCGTCTGCAGAACGGCGAAGGGCTGCCTCGTTCTCCGGGACATTGGGGCAATGCTGTCATAAGTATCCAATACCGGAATTTTATCTGGATCGAGGATGTCATCCAGATGGTGGAGGAGGTAATCGGGCAAAACAGACTCATTGAAGAATCCCGGAACAGTGAAAGTTCTTCTGCACCGGAACATTTGTCCGACAATTCAATATTATCGGTGGAAAAAATCGCCAAAGCCCTGGGAAAAGAATTTTCCGGCAGTAATGATATTCTCCGTTTTTCCGTAACAGTCGAAAACCTGTCTGAAGGTTATAAGACTTTTGCTATTCTTGACGGGCCCCAGGAACAGGCAGCATGAGGTTAAGCTGAAAGGATTTCACACAGCGGGCAGAATAAAGAGTGTATAGCGTATAAATATAACCAAACAGAGACTATGCAGAACGAGCTACTCCTTGAAATTGGCACTGAAGAGATTCCAGCCGGATTCATCGTTCCCGCCCTGGAGAACATGCAAAAGGCCCTGGCAGAGAAACTGGCTGTTCAGGATCTGCACTACGATACAATGCATACAGCGGCAACGCCCAGGCGCCTTGCCATTTGTGTAAAAGGCCTGGTAGGGCAGCAGCCGGATCGTAAAGAGGAGTTTTTAGGGCCGGCCCGCAAGGCTGCCTTCGATGCTGAGAACAACCCGACAAAGGCTGCAATAGGATTTGTCCGCTCCAAAGGCGCTGCTGTTGATGACCTGAAAATTGTCAATACGCCTAAAGGCGACTATGTCATGCTTGTCATACACAGCAAAGGAGAAAAAACGGAGAAGCTGCTGCCGGCAATCCTGCAGGGCCTGATCGAGGATCTGCCCTTCCCGAAATCAATGCGCTGGGGTGAAGGGCAGACCTCCTTTGCCCGGCCGATCCATTGGCTGCTGGCACTCTACGAGGGCAGAAAAATTGATGTGCGGGTCGGTGACATCACAAGCGGTGTGTCCACTAGGGGGCATCGATTCATGGCTTCTGCGGCTGTTTTAGAGGTGAAGGATTTTGACGAGTATATTGATGTGCTGCGTCAGAATTTTGTTCTGGCCGACCTGGAAGAGCGACGCCGGGAAGTTATCCGTGAGATCAGGAGGGCGGCGACTGAAAGAAGCGGTGAAGAGGGAGCCGGAATACTGGAGGATAATGAGCTTGTTGATACGGTAACCAACCTGGTGGAATATCCACACGGAGTCTGCGGGACCTTTGAGGAACGTTTCCTTGAACTTCCGGATGATGTTCTCATCACAGCCATGCGGGAACATCAGAAGTACTTTTGCGTTTCTGGCGCGGATGGCAGGCTGCTGGCCAATTTTGTTGCTGTTAACAACACCCGTGTTCCTGATGAAAATCTTGCAGCCGAAGGACACCAGCGGGTTTTACGGGCCCGTCTCGAGGATGCTTTTTTCTTTTTCAAGGATGACAGGCGCAAGAAGCTTGCTGACCGGGTCAAAGATCTTTCCGGCCTTATTTTCCAGGCAAAGCTCGGCACCATGCTTGAGAAGACGGAAAGGGTTGCCGGGCTGGCCTCCATCCTGGCACAGAAACTGGCCCCCGAGTTTAAAGACAGAGCCGAAAGGGCTGCGCTCCTGGCTAAAGCGGACCTGCTTACTGCAATGGTGAATGAATTTCCTTCGCTGCAGGGGGTCATGGGCAGGGATTATGCCCTGTTGGATAATGAACCGCCTGAGGTGGCAACAGCAATACTGGAGCATTATTTGCCGGTCAGGGCGGGCGGGAATCTGCCCACGCAGATACCTGGCGCCCTGGTGGGCATGGCAGACCGTCTTGATACCATAACAGGGTGTTTCGGCATCGGCCAGGTGCCCACCGGGACCACTGATCCGTTTGGCCTGAGAAGATTGGCCCTGGGGCTCTTGCACATTATTGAGGCAAACAGCTTCACGCTGTCCCTTTCAGAGGCAGTTGATGCGGCTTTGGAGCTCTATGGCGATAAACTGAGCGGGGAGAAAACAACCGTAAAAGGCATGATTGTTGATTTTATCAAAGGCAGGTTTGTCAACGACCTTATCGGGCGGGGCATTCCCGGTTCCGCGGTTGAGGCAGTGTCTTCAGTTTCATTTGATGATGTGGTTGATTGCCGTGCCAGGATTGATGCCCTGGCGGCAATACGCGAGCACGCGTCTTTTACGGTTCTTGCAGCGGCTTTCAAACGTGTCATGAATATCATCAAGGGTCATACCGCGACAGGGGTTGACGTCCAACTTCTGCAGGACGGTGCTGAGCGCAAACTCTATGAGGCTTTTATGAAGGTGCAGGGTGAGGCTAAACCTTTCCTGGAGGCAAAAGAGTACGGTAAGGCCCTGGAAGTCATCCTGTTCATGAAAGAACCGGTGGATGTTTTTTTTGACGAGGTTATGGTCATGACTGATGATGCGGCTTTGCAGAAGAACAGGCTCAACCTGTTGACAGATATTTCAGGGCTTTTTCTCCGGGTTGGAGATTTTTCCAAGATGCAAGCAGCCGTTAAATAAGAAGAAGATTTGTGCATCCCGCAGGAAAAAGCCGCCTGTTCCATACCAGGCGGCTTTATGTTTATTTTTTAAGCTGGTCGCTTAATATGAGAATAGTTTTCTGCTGAAAAATACTATCCGTAACTTGTCTGATGGCAGCACATGTATTATCAGTTTCATTTACAACGAATGCATAAGTTTCAAAGAGCATAGATAAACATTTCAATGAATCGGAGGAGTCATGGCTAAGCAGCAAACTACGGAAGGCAACTTTGTAAAAAAGGAAACCATGCTGGTCGTTGCCCTTGTTGCCATGGTTGTGGGGTTTTTGGGTGGAGTTTTTTACAGTGCCATGAAATCCGGTCCCAGCGGCAGCGTGCAGACCGCATCTGCACCCCCGCAACAGCAGCAACAACCGGGCATGTCAAACGAGCAGGCCAGGACTATTTTGCAACTTGAGCAGGAGGTGGCGGTTAACCCGACAAATCTTGATGCCTGGACACAGTTAGGCCATGTCTACTTTGATACCAACAATCCTGCCAAGGCCATACGCGCCTATGAAAAATCCCTTGAACTCAGCCCCAACAATCCCAATGTCCTGACCGACCTGGGTGTCATGTACCGCCGCAACGGTCAGCCTGATAAGGCGCTGGAAGCATTTGACCGGGCCATGACCATCGATCCGAAGCATGAACAGTCCCGTTTCAACAAGGGGATAGTCCTGCGCTATGACATGAATGACCGGGAAGGTGCGGTGCAGGCCTGGGAGGAACTGATTAAAATCAATCCCAATGCGCAAGCTCCAAACGGCATGCCGGTCAGTGAGGCCATTAAAAGCCTTTAGCTGCGGCCGTGCTTATTCAGCTACCAGCCATATAAGATTGCCAGCCGGTTTGATACGGGCGGCAGGATAAAGCTTTTCCGCCTTTTCCGGCCGTCGAAGGATGGTGTCGAGTATTTCCCTTTTTCTGCTTCCTGAGATAAGGAAAAGAATATTTTTTGCCTGGTTAAGAACAGGCAGGGTAAGGGTAATACGTGCACAGGGAGGCGAGCCTGCTCCTTCCGGCACAGCTGCAACCCATCTCCGCTTTTCTTCCAGGAGGTTCGACCCGGGGAAAAGGGAGGCGATGTGACCATCTGTTCCCATTCCCAGGAGGACCAGGTCAAAACTTGGAACGGCCATAACCTCCCCACCGCTATGCATTCCTACCAAAGAATTTGCGTGAAAAAAGTCGCGCAGGTGTTTTTCATACCGCTCCGCACCTGCCTGAGGATCGGTGAGCCCGGTGGGAATCGGGTGAACATTCTGGGGCGGGATGTGTACCTTTGCCAGGAAGGTTTTGCGGGCCAGGGCAAAGTTGCTGTCAGGGTGCGTCGAATCCAGCCAGCGTTCATCACCCCAGAAGAAATGGCTTTGCTGCCATGGCATTTGCTCAGCGTTGGCAGGCGCACCCAGGAGTTCATACGTCAGTTGTGGTGTTGATCCTCCTGCCAGGACTATGGTGCATAGGTCCCTTTTCATAACCGTTTTTCCGGCAAGATCTATCATGTGCTCAACAGCTGCGATACTCGCCTGGCGGATATTTGTAAATTCCCGGACCATTATTGTTTCACGATCGTGGCTTGCGCAAAAGTAATTTGCTGTATATGCCAGGCTGCTCGAATTTTACTGGTGAGTGCCCGGAACTCAGGCACTGATAGAGCCCCCTCAGGTAAATCCTGCCCCGGCGGTACAGGTATAACAGTGCTCTGATACCGCAATAGCAGTGCCGGGCGCTGGCAGGTCATGTAGCGTGGAGACGTGTTTTTTTCTGCCGCCCATGTAAAGCTGAAGCGCCTGATTAAAGTCACAGTCAAAGAGATAGCCGTCCCATGAGACGGAGATAAGTGAACGGCACATTAAACCCTCCAGGGTACAGGGATTGAAGTGCGCCGCCAGTTTAAGGATATAGTTTTCGAGGTTGCCCGAGGCCTGCAGCCAGGCAAGAAACCTGCCAAGCGGCACATTGGCAAAGACGTACAGATTGTTAAACGAAATATCCCATTTGCTGGCAAGCATCCGGCGAAAACGTTTTTCAGTCTCTGCCTGGGTGGAAGGCAGGAAGGCTCCTGCCGGGTTGCTCACCAGGTTCAGTTCGAGACCTGAATCCGGGCGGCCATAGCCAAGTGCGTTTAGTTTCTTAAGCGTACTGATGGAGGCGGCAAAAGAATTTTTTCCCCGCTGTGCTTCTGCCTGGGCTTCATTCAGGGAAGGCAGGGAGGCGACTATTGTAACCCTGTTATCTGTTAAAATTTCAAGAAGTCCTCTTTGTTCTTCTGCCGCAATGGCCGTGAGGTTAGACCGCAGCATCAGGATATCGGTCAGGGGTGCCAGTTTGCTGATCAGGGTCAGGATGTGCGGGTTCAGTTCCGGGGCCCCGCCTGTTATATCTATGGTTTTAAACCTAAACCTGGCTGCCAGTTCAATGACATCAGCAACGGTTTTTGCATCCATGATCTCGGTGCGGGAGGGGCCGGCATCAAGATGGCAGTGTCTGCAGCCCTGGTTGCAGAGCAGGCCTACATTGATCTGCAGAGTGGTACATTCTCCTCTGGTAAGATCTGTGCCGCGTACAGCAAGATTTTCCTTGAATGTCTCAAGGGTCGGCACCTGGTAGAGATTGCTGCCCAGGTTTTTGGCTGTTTGCAAATGAAGCATGGGAGAACTTATTACAGAGATAATTTTCCGGCAACATTGCGCATCTGGACGCCATGCACCAGCGAAGCGCCCCCCCTGATTGCCGTGGCGACATGGACTGCTTCGGTCATTTCACCGACGTTGGAGCCTTTTTCCAGGCAATCCTGGGTATACGCATCAATGCAATAGGGACACTGTACCGCATGGGCCACGGCCAGGGCGATGAGCGATTTTTCCCTTTGGCTCAGTTCCCCTTCGGCAAATACGGCAGAATAATAGTCGAAAAACTTTTCGGCAAGCTCCGGTGCCCCTTCACGTATTTCGGCAAATTTCGGCAGATCCTTGGGATGGTAATATGTGTCCATTTTTCCCTCACGGAATATTAAAATTGATTTTAAAATTATTATCTTCGTGCATAAAACTTAATAATAAATATTAATTAATGTTCATGGCAGAAGAGGTCAAGAAAAACTAATGAGTACGATTTTTTTATAATGCATGGTGAAGGACAAATCGTATATTTGCTGCATACGCAAAAAGCTGTTGTATGTTTTTCCCCACTGCGTAGTATGAAAGAATTGCCAGGGGCATGAGGTTGTTTTGTCGGCCAACGAATTGCCCGACAACAGTCATAGACCAGTTATTAAGACTGATAAGCTGTTTTTTGGAAAAAGAGAATAACTGTTATCAGTGAATTGTTTTTCTTAAAATTTGATTGTCAAGACAGTTATTAATAGATATTTTATAATTATAAAGAATAAAAGGGAAATTAACTAATCCTCACTAAGGGCCAGAAGTTATGGCTGCAAGTATACCCATGCTCATATTTCAAACAATCAATGAAAAATCAAAATATGATATTCAAACAGATTGAGAGCCTGGGATCCAACACCATATACTTCGTCTCGGATGTGGGAAGAATGGGTCTATTCCTTTTATTTACGATATTCGGTCTTTTTAAGCGCCCCTTCCGGCATAGTGCCCTGCTCAAGGAAATTAAACTGATCGGGGCGCATTCATTTCTTGTCATATTCTTTACAGCAGCGTTTACCGGCATGGTTTTAGGAGTGCAGGGATACTATACCCTCAGTAAATTCGGCTCAGAGGGACTGCTCGGTTCTGCCGTGGCGTTAAGCCTTATCCGTGAACTCGGTCCGGTCCTGACCGCTCTCATGGTCACCGGCAGGGCCGGGTCGGCTATGTGTGCGGAAATAGGTATTATGAGAATATCTCAGCAGATTGACGCCCTGGAATGTATGTCAATTGATCCTTATCGTTTTCTGATCACGCCAAAGTTTCTGGCCACGATGATCTCAGTTCCACTGCTTACTCTGATGTTTAATGTTGTGGGAATTTTTGGCGGTTATGTGTCTGGGGTCATATTGCTTGACGTTAATCCCGGGGCCTTTTTTTCGGGTCTGGAACAGAGTGTACTCAACAAGGACATAAACCTGGGGATCACCAAATCGGTGGTTTTTGCCCTGATCATTGTTTGGGTCTGCACCAGCAGGGGATTTCAGCTTGAGAAGATACGTTTTTCCGGTTTTGGGGCCGAGAGTGTCAGCAAGGTTACAACCCAGGCCGTGGTGCTTTCGTCTATCAGCATTCTGATCTGGGATTATCTGCTGACCGCCATGTTGCTATGACCATTGGGGCCGAAGAGAGTAAGCGGAGTGAGGTTTTGAAAAGTACAGAATTGACATGTATTTCCGTTACAGCATGTTAGTAACAGTGAAATTCAATTTCTGCTTTTGAACTATTTAAGAATTTGTCATGAGTGAACCGATCATTCAATTTATTGATGTCTACAAGTCTTTTATAGCCCCAAACGGTAAAACGCAAAGGGTCCTTAAAGGAGTAAGTTTTGGCATTATGCCCGGTATGACAACGGTAATAGGTGGAGGCAGTGGGCAGGGAAAAAGCGTGGCTATTAAGTTGGTTCTCGGCCTCATGCAGCCTGACTCAGGCCAGATCCTGGTGGATGGTAAGGATATAACAAGGATGGACCGGCAGGCACTCAGTGAGGTTAGGAAGGATTTTGGCGTGCTTTTCCAGAGTGTTGCTCTTTTTGACTCTCTAACAGTCTTTGAGAATGTTGCCTTGCCACTTCGAGAAAAGACCAAGCAGAGCAAAAAAGAGATCCGCGAGAAAGTAACCTCTGCTCTAGCCCAGTTTGGTCTGGAAGGGCATGAAGAAAAATTTCCAGCCCAACTGAGCGGTGGCATGCAGAAAAGGGTGGGACTTGCCAGGGCTTTGCAATTGCAGCCGAAAATAATGGTATTTGATGAGCCGACAACAGGATTGGATCCGACCAGATCTCTGGAGATTTACCGTCTGTTTCATGAAATCCAGCGGAAGCTGGGATATACTTCGATAATTGTCAGCCATGATATACCGAAAATATTCAATCTAGCCGACCGGATAGTAGTCATGCATGATGGGCAGGCCAAGGTCTTTAATTCGTCTGAGGAGATCCAATGGAGCAATGATCCGGTTATCAAGGATTTTGTTCAAGTGACCATGGGACATATTTATCAAAGCAGACAGGAAAATGAATAATGAAGAAAATAAACACTGAATTTGTTGTTGGTCTATTCATGCTTGCCGGCTTTCTGGCCTTTGCTTATCTCTCTTCGCAGATGGGAGAGTTTTCTGTTTTCAGCCTGGAGAGGAATTACACCCTTACGGCGGAATTTGACAATGTTTCCGGACTTAAAGTCGGTGCCACCATTGAAATAGCCGGAGTCAACGTTGGCAAAGTCTCTGATATCAGGCTGGGTGAACATGGCCTTGCCAGGGTTACCTTGCTCATCAACCAGGAAGTCAAGATCAGCGATGATGCCATTGCCTCGATCAGGACCCAGGGGCTTATCGGGGATAAGTATATTAAAATCATTCAGGGGGCTGATGAAGAAATGCTTGCAGATGGCGGTGAAATTTTCGATACAGAGTCCGCCATTGATTTTGAGGAACTTGTCAGCAAGTATATATTCGAGTCCGATTAATCAGTATTTCGAGTGCTGTAGCAAAGCCTTGTATATGGGCGGTTAATGATGATTTCGGCCAATTCACACTTGAAAAAGGGTTATGTCCTGCAGGCAGGAGTGATATCCTTATTCCTGTTGTTCATAACAGCTCATGCATGGGCCGGCGCTGATAGCCAACCTGAGAATGGCTCCCAAACCGGACCAGTCACTGTTGAAATTGATGCGGGTGTTCCCAATGCAGAGGATGCCGTTTGGGAGGAGGAATGGGAGGCTCCAAAAGCCATTGCCGACCCCCTTGAACCCCTCAACCGCCTCTTTTTCCATTTCAATGATAAGCTGTATTACTGGGTATTGAAGCCGGTTGCCAGGGTATATTCAGGTTTTTTCCCTGAAGATATGCAGATTGTTGTCAGGAATTTTTTTGACAACCTGCGGACTCCTGCAAGGGCTGTCAACAGCCTGCTGCAGGGAAATCTTCAGGATTCTTCTGAAGAGGTGGCGCGGTTTGCCCTCAACTCCACAGTCGGCATACTCGGGTTCGGTGATTTTGCCAGGGATGTTCTTGGCCTGCGCTCCTCCTACGAGGATTTAGGCCAGACCCTTGCCCGTTATGGAGCAGGAGGAGGATTTTATATAAACTGGCCATTCCTGGGCCCCTCCAATTTCAGGGATTCACTGGGAATGCTCGGTGATTCATATTTGCACCCCATTATTTTTCTTGATGCCGACTGGGGCGTGATCATCGGGGCCTGGACATTTGAAAAGGTGAACTATACAGCCCTTACCCTGGGAGATTATGAACTGTTTACCGAGACTGCCCTGGACCCCTATGCTGCGGTAAAAGATGCCTATCAACAGTATAGAAACGGGCTTATAGAAAACCAGTGATAACCTTTATGCCGTGTATCTTTTACCATCTATAACATTAAATTAAGGATGTGATTAATATGCGTAAATATCTACTGCTGAATAAGGCGGTGCTTGTTGTTCTGCTGGCGGCGTTGACGGTTTTTGTTTTTGACTCCGGAGCCATTGCAACAGCAGATACAGGTCCCATGGAACAGTTGCGTAAATCCGTGGATGAAATTCTGCAGATCCTACAGTCGGAGGAGTTGAAGAAACCAGGTAAAAAGGAAGTACGTAAGCAGCGCATCCTTGATACCGTCACCGGCATGTTTGATTTCCGGGAAATGGCCAGGAGTTCTCTGGGGCAGAGCTGGAACACTCTTACAAAGGAAGAACAGGAGAAGTTTGTCAATCTTTTCACTAATCTTGTTGAGCAGCGCTATATAGGCAAGATCGATTCGTACAATAACCAGAAAGTCGTCTATAAGAAGGAACTTGTGAAAGGCGATAAGGCCATGATATACACTGATATTGTTGACAAGGACCTTGAGATCCCAATTGTCTACCGGCTCCAGGAAAATGGCGGGAAATGGCTCATCTATGATTTGAAGATCGAAAACGTCAGCCTCATTGTCAATTATCGCAGAGATTTTGATTCCATTATCAGAAAGGAACAGTTTGCCGGGCTGGTGGAAAAGATCACAAAACAGCTTGAAAAAGGAGAAACATCAAACTAGTTTGGGCCCATGGATTCCTCAAATTGTAATTACTGCGATCCTCAGGCAGAAGACATCAAAAAGGCCTTCAGCTTTCTTTCCACCGATGAGGTGGGCTTCCTTTGCCCCTATCTGGAATCAAGAGAATGGAAACAAGATGCCATTGTCATGCAGGAGGGGGAGTTTGAGGATTACATGGGGTTTGTTGTTGAGGGGAAGCTGGCGGTTAAGAAGCATACCGGCTACTGGGATAAGCACATAGTCATTGCCATTCTGGATAAGGGATCCATGGTTGGGGAGGGGGCATTTATTGACCAAGCACCGCGTTCTAACACTATTGTGGCCATGGAAAAATGTCGGATGCTCATTCTCTCCGCCCCCAAAATGAATGATCTTATCCTGAACAGACCAATGATTGCCATCAAGCTTATGAAGCACATGCTCCATATCATGAGTCTGCGGTTAAGAAAGGCAGGAGACCGCATTTCTGAATTGCTTTGACACGTAATTTTACCCTTTAGTAAAGAAGTATCCCTCTTCGCAGGGATCATGAGAGAGTGATCGCCGATTTTTTCACAGTGGAATCACTCCGGCAGGCAATAATTTTTATTTGCCATTGAAATTTTCAGCAAAATGACATCCGGATTATGAAAGCCGGTTAAACAGTCCCAAAATAATATTTTTACCATGTATTCAGCAGCCGGGAAAAAGAAAAGGGCCGGGTTTCGCCGGGTTTCCAGGGCCAGGATTTTTGACGGACCCGCTTTGAAGGCAGGTCTTTATGCCGTTACTGTAATGGTATCGGTATATATGTTTATAACCGCTGCAATTTCCTTGCTGTTTTCATATTTCCATGAAGTGGACTTTTCTTTGGTGCTCTGGGCCTTACTTCCAGGAGCTTTGTTAGGGTATTTCCTCCTGGTCATGGAAAGATCGTTTGCACGGCTGAAAGAGTATATGTTCCCTGGAATGGGAAGACTCCTGACAGCTTTTCTGTTGTTTTTTGTTCATACCATCGGCTATCTTGCCCTTTCTTCCGTGATAGTCAGTTATTCCATCGGGTATGTCATGGAAACATTCTGGAATATGCCGGGTATGGCAGCGGAATACAGTCTCTTTTCCGCTAATTTCTTTTTAGTGCTGGCTATTTTAAGTTGGTTGCGGAATGTACGGACACTGCCCTGCCGCTGTTTATGAAGCCCTGTTGAACGGGTCGCCAGCGCGGTAAATCTCCATTGTCATTACCTGTTTCCCGGCAACAGAGTGGCAGAACAATATCTTCCCTGTTTCTTCGGCTGTCAATCGTCAGAAATTTTTGTATTCAGACAAATCTGCTAACCGGTCAACAGAAATAAGAGGCAAGGCCAGAGGTTAATAACTAAAAAAGAGAGAGTCGGCCCTGAGGCAACCGCGTAGATTATTTTTTAAAACCCGGGAAGGCAAGTTAAACGACTGGCTTGAAAAAGCCGTATGTGTTGTAATAAAGAGCGCTTCACCCGGAAAATTGACTTGACAACCAATGATAATTTTTTATAGTCTCCGCTGTTTAGAATCGAGCACGTATAAAGTAGATTTTTGCGAAGATGCCTTTTATTCTTCATGAAATATACTGGCAAGAAAAATTATATATATATTCGGAGGTTAGAAAGTGGCTTTACCTAAACGTAGACATTCCCATTCGAGAACGAGGAAAAGACGCGCTCATGATGCGTTGACTCCTGCGTCTGTCTCAAGCTGTCCCAAGTGCGGGGAGCCGAAGCTCTCGCACAGGCTTTGCGGCAGCTGCGGCACCTACAAAGATAGAACTGTAATCAAGCTTGAAGAAGAACTGGAGTAAAACGTGACATTGCGTATTGCCCTGGATGCCATGGGTGGCGAACTGGGCCCGGAAGAGATGGTTGCCGGGGCGATACAGGCTGTCGAAGAGTCTGACCTGGATGTAGTGCTCATCGGTGATGAAAATATTATCAACGGTGTATTACAGAAGAAATCAGCAACTTCCTCCAGGCTGCATGTGGTTCACGCTTCACAGACAGTTTCCATGGACGAGTCGCCCTTTGATGCGATACGCAGAAAGAAGGACTCGTCAATAGTCAGAGCATTTGATTGCGTCAAGAACGGTGCTGCTGATGCTGTTGTCAGCGCTGGAAATTCCGGCGCGACCATGGCCTCAGCCATCAAGTCGCTGGGCCGACTGGAAAAGATATCAAGGCCTGGAATTGCCAGCATTTTCCCAACCCTGAAAAAGCCTTTGGTAATGATGGATGTGGGGGCAAATGTAGACTGCCGCCCCCAGCATTTGTTCCAGTTTGGTGTCATGGGCGCAGCATTCTCAGACAACCTCTTTCAGATTAAGAGTCCCAGCATAGGCCTGCTCAGTATCGGGGAAGAGGGGGGCAAGGGGAATGTACTTGTTAAAAGCGCCCACGAACTCTTCAGAAAAAGTTCGCTCAATTTCATCGGCAATGTGGAAGGCCGGGATATTTTTCAGGGTGATGTCGACGTTATTGTTTGTGATGGCTTTGTCGGCAACGTCTGCTTGAAGGTCAGCGAGGGGTTGGCAGAAGCGATTATTTCCATGCTGCGCACTGAAATGTCAAAGAGCTTTATGGCAAAAATGGGTTACCTGCTCGCCAAAAAGGCCTTTGGCAACTTTGGCAAGAGGGTTGATTACGCCGAATACGGCGGTGCTCCTCTGCTGGGAGTGAACGGTACGGGCATTGTCTGCCATGGCCGTTCCAATGCCAAAGCCATTAAGAATGCCATAAAGGTTGCCGCAGAAATGATTCGCAGCAAGGTAAATGATCATATAGTTCAGCTTCTCTCCGACTCAAAGCAGGGATATGCCGAGGAAGTGCAAGAGCAGACTTCTGCTAGTATGCAGCCGGGGGAAGATGCATGACCTGCAAGGCAACCATTATCGGAACGGGCTCTTATCTGCCAGAGCACATTCTGACCAACAAGGAACTGGAAAAGATCGTCAAGACCAGTGATGAGTGGATAACCACCCGTACAGGCATCAAAAGCAGAAGAATAGCCGGCGCCGGTGAAGAGACCTCGATAATGGCAACCCGGGCAGCCGTCCAGGCAATGGAGATGGCAGGTGTCACTGCCCTGGAACTGGATATGATTATCGTCGGCACCATTACCCCTGAAATGATAATGCCCTCCTGTGCCTGCCTTGTGCAGAAGGAAATTGGTGCTGAGAACGCTTTTGCCTTTGATGTCAGTGCTGCCTGCTCCGGTTTCCTGTATGCCCTGGAGATCGCAGACCGGTATGTGAAAAATGCTCCCGGCATGAAGATCCTTGTTGTCGGGGCCGAAACCCTTTCATCCCGGGTCAACTGGCAGGACCGCAACACCTGTGTTCTCTTTGGCGACGGAGCGGGTGCCTGCATAGTAACCGGCAGTGAAACCGCAGAAGGTTTACTTGCCAGCCGGCTCTATAGTGACGGACGCCTCTGGCAACTGTTAAGTCTGGATGCTCATCCACGCCGTTACTGCCCGGCTGTGGATTATGGTACACTTCCTGACCGCGACAGTATGAGTGACGGTTCGACGTTCAACATGGTCGGCAAGGATGTATTTAAATATGCTGTCCGTGAAATGGGGGATGCTGTTGAAAACCTGCTTACCCGGGAAGGGATCACGGTGCATGACATCGATCTTCTCATTCCCCACCAGGCAAATATCAGGATTCTCAAGAGCCTGGCTGAAAGGGTCAATCTGTCATTTGAAAAGGTCTATACCACCATACAAAAGTATGGTAATTCTTCTGCAGCCAGTCTTCCCATAGCTCTTGATGAGGCAAACCGCGAAGGCCGCCTGCATAGAGGTGATATGCTTTTATTCAGCGTATTTGGCGGAGGTTTTACCTGGGGGGTCGTGCTGTGGCGTTGGTAGTATATTTGCTGGACCTGAATATTTTTTTTGTTTTGGGCTTGCCTGCTGGGTAAAGAAGAGAGTATAGATTTTGGTTATTTCTGATTTCCAACAATTGGGCGGTTTTGAAAAATAAGGAGATAATCGTGGACTATTTCTTAACTGAAGAACAGCGGATGATCGTCGATATCTCTCGGCAGATAACCGATGACAAGATTATACCGCAACGGGCCGAGCTTGATGAAAAAGAAGAGTTCCCGAATGCTATCCTTGATGACATTGCCAAGGCTGATCTTTTTGGCTTGTTCATTCCGGAAGAGTATGGCGGTTTTGGCGGCGGCTGTTTTGATGTAGTGCTGGCCCTTGAACAGTTCGGCCGCGGTTGTGTCGGGGTGGCTACCAGTTATGCCGCAAGCGCCTTGGGTGCTTACCCTATTCTTTTGGCGGGCAGTGAGGAAATGAAACAAAAGTATATGCCTGAGATCGCCGCCGGCAAGAAAAAAGCAGCCTTTGCCCTAACCGAGGCAAATGCCGGCAGTGATGCCTCGGGTATCCAGACGACAGCCGTGCTTGACGGCGACGAATGGGTTTTGAACGGGACCAAGCAGTGGATAACCAACGGTGGCGACGCCCAGATCTATACTGTCGTTGCTATCACTGACCGGAGCAAGGGACCAAGAGGGGCCTCCCTGTTCGTGGTTGAGGATACGGATGCAGGTTTCAGCTATGGGCAAAAGGAAAAGAAACTTGGCATCCGGGCCTCTTCCACCCGGGAATTGATCTTCAGGGATTGCCGTATCCCCAAGGACAGGCTAATCGGCAAGGTAGGCCTGGGATTCATCGTGGTTATGAAAACCCTTGATCTTTCCAGGCCCGGCATTGCCTCCCTGGGCGTCGGCCTGGGCCAGGCGGCTTTAGATGAAGCTGTTGTGTATGCCAAACAGCGGGTGCAGTTCGGCAAGCCCATTATCGCTTTCCAGGCTGTGCAGCATATGCTGGCGGACATGGCAATCCAGCTGGAAGCTGCCCGGGCCCTTGTTTATGCTGCCGCCAAGCACATTGATGCTCATCCGAAGGATATGTCAAAAGCCTCATCCATGTGCAAGGTATGCGCCACTGACATGGCGATGAAAGTCACCACAGATGCGGTTCAGGTGCTTGCAGGCTACGGATATATGCGCGAGTATCCCGTGGAGAAAATGATGCGTGATGCAAAGATTCTCCAGATATATGAAGGCACAAACCAGATCCAGAGAAATGTCATAGGCCAGGAGCTGAATAAGGAATATACCTGATAATTCGGGCTGCCTGCCGTTTTCAGTAGTTTGCAGACAACTGTAGAACCATTAATCACCCATGAAGATTATTGTTTGTATAAAGCAGGTCCCTGACGCAAAAGATGTCCGCCTGGACCCCAAGACCAACACCATGGCACGGGAAGGTGTGGCCTCCATCATGAATCCTTTTGACCGGCATGCGCTGGAGGAGGGAGTACGCCTCAAGGAGCAGCACGGCGGTACCGTTACTGTTGTCAGCATGGGCCCGCCGCAGGCAGAGGCTGTCCTGCGGGATGCTGTAGCCTGCGGTGCGGACGAAGCGGTTCTTGTTTCCGACCGTGCTTTTGCAGGTGCTGATACCTGGGCAACAACCTATACCCTGGCAAAGGCCATTGAGAAAAATGGCCCCTTTGACCTGATTATCTGCGGTAAACAGGCCATAGACGGGGATACGGCCCAGGTTGGTCCCGGGCTGGCCAAACGGTTGAATATCCCGTATGTCAGTTATGTCAGGAAAATCACCGCTTTTGAAAACGGCTTCCTGTCACTGCACCGCTTGATGGATGACGGGTACGATGAAGTAGAAATTCCTCTGCCGGGGCTCCTTACCGTGGTTAAAGAGATCAATGAGCCGCGGGTTCCCTCCTTGAAGGGAAAAATGAAGGCTAAAAGCCTGAGCATTAACACCTTGAATGCTGAAGATATCGGGGCTGATGCGAACAGTATCGGACTTCCCGGTTCCACCACCCAGGTGGTAAAGGTCTTTGCCCCGGTATTTAAAGGTGAACGGACAATGCTTGAAGGTACTGTTGATGAGCAGGTCGAACAGCTGGTAAACAAACTTGAACCGTATCTGTAATTATGCTGCGAATTGATATAGAGGCCTGTATAGGCTGCGGGGTCTGCGAAGAAGTTTGCACTTTTGAGGCCATTGAGGTTGTTGACGGTGTGGCTGTGGTCAATGAAAAGTGCACCCTTTGCGGCTCCTGCGTGGACAGTTGTGAAACAGGGGCCATAAGTATTGAGACCAAGGAGAAAACAGTACAGGCAGACCTGGGCGACTGGTCCGGCATCATGATTTATGCCGAATTCCGGCATGGGAAACTGGCGCCTGTTTCCTTTGAACTGCTTGGCATCGGCCGTGAGCTTGCCGACCAGCAGCAAGTACCCTTGAGCGCTATTCTTCTGGGCTCCGGCATGGACGGGGTTGCCAGGGAACTGGTGTCGTATGGCGCTGATATTGTCTATCAGGTTGATGCCCCGGCCCTTGAATTATTTACAGACGAAATGTATGGCAATATCCTGGAGGATGTCATACGGGAGCATAAGCCTGAAGTTGTCCTGGCCGGCGCCACTGCCATTGGCCGTTCATTTATCCCTCTGGTGGCAACCGCTTTAGCCACCGGCCTGACTGCAGACTGCACCCAGCTGGCAATCAGACCTGAAGACGGGGTTTTACTGCAGACAAGGCCGGCCTTTGGCGGCAATATAATGGCAACAATAGAATGTCCCTATACCAGGCCGCAAATGGCAACAGTTAGGCCGCGGGTCATGAAAACAGCGGCACCGGACCCGGACAGAAAGGGAGAGATAATAAATTACCAGCCCAAAGCCGAGCGGCTGCAATCCAGGGTCAGGGTGCTGCGTAACGTGCTTGAAGAGCAGGACCAGGTGAATATCACCGAGGGTGATATTATTGTGGCAGGCGGCCGCGGCCTAGATAATGAAAAAGGCTTTGCGCTCATAAAACAGCTTGCGGATGCTGTTGGCGGAGCGGTGGGAGCTTCGAGGGCTGCGGTTGACTCTGCATGGATCGCCTACCCGCACCAGGTCGGCCAGACAGGAAAAACGGTCAACCCGAAGCTATATATCGCCTGCGGTATTTCAGGGGCTATCCAGCATGTGGTGGGCATGCAGTCGTCAGAGACCATTGTTGCCATAAACAAGGATCCCCATGCTCCAATTTTTGATGTTGCCACATATGGCATAGTGGGTGACCTGTTTGAGGTAGTGCCGAAATTGATAGAAAAGATCAGGGAGAGAAGGGGATAATGAGTCTGGCTGGAAAAGTTGCGGTTGTCACCGGAGGCAGTCGAGGAATTGGTAGGGCCATCTGTCTGCGTTTTGCCGAGATGGGGGCCAGGGTGGTAATAAACTATGTGAGCCGGCCGGAAGCTGCAGAAGAGACCAAGGCACAGGTTGAAGCGCTGGGCTCTGAATGTGCCGTACTCAAATTTGATGTGGCGAACACAACCGAGGTGCAGGATGCTTTTAAGCGGATTACTGCGGAATACGGCAGGATAGACATCCTGGTCTGCAATGCCGGCATCACCAGGGATGGCCTTCTGGCGACAATGAAAGAAGATGACTGGGACCAGGTCATGGCTGTCAATCTGAAAGGCGCTTTCAACTGTATAAAGGCGGGCTGCAGGCCCATGATGAAACAGCGCTGGGGGCGGATAATTATTATTACCTCAGTTGTGGGTTTTGCAGGAAATGCGGGCCAGACAAATTATTCTGCTGCCAAGGCGGGCCTGGTAGGGCTTACCCGCTCCAGCGCCAGGGAGCTGGCATCACGCTCCATCACGGTAAACTGCGTGGCACCGGGATACATTGATACGGATATGACCAGTGAGTTGCCGCAAGCTGTAAAGGAAAAAATCCTAGCTGAAATACCTCTGGGAAGCCTCGGTACGCCTGAAGATATTGCAAGTGCTGTGACCTACCTGGCCTCCGATGATGCCAGATACGTGACCGGTCAGGCTATCCATGTCAACGGCGGGATGTTCATGGGATGATTTTGCCTTTCTGAATTCTTTGCTGAAATTATTCCAAGATTCATTTATATATTTGGGCAAATATGCTTTATATATAAATCACTAACGAGATAACAAATACTTAAGGAGATTGAACATGTCGGCAGAAGAAAAAGTGATTGATATCATTGTTGAGCAGTTGAGTGTTGATAAGGATAAGGTGGTGCCGAGCGCTTCTT